>Ga0073934_10004640_pt1 | contig 22450 bp, 23 predicted proteins | sample LarsenN4metaG_FD_76834 | JGI IMG/M metagenome (GOLD analysis project Ga0073934, IMG submission 76834) | Hot spring sediment bacterial and archeal communities from British Columbia, Canada, to study Microbial Dark Matter (Phase II) - Larsen... ...
AAGGCTACGCCAGCCTCGACTACGCCTTCTCCGAGTACCGCGCCGCCCCGCTCGTCAAGCTCGACATCCTCGTCAACGGCCAGCCCGTCGACGCCCTCTCTCTCATCACCCACCGCGAGAACGCCACGGTGCAGGGCCGCCAGCTCGTCGAGAAGCTGCGCTCGCTCATCCCGCGCCAGATGTTCGACGTGCCCCTGCAGGCCGCCATCGGCGGCCGTATCGTCGCCCGCGAGACGATCCGCGCCATGCGCAAGAACGTGCTCGCCAAGTGCTACGGCGGCGACGTCACCCGCAAGCGCAAGCTCCTCGAGAAGCAGGCCGAGGGCAAGAAGCGCATGAAGCGCGTCGGCAACGTCGAGATCCCGCAGGAAGCCTTCATGGCCGTCCTCCGCCTCGACGGCAAGTAGTCCCTGTGCGTCCAGGCCGAAACGAGAATCTCAGGCCGTCCGGCTCCGCAGCGCCAGCGCCACCAGCGTCATCGTGAACCCCGCCAGCCCCGCGATCGACACCAGCGCCGCCGCCAGCGACTGCACGTCCCACCCCTCCAGCACCAGGTCACGCATCCCCTCCAGGATGTACGTCACCGGATTGATCGTCGCGAGGAGCTCCAGCCACGGCGCGAAGAACTCCTTCGGCGCGAACGCCGGCGACAGGAACAGCAGCGGAAAGAAGATCAGGAACCCGATCTGCGCCGCCTGGTTGCTCCCCGTCTTCAGCGCGATCGCCACGCCGATGCCGCTGTACGCCAGCCCGAACGCCCCCGCGATGAGCAGCAGGACGATCGCGCCCGGCACGCCCGTCTCCATTCCCGAGCCCGCGAACAGCCCCGCCATCAGGATCAGCGTCGCCAGCGTCATCGTCCGCACGCCGTCGCCCGCCAGCCGCCCCGCCGCCAGCGACACGCGCGGCGCCGGCGTCAGCATCAGCTTGTCGAAGTACCCGCGCTCGATGTCCGTCACCATCCCCAGCCCGGCCGTCCCAGCCGCGCCCGCGACCGCCTGCAGTACCGCCACCGGCATCTGGAAGCCCGTGTAATTCTCGATGCCGAACGCCCGCCCCGCCGTGTTCCCGATCGCCCCCACCACGACCGCAAAGAAGAACATCGGGATGAAGACGTTGCCGATCTCGATCGCCGGCTGGCGCACCGCCTCCCGCAGCGCGCGCAGCGTCAGCACCCACGTGTCCGTCACCGCGTAGATCATCGTCGTCCCCTCGCTGTCGGCTCTGCCGCCGCCGCGCCGTCCGAAGCCTCCAGGTGATGACCCGTCTTCCGCAGGAACACGTCGTCGAGCGTCGGCCGCGCCAGCGTCACCTCCCGCGCCCGCAGCCCCGCCTCCGAGAGCAGCAGCACCAGCGCGCCAATCGCCGTCGACCCCTCGTTCACGTAGACGATCACCGAGTCCTCCACCACGCGGACATCCTGCAGCCCCTCGAACCGCCGCACCGCCTCCGCCGCCCGCTCGACGCCCTCAGCGCCGCCTTCGATGCGCAACGTCACGACGTCCGCGCTGATGCTCGCCTTCAGCGCCGCTGGCGACCCCTGCGCCACGATCCGCCCGCGGTCCATGATCGCCACGTCGTCCGCCAGCCGGTCGGCCTCCTCCAGGTATTGCGTCGTCAGGAAGAACGTCACGCCCTCGCGCGTGTTCAGCTCGCGCACGTACCGCCAGATCGCCTCGCGGCTGATCGGGTCCAGCCCGGTCGTCGGCTCGTCCAGGAACACCAGCTTCGGCCGGTGTACGAGCGCCGCCGCCAGGTCGAGCCGTCGCTGCATTCCGCCCGAGTACGTCTTGATCCGCCGGTCGGCCGCGTCCTCCAGGTCGACGATCCGGAGCAGCTCATCTACCCGCGCACGGATGTCCGATCGCGGCACGCGGTAGAGCCGCGCCTGCAGCGTCAGCAGCTCGCGGCCCGTCTGCAGGTCGTCCAGCCCCGCCTCCTGCAGCGCCACGCCGATCCGCTTCCGCACCTCCCCCGGCGACCGCCGCACGTCGAAGCCCAGCACCGACGCATCGCCCGCGGTCGGGCGCAGCAGCGTCGTCAGCATCCGCACCGTCGTCGTCTTTCCCGAGCCGTTCGCGCCCAGGAAGCCGAAGATCATCCCCTCGCCGATCGCCAGGTCGATGCCGTCCACGGCCCTGATGTCCTGTGGAAAGTGCTTCGTCAGCCCGCGCGCCTCGACAGCCAGCATGGAGGCGGAAGTCCGTTTCTAGCGCCGCCGGCGCGGCCGAATCCGCGGCACGCGCTCGGCGTGGGCAGGCCCGCGGGCGGCCCGCGCGGCTTCGTCCGTCACGTTCGAGTGTAGGGGAACATCCGCCCTCCGGCACCGCGCCGCCGCCTGCGGTTTCCGCAGCCGTCCTGACATCCCTGCCACGCCTTGTCAGGTGCCGTCCGGATTCCCTATACTTGAGCAGACATTCTGAGTGTATGACGTTCAGAAGTGGGCCCGCGCCCACTTTTTTGTTCGTCAGGCAGGTTCGACGGAGAGCCATGAAAAACGAGTTCATTACAGCCATCAGCGCACTTGCCGCGGAGAAGAACCTCCCGCGCGACGTCGTCTTCGAGGCCGTCGAGGTCGCCCTCGCCTCCGCCTACAAGAAAGACAACCTCGCGCAGTCGAACGTCGTCGTGAAGATCAACCCCGACGACGGCACCATGAACGTCTACATCCAGAAAGACGTCGTCGACGAGGTCGAGGACGACAAGACCCAGATGACTGTCGAAGAAGCGCGGCGCTACAAGGCCGATGCCAAAGTCGGCGATGTCCTCAACTTCGAAGCCACGCCCGCCAACGCCGGCCGCATCGCCGCCCAGACCGCCAAGCAGGTCGTGCTCCAGCGCCTCCGTGAGGCGGAGCGCGAAGTGGTGTACGAGGAGTACGCCGGCAAGGAAGGCGACATCGTCTCCGGCCAGGTGCAACGCATGGAGGGCCGCAACGTCATCATCGACCTCGGCAAGACCGAGGCCGTCCTCCCGCCGCAGGAGCAGGTGCGCATCGAGCACTACCGCCCCGGCCAGCGCCTGAAGGTCCTCCTCCTCGAAGTCCACAAGGCCGCGAAAGGCCCGCAGGTCGTCGTCTCGCGCACGCACAAAGACCTCCTGCGCCGCCTCTTCGAGCTCGAGGTCCCCGAAATCTTCAAAGGCATCGTCGAGATCAAGTCCATCGCCCGCGAGGCCGGCTACCGCTCCAAGGTCGCCGTCTGGTCGCGCCAGGAGGGCGTCGACCCCGTCGGCGCCTGCGTCGGCATGCGCGGCATCCGCATCCAGAACGTCGTCAATGAGCTGAACGGCGAGCGCATCGACGTCGTGCAGTGGGATCCTGAGCCTTCGCGCTTCGTCGCCAACGCGCTCAGCCCCGCGCAGGTGGTCAGCGTCGAGACCCACGAGGACGAGAACACGGCCGAGGTCGTCGTCCCCGACCGCCAGCTCTCGCTCGCCATCGGCAAGGAGGGCCAGAACGCGCGCCTCGCTGCCAAGCTCACCGGCTGGCGCATCGACATCAAGAGCCAGTCCGCCTACGAGGAAGAGCTCGCCGCGAAGGGCCTCACCCTCGAGGACGTCCAGCGCCGGCAGCGCGAGGCCGCGCTCGAACGCGCTCGCGCGGCCGCCGCGGCCATCGAAGAGGAACGCCGTGCCGCAGCAGCCGCGGCCGCGCGCCCGCTCACCCCCGAGGAGGAGATCGCGCTCGAATACGCGCGCAAGGAGGCCGAGGAAGCCGCCGCGGCTGGTGTCGGCGCCGAGCCGCAGCCCGAGCCCGCCGCCGCCACCATCGAGACGGCGCAGCCCGCCGCTCCGGCCGGAGCGCCCGGACGGCCGCAAATCCGCTTCGCAGAAGAGCTGGTGCGTCGCCCGCTCGAGGAGCTCAAGCCCGCCGCAGCCGGCAAGAAGAAGGGCGCCGCCGGCTACAAGGGCCGCACCCGCGACGAGGAGGAGGCGGCACGAGTCGCCTCCCGCAAGAAGAAGGGCGGCGCGCGCCGCATCATCGAGGAGGAGCTCGAAGACTACGAGGAGATGGAGAACGACTTCACGGAAGAAGACTTCCAGGTCTGATTCGGTAAGATGACCGCGAACACGAAGCAGCAGTTGCGACCCCGGCGCGTGCCGCAACGGACATGCATCGCCTGCCGGACGACCGATGCCAAACGCAGCTTCGTGCGCGTCGTGCGGACGCCGGAAGGGCGCGTCGAACTCGACCCCACGGGCAAGGCAAACGGCCGCGGCGCCTACGTCCACGACGTGCGGCCCTGCTGGGCCGAAGCCCTCAAGCGCGACCGCCTCGGCCGCGCGCTCAAGGTGACGGTGCCGCCCGGCGACCTCGAGCGCCTCAAGCAACACGCAGCCGCGCTACCGCCGGACGCGAATCAAAGTACGGACTGAGAACAGGACAGGCATGACAACGAACACGACAGGCACGCGCACTATCGAGATCCCCGGAGTGATCTCCGTCAAGGAGCTTGGGGATCTGATGGACGTGTCCCCCGTCGAGGTCATCAAAGAGCTCATGAAAAACGGCGTCATGGCCTCCATCAATCAGGTCATCGACTTCGACACGGCCGCCATCGTCGCCACCGATATGGGCTTCGAGGCCGTCGAGGCGCAGGCGCCCGAGCAGGCAGCGGTCGTCGTCGACACGTCCGCGACCGGCCTCAAGATCGTCGAAGAGGACGAATCGAAGCTGCAGCCGCGCCCGCCCGTCGTCACCATCATGGGCCACGTCGACCACGGCAAGACCAGCCTTCTCGACGCCATCCGCGAAACGAAGGTGCAGGCCGGCGAGGCCGGCGGCATCACCCAGCACATCGGCGCCTACCAGGTGCGCGTCAACGGCCAGGACATCACGTTCCTCGACACGCCCGGACACGAGGCCTTTACGGCCATGCGCGCCCGCGGCGCTCAGGTCACCGACGTTGCCGTGCTCGTCGTCGCCGCCGACGACGGCGTCATGCCGCAGACGAAGGAAGCAATCGACCACGCGCGCGCTGCCGGCGTGCCCATCGTCGTCGCGATGAATAAGATCGATCTCCCCAACGCCAACCCTGAGCGCGTGAAGACCGAGCTCGCCGAGAACGGTGTCACGATCGAAGAATGGGGCGGCGACACGCCCCTCGTGCCCGTGTCAGCCCGCACCCGAGAGGGCCTCGACGACTTGCTCGCCAACATCCTCGTCGTCTCCGAGGTCCTCGACCTCAAGGCCAACCCCGACCGTCCCGCGGTCGGCGTCGTCATCGAGGCGGAGCTGAGCAAGACCCGCGGTCCTCTCGCGACCGTGCTCGTGAAGACCGGCACCCTCCACGTCGGCGACCACGTCGTCGTCGGCGAGACCTGGGGCCGCATCAAGGCGATGCTCAACGAGCACGGAAAGCGCATCAAGTCGGCGGGGCCATCGCAACCGGCCGAGATCCTTGGGCTGAACACGGTGCCCAGGGCTGGCGAGATCGCCACCGTCGTCCCCGACGAGAAGACGGCGCGCGCCATCGTCCTTGAGCGTGTACGCGGACGCGAAGCCGCCGCCATGCACCAGCAGCAGCACGTCTCGCTCGACACGCTCTTCGGCGAAATCAGTGCGGGCAAGCTCAAGGAACTGAACATCATCCTCAAGACGGACGTCCAGGGCTCGATCGAGCCCATCCGCAGCTCGCTCGAGCGCCTCTCGAACGAGCAGGTGAAGGTGAAGATCGTCCACACCGGCTCCGGCGCCGTCACCGAGTCCGATGTCATGCTCGCCGTCGCCTCCAACGGCATCATCATCGCCTTCAACACCAGTACCGAAGCTGGCGCCGAGCGGCTCGCCGCGAACGAGAAGGTCGACATCCGCCACTACAACGTCATCTACAACATCATCGAGGACGTCGATAAGGCGCTGAAGGGCATGCTCGAGCCGACCTTCAAGGAGGTCGTCACCGCCCACGCCGAGGTCCGCCAGGTCTTCCGCGTCGGCCGCCGCAACGCCATCGCCGGCTCGTTCGTCCGCGATGGCACGATCAACCGCAACGACCAGGCGCGCGTCATGCGCGGCGGCGAAATCATCTTCGAAGGCAAGATCGGCAGCCTCAAACGCTTCCAGGAAGACGTCCGGGAAGTGCAGACGAACTTCGAATGCGGCATCCAGCTCGACGGCTTCGAGAGCTTCGAGGAAGGTGACGTGATCGAGTTCTACCGCATGGAACGCGAGACCTAGCGGAAGCGGAGCCATGTCCCGCAGGATCGAACGGGTCAACGAGCTCCTCCGCGAGGAGATCAGCGACGTGCTGCGCGAGGTCCACGATCCCCGCATCGCTGGGCTCGTCACCATCACGCACGTCGACGTCTCGCCCGATCTCCGCCACGCCAGCGCCTTCGTCAGCGTGCTCGGCACCGACGAGGAGGGCGCCTCCACGATGAAGGCGCTCGACCATGCCCGCCAGTTCGTCCGCCGCGAGTTGGGTCGCCGCGTGAAGCTGAAGTACACGCCCGACATCGACTTCCGCCGCGACCGCTCCCTCGAGGAGGGTCAGGCCGTGACCGATCTCATGCGTAAGACCGCAGAGGAGCGAGGGGAGAAGCTGTAGATGGCGTGGATCACCGGCGACAAAGTCCGCCTCCGCGCCTGGGAGCGCGACGACATCCGCCTCCGGTGGGAAGCCGACCAGACGGACGACGCCACCGAGGTCAGCCTCCGTGACTGGCACGAACCGCCCCGCTCGCTCGACCAGCGCCTCCAGGAGTTCGATGCCGCCCTCGCCGAGCCCGATGCCGCCGTGGTCGCCCTCATCATCGAGGCCGAAGGCCGCGTCGTCGGCGACATCAACCTCTTCGAGATCGACCAGCGCAACCGTCGTTCAGCCATCGGCCTCAGCATCTGGTCGCCCGCCGACCGCAACAAGGGCTACGGCACCGACGCCATGCGCGCACTCCTTCGCTGGGCTTTCTCCGAGTTGAACCTCCACCGCATCGAGCTCTCCGTCGATCCGGCCAACGCGCCTGCCATCCACGTCTACGAGAAGCTCGGCTTCCGCCGCGAAGGCTGCCGCCGCGAGGCCCACTTCGCCGGCGGCCGCTACATCGACGATCTGCAGATGGGCCTCCTCCGCGACGAGTTCAACGCCTGACCCCCGCACGGACTCGATCGCGTGCATAATCCTCGCGTGACCATCGATGGCTTCTTCGTCGTCGACAAACCCTCAGGCGTCACCTCGTTCGCCATGGTCTCGCTCGTCCGCCGCCTGACCGGGCAGCGCCGCGTCGGCCACGCCGGCACGCTCGATCCCCTCGCGACCGGCGTCCTGCCCGTCGCCGCCGGCGCCGCCACCCGCCTCATCGAGTACATGGACGAGGACGCGAAGGAGTACCACGCGACCATCCGCTTCGCTATCGAGACCGACACCTACGACGCCGACGGCGCGGTCGTGCGCGTCCACGAAGGCGACATCCAGCTCACCGAAGCCGCCCTCCGCCGCGCGCTCGCCTCGTTCGTCGGCGACATCCAGCAGCGCCCGCCGATGTACAGCGCCATCAAGGTCGCTGGCCAGCCGCTCTACAAGTACGCGCGCCAGGGCATCGAAGCGGAGCCGGAGCCGCGCCGCGTCCGCATCGACGCCATCGACCTCATCCGCTTCGACGGCGCTGCAGCCAATCGCGCCGCCATCGTCGTGCGCTGCGGCAAGGGCACCTACATCCGCTCCCTCGCGCACGATGTCGGTGCCACGCTCGGCTGCGGCGCCTACCTCGAGGCGCTGCGCCGCACGAGGAGCGGCGGCTTCAGCATCGATCAGGCGCATACACCGGCGCAGCTCGAGCAGGCCGCAGCCGAAGGCTCGCTCGATGCGCTCCTCTATGCGCCCGACCGCGCGGTCGAGCGCTTCCCCGCCGCTATCTTCGCCACCGACCACGAGCGTGACGTCTGTGCCGGCCGCGATGTCGTCCTGGGACGCTCGCATCCTGCCGAAATCGCTCGCGCTTACTCCCTCGCCGGCGACTTCCTCGGCGTGCTCCGGAAGCTACCCGAAGGGGCCTGGCACCCCGAGAAGGTGCTCCAGCGGGCCTGATCCCGCCCGAAATCGGCCAATTTTCCAGATTCGAGCCAGATTCAGCCCCGAATCGACCCAGATCCGCTTGACATCCTTTGGCGCGGGTCTATTATTCGAACGACCAAGCTCAAGTCCAAAGAACTGCTAAGGGGAATAAGCGGGACGGCGGACGGGGCACGACCCAGCAGTGTAGGAGGAACGCCAACCATGCAAGCTTACTGCCTCAAGTGCAGGACCCAGCGGGAGATGCAGAACCCCACGCCCGTCACCATGAAGAACGGCAAGCCCGCCACCAAGGGCACCTGCCCCGTGTGCGGCACGGGTATGTACAAGATCGGCAAGGCCTCGTAGCAGCGCACGCTGCGCGCCCGGCCAACTGAGATGCATGCCAGGGGCGATGCGAAAGCGTCGCCCCTTCGCTCGTCTCTGACGGGAACGGTCGCCGCTACAACGATGCTCCCCATCGCCGTCGCGCTCGGTGCCTTGCTCGCGTTCGCCGGTGCGCTCTTCCTCCTCGCCCTCGGCGCCTGGAACGTCTGGTACGCCTCCGCCCGCGATCCCGAATCGCCTGAGCTCAACGCGGCGTTCGGCGCGTTCTTCCTCGTTGCGGGCCTCGCCCTCATCGTAGTCGCCGCCCTCGCCTCGCTCCTCGCCATCCGCCTCCGGACGGAACATCCGCGACCTTAACGTCGTTCGAGAAGTACAACGCACACTCGGTTAACCTCTGATCCCGATTCGGCGTTGATCCGAGTGGAACTAGTTCGAACGGAATCGGCGTGGCACGCAGGGGCAGGCTCATCCGTATCGGCAGCGCGGCGGCCATCGTCGCGCTCGGCCTGATCGCGGCCGCGTTCTCGCTCCGCACGTTCGGTCCCAACGCCGAATGGAACGTCTTCGCCGCCCCGACCGCCACCTACACGCCGACGGCGACGCCCACCGTCACGCCCACGCCGACACCGACGCCCACCTTCACGCCCACGCCGACCGCCACGCCCACGCCCCTCCCCACGTCAACGCCCATACCGCCGCCGGACCCTCCGCCCGTTCCCGGCCCCGAGGTCGTCGGCGAGCGCTGGATCCTCGTCGACATCGCCAGCCAGACCACCACGGCCATGATCGGCGACACGCCCATCTACACCGCGCTCGTCACCACCGGCAAGGACGGCTGGGATACGCCGCGCGGCAGCTGGCGCATCGAGTACCGCGTCTACAACGAGACCATGACCTCGGCCTCGATCGGCGCCGAGGAGTACTACGTGCTCGAGGACGTCCTCTACACCCAGTACTTCACGACGAAGGGCCACGCCCTCCACCTGAACTACTGGCGCCCCGCCTACTACTTCGGCAACATCCGCTCCAGCCACGGCTGCGTCGGCATGCGCCTCGCCGACGCCGAGTTCTTCTGGAACTTCGCCACCATCGGCACCCGCGTCGAAGTCGTCTGACGCCGCGCTATCGTCTCACGCGCGCTGTCGTAATCGTGGCATCCCGACCAGGGTCGCTGGTCACAGACGACGCTCACCAGTCCCAGTGCCCGGACACCAACGAACAGACACCAGCATCACTCGAACCACACATCCGTCCGCTCGCCCGCCGGCACGCCCAGGATCAGCACGTCCATCTCCCCGTCCGACGTGTGCCACACCCCCGGTTTGATCACGACGAGATCGCCCTGCGTGATCGCCTTCTTCTCCCCGTCGAGCGTAATCGTCCCGCCGCCGGACAGCACGTAGTAGAACTCCGTCATCTCCTTGTGATAGTGGTACCGGCTGTCGTCGATGCGCAGGTGCGACACGTTCGCCACCGGCGTGTCGTCGTGCGTCACCAGCGTCTTCCGCCACCCGCACACCCCCCGCTCCGTCTCCACATCCGACAGTCGCCGGATGATGTACTTCTCCGCCGCTCGCTCGGTCGTCACGATTGCACCTCCGCCGGCCAGCTGCATGACTGGCGCTCAGCCACGCCCGCACGTGACTATGATAGTGCCAGCGCCGGCGCCGGGTTCGCGTACTCGTCGAACCGCCCCGCCACGTTCCCCTCGTCCGCGTACCCTTGGTGGATGTAAAGCCGCTGCCGCAGCGTCCACGTCTCACCTCGCTGCAGCGTCAGCGGCCCGTCGAAGAACGGCAGATTCGTGCCCACCGGCCCGTACCCCCGCACGAACCACGCGTTCGGATGGTTCCGGTTCGACGGATGGTCGAGCATCGCGATCCCGAAGATCTCCGGCTCATGACCCTGCGCGCGCGTGAACGGCCCGCTGACGTCCGCCCACTCCGCGCGCTTCCCGTGGCAGTTCGGCGACCCCGTCTCGCCCGTCGAGATCGTCATCGTCCCGCCATCCCATTCGTCGATGATGTCCGCCACGCGCATCAACGGCAGCGCGTTCTCGTTCGTCTGCCCGAACGTCACCGCCCCGTCGTGCGGCGTGAACGCCGCCTCGATGTCCCACAGCCGCACGCGCCCGCGCAGCCGGTACATCCGGAACCGCCGCACGTCGTCGAGCAGCACGGTGCCGTCCGGCGCCACCCACTGCGCGCGCTGCTGGAACCCGCCCCACACCGGCCCCGACACCACCCACTCGAACGATCGATGCACGATGCGCCCGTACCCCGTTCCGACGTGCGGCCCGTACCCCTCCTGCATCGCCGCCGGCTCCAGGTAGAAGTCGACGCCGTTCAGGTCGCCGCACGCGTACCACAGCGAGCGATGCCACGTGTGGTCCGGCGGCCCGTCGTCCGTGATCGACTTCGGCTGCGACCCGTCCGTGCTGCTCACGCCCGAACCCGGCCGCCCGCTCGGCGCCACGTTGGGGTGGAAGTAAGGCCGGTAATGCGGCATGCCGTAGTGGTAGATCGTCTGCAGCAGCCCCCCGTAGTACACGACGACGCGCCCGTTCTCCGGCTGGTCGATCAGGCTCACGCCGCGCACGTCCGAGTGCGCCTCCACCGGCCGCAGCTCGTACGTGCGCTTCTCGCCCGGCGCCAGTTCCTTCACGTGCCAGCACGCGCGCGGCGTCCCCTCGACCGCGTCGATCTGTGCCGGCGACGTCTCCCCCGTGTCGGCGTCCACCGTTTCCCAGGCGTTGTCCGACCAGCCGCCGTTCGGCAGCTCCGCCTCCGCCACGAAGTTCTCGCGCGGCGTCGTCACCGGCCCCAGCTGGATCGTCAGTTGCATGGTGGCCAGCGTAGACCGATCCGGCCTTGCGGGCTACCGGATCGCGCGGACCTCAACCCCGACATCTAGCGCCGCCCACGCGCGGTCGGCCGTGAGAACCGGGCTTCCGCGCAGCGAGGCAAGCGCGAGGCACGCTCGGTCAGCGAGCGAGAGCCCTTTGATGGCAGTCAGCGGCCGGAGGCGCGCAACCTCGAACGCCTGCGACGCGTCAAAGTCGATGATCCGCATCGGAAGGTCAGCCAGCGCCGAACGCGCGTCCCCGATCGCAAAGCCCGCCTTCGTGAGCACCGACGCCGCCTCGGCAACGTTCACCGCCGAGATCACTGCCACAGGCAACACCGGCCATACCCTGTCGGCGCCCGGCTCCCGGCGCAAGAGAGCAAGGATGGCAGACGCGTCGAGCACATGCTCATCCATTCCCGCGATCCTCTTCCTCCTCTCGCCCCGCCTCCGCGCGGCGTTCCTCGAACAGCAGGTCGGTGAGCGTCTTTCCCGTTGGCAGCGGGTACTTTTCAGCGATCGCCTGGGATCGCCGGACCGCCGCCGTCAGCCCCATGAGCACGAGCTCGTCATCTTCGAGGCGCCACGGCACGACGCCACCGGGCCGCAATTGCAGGTGCTCGAGGACCTCCGGCGGTATCACCACATGGCCGGTCTCAGTGATCTCCGCCCGTCCGCTACGCTCGAGCGCGGCGCCGCCTCCCAGCGTGGGCCTCTCGCGCTTCCGCTCGTGCTCCAGCACGTTTCGCACATGCTGGTACCTGATCCCCAGGAACTCGGCGATCCGCGCCCGGCTGAACCCGGCCCGGCCAAGCGCCCGGATCTTGTCCGCCTTCGTCTTGAACGGAGCCGTGATGTGCCGCATCCGCTCGGCGTCGTCGGGCGCACTGTCGCCACGCAGGAAGGCCATGATCCCTCCGCAACCTAATGAACTATCTAGATATTTAGGTTACGGCGACGGCCGCGGCAGGTCAAACCCCTCCGGCGGAATCCGGCTGTAGAACGGGTCATCCGGCCCGATCGGAAACTCCACCCGCTCCCCCAGCATCGCCGACTTGTACATCCCCGTGATCAGCTCCATCGAGCGCCGGCACTCTCCCACCCCCACCAGCGGCGGCCGCTTCCCCTCGATCGCGTCCAGGAAGTCCGCCGCCATCTGCACATGCAGGTGCTTCGTCTCGTCCGGGTACAGCTCCGTCGCCTCCCCTGCGGCCGACTCCGCGTGCTCCGGGTCGACCGACCGTAGCGTGAACGGCGTTCCCGTCGGGCCGTACGCCGACTCAGACGACACCGCCTGCAGCCGCTCCCCGAAGATCTCCAGCCGGCTGCGATTGTCCTGCGCGTTCACCGTCACGATGATCTGCCCGACCGCCCCGTTCCGGAATCGCACCGTCGCCAGCGACGTGTCCTCCACGCGAATGTTCAGCTTCACCGTCAGCGCCTCGGCGATGACCGACGCCGGCTCCCCCATCAGCCACAGCAGCATGTCGATGCTGTGGATGCCGTGGCCCATCGTCACGCCGCCGCACTCCTGCTCCCACGTCCCGCGCCACCACACGTCGTAGTACTCCTGCGGCCGCTGCCACAGCGTCTCCGACAGCCCGAACAACAGGCGCCCGAACCGACCACGCTCGATCAGCGCCTTCACCTGCTGCGCGCCTTGCCCCACCCGGTGCTGGAACACGCCCTCGAACACCTTCCCCGACGCCCGCTGCGCCTCCGCGATCGCGTCCAGCCCGGCCAGCGTCGGCGACACTGGCTTCTCGCACAGCACGTGCTTCCCCGCCCGCAGCGCCTCCACGCTCTGCTCTACGTGGAGGAACGGCGGAGTGCAGACGCTCACCGCGTCGACACCCGGATGCGCGAGCAGGTCCCGGTAGTCCGTGAACACGTGCTCGACGCTGTATGTCTCCGCCTGCTTCTTCGCCGCCTCCTCCACCACGTCCGCGATCGCCACGACGCGCGCCCGCTCGCGGTTCACCCGGCTCCGGTACGCCAGCAGGTGCGAGTGCGAGATCCCGCCCGCTCCGATGACCCCTATCCCGATCATGCCCGCTAGGTTGCCATGCCCGCCCGATCCGGTCTAGCACGGCCGCATCTCGCGCACCCGTGACATCCGCCTGTTTGTGTGGCCACGCCGTTGCTGTACCGTCGCCAGAGCGACCGTCCGTCGAGGCGCCCACGCGCCCCATCGCGCCAGTAGAGCGAACACGGCGCCGAAGCGCCGGTTCCGCCGAGATCGAAAAAGTGACCAAACGAAATGACAACCCCACCATCGGCGGACGCAGTCCCGATCCGAAAAGTGAGGAAACAGGGATGCCCAGGGTCCTTCCCGTCCCGCCCTAATCCCGCCTCTCTAGGGACAGGTCTTCAGCCCAGTCCGCGGCTCAGGAACCAAAAATGAAAAACAAAATGACGGCCCCGCCACCAGCGAACGCCACGCGCGGTCCGAAAAGTGAGGAAACAGGGATGCCCGCGTTCCAAACCCGTCCCGCCCGGCCCCGTCAGTGTAGGGACAGGTCTTTAGCCCTGTCCGCCGCGCATGGCTGGAGGAAGTCGCACGCAGCGAAAAGTGAGGAAACAACGATGACCTGAAGACGCACCCGCCCGATCAGCCGCTCGCGCTCGCCCGCGCCCGCGGGTCGACCGCCGGCAGCGTCAGCACGACGCCCGCCAGCGCCGCCCGCACCCGCTCGCGCTCCGCATCATCGAGATCGAGCAGCGGCGGACGCATGTGCGCCGCCGGGATCACGCCCAGCTGCCGCAGCGCCTCCTTCAGGCGCGCCCGGTAGTTCCGCACGGGCGGCGCGAACAGCGCGTCCGCCAGCGGCCGCACCACGCGCTCGTTGATTGCCTGCGCCACATCCAGCCGCCCCTCGGCCACGCTCCGCATCATCTCGATCTGCTCGGCGATCGCGATCGTCCCGAACCCGATCAGCGCCCCTTCCGCGCCCAGCACGAACGACTCGAGGATGAAGCTGTCGTTGCCCGTCAGCAGCTGGATCTGCCGCGGCGCCTCGTCCAGCACGCGTCGCGTCTCCACGAACTTCACCGCATCGAACGATGCCTCCTTGATCGCCACGACGTTCGGGATCTCGATCAGCCGCAGCAGCGTCTCGCGAGAGAACAACACGCCCGCCAGTGCCTGCTGAAGCTGGAACAGCACCATCGGCAGCGGCACCGCCTCCGCGATCGCGCGATGGTATGCGTACGGTACCTCCGCGGGCAGCGGATCGCCCGCGAACGCCGGGATCGGGAAGATCACCAGCCCGTCCGCGCCCGATCGCTCGGCGTCCCTCGCCAGCTCGATCGCCTCCGCCGTGTAGCGCGCGCTGATCCCCGCCAGGACCGGCAGCCGCCCTCGCACCTCCTCGTGGTAGATCGCCAGCACCCGCCCACGCTCGTCGCGCGACAGGTGCGGTCCCTCGCCCGTGTCCATGTTCACGGCGAGCGCCTTCAGCCCGTCGAACGCGAGCAGCCAGCGTATGTACGCGCGCAGCGCGCTTTCGTCGATCTTGTGCTCGGGCGTCAGCGGGAGGAGCGTTGCCGGGATCAGCCCGCGCAGGTCGAGGTCGTGCATTCTGTTTCCAAATGGTGAAGGTTCGGCCATTGTAACAGCGGCTTGCGATCTCTTCATCACCGCTTTGAACTCGCTTAACAGGTCAATTCGTAAAGTAGCCGCGCAGGGATCGCCCGAGGCACGCTCCCCCGTTTCGAGCGGTTCCGACTGACGAGAGCCGGCGCGCGATCCCGCTACAGCGCGCCGGCTCCTTCGTGCCCCGGTCTCAGTGACATCCCGGCATCGGCCATACCACGCACCCATGCTAGAATCGCCGCGTGGATCTCGAACTGCTCCGAGAGCTGTCTGTCCCCAACGACACGAAGATCCTCCTCCTCGTCATCGATGGCCTCGGTGGCCTCCCCAATGAGACGGGCCGCTCGGAGCTCGAGCAGGCGAACATCCAGCGCCTCGACCGACTCGCGCAGGAGAGCATGTGCGGCCTCACCGTGCCCGTCGCGCCCGGCGTCACGCCCGGCAGCGGACCCGGACACCTCGCGCTCTTCGGCTACGACCCCGAGAAGTACACCGTCGGACGCGGCGTCCTCGAGGCGCTCGGCATCGACTTCGACCTCCAGCCCTCCGATGTCGCCGCCCGCGGCAACTTCTGCACCGTCGACGCCGAAGGCCGCATCACCGACCGCCGCGCCGGCCGCATCCCCACCGAGAAGACGGTGGAGCTCTGCGACAGGCTCCGCCGCATCGGACTGCCCGGCGTCCAGGTGTTCGTCGAACCTGTGCGCGAGCATCGCTTCTTGCTCGTCCTCCGCGGCGAAGGCCTGTCCGACAAGCTCACTGAGACCGACCCGCAGCGTGAGGGCGTGAAGCCGCTGCCCGTCCGCGCCACCGCGCCCGAGGCCGAGACGACCGCGCGTCTGCTGAACGACTTCATCGCCCAGGCGGCAGATCTGCTGAAAGGGCACGAGCCCGCGAACATGCTGACGCTGCGCGGCCTCGCGAAGCACCCGCCCATGCCCTCTATCGCCGAGATCTGCAGGTTTCGGGCTGGCGCCATCGCCGCCTACCCGATGTACCGTGGCCTCGCAAAACTCGTCGGCATGGACGTGCTCAAGACCGGCTCGACCTTCGCCGACGAGGTCGAGACGCTCAAGCAGCGCTGGGACGACTACGACTTCCTCTTCATCCACTTCAAGAAGGCAGATGCTGCGGGCGAAGACGGCGACTTCCAGGCGAAGATCGCCGCGCTCGAGGAGGTCGACGGCTACATCGACGAGCTCCACAACCTGCAGGCGGACGTCTTCATGATCGCCGGCGACCACAGCACGCCGGCCGTGCTCGCCGGGCACTCGTGGCACCCCGTGCCGTTCCTCTTCCACGCGAAGAAGTTCTCGCGTCACGATTCGACCGAGGGTTTCAACGAGAAAGCGTGCGCTCGCGGCGTCCTCGGCACGTTCCCCGCGAAGGATGTCCTGTCGCTCGCCATGGCCCACGCCTTGCGGCTGACCAAGTACGGAGCATAGAGCGATGGCCCGCATCCCGATGGTGGCCGGCAACTGGAAGATGAACACCCTCCGCGACGACGCGATCGCGCTCGCCCGCGGCATCCGCGCATCCTCCGCCGGCGTCACCGGCGTCGAGATCGTCCTCTGCCCGCCCTTCGTCTACCTCAACGACGTCCGCGCCGCGATCGACGGCTCTCCGCTCCGCCTGGGCGCGCAGAACCTCCACTGGGAAGAAAAGGGAGCGTTCACAGGTGAGGTCAGCGTCACGCAGGTCGCCGAAGTCGCCGACTACGTCATCATCGGCCACAGCGAGCGCCGCCAGTACTTCGGCGAGACCGATGAGACCGTGAACCGCCGCGTGAACGCGGCCCTCGCGCACGGCCTCAAGCCGATCATGTGCGTCGGCGAGACGCTCCAGCAGCGGCAGGCCGGCGAGACGGACGCCGTGCTCGTGCGACAGACGCGCGCCGGCCTCGATGGCGTCGCGGTAAGTCAGGACTTCGTCATCGCCTATGAGCCGGTCTGGGCGATCGGTACCGGCCTCGCCGCCGACGGCGCCACGGCTGAGCAAGCGATCTCACTCATCCGCCGCACCGTCCGCGACGTAGCCGGAAGCGTCGCCGATGCCGTGCGGATTCTGTACGGCGGCTCCGTCACGCCCGACAACATCGCCGAGTTCATGGCGCAGCCCGACATCGATGGTGGCCTCGTCGGCGGCGCCTCGCTGAAGGTCGATGCCTTCACCGGCATCATCCACGCGGTCGCCGCATCCGCCACCGCCCGCGCCTGACGGGCCGCCCTGTGACTCGCCCTGTCGTCGCCGTCGTCGGCGCGACCGCCACCGGAAAGACCGCGCTCGCCGTCGCGCTCGCCCGGCGCCTCGACGGCGAGATCATCAACGCCGACTCCCGCCAGGTCTATCGCGGCATGGACATCGGCACCGCTAAGCCCGCCGCCGCCGAGCGGAAGGCGGTGCGACACTGGCTCATCGATGTCGCGAATCCCGATGAGCGCTTCTCGCTCGCCATGTACCTCGATGCCGCGCACGCCGCCCTCTCGGACATCTGGTCGCGCGACAAGCTTCCTCTGGTCGTAGGCGGCACCGGCCAGTACGTGTGGGCGCTGCTCGAGGGCTGGCGCGTCCCGCGCGTCCCGCCCGACCGCGCCCTCCGTGCGGAGCTGGAAGCGCTCGCCGCTCGCGAAGGCCCCGCCGCTGTCATGGACATCCTCCGCGCCGAAGACCCTGCCAGCGCCGCCGCGATCGACGCCCGCAACCTCCGCCGCATGGTCCGCGCCATCGAGGTGACGCGCGCGACCGGCCGTCCGTTCAGCGCCTGGCAGCAGAAGGACGCGCCGTCGTTCGCCGCTGCAATCGTCGGCCTTCGCATCGACCGCGCGCGCCTCTACGCCCGCATAGACGCCCGCGTCGACGCGATGATCACCGCCGGCCTCGTCGACGAGGTGCGCCGCCTCAACGCCGCCGGCTACGGTTGCGACCTGCCGTCGATGCAGAGCATCGGCTACCGCGAGATCTGCGCTCACCTCCGCGGCGAGCTGACGCTCGACGCCGCGGTCGCCCGCATCAAGACCGAGACCCACCGCCTCGCCCGCATGCAGCACACCTGGTTCCGCGCCACCGACGAGCGCATCCGCTGGCTCGATGCCGAATCCCCGACGCTGTTGCCGGATGCCCTGACCGCGCTCGCCTCGAAGCAGCGCGATCGCGTGTCCGAGCCGGCTGACCGGCTGATGGACTGAAGTCCTGAAGTCCTGAATCCCCTGCCTCTCCTGCCCACGTTCGGTATCCTGAGCCGCACATGGACTTCGCGAAGCTGCAGGCCACCGGAAACGATTTCGTCGTCGTCGATGCGCGCAAGCTCGACCGCGACTGGGGCGAGTTCGCCCGCCGCGTCTGCGACCGCCACTTCGGCGTAGGCGGCGACGGCCTCATCATCGCCGCGCCGTCGTCAACCGCTGACATCCGCATGCGCATCTTCAACGCCGACGGCTCGGAGGCCGAGATGTCCGGCAATGGCATGCGCTGTCTCGTGAAGTTCGCCGTCGACAACGGCCTCGTCACACCCCGCGACAACGAGCTTGACGTCGAGACCGGCGCGGGTGTCATGCGCGTGCAGATCACCACGACGGCCGGCCGCGTCACCGCCGTGCGCGAGACCATGGGCAGACCGCGGCTCAGCCCGCGGGACATCCCCATGGCGATCGAGGCGCCCGCGCCGGTGCGCGCGTACCCGCTGCAGGTGAACGGTCGCACGCTCGACATCACGCCCGTATCGATGGGCAACCCGCACGCCGTGCACTTCCAGGACGGCGCCGTCGAAGACTTCCCGCTCTACGAGCTCGGCCCGCTCGTGGAGCGTCACGCGCTCTTCCCGAACCGCGCTAACTTCGAGGTCGTCCGCGTCCTCGCACCCGGCCGCGCGGAGATGCGCGTGTGGGAGCGCGGCGTCGGCGAGACGCTCTCGTGCGGCTCGGGCGCCTCGGCTGTCATGGTCGCCGCCCGCCTCCGTGAGCTGGCAGGCCCCGCGCTCGAACTGCGCGTGCCGGGCGGTGTCCTCAATCTCGAGTGGGACGGCAAGGGCGACGTCATCCTCAGCGGCCCGGTCGAAGAGTCCTTCCGGGGCTCGTGGCCCGACTAAGATGGCAGTCAAGACGCTCAGGCGCATCGGTAAGCCGGTCGGTGAGAGCCTCTACGACCGGATGTCCGCGCGCGTGCTGCACAACGTCACCTGGCGCCCGTCGATGGAGCGCGTCGAGCGCGAGTACCCGGATCTCATCATCGAGCGCGACGGCAATCTGCTTTCGGTCGACCCCGCGCACGGCAACACGCTGCTCTACGGCTTCCACAACGAGCGCGCCTTCGTCGAGCACTTCGACGCCATGTTCGATGCGTTGCTCCCGCGGCTGCGCAAGCAGCTCGGCGATGGCGCCGTCCGTTTCCGCCTCTCCTACAGCACCGCGCGTCCCGTGGTCGAACCCATCCTGAAGCGCCACTGGTTCAGCCCCCGCCGCGACTGGATGCTGTTCGAGCTGGCTCGAACCGTGAAACTCCCGCCGGCGACCGTCCGCGGCGTGAAGTTCCGCCCCGGCGCGCTCGCCGACCTCGACGACGTCGTCCGCATCGACGACGAAGCGTTCCCGCGCACGCCGATCGCACTCGACGCCATGCGCGAGCGCATCTCCTCCCGCGCCGAGACGCTGCTGATCGCCGAAGGAGGGAAGGCGGAAGGGATCGTCGGCTTCGCGCTCTACTCGCTGCCCGAACCCGGCGAGGGCTACATCAACATCATCGCCGTCGCCGAGGCGCACCGCCGCCGCGGCATTGGCGCCGCGTTGACCGTCCGTGCCGCGAAGGCGCTGTTCGCCGCCGGCGTCGACCGCGTCTCCCTCACCACCGACCAGGACAACGGCCCCGCCATCCGCCTCTACGTCGGCCTCGGCTTTCGCCAGACCCGCGCCGGCCGTGACTACGCGCGTCCGACCGACCCCAGGGCCCTCGAACTCATCAAGACCGAGAGCCGCGGCAAGTTCATCAAGTTCGGCGGATGGCGCTAACCGCCCTGCGACGCGCGGCTACGACAGCTCATGGCTGAAGGCGTCACCTCCGGACGCGGCCGCAACGGCCCCTGGCTCCAGAACGCCTGGCTGCGCGTCGAGACGCGCCAGGACGACGGCAGCATCTCGCCCGTCGCTCTCGATGGCGTGTTCCGCCCGCTCGAGCGCGCGCTCGCCTTCGTCACGACGGCCGGCGGCAGACGCATCTCGTTCGAGCGCGCCGACTACGACATCCAGCCGCACCACGATGAGCTCGGCGATGGCCGCACGCTCACCCTGATCGCCCGCTCGCCCCGAAGCGGCGTGACTCTCCTTCGCCACATCACGCTGCTCGGGGCGCAGCCGTACCTCGTCACGCGCGTCGGCATCACGAACGAATCCGGCGAGCCGCTCCGCATCGCCTCGATGCACACGTTCGCCACCCTCGAAGGGGGCCGCGGCCGCATCCACCTCGCGTCGAAGCCCGCCGCATGGCGCATCTATCGAAACGGCTGGCAGTCGTGGGCGCCCACGATGTCGTTCGGCGGCGCCCAGCAAGACGCGCGATCCCGCCCGCCGGTGCTCTCGCCCGAGGAGCCCCAGCAGGAGCCCGGCCGCTTCGCCTCCGACGACGTCGGTGTGCTCTACGACCCGCAGTCCCGCCGTTCGTTGCTTGTCGGCTCCGTCACAGCCCGTGACATGCTCACGCAGGTGTTCGTCGACGCGCCGGCGCGTGCCCTGGACGCGCGCTGCCTCGCCGACGATCTCGCCGTCGCGCCCGGCGACACCCTCTGGTCCGAGCGCATCCTCGTCGACGTCACCGGCACGCCCCACGATCAGCTCGAGCGCTACGGCGACGCCCTCGGCCGCTCCATGGGCGCCCGCGTGCCCGCGCAGACGCCGTCCGGCTGGTGCTCCTGGTACTACTTCTTCACCGAGGTCACTGAGGACGACGTCGTCCGCAACCTTCGCTTCCTCGAGGAGCACCGCCGCGAGCTTCCCATCGAGACCGTCCAGATCGACGACGGCTACCAGGCCGACATCGGCGACTGGCTGACCGTCAACGAGAAGTTCCCTCGCGGCATGGCCTGGCTCGCCTCCGAGATCAAGCGCGTCGGCTACACGCCCGGCATCTGGGTCGCGCCGTTCCTTCTCGCCGAATCGTCGCGCTCGTACGCCGAGCATCCGGAGTTCGTCGTGCGGGACACCGAGGGTCAGCCGGCCCTGGCCATCAACAACTGGCAACGCAAGAACTACGCGCTCGACGGCTCCAACCCGGATGGCCGCGCGTGGCTCATCGATCTCTTCCGCGAGATCTGCGACGGCTGGGGCTACGACTACGTGAAGATCGACTTCCTCTTCGCCGCCGCCATCAAGGGCGCGCGCCGCGATCCGTCGGCAACCCGCGTCCGCGCCTACCGCGACGCGCTCGCCGCCGTCCGCGAAGGCGTCGGCGACCGGCGCTTCATTCTCGGATGCGGATCGCTCATGGCCCCGTCCGTCGGCTGCTTCGATGGCAACCGCATCGGCCCCGATGTCGGCCCCTGGTGGCGCTTCCTCACCGCCGACGAGCGCCGGTCCCCGAAGCCGCGCATCCGCACGCCCGACGACGAGCTCAGCGCCGAGACCGCCATCCGCAACACGATGACGCGCGCCTGGATGCACGGCCGCCTCTGGGCCAACGACCCCGACTGCGTTCTCGTCCGCGCCGACCGCACGAAGCTCACACTCGACGAAGTGCGCTCGCTCGCCTCCGTGATCGCGCTCTCCGCCGGCATGACGCTGTCGAGCGACGATCTCGAAAAGGTCCCGCCCGAGCGCCTCGACATCCTCTCGATGCTGCTCCCGCCGTTGCCCCGCAGCGCCACGCCCGTTGATCTCCTCGATCGCGATATCCCCGAGCGCTTCGAGGTCGCGCTCGACCGCGACTTCGATCCGCTGCGCGTCGTCGGCCTCTTCAACTTCGACGACGAAGCCAGAGACATCCGCCTCGACCTGCCCGAGGGGCAGTGGCACGCCTTCGAACTCTGGGACGAGCGCTACCTCGGCGTCGTCGACACATCGGCCGAGTTCGCGTTCGTCCCGCCGCACGCCTGCCGCATCGTCGCGCTGCGCCCGTACACCGGCGCTCCTCGCGTCGTCGGCACAAACGCCCACGTCGGCGTGGGTGCTATCGACATAACCGGACAGGCATACGACGCAGCCACTGCTTGCCTTCGCGTCGAGCTTTCCCCTGCCGGCCGGCGCCATCGCCGCGTCTTCGTGGATACCGCCGGCCGCCCGATCGCCTCAGCAACCTTCGCAGGCCGCGAGGCAGCCCCGCACGCGCTCGGTCCAGCCTGGGCGATCGACCTCGACGTCGACGGGCCGGGCACCCTTGAACTGCGCTTCGAAACCAGATCGTGAAATCGAGAACGTAACCACTCGCAGATTCGCGTCATGCGCCTCCCGTATTGATTTTTCTGGTGGGCGGATGTACGGTGAGGGCACAACTGAATAGAGCCGAACCCGCCGTGAGGCGGGACGGGGGAACCAATCTTCCGGGGTGAATCGCACAGCGCCAGGTGGCCCGTGCGTAGGCGAACTCCTTTGAGCCGAACCCGTCAGCTAACCCCGTAGGCATAAAGAGGAGAAGGGTGAAACCGGCCGAGGTTACCTTCGGTCGTTTTTGTTTCCCCTCAAGGGTTCCAGTTCCG
>Ga0073934_10004641_pt1 | contig 22441 bp, 17 predicted proteins | sample LarsenN4metaG_FD_76834 | JGI IMG/M metagenome (GOLD analysis project Ga0073934, IMG submission 76834) | Hot spring sediment bacterial and archeal communities from British Columbia, Canada, to study Microbial Dark Matter (Phase II) - Larsen... ...
AACCGACTGGAGGCCCTGTCCCATTTCGCCACGGGACGATTGCTGGAACAGCGCGGACAGACGCGAGAAGCGCTGGAGCAGTACTTCAAGGCGGTGGAGCTCGATCCGGAGGCGGTGGAGGTCTATCGGTCGCTGGTTCCGCTGGCAATTCAACTCGACCGCGTGGACGAAGCCATCCAGTACGCCGTCAAAGCCGCCGAACTGGACCCCAACGATTACGAACTGCAGCTCAGCATCGGCGTGCAGTTCGCCCGACAGCAGGATTACGCGGCGGCCATCAAGTACCTGGAACAGGCGCTGCAGTCCTCGCGGCTGGACCGCAAGTCCCCGACGTTTGTGAAGCTGAACATCGAGCTGGGGCAACTGTACCAGGCGACGGGGCAGCCGGCCAAAGCCGCGGAATCCTACGCCGCCGTCTACGACGCGATTCGCAATCCGCAGACTTACGGACTCGACTTCCGGATCCGTTCGGCGCTGCTGTCCGACAGCCGCACCAGCTACGAGCGGATCGGCCAGGTGCTGATGGAGGGCGGCAAACTGGAGCTGGCCTGGGAGGCGTTCGAGCAGGCGGCGAAGGCCAACCGCGCCTCCGCGGGGAACCTGACTTACTACCGGGCCCGCATTCAGCTCCTGTCCGGCAAAGCCGAAGAGGCGCTGCAGGAACTGCAGAAGTACTTCGACGAGCAGCGGCAGTCCAAGGGGCGCGAGGCCTATTCGCTGCTGGCGGAGATCCTCAAGAAGCTGGATCGTTCCGACGAACTGGTCGGCCGCCTGGAAGCCCTGGCCGAGAAGGATCCCCGCAACAACCAGTTGCAGTACGCCTACGCGGACACGCTGATGGAGGCCGGCGAGCTCGAGCGGGCCAAGGCCGTCTACGAGACGGTGCTCAGGGACAGCAGCGACGCGGCCGGCTATCTGGGCCTAGCGGGGGTGCTGCGGCGGATGAACCGGCCCGACGAACTGCTCGACGTGCTGGGACGCGGCTTGTCGAAGCTGGGACAGGAGGGGCTGGAGCAGTTCGACACGGAACTCAAGGCGGTCGTCGCCGACAAGGCTTTGGTCGACGCCCTGATGGCGGCCGGTCGGGCCCAGGCCAAGGTCGAACCCCCGCAGTTGAGCTTTGAGGAAAGCTACCTGCTGGCGAAGGTGGGCGTCGAGCTGAAGCGCTACGAGGACGCCAGCGAGTTCTTCAAGCTGGCGGTCGATCTCGACATGGACCGCAAGGTCCTGATCTACCGGGACTGGGCCGAAATGCTCATGGACGCCGAGCGGTTCGCCGAAGCCGCCGACGTCTACGCCGACGGTTTGAAGATCAAATTGCCGCTGGAATTGAAGGCGCGGTTTCACCTGGGGCTGACGCAGGCCCGGGAAATGGCCGGCCAGACGCAGGCCGCGCTGGACGCCGTGGCCGAAGCCCGCCGCGAGTTCCCGCAGGTTCCGCTGTTCGAGTTTCAGGAAGCCTGGATCTACTACCACAGCCGGCAGTTCGACGAGGCGATCAAGCGGTTCCAGCAACTGATGGAATCGCATCCCGAACAGAAGGACATCGTCCGCCGCTGCCAGTTCAGCCTGTCGGCGATCTATGTGCAGCAGGGGGAAATCCGCAAGGGGGAGGAGATTCTGGAAGTCGTCTACAAGGAGCAGCCCGACGACCCGGCGGTGAACAACGACCTGGGCTATCTGTATGCCGACCAGGGAAAGAACCTCGAACAGGCCGAAAAGATGATCCGCAAGGCGGTCAAGGCCGAGCCGGAGAATGCGGCCTATCTCGACAGCCTCGGCTGGGTGCTGTTCAAGCTGGGAAAAGTCGAGGAGGCCATCGCACCGCTGGAGAAGGCCGTCAACATGGACTCCGGCGGCGACGGCACGATCTGGGATCATCTCGGCGACTGCTACCACCGGCTCAATCAGCTCGACAAGGCCCTGCCCGCCTGGGAGAAGGCGCTGGAAAAGTCGACCGCCGAGAAATACCCCGACGAAAAGCTGATCGAGCGGATCAAGGCCAAGCTTGCTGACAACCGCGGGAAAGCCGGGACACCACAGCCGGCGAAACCCGATAAGCCGTAACTCCGGCGGGAATTGAGACCCCTGAAAGCCGCGGGGTTCCACCCCCGCGGTTGTTGACGTCATCAGCCGTAGACCTTCAACCGCAGGGGTGGAACCCCGCGGCTTCCCCAAACTCCGAGCACACGATTCGACAATGGCTGGACATTCTCACTGGGCCAACATCGCCTTCAAGAAGGGGCTGGTGGACCGCAAACGCGGCAAGCTGTTCGGCAAACTGGCGCGGCTGATCATCGTCGCGGCGAAGCACGGCGGCGGCGACCCGGCCGCCAATCTTGCGCTGCGGTACGCCATCGACCGCGCCAAGAAGGCCAGCATGCCCGCCGACACCATCGAGAAGGCGATCAAGAAGGGCACGGGCGAGCTCGGCGCCGAAAGCTACGACGAAGTGCTGTACGAGGGCTATGGCCCGGGCGGCGTCGCCATCATGTGCGAGATCCTCACGGACAACCGCAACCGCACGGCGGGCGAGATCCGCAAGATCTTCGAGAATCACGGCGGCAACCTGGGCAGCACCGGCTGCGTGGCCTGGATGTTCGAACGCGTCGGCCTGTTCCAGGTTCCCGCCGCCAGCACCTCAGAAGATCACCTGCTGGAAGTGGCCCTCGAGGCCGGAGCCGCCGACGTTCGCCAAAGCGGCAACTATCTCGAAGTGCAATGCCCCCCCGAGGCCTATCAGGCGGTGGCGGCCGCGCTGGAAACGGCAGGCATTCCCACGGAATCGGCCGAGATCACGCGGCTTGCCGCCAACTCGGTTGACCTCGAGGGAGACACGGCCCGCACGGTGCTCAAGCTCATGGAAGCCCTCGAAGATCACGACGACGTGCAGAACGTCACGGCCAACTTCAACGTCTCGGACGAATTGATGACCGAGCTGGCCGGCAACGGCTGACGGCCCCAGCGGCCGCGCCATGGCCGCCGAAGCGGCCGCCGCGTGCAGTCCGCAGACTCGCCTCACGCCCGCCGAACTGCGAGAATCCCGGCACGCCGCGCGTCGGGCTCGCGTTCTCGCCGCGGCGGCGCCTTTGTCCCACCCGCACGCCGCAGGAGTTCGACCTTGGCCCTCCGATCCTGTTTGTGGCTGCTTGGGGCAGCGATCCTGACGGGTCTGACCGGATGCCAGGCGGCCACTGCTGCGGAGAACCGTGAAGAACACCTGATGGTGCCGATGCGCGACGGCGTGCGGCTGTCGGCGTTTGCGTATTTTCCGGAGGGGAACGGCCCCTGGCCGGTGCTGCTCGAGCAGCGGTATGCCAACGCCAACGTCCCGTCCGTCCGCGAACAGTTCAGCCGCCTGGCGCAACACGGGTATGTGGTTGTGCTGGCGAACTTCCGCGGTTCCCAGCAATCGGAAGGGGTCTGGCAGGGCTACCGGGCGCTCGGCTGGGGGGCGCTGCAGGACGGCTACGATCTCGTCGAATGGCTGGCCGCACAGCCGTGGTCCACGGGCAAAGTCGGCACGTTCGGCAGTTCGCAGGCGGGTTTCGCCCAGAACTTCCTGGCGGTCACGCAGCCGCCGCATCTCGTCGCGCAGTACATGATCGACACCGGCCTGAGCCTGTTCCACGAGGGCTACCGCATCGGCGGCATCACGCGGCCCCAGCGGTTTCTCGAGCTCGCCAAGGTCTGTCGCGTTCCGGAGCAGAACCGCGCGCTGATGGAGGAATGGTTCCGTCACCCCACGTATGACGCCTACTGGGCCGACGAGGACTGCACGCGGTTTTTTGACCGCATGAACGTCCCCTGCTTCACCGTCGGCAGCTGGTTCGACTTCATGTGCGTCGGCTCGATCGACAGCTACATCGGCCGGCAGCACCGCGGCGGCGAAAACTCGTGCGGCCGGCAGCAACTGCTCAACGGCCCCTGGCTGCACGGCCGGTTCAAGGAGACGAACCGCACCGGCGAGCTGGTGTTCCCGGAATCGGCGAAGTTCGCGATGGAAAACCACATGCTGCGCTGGTTCGATCATTATCTCAAAGGCCTCGACAACGGCGTCGCGCGCGAGCCGACCGTCCGCTATTACGTGATGGGAGCCATCGACGAAACCGATGCCCCGGGCAACGTCTGGCGGACCGCCGAGGACTGGCCGGTGGCCGCCCAGGCAACTCCCTACTACTTCGACAGCAGCGGCGAACTGCAGCCGTCGTCGCCGCTGTCTGATACTGCAGTTGTGACGTTCCGCGCCGACCCGCAACACCCCAATCAGATTCCGGGAACCGCATTCCCCGGCGCCAGGGACGCCCGGCCGTTCGAGCAGCAGCCGGACGTGCGGACCTTCACGACCCCGCCGTTGGCCCGGCCCGTGGAGTGGACCGGAAAGATGACCGCCGAGATCTGGCTGTCGTCGGACTGTCCGGATACCGACGTGATTGTCCGTGTCAGCGACGTTTACCCGGACAGTCGATCGATCCTGCTGATGGACGCCGTGCGTCGGGTCCGGTATCGGGACGGCTTTGAGCGCGAGTTGCTGCTCACTCCCGGGGAGGTGGCCCTGGTGCGGTTCGACATCGGCTGGGTCAGTCAGATCTTCAATCGGGGCCACCAGATCCGCGTGACGGTCGCCAGCACGGGCGCTCCGTTCTTCGAGCCAAACCCCAACACGGGCCTCCCCTTGACGATTGACGCCCCTCCCTCGACGCGGGTGGCGACCAACACGCTGCACGTGAATCGGCGTCATGCGTCGCGCGTGATCGCCCCGGTCCGTCCCTGACGCCCCCAGCCTCGCCCGTCGCTGCTTTGCCGTATTTCTCGGTTTCTTGCTGGCGGATTGGTGACCGCAAGGGGATGATACGCGAGATTCGGCCCTCTGGCTCCCACCTCGGGTGCGGCGACGGAGGGTCCGGCATCCACCGTCTGGCCTCCCGTCTTCGTCTTGTCGTGCGTCTGCGAACCGACCGCCTTGGCCGTCGGCCGAGCCATCTTTCGTGTTTTCTCGTCCCTTCCTGTTTGAGGACACTTCCGATGAGCACCACTCCGCCGTCATCGTCGCCTGCACCCTCGGCGCCTCCTCCGGAGAAGAAGCGCCGCTCCCCCGTCGAGCGGGTCATTGTCCAGGGGGGCATTCTGCTGCTGCTCCTGCTGGTGGCCGTTCAGGCCCACGCGCGTTTCGGCTACGAACTGACGCTCAAGAACCTGCAGAATCGGCTGGCTGCCGAGGAGAACGGCACGGAAGAGGGGAATCCGCTGTACGTCAACGACGTGCCAACCCTGATTGTCGGCTGGCCCTCGCGCAGCGTGGTGACCGACAAGAAATGGGAGGCCGTGACGTATTCGTGGCGCGGCCTGACAAAGACCTACAGCATTCGGATGCCCTACGACACCTCCGAAGAGCGACCGGCCGTGCTGAGCCTGGAGACCGCGGAGCCCCCGCCCGTCGCAGAACTGCCTGACACGGCCGGCGAGCAACCGGAGGCCGCACCTGACCTCGAACAGTTTGCCGGTCGCAGCGGTGGCATGGGAGGCCCCGGCGGCGGCATGCACGGCGGCGGCTCCCACGGCGGTCCCGGAGGTGGGGGCCCCGGCGGCGGTCGGGGTGGACCGCCTCCCGACATCATGGCCAGCGACGCCGATGGCGACGGCAAAGTGAGCAAAGAGGAAGCCCCCGAGCGGATGGCGGCATTCTTCGATCGGATCGACACCAACAGTGACGGATTCATCGACGCCGACGAAGTGGCGGAAATGCTTCGCCGGCGAGCGGAACGCCAGGCCGCCGGCGAAGCAGGCGGGGAAGGCCGGCCGCAACGTCCCGCGGCCGAGGAAGCCGCCCCCGCATCGACCGATGCGCCCGCCGATGCCGCCGCACCGGCTCAAAAGAGCGATTCCAACGAGTAACGGAGACGGCCCGTCCCTGCCGAGGTCACACGGGCGTGGCTTCGGCAGCGGGCGGAATCGGCTCCGGTCGCCGATCCTGCCGCCCCAGCACTGCGATGATCGGCAGCAGCGCGAGCGCGGTCCACTGGTAACCGGTCAGTCCGCCCCACAGGCGGACCTCCGGGCGGAGAAACTCGCTCAGAAACCGGTACAGACAGTAGGCCACGAGATACAGCTTGAACCGCTGCCGCGGAAACAGTTCGCCATGCTCCAGCCCCCACAGCACGGCCGCCGCGGAAAAGTGAAACGCGACCTCATACAGTTGCGTGGGATGCCGTCGCAGGCCGTCGCCGAAGTCGACGCCCCACGGCAAGGCCGTTGGCAAGCCGTAGCAGCAACCGCCGACGAAGCATCCGAACCGACCGAGTCCAATCGCCGCGGCGACCGGCACCGCGAAGGAATCTCCCGTCTTGACCCGGACCTGCAGGAGCGCCTTGGCGATCTCGACGCCGAGGTAACCGCCGACCAGCCCGAACAGGATCGTCTTGCCGTCGGAAAACCAGGCCTGCGTGCAGAGGGGGCCCTGCGGATCGGCCAGCGCAAACGGCAGTTTGGCGCCCAGCATTCCGCCGCAAAACGCCCCCAGCGCCACGCCCCACCTTTGCGACGCCGACAACGGCAGCCGCGCCTGCCGCCGTCGCGACAGCACCAGCCCCGTCACCAGGGCGGCGAGCATGATTAGGGGATACAGCCATGGCGGCGACATCGGGCTTCCTGCAATCCCGTCCGGTGGACCGCCCATCATACGATCTCCGCAGCCGGTCTCGCACGCGAGCGTGGCATTATTGACGCCGCCGTCCGCGCAGGGAAAGTTGCGCCGCGGGCAGCTCGATGGTGAGTCGTCGCCATTCGCGGAGCGAGTAGCACCGGTTGGGCGCTTCGACCTACCAGTGTGACGAAGTCACAAAAGGAATCACGCGACGTGCGCATCCTCTTGCCGCTTTCGCACCACAGCAGCCGAAGCGGCAACCTGTGCCAGCCGCGGGGTATTGTCCGAATCGTTCAGCACACGCTCGGAGACGACAGCTTCCATGAATGATCTGCCTACTCCACAGTCGGCGTGGAACCCACTCGCCGCATTCGCGGTGGCGCTCGGCGTCTTCGTCGCCACGTTTCTCGCGTCGCAGGCTCTGCCCGAGTCAGTGACAACATCTTACCCGTGGGCCCGGCAAGCCGTATCCCAAGCGCTGATGGCGGCATTCACGTTCGGGGCGATGGCCGTGTCGAGGCGGCCCTTTGCCGAGTTCGGTTTCTGCCGTCCGGCGCCGGCCACAGGGCATTTCAAACTGTGGGGGCTCGTGCTGGGCGTCGCGTGCACGGGCGTCATGTTGGGGTTCGGCCTGCGAGGACCGGGCGGGGACCTCGCCACCTCTGGCCTGCTGTGGTTCGTGCTCTTGATCTGGGTCGTCGCGCCTCTCGTCGAGGAGATCTTCTGCCGGGCCTGGTTCCAAACGCTCGCCGGGGGCGACACGCCCGCCGCCGTGCTGTGGAGTGCAGCGCTGTTCGGCGCCATGCATCTGATGTTGCTGTTTAGCGACATGAACATCACCGCGGTCGTGGTCATTGTGCTGTCAGTGACGGCGCTCGGCTACGTCTGCGCGACGGCGCGCGCCCGGACGGGAAGCTTGCGGCCTGCCATTTTCGCGCACGTGCTGTTCAACGTCGGCGGTGTTCTCGCGGGCGTGATCTATACCATCGCCTACCGCGTGACGACCGGGCACATGCCGCCCACATGAGATGCGCGACTCTGGCGGCCGGGCCGAACATGCGAATACCGCGGAGGGGCAACCGCCGTAACCGTTCGGGAGTGCCATTGACGCCGCCTTCCGCGCGGGGAAAGATGCGCTGCAGGCGGGTCGATGGTGAATAGTCGCCTTTCGCGGAGCGAAAGGCGACTCTCTGGACCGCAAGCCACGAAGGAGCCGGGCGGTGCCCAAGTTGACAGTGCCGACGATTCTGATGTGTCCGCCGGATTACTACGGCATCGAATACGAAATCAATCCCTGGATGCACCGCGATCAGCCCAGCGACTCCGTCCGGGCCCAAGAACAGTGGCAGGCGTTGTACGAATTGCTCAGGTCGCTGAACGCCGACGTCAAGCTCCTGAATCCCGTGCCCGGCCTGCCCGACCTGGTGTTCACCGCCAACGCGGGACTGATCTGGCACGAGACCGTGTTCCTGGCGTCGTTTCGGCATCCGGCCCGGCAGGGGGAAACACCCGTCGATCGGGAGTGGTTCGCCGCGAACGGGTTCACGCCCCGCGATCTTCCCGAGGGGATGAACTTCGAGGGGGCCGGCGACGCGCTGTTCTGCGGGGACACGTTGTACGCCGGCTACATGATCCGCAGCGACGCTCGCGCCATGCATTGGCTGGCCGCCGAAATGGGTTGCCGCGTGATTCCGCTGCAACTGGTGGACGGCCGGTTCTATCATCTCGACACGTGCTTCTGTCCGCTCGATCCGCAGACGGTCCTGTACTATCCCGGCGCGTTCGACGGCTATGCGCTGCGGTCGCTGGCGCAGATTCCACGGCTGATCCCCGTCGTCGAAGACGAGGCGGCGCGGTTTGCCTGCAACGCCGTAGTCGTCGACCGCCATGTCGTGCTCAACACGGGCTGCCCGCGTCTGGAGGAAGCCCTGTCCGAGGCCGGGTTCACGCCGCACGCGACGCCGCTGGACGAGTTTCTCAAGTCCGGCGGCAGTGCGAAGTGCCTGACGCTACGGCTGGACGGTGAAGAGGCGGCGATCTGGCCGTAGGGGGCTCAGCGTTCGCGGATAACGCCCCAGCGGTTGCCGGCTGCGGGTCGTGGCCTCGGTCGCAAGGAATGTCGAGCCGGTCTCCACCAGCGACCGTTCCCGAATCGGCCCTGTTTGCCGCAGCGGAAACGGTTCGCTGAGCACCGAGAATTCTCGGACGCCGGGAACCGCGACTTCGACCTGCAACTGGCCGAAGTCCCACACGCGCAGGTCATGTTCGCCGTTGCCGCGCGTCAGCGGGAGCGACAGCGGCCCCGGATCTCCGGCCGCCGGTTCCAGAAAGCGGGACCAGCTCGCGGCCCGGACGACGTGTCCCGGCGCGAGCCAGCCGGTCTCGTCGAAGCTGCGGACGTACTCGGCGGTCAGCGTCCACAGCGTGAACCGGGCCTGACCACGCAGCGGCACGACGTGGCCCGTCGTCGTGTCCGCTGTCAGCCAGACGCTGAGCGCATCCCAGTCCGACTTCCCCTGGGACGAGATCGGCTGAACCGACACGCGCAGTTGCTGCAGCGGCGGTTCCACCGTGCGAATCGTGGGCACATTCTGAACAGCGATCACCTGCCCCACCACGACCGCCCGCCGCTGTTTGCAGCGGGCCTGGTCTTCGCAGCGATCCACCGCAACGCTGCGTGACATCTCGATCCCCGGCGCCGAACGCACGGCCACAACGCGCTCCGTCGGCGATGTCGGTGGGGGCGCGTCAGCCACGAGGATGACGTGGCCGCGCGCAGCCCGAAGGTCGACCGGCTCCGCAGCCTCAATCGACGGCGCAAGCCAGCATACGGAAGTTACGACACACAGGCGGAACACGGCACCGGCTCGTCGGAGGCTGCGGGAGGGCGTCGTCCATCCCGATCAGCAATTCCGGGGCCGATTTCCCGGCCGGGTCGCCGCTGCTGCCCCCGGTCGCGGGGGCGACTACCAGATCTTCCACCAGGAGCGGCCCGAGGACTCGCCGCCGCTGGCCGTGGTGGCGGCCCCCCCCGCCGAAGTGATGATCTTCTTCTCGGGGAGCAGCACGCAGCTCAGTTCGCCGTCGAAGCCGCCGGTCGTGTCGATGAGAATCCGCTTCGGCCGGATCTGGACGTTCGGAACCTTCACATGTCCGCTGACCACCGGGACCGGGCAATCCGGCGGCGGGTCCATTTCGACGAACGACTTCGAGCACAGCCACTGCGGCCGGTTCAAGGTGAAATCGCGCTGCCGGAGGATTTTCAACTGAACGCCAAACGGCGTATTCGGATCGAGTCCGGCATGCACGAACAGGTACTGCGGATGCTCGACGACCCAGGGCAGGTCCGACAGGATCTGGCGATGCGTCGCCGGCACCTTCGCCGCCAGATCGGCCAGATCCCCCTCGACCGCGGAGTAGGAGGAAAAGGTTGTCTCGGAATCGTAATGATCGACCCAGCGCTCTCCCCATTGGGCGTAGTCCGGGACGGGAAACCAGCCCAGCGCGCCCCCCATGGCGAATTCGTGGTTGCCGGCGATCGCCGTGGTCCGCGGGTGCTGCCGCAGCAGACTCACAAAGAGATCGAGCGCCCCCTTCGGATCGGGACCGCGATCGACAAAGTCGCCGATGAAAACGATCCACCGCTGGGCGAAATCCGGCCGGGCGCTCAACTGCTCGAGAATCGCCTGCAGCTTATCCACATGGCCGTGAACGTCCCCGATCACGGCCACCGGCCCCTGAATCTTGCTGGCCAACTGAAACGGCACTCGTGGTCCCCCCAGAAACCGTCAATCCTCACCGCAATCGCGTCGCAACATCCGGATCCAACGCGACAGCCTTGTCATGATACGTCTTTGCCAGCCCGGCGTCTCCCCGACGAGCCAGCTCATTTCCCTTGCGGTAGTAGGCGTCCGCAACCGCTGAGTCGAGCCGCCGCGCCCGCTCGAAGTCCTCCAGGGCGGCATCCAATTCGCCGAGGGCCAGCCGGCAATCCCCCCGAATGGAAAAAGCCAGCTCATGCGGACCGTGCGTCAACACGGCATCGCAATCGGCAATGGCTGCATCATACTGCCTGGCGTCCAGACGATGCCGCGCCCGCTGCAGCCGGGGCTCCGGTTCTGACGGCTTCAGCTCGATGGCCCGATTCAGGTCGTCCAGCAGCCCCTGTTCGTCCCCCCGCTGTTGGCGGAGCCTGGCCCGCGCCAGATAGGCCGAGACATCCTGCGGGTTGTCGGTCAGAGCCTGGGACAGCTCCTGCAGCTCTCTCAGGTATTGAATCTTCTGTTCGTCCTGCCGGGCCTTTTCGATCTCCCCCTGGGCCAGATACACATCCCGGCGGTGCGCGTAATACTTGGGGTTGTTGGGATCGATCAACATCGCTTCCGTGAGGTCGGTAATCGAGCCGGCCAGATCCCCCAACTGCTGCCTGACGAGGCCCCGATTGGCCAGGGCGTTGACGTACCGCCGGTCGATTGTCAGCACGCGATTGAAGTCGGCCAGGGCCCGGTCCCACCGGCCTAGCTGCATCAGCGAGAAACCCCGATTGTTCGCGGCGTCGACGTAGTCGGGCTTGATGGCCAAAGCCCGGTCCAGGTCGTCGATCGCCTGGCGGTAGCGCTTCTGGGCAATCTGCACCAAAGCCCGATTGTTGTAGGCCTGCGCGAAATCGGGCGACAGACGCAGCGCCGCATCGAAGTCCCGGTTCGCAGCCTCGAACCGCTCCAGCGTCAACAACAGAAAGCCCCGGTTGTTCCGCAGGCGGGCCGACTGCGGATCGAGCTCCACCGCCCGGTCGAAATCGGCCACGGCCTGATCCCACTGCCGCAGCTTGTGCTGCACGCTGGCGCGGGCTTCGTATGCCGCGGCACTCTGCGGGTGCTGTTGCACCAGCTCATGGGCCTTGGCCAGCGCACCGGCCAGGTCCCCCGCAGCGACCCGTTCGGTGACGTGCGCGACCGCCGGCTCCGCGGGGTTGTCCACCCGCAGCAGGGGAAGCTCCGCCCCTTCGCGCCCGCAACCCGACAACAACACCAAGACCATCGCCAGTCGGCCACGCATCCCTGCGCTCCTGAAACGACTGTGCCGCAAGCGCCTGTGACGACGCGGGTTTGTAGCCGGGATCGCCCGACCGGTCAATTCGGATTGACGGCCGCACGCCGAAAACGCCGGACCATTCACTGCGCCGAATATCCTCCGTCGATCATCAGCACGGCACCCGTGATGAACCGGGCCTCGCCCGAACAGACAAACCGCACGAGCTGTGCAATCTCCTCTGGAGCCGCGATCCGACCAATCGGATGCCCGTCCGCCAGCCCCTTGAGAAACCCTGCCGCATCGCCCGACTGCCGGGCCGCGGCCTGCAGCAGCGGCGTGTCCACCGTGCCGGGACAGACGGCGTTCACGCGAATGCCGTCGCTGGCGTAGTCGATGGCCATCTGCCGGGTGAGCTGAATCACGGCCCCCTTGGAGGGACCATAGGCCCCCTGATGCTTCATGCCGCAGACCGAGGAAATCGAGCCCAGATTCACAATCACGCCCGACCGCTGCCGCTGCATGACGGGAATGATGTGCCGCGCCGCCCAAAACAGGCTCTTCACATTGACGTCCATGACCCGATCCCACTCCGCCTCGGAGTGCTCGTGAATCGGCTTCACGCAGGCGATGCCGGCGTTGTTGACCAGGATGTCGATGCGGCCGAACGTGTCGAGAGCCCTTTGCGTGAACTCCGCAGCGGTCGCTTCCCGAGAGACGTCGCCGCGCACGCCAACCAGCCGGCCGGACGCTCCGGCCGGCAGGTCGGCCGGGACGGGCGGATCCTGCAGATCGACCCCCACCACGCCGGCGCCAGATTCCAGCAGCAACCGGACGATCGCGGCCCCAATGCCCGACGCGGCCCCCGTGACAATGGCCGTTTTCCCCGAGAGATCCATAACCTCCGCCCTTCACCGCCGCGCAAGCCCCGCAGCGCCCGCAAGCGCAGCCCGGTCCACAGTATCCGCGCGGCGGTCCCCTCGCCAGCTTGCTGGACGCCAGTTCGCAGACTGGGATTGCCCTCTCCCGGCCGGGTCTGCTATCAACCGCCCGCAGTGCTCCTTCACGGTTCGGGCTGAACAGGAATCCGTCCACCATGCAGTGTCCGCGGTGCAAGACGCACGATGTGTATCTCAGCCGCAGTGCGAACCAGAACGTCTTTTCGTTTCTGTGGGTCGCCGCCCGCTGCCATCGTTGCTGCCTGCTGTTCAACGTGCCTCGCTGGAAACACGTTCCCGAGCGGCCGGCGTCCGCCGAGCAGCATTCGGGAGCCGACGACGCCGCGTCTCAAGCCCAGCGCCGTGCGGCTTGATGACCCGCGAGGCACCGCCGCGAACGACCTCGTCGCGCCCCGCGCCGGCCGCGGGGCGCACCGGCGCTTGGGCCTCGCTGTTCACCGGCGTTGTGGTCGGTCCGACGCTCCCGTCCCCGGTGCGCGACCATCGTTGCAGCGAACGACAGTTTCCCGTTAGGATTCGCCTGCTGAGGACGCTCCTCCCCTGCGCATCGCGCCGCCGGATCGCCGGCGGCCAAGAGACAAGGACGGATCAGGATGCTGCGACCGGACTGCGGCACGGCCTGGCTGATGCTGGGCCTGATGGTTCCCGGCTGGGCAATGGCGGCCGAAACCACCTCTCCCGCGGCCGCGCTGGTTGGCGTCCCGGATGGCTTCGAGGTGGTGGAGTTCGCGGGCGATGAGTTGGCCCACGACATCTTCGCCATGACCCTGGACAGCCAGGGACGCGTGGCGGTCTCCGGGCCCGGTTATGTGCGCTTGTTGATCGACGAGAACGGCGACGGCGTGGCAGACACCGCCCGCGAATTCGCCGCCGGCCCCAAGACCGGCGCACAAGGGCTCTATTTTCACGGACGGTCGCTGCTGTGCGTGGGGGACGAGGGTCTGCTGCGCTATCGGGATCAGGACGGAAACGACCGGGCCGACGGACCGCCGGATGTGTTGCTGAGACTGCGAACCGGCGGCGAGCACGACGCGCACTCGATCCAGATGGGACCCGATGGCTGGTGGTACCTGATCGCCGGCAACACTGCCAACATCACCGCGGCGTATGCCACGCTGCCGACGTCGCCGGTGAAGCACCCCCGGGCCGGAGCCATTCTGCGATTTCGCCCCGATCTCTCGGGAGGCGAGGTGCTGGCGGACGGGCTGCGAAACGCCTACGACTTCACGTTCCACGCGTCCGGCGATCTGTTCACCTACGACAGCGATGACGAACGGGACATTTCGCTGCCGTGGTATCGGCCGACGCGGGTGTTCCACGCCCTGCCGGGGGCGGATCATGGCTGGGTCAGCCGCAGTTGGAAACGACCGAATTACTTCTTCGACATGCCGCCGGTGATCGGCTCGTTCGGCCGCGGTTCCCCCACGGGACTGACCTGCTACCGGCACACGCAGTTCCCGGCAGAGTATCGGGACGCCGTTTTTGCGCTCGACTGGACTTACGGCCGCGTGTTGTGCCTGAAACTCAAACCGTCGGGCGCCACGTGGACGGCGACGTCCGAGGTGTTCATGTCGGGCCGCGAGGGTTACGGTTTCGCGCCGACGGATTGCGAAGTCGGGCCGGACGGTTCGCTGTATGTCAGCGTCGGCGGCCGGGGGACGCGCGGGGCAGTCTACCGTGTCCGGGCCAGGAATCCCGCCCCGTCCGCGGCCGCGCCCGCCGCATCGCTGGAGGCCTGCCTGACGGCGCCGCAACCCCTCTCCAGTTGGTCACGTTCCCTCTGGACCCCGCAGGCGAAGGCCCTGGGCGGCGCCCCCTTTGTCGCCGCGGCGCTGGATGCGGCCCGTCCCGCGGCCGATCGCGTCCGGGCCATCGAAATCGTGACCGAACTGTTTGGGGGGGTGGACTCGTCGGTGGTGCGGCAATTGGCGACGGCGAACTCGTCGGAAGTCCGCGCACGAGCCATCTGGTCGCACGGCCGGTCCCGTGGGAAGGACGTCGACCCATCCTTATTGGCCCTGTATCTCCAGGATGTGGATCCGTTTGTGGCCCGTGCGGCGCTGGAAGCCTGCCAGAATCTGGGGGACAGCACCGACTGGCAGCCGTTGATTCCTCCGCTGGCCAAGCGGCTTGGCGGAACGGACAAGTTCAACCGGGCGCTGGCGGCCGCCGTCGTCGCCCGCATGTCGGAACAGAGTCTGCCGGCCATGTCGCAGGCGGCGACGCAGGACGGTCCGCGAGCCGTCGTCTCCTATGCCGCCGGGTGGCTGGCGCAGGTGGGGACGGATCTGGCGCGCGTCCGCCGGGCGATGTCGCCGGTGGCGATCGCGCTGCTGCAGGGGGACTATCCACCGGAACTGAAAGTCGACACGCTCCGGCTGCTGGAGTGGATGCTCGGCGATTTGGGGCCGTCCGAACGACATCCCCCGGCGTTTGACGGCTATGCGCCGGGACTGGATCCCGCGAGCCTCGAGCGCGAGTGGGACGACTTGCGGGTGCAATTGGCCAACCTCTACCCCACGGGCATCGGGCTGGTGGATGTGGAGCTGTCGCGCGTCCTGGCGATGCTGGCGCCCCTCAACCAGAAACTGCTCGACCGCGTGCTGGCCCCGCTGACGGCCGAGTCCGACCCCCTCGACGATCTGCACCAACTGCTCGTCGCCGCCCGGTTGCCGGTCCCGCGGACCACGGAGCAGCGGCAGCGGATCGCCGAGGCGCTGGTCCGCATCGACGCCAAGTTTGCAGCCCGCTCGTTGCCGCAGGACAGCGCCTGGAACGACCGCTTTCGCGATCTGTACACGCGGCTGTGCGAACTGGACGAGTTCCTCGCGCCGGTGCTGGTGGATGTGCCCGGCTTCGGCCGCCCGGCCCACGTGCTGTTCATGAGCCAGATGCCGGAACGGCGGCTGGACGACGCCATCGCCGCGTTCGTGAAACAGATCGCGGCCGAGGCGAACTATCCCTGGTCCAACGATGTCATTTTCCTCCTCGGCGCGTCGGGCAAGCCGGAGCACTGGGAGCTGGTCCGGCGGCAATACGACCGCTATGCCGTCCGCGGAGCCGTGCTCATGACGCTGTCCGAACAGCCGGAACCGCGCGATCGGCCCTGGTTCCGCGAAGGCCTGGACTCGTCGCAGGCGGAAGTGGTGGCGGCCTGCCTGTCGGGTCTCGAAAAGCTTCCCGCGGATGCCGGTCCCGACGAGCAGCTGGCGCTGCTCAAGGCGCTGCGGCGGCTGGGCCAGGATGAGCGCGAATACGCCGCCCGCGAGCGGGTCGTCAAACTCCTCGAACGGAACACCGGACAGCAGTTTCCCTTCGTCACGGGCGAGGCCGGGCAGGGACCGCAGCCCGCTGCCATTGCCGCCTGGACGAGCTGGATGGAACGTCAATGGCCCGCCGCAACCGCCGCGGCGCTGGGAAGCGGTTCCTCAGAACTGACGCAGTTCAAGTCGTTTCTGAGCCAGGTCGACTGGAGCCGCGGCGATCCGGCCCGCGGCGCTGCGCTCTACGAAAAACGGGCGTGCGCGCAGTGCCACGGGGGACGGAACGCGTTGGGACCGGACTTGGCAGGGGTCACCGGGCGGTTTTCGCGCGAGGACTTGTTCGCGGCGATCGCCTTCCCCAGCCGCGACGTCTCCGCGCGGTATCAGACGACGATCCTGCAGACCAAAGACGGCAAAACCTACAGCGGCCTGATCGTCTACGAGTCGGTCGACGGCCTGCTGCTGCGGAACGCCCAGCATCAGACGTTCCGCATCGAAACGGCGCAGATCGAGGAGCGCCGCCGATCTCCCGTCTCGCTGATGCCGGCCGGGCTGCTCAAGGATCTGACGCCGACCGACTACGCCGACCTGTACGCCAGCCTGGCCAAACTGGGCCGGCCGACGACGGCCACGGTCTCCCGAGCCGCGGCGGAGCAGGAGGACTGATGCCCCGACCGGCGCGGGCCTCGACCAATAGCAAGAACGGCGTTGCCGTGCGGCGTCCGACGCGGCGGTGCAACGCCCTCGACGGCCGCCGGTGGCTGCAGAACTCGATCAGCGTCTGGAGCGACCTGCGGAAATCGTCCGACGAGCAACGGCTGAAGCATCCCGCCCAGTTTCCCGTTGCCCTGGTCCGCCGATTGATGGAATCGTTCCTGCCCGATTCCCCGCATACGGTGCTCGACCCGTTCTGCGGCTCCGGCAGCACGCTCGTCGCCGCGCGCCAGGCCGGCCACCGCGGCGTCGGACTGGAATTGTCGGCCGACTACGTCGCTTTGGCCCGCTCGCGATTGGATTCGATCGCCCTGTCCGACGGCACAATCACGCTGCATCACGCCCCCGCGTCGCGATTGACGGAACTCGTGGCCCCGGCGTCGGTCGACCTGTGCGTCACGTCGCCGCCGTACTGGAACATCCTCGGCCAGAAGCGGACGGCCGATTCCAAGTCGATCCGGGACTACGGCAACCTGCCGGGCGACCTGAGCCTGATTCCCGAATACGACGACTATCTCACCGCCCTGTGCGGCGTGTTCGCCGACGTGCTGCACGTCCTCAAACCCGGCGCGCATTGCTGCATCGTGGTGATGGACCTTCGCAAGCGGGACCGGTTCTATCCCCTGCACAGCGACCTGGCCCGGCGGCTCGAAGACGTCGGCTACCGGCTGGACGACCTCATCGTCTGGAACCGCCAGGCCGAATACAACAACCTTCGCCCGCTGGGCTACCCGGCGGTGTTCCGCATCAACAAGGTGCACGAGTTCATCGTCCTGATGCAGAAACCGGCCGGCAAGATCGGAACGCCCGCATGACCCCCGCCGCGCTCGACAACCTGGGGCCGCGGGTGCTGGTCACGGATTTCGACGGCACGTTGACCGCCGTCGATTTCTTCGACGTCGTACTGCAGCACGTGCCGACCGACACCATGCCCGACTACTGGGGGGAATGCGTCGCCGGGCGGCTGACGCACGTCGAGGCTTTGAACGGCATCTTCCAGCACGCGCCGCGCGACCTCGCGACCATCGAACGCTGGCTGCCGGAGACGCAACTCGACCCGCGAACACCTGCGGGGATTCGCGCCCTGCGGGCCGCCGCGTGGGACATCGTCGTCGTGTCGGCCGGCAGCGAGTGGTACATCCACCGGATTCTGCACGAGGTCGAGGACGACGTCCGCATCATCGCCAATCCGGGCGGGTTCTCGCCCGAGGAAGGCTTGTCGATGACCTGGCCGGACCGTGACCTGCCGTGGTACGACGCGCACTTCGGCATCGACAAATCGCAGATCGTGCGGCAACTGCTGGGCCAGGGAAAAACGGTCGCCTTCGCCGGCGACGGCCGGCCGGACCTCGCCGCGGCCCGGCAGGTTACGGCCCCGCTGCGGTTCGCCCGCGGCTGGCTGTCGGAGATGCTGACGGCGGAGGGGCTCGACCATCACCCCTTCGAGCGCTGGTCGGAGATCATGTCGGTGCTGGTGGCAGGCGGTTGACGATCCCACGACCCAGTTCGTTGGGTGGCTGGGGCGGAGTCTTCGACGCCCCAGAGTGTGCGCATCGATCGTCCCCTCCGAGTCGGCGCAAGGCCTTCGACCCGGCCCCCTTCCCGACCGAGTCCGATGGCGTGCGGAACGCAGAGGGTCGCGGACGCGATTGCACGCCGGTCCGCCAGACAGCGGCGTCTGGGCCAAATACGGGGACAGAGGCTCGTCGATGAGCGGATCGGCAATCAGGTCCGCCAGACAGCGGCGTCTGGGCCAAATACGGGAGCCCTGTGCGGAGTGGCAGGTGAAGCCGGCTGACGCTCCGTAGCAACTCGTATCCCCGGTTGACGCATCACAGGCGGCTTGTCCATACAACTCTGCCGAAGTGCGGTAAAACTCTGCCGCCCTTCGGCAATCGAGCACCTGTTCGGCGACGGAGTACGGGTAATTGGGATTACTTTCCGGGGGTTCGGTCATGAGCGTGGGAACGAATCGGTGACCCAAGTGCAACGGCGAGATGGTGCAGGGCTTCACTTGCGAGAGAGAAGGCCCCAACCGCAAGGTCAGCATGTGGGTTCAGGGGGTGCCGGAGATGGTCGGCTGGCTCTTCCGGCAGGTCAGGAGAGCTCCGCCGGACAAGTGCGTTCCGATGGGGGTCTTTCGCTGTTCGGGGTGCGGATTCCTGGAGTCGTATGCGCGCCCGGAGTTCGCCGCCAATTAACGCCGAACAGAGCGGTGAGCCGGAGTCGCCGATGACTCGCGGGTGGCACCCAACGCGGGTGCCACCGGTTGGGCGCTTCGCCCTACCGGTGTGACGCAGTCACAAGAGGAACAACGTGAGGGCCGCCACCTCTTGCTGCTCGCGCCGCACAGGTCTCCGAAACGGCAACCTGTGCTACCGGCTCCCATGTCCCACGGAGCGTTCGGCCCCCCGTCATTGACAGGGGGCTAAGACGAAGCCGGCATCACGGCCGCAGAGCGGTGACAGCCGGCCGGCCGATGGCGTACAGGTGCTGGTCGCTGCGGAGGAAGAGCTGCCCGTCGGAGATCGCCGGGGAGGCGTAGCAGGCTTCGCCGAGTTCGTTTTCGGCGACGAGGTCGTACGTCGGACCGGGGCGGACGATCTTCGTCACGCCGTCGTCGGACAGGAAGTAGACCAGCCCGCCGACGGTGACCAGCGACGCGGAGTAATGCGGGGCCATCCGCTCGAGCCACAGCCGCTCGCCGGTGTCGGCGACGTAGCAACTGCTGATGCCGTCGTCCGCGGCGATCACAAAGTAGTCACCGATCACCACCGGCGACGGCACGTAAGAGCAGTTGCGCGTGGTCCGCCAAGCGATGTGCGTGTCGGTGACGTTCCCCTCGCCGTCGGGCTTGATCGCCAGGATGTGCCGGTCGGGAAAGCCGGCGGTCAGGAACACGTACTTGCCGTTGTAGACCAGCGAGGCGACGAACTGTTCGGTCGGGCCGTCGATCTCCCAGTGCTGCCGGCCGGTGCGGGGGTCGAGGCTGACGACGCACTTGCTGCCCGAGAGGAGCAGTTGCGTGCGGCCGTCGATCTCGCGGATGATCGGCGTGACGTAGCTGCGGGTCTTGTGCTTGCGGGCGAACGTCCAGCGGCTCTCGCCGGTGGCCTGGTCGAGGGCCACGATGTACGAGTCGCCGTCGTGGTCACCGTTGACGATCACCAGATCCTCGAACAGCACCGGCGACGAACAGAAGCCGTGCGTGCTTGCAAACCGTCCCGGCCGGACCAGCCACTTTCGTTCGCCGGCGAAGTCGTACGCGGCCACCACCATATCGCCGGGGGTCCGCTCGTTGTCGCTGGTGAAATCCGGTTCGAGGAATGAGACGAAAACCAGCTTCCCGTCGGTGACCGGCGTGCCGGAGGCCCGGCTGTTGAGCTTGTGCCGCTTTTCGAGCGGCGCCTCCAGCACCGTCTGCTGCCACACGCTCTGACCGGTCTGGCGGTCGAGGGCGATCAGCACGCGGCGGTCGTCCTCTTCGAGGCAACTGGCGACGAACAGCCGGTTCCCGCTGACGATGGGGGACGCATGCCCCACGCCCGGAATCGGGGTCTTCCATGCGATGTTCTCGCCGGTCGGCCCGTGCCACTTGAGCGGCGGCTGGGCGTCCAGGCTGCTGCCGTCTCCCCGCGGACCGCGCCATCCGGGCCAGTCTTCGGCACGGGCCGTTTCCGAGGTCCCGACAACCAACAGCAACACAATTCCGGCGAGCAGACGGAGCGGCATATCGGGCAATCCAGGCGGGAAAGCGTGGCCAGCGTGCGAGGCAAGTCGCGATCATCCTATCAGGCAGACGGAGGCGGGAACAACCTACGTGTCTCTGCCAGCAGCAGGACAGAAGAGCAACGCGACGGCTCGCAGGACGCGAAGGAAGACACGAAGACGGTTGGCCGCAAAAAGGCACAAAAAGCGCAAAAGGAAGGCCGTTCCCTTTTGCGACTTTTGTGCTTTTTTGCGGCCATTCTTTGCCATCTGGAATTGGTTTGGTGCTCGACCTTCGAGATCTTCGTGGTCAGGAATCCGGACTATGGCTCCGCCTTCGGCGCCGGCAGCGATCGCGGGCGGGGAAAGCCGAACAGCCTCAGGCCGTTCAGGATCACCAGCACGGTGCTTCCCTCGTGTCCCAGCACGGCGAGCGGCAACGGCAGCGTGACCACGAACGTGGTCGCGATCAGGCTGGCCATCACCCCCAATGCGAACCACAGATTCTGCTGAATGATCTGCTGCGTCCGCCGGGAGAGGGCGATCGCGTACGGCAGCCGGCGGAGATCGTCGGCCAGGATCACGACGTCCGCCGTTTCCAGTGCGACGTCGGTGCCTGCCCCCCCCAGCGAAAAGCCCACCGTGGCCGCGGCGAGCGAGGGGGCGTCGTTCATGCCGTCGCCGATCATGCCGGTCGGGCCGACCGACTCCCGCAGCTCGCGAATGAGCGTGAGCTTCTGCTCCGGCAAGAGGGCCGCGCGAAAGCTCATCCCCAATTGGCCCGCGAGGTCTTTGGCCACGGCCTCGGAGTCGCCCGTCAGCATGACCAGCTCGCGGAGCCCCATCTGGCGGAGCTGGACGATGCATTCGGCCGCCGTCGCGCGAACGGTGTCCGCAATCGCGATCGCCCCCAGCCAGCGGTGATCTCCCGTCACGCCGATCACCGTCCGCCCGCGCGCCGTCACCGTGGCGATTCCGGCCGACAGGTCAGCGTCCGGCTCGAGGCCCAGTTCGTGAAACCAGGACAGCTTGCCGACGCGGCGGAACTGCCCCTCGACCCGGCCGTGAATGCCGTAGGCTGTGACGGCCGTCACGTCGTCCGCCTCGGGCCAGGTCAACCCGGCGGCCTGGGCTTCCCGGACGATGGCGGCGGCCAGCGGATGCTCGGAATGGGCTTCGATCGCCGCCGCGCTGCGGAGCAGTTCGTCCCGGTCGACGCCCGAGGCAGGGAGCAGTTCGACAACGCGCGGCCGGCCGATGGTCAGCGTGCCGGTCTTGTCGAAGGCCATCGCCTGCAGCGTCGCCGCCTGTTCCAAAGCGGCCCCCCCCTTGAACAGCACGCCTCCACGGGCCGCGCTGCTGATCGCCGCCAGGATGGCCGCGGGGATGGAAATCACCACGGCGCACGGCGAGGCGACGACCAGCACCGTCATGGCGCGATACCAGGAGTCCCACCAGTCTTCCGTCGTGACGAGTCGGGCCCCCAGCAGCGTCGCCGTCGCCAGGAGCAGCACGAACCAGGTGTAGCGCTCGCCGAACCAGTCGGTGAATCGCTGACTCCCCGCCCGCTGCGACTGGGCCTCTTCGACGAGCTGGACCATGCGGGCCAAAGTGGATTCGCCCGCGGCCCGCGTGACCTCGACATGAATGACCCCCTGCTGGTTGAGCGTGCCGGAGAACACGGGGTCGCCCGGCTCCTTGTCGACGGGAATCGACTCGCCGGTCATGGGGGACTGGTCGACGCTGGTCCAGCCGACGCGGAGCACGCCGTCCGCGGGAAAGCGTTCGCCGGGATGCACGAGCACCATGTCGCCGGCGGTGAGCATCTCCACCGGAACGCGGTGTTCCTCGCCGTCGCGCAAGACCACCGCCTCTTCAGGGGTGAGGTGCATCAGGTCGGACACGGCCCGCCGCATCCGGCCGATGATGATGGTCTCCAGCGTGTGCGACAGCGAGAACAGAAACAGCAGCGCGGCCCCTTCCGGCCAGTCGCCCAGGGCCGCCGCCCCGGCCGCCGCGGCCAGCATCAGCAGATCGACGTTGACCCGTCCCTTCAGCAATTCCCGGGAGGCATCCCAGAACGTGTGCCAGCCCCCCGCGAGGTAGGCGAACCCGTAGACGCC
>Ga0073934_10004642_pt1 | contig 22436 bp, 17 predicted proteins | sample LarsenN4metaG_FD_76834 | JGI IMG/M metagenome (GOLD analysis project Ga0073934, IMG submission 76834) | Hot spring sediment bacterial and archeal communities from British Columbia, Canada, to study Microbial Dark Matter (Phase II) - Larsen... ...
AGCGCGCGCACTGCGGCGGCCAATGCTCGCATGAGAGCCGGATGCGGGAAACCTGCACGTCCGGTTCGACGAGGGGGGAGGGGTGGTGTTACTTTGTGACCCTACTTCCTCCTCTACTCTACCCGGCCTTGGCGGTTCAGGATCTCTTGCCTTTCAATGCCGCGGCGCGGATGGCGGTCAGCGTCGTTTGCGTGGTGATCGCGTCCGGGTCGATGCGCAGCTCGAGGAGCGAAGAGGCCTTCGCGTTCCACGCGCGCTCGAACGCCGGCTCGAAATCGGCGGTTTTTTCCACGATCTCGCCGTGCAGGCCGTAGGCGCGCGCGAGCGCCGCGAAATCGGGGTTCTTCAGCTCGCTGCCGCTCACGCGCCCCGGATACTCACGCTCCTGGTGCATGCGGATCGTGCCGTACATGTTGTTGTTGACCACGAGGAAAATGATCCTGAGGTCGTGCTGCGCGGCGGTGGCGAGCTCCTGGCCGGTCATGAGGAAGTCGCCGTCGCCTGATACGCACACCACCGGGCGCCCCGGGTGGACCAGCTTGGCGGCGACCGCGGCGGGCACGCCGTAGCCCATCGCGCCGCTGGTCGGCGCGAGCTCGGTTCCGTAGCCGCGGTACTGGAAGAAGCGGTGGATCCAGCCCGAGAAGTTGCCCGCGCCGTTGGCGACGATGGCCTCGGGCGGGAGCCGCTTGCGCAGGAACACCATCACTTGCCCGAGGTCGAGCTCGCCCGGCATCTCGCCCGGCCGGATCCATTCCTCGTAGTCCGCGCGCGCCGCCTTCGTCCAGTCCTTCCAGGGGCGGGACTCCACCGGCGCGAGCCGGCGCGCGGCCTGTGCGAACTCCGGCATGCCCGACAGGATCGGCAGGTCCGGCTGGTAGACCCGTCCCAACACTTCCGCGCCGGCGTGGACGTGCACGAGCTTCTGCTTCGGGCGCGGCACCTCGAGCAGCGTGTAGCCGCTCGTCGTCATCTCGCACAGCCGGGCCCCGACCGCGAGGAGGAGGTCCGAGCCCCGGATGCGCTCGGCCAGCGCGGGGTTGATGCCGATGCCGACGTCGCCCACGAAGTTGGGAAGCCGGTTGTCGTAGAGGTCCTGGCGCCGGAATGCCGTGCCCACCGGCAGCTCGTTCGCCTCCACGAACGCGCGGAAGTCGGCGCACGCCTGCGCGGTCCAGGCGCTGCCGCCGAGGATCACAAAGGGGCGCTTCGCCTGCGCGAGCATCTCGCGCAGTCTCTGCATGTCGGGCTCGCCCGGATGGGCCGCGGCGCGGCGGTAGCGGCCGGTGTCGGCGACGCCGGCGGTTTCGGTGAGCATGTCCTCCGGCAGCGCGAGCACCACCGGGCCGGGACGGCCGGAGACCGCGGTGTGAAACGCGCGGCTCACGTATTCGGGGACACGGTCGGCGCGATCGATCTGCGCCACCCATTTCGCCATCTGGCCGTACATGCGGCGATAGTCGATCTCCTGGAACGCCTCGCGTTCCACGAAGTCGTTGCCGACCTGGCCGATGAAGAGGATGAGCGGGGTCGAATCCTGGCACGCGGTGTGGACGCCGATCGCGGCGTTGGCTGCGCCCGGCCCGCGCGTGACAAAGCAGATGCCCGGCCGCCCGGTCAACTTGCCGTACGCCTCCGCCATGTAGGCGGCGCCGCCCTCCTGGCGGCAGGTGACAAGGCGGACCGCATCGCGGGCGTCGTAGAGCGCATCGAGCACGGCGAGAAAGCTCTCGCCCGGGACGCTGAAGGCGAGATCCACCCCGTGGACCTTGAGCGCGTCCACGAGGAGCTGCGCGCCGGAGCGGGCGCGCACGTTATCAGCGGGTTTCATGGGTGGTTCGGGGGCAGCGCCGCGCGGCGGACGGCGAGCGCCAAATCTACCACGAACGCGCGCGTTGATCTAACCGAAGGCGCGCGTGCGGCGCGGCCGCCGCACTGGCGCGGCCCCGCCCCGGTTCTACCGTATCTGCCCTACGCTCGCTTTCCCCATCGGGAGGAAGCCCGCGGATCGCGCATCGCGCATCGCGCCGCTTCCAGGCTCGGCAGCTCGGGATCGCCGGGACTGTTGCTGGCCAGATAGACCTTGCCGGCGCTCTTCACGGTCAATGCGCTTGCGGCAACACGCCCACCTGCGGCATTCTCGCGAGCCCGGTCCTGCGTGCGTGCTCTTCGAATGCCTTGTTGCGCCAGAAAAACGCGCCGGGCATGGTGGTCGGGGTGACGAGCACGTAGAACAACGCGCGGCCGATCGCGGCACTGGCGATGATCAGCCCCGCCGCAACGGTCCAGGCCGCGAAACCCGCGTGGCCATCGAGCCCGGAAACCCCCAGCGCGGCGACCAGCACGATGCTCGATCCGATGCCGACGTTGCGCAGGATGTAGGTCTTGCCGAACGTCGTGCGCTGCTCGAAGTGCGATGCCGCTGCTTCGCCCCCGCGCGCCTCGAGGTAGCGCGCGTGGGCAATCAAGCCCAGCCCCTCGATTGCGAGCCCCAGCGCCATCGGCCAGGCGAGCGCGGAAAGCAGGCTCCCGAACGCTTTCCCCTGCGAGAGCAGCACCGCGGCATAGACCACGCCAACGATCAAGGCGCCCAGCGTGAGCATCGAGCCGTAGAACGCCGTCGCGACCTGCCAGTGGTCCCAGAACGGGCGCGCCTTGATGCGGTAGATGCGATACATGGCGCACAACGCGGCCGGCCCGGCGACTGCCGCGATCCAGCCGCTCAGGAACTGGAGGCCCTGCATGGCTTCTTGCGGCAGCAGCCAGGCGAACAGTCCCGGCAGTGCGGAGAGCGCCGCGTAGAGACCCATCGCGTTGTAGAAAACCGCCATGGCGGCGATTTCCCGGCTCACCGGGGAATAACGCAGGTTGTTGAACGCGCGGTAGAAGCGATGCGGCTTGCCGAGGTGGGCCGTGGACAGTACCAGCGCGAAGGTCTCCAGCGCGAGCAAACCGAACAGCAGCGCGGCATGCGCCGTCGGGTGGGCCTGCGCCGAGAGCACGTCGAAGCCGGCGAGCGGGCCCAGGAACAGGGTGAGGAACGCTCCGATCACGCCCTGCGAGATCAGGGTGAAGGCGACGAGCGGGTCTTCGCGCGAGTGCAGCTTCGCGAAATTCCACTCGCGGCGGCGCGGCTCATTGGCGGCCTGCGGCCGGTAGCGGACCTTGCCGGCCTCCTCTTTCCTGACGTAGACGAGCGGCATGCTGTCGGCGCGGCGCATCTCGCGCGGCAGCTCGCGGATCTGCTGGAAACGGATGTTGGGGTGCGTGATCCCCGGATCGGGGAAGCCGGGAATGTCGAGCTTTGCCTGAACGCGGTTCGCCGGGGCCGTCTCGATCACGCCGAAATCGAGCGCGCCGGCGAGGCAAGCCGAAACGCAAGCGGGTTTCAGCCCCACTTCGAGGCGATCCACGCACATATTGCACTTCGACACTTCGCCCTTCAGGGGATCGAGCTGGGGCGCGTTGTACGGGCATACCCAGGTGCAGTAACCGCAGCCGAAGCAGATGTCCGGATCCTGCAGCACCGCCCCGTATTCGGCGAACTTGGTATAGGCGCGGGTGGGGCAGCCCTTCAGGCAGACCGGGTCGTCGCAGTGGTTGCACGCCATGGAAATGTTGACGCGGCGGAAATCCGGGTAGCTGCCGCCTTCCACGTAGCCCACCGAGCGGAAGCTCACGTGCGCCGGCAGCGCGTTCTTCTCGCTGCACGCCGCCTCGCAGGCGTGGCAGCCGATGCAGTTGTCGGCTGTGAAGTGGAAACCGTGCTGCTTGTAGCGATCCGGGTTCGCGCTGATCGCGGGGCTGCCGTTGATGTTCAGGCTCCGGCCGGCGAGCGGATCCGCGTCGTTGACGAGTCGTATCGGCTTGCCCCACTGGTTCACCTGCGCGCCATTCGACGGGGCGAGGCGCGCGTAGGCCGGCTCATCGGGACGTGCCTTGAAGGCGGGTGCGGCCAGGCCGCTGCAGCTGCTGCCGCCGCCGGACGGCTCGAGAAATGCGAGACCCCGCTCGTCAATCTGCACCTTCAACATGGCGTTCGAGAACCTCTCAAGAAATCCAGAAAAAGGGGTCAGGACCCTTTTCCACGGGAATCCAGAAAAAGGGTCCAGAAAAAGGGGTCAGACAGGAAAAAGGGTCCTGACCCCTTTTCTCTCCGCCGCCTTGAACGCGGGCGCGCCGCTCGGGCCGGCGCAGCCGCCTGCCGACGCTTCCAGAAAGGCGAGACCGCGCTCGTCAACACGCACCTTCAGCATGTCACTCCCGTTAGTAGGCCCGAGCGGCGACGTTGGCCGCGGCCGCAGCCAGTTGATCGGTCGCCGGCTCGATTTTCACCGCGCACTGCTTGAACGCGGGCTGGCGAGAATAGGGATCGAGCAGGCCCAGCGTCAGGCGGTTCACGCACTCGTGGAAATGGAACGGGATGAACACCATGTCGTAGGGCACGCGCTGGGTGAGCTGCACGAGCACGACGGCGTAGCCGCGCCGCGAAATCAGCCGCGCATAGGTCATGTGGCCGATGCCCAGATCCTTCGCAGCATCCGGATTCATTTCCATGTACGGCGTCGGCGAGAATTTGTTGACGTTGCCGATCTTGCCGGTGCGGGTGCGCGTATGGAAATGCTCGACCACGCGGCCGCTGTTCAACCAGAACGGAAATTGCCCGTCCGGCCGCTCGTTGTTATCGACGAAGGGCAGCGGAATCAGCTTCGCCTTCCCGTCCGGGTGCTGGAACACACCGTCGGTGTAGAGCCGCGGCGAGCCGGTCTCCGCGCCGTCCGGGCACGGCCACTGGATGCCGCGCCGTTTTTCGATCTTGTCGTGGGTGAGGCCCGAGTAGTCGAGCATGCGCCCGCGCGAGAGCTCGCGCATCTCCTCGAACACTTCGGCCGAGGTTTCCGGGAAACGGATTTTCCGTCCCTGCTCGAAGCGCCTCGCCATCTCATTGAAGATCCAGAGATCGGGCCTGGAATCGCCGTGCGGCTCCATCACCTTGCGCACCAGGTTCACGCGCCGCTCGGTGTTGGTGAATACGCCTTCCTTCTCGCCCCACAGCGCGGCGGGCAGATAGACGTGCGCGTATTGGGCGGTCTCGACGTCGGCGTAGGCGTCCTGCACCACGAGGAATTCGAGGTTCTGCAGCGTCTTCTTGATGCGCGGGATGTTCGGCATCGAGGTCATCGGGTTGGTCGCGATGAGCCACAACGCCCTGATCTGGCCGGTCTCCATAGCCGGGAAGATGTCGGTCATGAACAGCCCGCGCGCTTTCGGAAAAAATTCCGGATCGATGCCCCAGTATTTCGCGATGGTTTCGCGGTCCTTCTCCTTTTCCAGCGCGCGGTAGCCGGGCAGCCCCGAACAGGAGGACCACTCGCGCGTGCCCATCGCGTTGCACTGGCCGGTGATGGAGAGGCTGGTGCCGCCCGGCTTGCCGATGTTGCCGGTGATGAGGTTGAGGTTGTTGATCGCCACCACGCCGTCCGAGCCGTGGGTGCTCTGGTTGATGCCCATGGTCCAGATCGTCATCGCGGCGCCCGCCCTCGCGTAGAGGCGCGCGACGTGGCGGATGGTGTCCTCGTCGATCCCGCAGATCGCGGCCGCGGTGGTCGGATCGTATTGCGCCACCAGCCGGGCAAAGTCTTCGAACCCGGTGGTGTGCGCTTCGATGTAGGCGCGGTCCTCGAGGCCTTCTTTCAGGATCACGTGCGCGAGCGCGTTGAGCAGCACGAGATCGGTGCCGGGCGTGACCGGCAGGTGAATGTCCGCCATCTGCGCGAACATGGTGACGCGCGGGTCCGCCACAATCACCGGGAACTTGCGCTTCTCCAGCGCCATCTTGAGGCGCCAGTAGATGATCGGGTGCTGCTCGGGCAGATTGGAGCCGAACGCGAGCAGGCACTCGGTGTGCTCGAAATCCTCGTAGCAGCCGGGCGGGCCGTCGGAGCCGAAGGAGCGCTTGTAGCCGGAGACGGCGGAAGCCATGCACAGCGTCGTATTGCCGTCGTAGTTGTTGGTGCCGATGACGCCGCGCACGAGCTTGCCGAGCGTGTAGAACTCCTCGGTCAGGATCTGCCCGGTGGAGACGATGGCGACGCTGTCGCGCCCGTATTTTTCCTGGATGCGCCGGATCTCGGCGGCGGTGTGGTCGAGCGCTTCATCCCAGCTCACTTCCCGGTACGGGTCGGTCGCGCGCCCGCGCAGAAGCGGCGTCTTGCCGCGGTTCGCGGAATTGAAGAGCTCGTGCTCGAAGATGCCCTTGATGCAGAGCTTGCCCTGGTTGACCGGCGCGTCGGCAACGCCGCGCGCGGCGACCGCCCGCCCCTCGGCGTCGAGCCCCACTTCGATCGAGCAGCCGGTCGAGCAGTAGCCGCAGGTGGTGTACTTCCACTCGACCACGCCCTTGTCGGCGATCCTGATCGGATTCTTCCTGCGGCGTCCGAACAGCACTATTGCGCCCCCCGCACCCACACCGTGTCACCGTCGAGGCGCACGGCGAATACGGCGATACGGACCGCCGGATCCTCCAGGCACTGCCCCGAAGCGAGGCTGAAGTGGTGCTTGTAGACCGGCGAAGCGACGACGAGCTCGCCCTTCACGTCGCCCACGATGCCGCGCGAGAGCACGTTAGCGCGCGAGAACGGGTCGTGGTTGTCGATGGCGTGCACGCTGTCGTCGTCGAGCCGGAACACCGCGACCTGGCGCCCGGCGACGAGCGCGCACACGCCCGTGTTCGGCACGATGTCCGTGAGCCGGCACACCGCTATCCACTTGTCCCTCATCCCGACCCTCTTCCCGTTGACACGGGCAGAGGGGCTGTCATCGAGCGCCATTCCGGAACAGGGGTCCGCGCACAACGTGTCAGTCATGCTTCCACCACCTCGGGCGCCGCCTCGCGCTCGCCCGGTCGCGCCGGCCGGATCTGGCCGCGCTCGGTGACGAACACCACGTTCGGGTCCGGCGCCTCGCTGTTCACGAAGTGGCGGAAGCGCTTGAGCGTCTCGGGATCGTTGATCGCCTTCTTCCACTCGCACTCGTAGCTCGCCACCAGCTTCTCCATGTCGGCCTCGAGCTCGGCGCCGATCCCGAGCGAGTCCTCGCACACGACCTTCCTCACGTACTCGATGCCGCCCTCGAGGTTTTCCAGCCATACGCTCGTGCGCTGCAGCCGGTCGCCGGTGCGGATGTAGAACATGAGGAACCGGTCGATGTACCGGATGAGCGTCTCGGCGTCGAGATCCCGCGCGAGCAGGTCGGCGTGGCGCGGCTTCATGCCGCCGTTGCCGCACACGTAGAGGTTCCAGCCCTTGTCGGTGGCGATCACGCCGACGTCCTTGCCCTGCGCCTCGGCGCACTCGCGGGTGCAGCCGGACACGGCCATCTTCAGCTTGTGCGGGGAGCGCAGGCCGCGGTAACGGGTCTCGATGCGGATCGCCATCGAGACCGAGTCCTGCACGCCATAGCGGCACCAGGTCTCGCCGACACAGGATTTGACGGTGCGCAGCGCCTTGCCGTAGGCGTGGCCCGACTCGAAGCCGGCCTCGACGAGGTCCTTCCAGATGAGCGGCAGCTCACCCACGCGCGCGCCGAACAGGTCGATGCGCTGCGCGCCCGTGATCTTGGTGTAGAGGCCGAACTTTTTCGCCACCCGGCCCAGCACGATCAGCTTCTCGGGCGTGATCTCGCCGCCGGGAACGCGCGGCACGATCGAGTAGGTGCCGTCCTTCTGCAGGTTGGCGAGAAAGTGGTCGTTCGTGTCCTGGAGCGGCGCATGCCTGGGCTTGAGGATGTATTCGTTCCAGCACGCGGCGAGGATCGAGGCCACCGCCGGCTTGCAGATGTCGCAGCCGCGCCCGCGGCCGTGCTTCGCGACGATCTCGTCGAAGGTCCGGAGACCCCCGATGCGCGTGAGGTGGAACAGCTCTTGGCGCGAGTACGCGAAGTGCTCGCACAGGTGGTCATTCACCTCGACGCCGCGCTTCTTGAGCTCGCAATCGAGGATTTGCTTGACCAGCGGCCCGCAGCCGCCGCAGCTCGTGCTCGCCCTCGTCTCCTTCTTCAGCGCGCCGAGGCTCGTGCAGCCGGCGGCGATCGCCTCGCACAGCGCGCCCTTCGCGACGTTGTTGCAGGAGCAGATCAGGGCGCCCGCGGGCAGCAGCTCCACGCCGAGGCCCTTCCGGCCGCCTTCGCGCGCCGGCAGGATCAGCTCCTCGGGGTGCCCGGGCAGCGGCAGTCCGTTCAGGGTCATTTGCAGCAGGCTGCCGTAGTCGGCGGCGTCGCCGATGAGGATCGCGCCGAGCAGGTACTTGCGGTCGCCGGAAACCACCAGCTTCTTGTAGATGCCGGCCGCTTCGTCCAGGAACACGTAGTTGAGCGCGTCCGGCGTCGAGCCGTGGGCGTCGCCGATGGAGGCGACGTCCACGCCCATCAGCTTCAGCTTCGTGCTCGTGTCGGCGCCCGTGAACCTGGCGTCGGCTTCGCCCGCGATCTGGCGCGCCGCCACTTCCGCCATCCGGTAGCCCGGCGCGACCAGCCCGAAGATGCGCCCTTCCCACAGCGCGCATTCGCCCACGGCGTAAATGTCGGGGTCCGAGGTCCGGCACTGGTCGTCGATCGCGATGCCGCCCCGCTCGCCGACGGCCAGCCCCGCCGCGCGCGCGAGCTCGTCGTGCGGCCGGATGCCGGCCGAATACACGACCAGGTCCGTCTCGAGCGTGCTGCCGTCGGCGAACACCACGCGGTGGCCGCGCTCGGCGCCGTCAACGATTTCCTTGGCGCTCTTCGAGGTGTGCACGAGGACGCCGAGCGCTTCGATTTGCCTTCGCAGCAGGCGCCCGGCGGCGTCATCGAGCTGCAGCGCCATCAGGCGCGGCGCGAACTCGATGACGTGCGTCTCGAGCCCGAGATCCTTCAATGCCTTCGCGGCCTCGAGCCCGAGCAAGCCTCCCCCGATTACCGTGCCGACGCGCGCGCGCCGCGCGGCGGCACGGATCACTTCGAGATGCTCGATCGAACGATAGACGAAGCAGCCGCGCCGGTCGCGCCCGGGGATCGGGGGGACGAACGGATAGGAGCCGGTGGCGAGCACGAGCGTGTCGTACGGTACATCGCGGTAGCGGGCGGAGCGCACGATCTTGCGGCGGCGGTCGATCTCGACCACGCGGTCGTTCAGCCGCAGCGTGATCGCGCGGTCTTCGAAGAATCGCGCCGGTACCACGCTCAGGTCGATGGCCGACTTGCCCGCGAGGAAGCTCGTGAGCTGCACCCGGTCGTAGGCCGCGCGCGGCTCCTCGCAAAATACCGTCACCTCGACCGACTCAGGCGGCACGCGGCCGGCGAGCTGCTCGAGAAAGCGCTGCCCCACCATGCCGTTGCCGATGCAAACGAGCTTCATCTTGCGCATGCTTTGCGCCTTTTTCTGCGTCGAGTTCAACGCGTGCCCATAGAGCTACGCCGTTCAATGAGCAACCACCGTGCCAACGCCCTGAAAACAGGCCACCAGCGGTGCCGAGGCCGGCTTTGGCCGCGATTTCCGGGGAACACACCCCGGCTTGGCGCAAGCCGGGCGTTTCCCCGCACGAACGAGGTGCATGCGCGCCGCGGCACGCACCACTTTTGTTCAGCGGATTTGCACCGCTTGCGTGCGAGGAGCGCGCGCGATGCACGCGATGCGTGCATTCACGCGCGAAACTGCGTGCCCGCCGCTCGTCGCCGTGAGAAAACGCGTTGGCACGCGGTTTGCATTCCCACGGTTGTCCACATTTTCCCAGGTGCAGGGATGAAGACCTCGTTCTGGAAAGCAGGCCACGCGCCGACCCTGTTCGCGGCGTTCCTGTACTTCGATCTTTCCTTCATGGTGTGGGTCATGCTGGGGCCGCTCGGGGTCCAGATCGCGGGAGACCTCGGGCTCAGCGCGGCGCAGAAGGGCATCATGGTGGCGACGCCCGTGCTCGCGGGCGCGCTGCTGCGGATCGTCATGGGGATGCTGGTGGATCATCTGAAACCGAAGCGCGCGGGCGTGATCGGCCAGGTGATCGTGCTCGCGGGGCTCGCGTGGGCGTACTGGCACGGCGTGCGCTCGTACTCGGAGGTGCTGGTGGTCGGCCTGATCCTCGGCGTCGCCGGGGCCTCGTTCGCGGTGGCGCTGCCGCTCGCCTCGCGCTGGTATCCTCCCGAACACCAGGGTACGGCGCTGGGCATTGCGGGCGCCGGAAATTCCGGCACGGTGCTCGCCGCGCTGTTTGCGCCGACGCTTGCCGTGTGGTACGGCTGGAACAACGTGTTCGGCCTGGCGTTGATGCCGCTTGCGGCGACGCTCGCGGTCTATTGCCTGACGGCGCGCGATGCGCCCGACTGCCCGGCGGCCAAACCGCTCTCGGCCTATCTCGATGTGCTCAAGGACCGCGATGCGTGGTGGTTCATGTTCTTCTACTGCGTGACCTTCGGCGGCTTTGTCGGTTTGGCTTCTTCACTCACCATCTACTTCAACGACCAGTACGGGCTGTCTCCGGTCACCGCCGGCTACTACACCGCGGTGTGCGTGTTCGCCGGCTCATTCGTCCGCCCGCTCGGGGGCATCGTCGCCGATCGCGTCGGCGGGATCCGCTCGCTGTCGGTCATGTACGTCGCCGCGGCCCTGTGCTTGTCCATCGCGAGCTTCGGGCCGCCGCACGCGGCACTGGCGGCGACCGTGTTCATGCTGGCAATGCTCTTTTTCGGCATGGGCAACGGGGCGGTGTTCCAGCTCGTGCCCCAGCGCTTCCGCAAAGAGATCGGCGTGATGACGGGATTGGTCGGCATGGCGGGCGGTATCGGGGGCTTCTGCCTCGCCTCGAGCCTCGGCTACTCGAAGCAGCTTACCGGCAGCTATCAAGCGGGGCTGCTTGCCTTCGCCGCGCTCGCGATCGCCGCGCTCACCGGGCTCTCCGCGGTGAAGACGCGCTGGCGCACGACCTGGGGTGCGGCGCACCTCACCACCGCAAAGATCTGATGCGGACCGATCAACCGGCCGGCGAGCTGCCGGTTGATCGCGCGCGACGGAGCGCAAACGACGCCGCGCTCGTCGCGCCGGTCGGGGGCGCGCAGACCTGCCCGGGTTAGCGCTGTACCATTCAGGGCATGCCGCTCGAAATCGCCTACGGCCACGCCACCCTGACCGGCCCGCGCCGGGAAAACGAGGATTTCTGCGGGCTGATCACGCCGGCGGGCCCCGAGCTGGATGTCAAAGGAGTGCTCGCCGCGGTCGCCGACGGCGTCGCCGGAGAGGGCGGAGGCAGGCAGGCCTCCGAGTACGCCGTTCGCAGCCTGCTGACGGATTATTACGCCACGCCCGACACGTGGGGCGTGCCGCTCGCGCTCGACCGGGTGCTGAATGCGGTCAACCGCTGGCTGATCGCGCAGGGCACCGCGCACCGCAACACCGTCTCGCTCGCCACGACGCTCTCGGCGATCGTGCTCCGGGGCCGGCGCTACGTGATCGCCCACGTCGGCGACAGCCGCATCTACCGGCTGCGGGCAGGCGAGCTCACCGTTCTCACTCAGGATCACGTCTGGGACCACCCCGACATGCGGCACGTGCTCGCGCGCGCGATCGGGCTCGACGCCCACCTGGTCATGGACTATGCCGACGGCGAGCTCGAGCCGGGCGACGTGTTTCTCCTCGCGACCGACGGCGTATGGGCGCCGCTCGGCAGTCGCAACATAGCGGCCGCGCTCGCCGGCGAGGGCGATCCCCAGTCGGCGGCGTCGGCCCTGTGCCAGGCGGGGCTTGCCGCCGGCGGCCAGGACAACGCTACGGCTCTCGTGCTGCGCGTGGAGCGCGTGCCCGAGGCGGGGCTCGCCGATTCGCTCACCGCCGGGCGCGAGCTGCCGCTGCCGCCGTTGTTGCGGCCGGGCGATGTGATTGACGGCTTCGAAGTGGTGGAGCTCTTGCACGAATCGCGCGCAACGAGGCTCTACAAGGTGACGCTGCGCGACAGCGGTCAGCCCTATGTGCTGAAGACCCTCAAGCCCGGGCGCGAGGACGAGGCCCCGGCGCTGGTCGCGGAGGCGTGGATGGCGCGGCGCGTGCAATCGGACTGCTTTCCCGAAGTGCTGCCCCTCGCGACCGATCGGCGCAGCGCGCTCTACTACGTGATGAGCCATCACGCGGGCCACACGCTCGAGCGGCTGCTCGAGGCAGGCCGGCACTTCTCGATCAGCGAGACTGCCGCGCTCGGCATCCGGCTCATGAAAGGTCTCGGCGCGCTGCATCGCCTGAACATCGTGCATCGCGACATCAAGCCGGCGAATCTGCTGCTCTGCGAAGACGGCCGGCTCCGCATCCTGGATCTCGGCGTCGCCCTCAACGCGGGCATGGTGCACGAGGCGGGCGCGGGCAATGCGGGCACCCCGAGCTTCATGGCGCCGGAGCTTTTCTCCGGGGCGGAAGCATCGCCCGTGAGCGACTTGTACGCCGCCGGTGTTTCGCTCTACCATCTCCTTACGCGCCAGTATCCGTATGGCGAGATCGAGCCGTTCCAGCACCCGCGGTTCGGCGACCCGGTTCCTCCCACACGGTATCGCCCCGACGTGCCCGGCTGGCTCGAGGCGATACTGCTCAAGGCAGTCGCCCGGGACCCGGCGCGCCGCTTCGAGACCGCGGAGGAGATGCTGCTCGCGCTCGAACGCGGGGCGCAGCAGCCGCTTTCCGTTCCGCGCCGGACGCCGCTCGCGGAGCGCGATGCGCTGCGGGTCTGGCTGGCGGTGGCCGTCACATCGATCCTGGTCAATCTGGTCCTGCTCTACCTCCTCATCGTATAGTTCCCTTCCTGCCGGGACTGCCGAGCTTTACGTAAATGCCTTACGCACCCCGACCCTCACCTCTTCCCCCGCTCCCGGGGGGCGAGGGGGAACGTACGCTGCGGAAGTGGTATGACAACCCCTTCCGCAACTATCAATGAAGGGGCGGAGATGGAAGAACTGTGGAACAGGTCGGCGCGCGAAGCCGTGGCGCTGCTCAAGCGGCGCGAAGTCTCTCCGCGGGAGCTGGTGGAGGCGGCGCTCGCGCGCATCGAGGCGACCAATCCCAGGATCAACGCGATCGTGACCCTCAGCGCCGAGCGCGCGCGCGAACACGCCGCGCGGCTCGAGAAGCTCGAGCGCTCGAATCTCCCGCCGCAGTTCCTCCACGGCCTTCCGATCGCGGTCAAGGACAACACCGACGTCGCAGGCGTGCGCTGCACCTCCGGCTCGCGCATTTATGCCGATCGCGTCGCGACGGCTTCCGACATCGTCGTGCAGCGCCTCGAGCAGAACGGCGCGATCGTGATCGGGAAGTCGAACCTGCCGGAGTTCGCGGCCGGCGGCAACACCTTCAACGACGTCTTCGGCGCCACCTTGAATCCGTGGGACCTGCGCACGACTGCGGGCGGCTCCTCGGGGGGCTCGGCCGCCGCGCTCGCCGCCGGGCAGGTGTGGCTCGCGACCGGGGGCGACTTCGGCGGCAGCATCCGCCAGCCGGCGAGCTTCTGCTCGGTGACGGGGCTGCGCCCGAGCCCGGGCATGGTGCCGCGGGCGCAGCGGCAGCCTTTCAACGCGCTCTCGGTCGAAGGGCCGATGGCCCGCACCGTGGCCGATTGCGCGCTCATGTTCGACGCCGAGGCGGGCTGGCACGCCCTCGATCCGCTGTCACAGAAAGGGCCGCATCCCGTTTTCGCCGAAGCCGCCGCGCGCCCGCGCAGGCCTGCGCGCGTCGCGTTCAGCGCCGATCTCGGCGTCGCGCGCGCGGTGGACCGCGAGGTGCGCGAGCTCACCCGGGCCGCGGCGGCGCGGCTCTCGCGCGAGGGCGTGACGGTGGAGGAAGCGCATCCCGACCTCTCCGATGCGGAGCAAACCTTCCGTAGGCTGCGCGGCGCGGTCTTCGTCGCGCGCCACGCGACGCTCCTCGAGAAATACCGCCAGCTCTACAAGCCGGAAATCATCGAAAACACCGAGTTCGGCCTGGGCCTCACGCCGCGGGAGATCGTCGAGGCCGAGATCGCGCAGGGCGAGCTCGTCCGCCGCGTGGCGCAGTTCTTCGAGACCTACGATTTGCTGCTCTGCCCGGTGGTCACCTGTCCGCCGTTCGACGTCAACCTGCGCTTTCCGACGGAGGTCGAGGGCGCGGGCTTCGAAGGCTACATGGGCTGGTTGATCCTCACCTATGCGATCACGGTGACATCCTGCCCGGCGATGTCCCTGCCGTGCGGCTTCACGCGCGCGGGGCTGCCCGTCGGCCTCCAGGTGGTCGGGACGCCGCGCGGGGAGGCGGCCTTGTTCTCCGCCGCGGCCTACATCGAAGCTTTGCTCGACGTGACGCCGAAGACGCCGATCGACCCGCGGCCCTGAAACCGCTCACCGCCACGGATGCCAAGGACACAAAGGAGGAACGTAATTGAAACGCCAATCGGGAAGCCGATTGCGGTGCGAGCGGAATTACCGGGACGATGCCAGCAGCTGATGCGCACCGCTCCGTACAAAAAAACCCCGGCATACGCCGGGGAAAACAGGGGAGGGATGGAACCCTGCTCGGGCAAAGTGCCCGGCGGGTACGCAACCTTTGCAGCGTTTCGCGCGCAGTCGCCGGCGCGCCTTCGGCAAGAATCCAGTTCTCCAGTGCCGGCTGCCTTGCGCGCCTCCGCGCTCGCACCCGCAAGCGGGCACCGGCTCCTCGCTGCGGCGCGCTACTTCATGCGCCTGCCGATTTCGTATCCGACCACCGCGCCCGCGCCCGCGCCGACGACTGCCCCGGAGACGGAGCCGCCGGTGATGGCAGAGCCCACCAGTCCGCCCACGACGGCGCCGGTGGCGGTGCCGATCTGGGTGTTGGTGGGATTGGACGCGCACGCGCCGAGCGCGAGCGAAAGCGCGATCACGGCCACTATTGCGCAAGAGTTCTTCACGGCACGATCCCAACGTCGTCCTGGTCGTGAAAGAACATCAGCACGGGCCGTGCCAGATCAGGTTTTTACCGTGTAATCAGATGCGTAGATCCTGGATCGGGTGGCGCCTGGCGAGCCGAAGTGTCGCCGTCGGACGACGGCACTATGTCTTCCCATGGGGATCTGGCTGAAGCGAAGCGGCTTTTCCTGTCGCCGGAGCCCAACAGGCCCTTCGAGCAACACGCGAGCGCACAATGGCGGTCGCGCCCGCCCGGGCGCCCGGATTTCGCTGCTGCGCCTTCACGGAGCACGGAGCACGCTGCCATTGATCCTCCGCAGCTCGCCGCTCGTCGCCGGCATGTGATGCATGACGCGCGGCGCGCGTGTTGGCACGGAATATGCAGCTTTTCGCGCAGGAGCCATGTCAATGGAAGCACCGGTAACTTTTCTGGTGATTGCCCTGGTGCTGGTCGGGGTGCTGGTCCTGTGGGCGTTCTGGCATGTGGGCGCGGCGGAAAGCGCGCGCGCCGCTCGCCCCGAGCTGGGCGACAGTCCCGACGATACGCAGAGAACGAGGCTGACCAAACGGGCGAAGCGTGCACAGCCGCTGCGCATCAAAATCTGCGAGCGGCAGATTCCCGGCCGCAACGGCCCGCGAGCGGTCGCCGCCAGCGGGCGCGCTGATCCGCTCCGCGCGAGCCTGGGCGGCCGGGTTCGCGCCTAAGGCGCGCCGGCCGCCTCGGAGCACTCCGAGCGCCCGCAGCGCAGCCTGCTGAAAAACTCGAGCGCGAGCTCGAGAGCGGCGGCGCCGAAAGTCCCGGCGAAGGCGTCATCGAAGCGCGCGCCGTCCTGCAGCTCGAGCAGGAGCCGCCGGAACCGGCTTTCGGCGAGCGCCTTGAGGTGCCCGAGGAACATCATGCTCTGGCGGTAGAACATCGAGATCCGCAACTGCCATTGATCGGCGTTCTTGCGCCGCGTCTCATCGTGCCGCTCGTCGGGCAGGAAGTGCCGTCCCGCGGCGGCCGTGCGGCGCGCCTCTTCCTCGTCCACCAGGTCCGCGCCGCCGCCCTCGGCCGCGAGTGAGGCGAGACCCTCGTGGAACCAGACCGGGATCCGCATCGTGTAGTGGGCGAGCCGCTGGCCCAGGTGTAAGTGCGAGAGCTCGTGCACGAGGATGGGCTGAAGCCGCTGCGGCTCGCGCGTGAAGAGCCGCGGGGCGAGCACCAGGCGGTTGTCGTAGACGACCGCTGCCGTGAAGCGCGTCGCGCCCGCGACGTTCCGTTCGAAACAGGCCTCGCTGCCGCAGACGTAGACCGCGACGGGCGCGGCGAACGGCCGATAATGCACGGCTTCGACCTGCTCGATCGCGGCGGGTAACACCGCGGCCACGCGCTCCGCGTATTCACGCGCGCCCGGCTCGTGGCGCACCCGGGGGTCGGCGGCGAGCGCCTCGAACCCCGAGAGCTCGTGGATCGCATCGCGGTGCGGCGGCGCCGCCGCGCAGCCCGCGAACAGCAGAAGCGCCGCAGCTGCCGTTGCGCGTCTCATGGCACGGAGTGGAAGCTCTCTCAAAAACAAGAATAGACAGGATTCACGGGATTGTGCAGGATTTGCGGGGTTGTTCCGGAGTAATCCTATTAATCTTGATTGATCTTGTAAATCCTGTCCATTTCCCGCGCCCCGCCTCATGAGCGAAGCGAAGCCCCTCCCGCTGCAAGGCGTCAAGGTGATTGAGTTGGGCACCCTGATCGCGGGCCCGTTCTGCGCGCGCCTGCTCGCCGAATTCGGCGCGGAAGTGATCAAGATCGAATCCCCGGCCGGCGGCGACCCGCTGCGCAAGTGGCGCAAGCTCCACCAGGGGACCTCGCTCTGGTGGTACGTGCAGGCGCGCAACAAGAAGTCGCTGACGCTCGATCTCAAGCACCCCGAAGCGCAGGAGATCGTGCGCAGGCTCGCCAGGGACGCCGACATCGTGGTGGAGAATTTCCGGCCGGGCGCAATGGAGAAATGGAACCTCGGGTGGAACGATCTCTCGCGCATCAACCCGCGGCTCGTCATGGTGCGTCTTTCCGGTTTCGGCCAGACGGGGCCCTACCGCGACCGCCCCGGTTTCGGCGCGATCGGCGAGTCCATGGGGGGACTGCGCTACGTCACCGGCTATCCCGACCGCCCGCCGGTGCGGGTGGGCGTGTCGATCGGGGACTCGATCGCCGCGCTGCACGGAGTGATCGGCGCGCTGATGGCGCTGCACCACCGCGATGTGAACGGCGGCCGCGGCCAGTTCGTGGACGTCGCCCTCTACGAAGCCGTGTTCAACATGATGGAGAGCGTGCTGCCGGAGTACGATCTGTTCGGCTTCGTGCGCGAGCGGAGCGGCGCGTCGCTCCCCGGTATCGTGCCCTCCAACACCTACGTCACGCGCGACAACAAGTATGTCGTCATCGGGGCGAACGCGGATTCCATCTTCAAGCGCATGATGATCGCGATCGGCCGCGCGGACCTCGCGGCCGACCCGGGCCTTGCCCACAACGACGGGCGCGTCGCGCGCACCGGCGAGATCGAGCAGGTGATCGGCGGGTGGGTGGCGGCGCACGACCTCGAGCACGTGCTCGGCGTGCTGGAGAAGGCCGAAGTTCCGAGCGGCAAGATCTACGACATCGCGGACATCGTGAAAGACCCGCACTACGCGGCGCGGGAAATGATCCGCGAGTACCGGTTGAAGGACGGCAAGACGCTCAAGCTTCCCGGCATCGTGCCGAAGATGTCCGGCACGCCCGGGGACACGAAATGGCTGGGACCGGAGCTCGGCGAGCACACCGCGGAGATCCTGGCTGCGCTCGGCTACAGCGAGGAACAGCGGCAGGATCTCAAGCGCCGCGGGGTCATCTGACTGCAGTGATGAGTGATGAGTGATGAGTGGCGAGTGATTGAGTGATCCTGAATAGCTCATCGTTAAGAAAAAACCTCGCGCCGGGCGTCAGCCCTCGCGAGGTTTTTTCTTGGGCGATGTACGACTTCGCCAACTCCGGCTACACCACCGTCGTCGTCACCGCCGTTTTCAATGCCTACTTCGTCGCCGAGGTCGCCGGCAACGCCCCGTGGGCGACGTTCGCGTGGACTGCGGCGCTCGGCGCGTCCTACGCGCTCATCATCCTGACGGCGCCGGTCGTCGGGGCCTATGCCGACGCCCGCGCGGCGAAGAAGCGCCTGCTCCTCTACAGCACCGTCGGTTGCATCGCGTTCACCGCGGCGCTCGCCGCCGTGGGGCGCGGCGATCTCGCCCTCGGCATGGCGTTGATCGTGCTTTCCAACTTCTTCTTCAGCACGGGCGAGAACCTGATCGCTGCGTTCCTGCCGGAGATCGCTCGCGGAGAGGCGCTGGGACGCGTGTCGGGCTGGGGCTGGAGCCTCGGCTACGTGGGCGGGCTCGTGGCGCTCGGCCTGTGCCTCGCCTACGTCGCCTGGGCGCAGGCGCGGGGCGCGAGCGCGGCGGAGTTCGTCCCGGTGACGTTGTTGATCACCGCGGCGGTTTTTGCGGCGGCGAGCCTGCCGACTTTCCTCATCCTGCGCGAGCGCGCGCGGCCGGTGGCGGGCGCGCGCGACCTGCTGCGCAGCGCCTTTGCGCGCCTCGGCGAGACGCTCGGGCGCGCGCGCCGCTACCGCGATCTGTGGCGCTTCCTCCTCTGCCTGGTGTGCTACCAGGCGGGCATCCAGACGGTGGTCGCGCTCGCGGCGGTCTACGCGCAGCAGGTGATGGGCTTCACCATCCGCGACACGCTTACCCTGATCCTCGTGGTGAACGTCACTGCCGCCGCGGGCGCCTTGGCCTTCGGCCAGGTCCAGGACCGCCTCGGCCACGTGCGCACCATCGTGCTCACCCTGATCGGCTGGCTCGCGACGGTCATGCTTGCGTGGATGGCCGAGGGCCCGCTTCTGTTCTGGATTGCGGCCAACATGGTGGGAGTCTGCCTCGGCTCCAGCCAGTCGGCGGGGCGGGCGCTCGTCGCCTACCTGAGCCCGCCCGCGCGCACCGCCGAATTCTTCGGCCTGTGGGGGCTCGCCGTGAAGCTGTCCTCGATCCTCGGCCCCGTGACCTACGGGCTCGTCACCTGGGTGAGCCGCGGCGACCATCGCCTCGCGATCCTGGTGACGGGGGCCTATTTCGTGGCCGGCATCGCGATCATCGGTCGCCTCGATGTCGCGCGCGGAAGGCGCGCGGCGCTCGAGGGCGGCTAGAGGGCGCTTGCCGGACAAGAATCCGATAAGCTCCTAGCGCGCATGCGGGCGGTTACACTACAATCTTTCGTTCCAAAACAGGCTCTTTCCACCGGCGCGATGCCGCGAGCCCAGGGGAATGCATGGCACTCAGGTGGCTAGGGGGCAAGGTCGACCACCCCATGGCTGACGCCAGGCAGGCGCGCCAGATCGTCGAGGAGCTGCCGGCGAACGACGCCTTCAAGGCGCTCGAGGAAATCACCTACTGGCTGGAGACGATCAACTACACCGAGGGCTTCCGGCTCGACCGGCGGTTCGAGAACATCGATCTCCTCGACGGCGCCGCGAAGAACCCGGTGCGCAAGCTCTCGCAGGATTATCTCGCGACGGCGCGCCAGTCGAAGTTCCAGGAGAACCGCCTGTGGACTGCGGTTTCCGGCTTCTGGAACCAGCTCGGCGAGGCCTACCTCGCCTGCCTGCGCGAGCACGATGGCGGCGCGAGCGGCGCGACCGCGATCCGCAAGAGCCTGCCGATCATTGTCGGGCGCGCGTTGCGCGTGCTCACGCTGCGGCTCAAGTGGACCCTGTTGCGCTACGGGCCGGTCGAGAAGCGCCTCTGGTACGAGATCGCGCGCCTCTACCAGGCCGCGGAACAGAAGGGCTTCACCGACAACACGTTCGCGATCTATCCCGGCGCGCACGGCGAGACGACGGTCAAGCGCGAGTTCCTCAAGGCCATGATGCTCGCCGCCTCGTCCGCCGACGGGCTGCCCCCGGCGCGCCAGGAGATCGCCGAGCGGGCGGTGGCGCATTTCGCGGGCGATTTCAGGCTCTCGAACCGCCCGCAGGGCTGCACGCATTGGTTCGATCTCGCCGCGCCCAAGGCGCCGGCGCGGCTGTTCAAGGGCGCGGAGGCGACGCCCACGCTGCGCTTTTTCGGGTCGGGCGAGGGGCTCGCGGGGCTGAACCGGCTGATGGCGCAGGTTCAGGCTACGGGTGAAGTCCCGAGGGATGTCAACCTCGGCGGCAGCTACGACGGTGAGCTCGTGCTCGGCACGCTGCGACACCTTGCGCAGTACTGGTCGGAGACGCCGCCCGCGCGCAACTCCGAGCGGCAGCAGGTTGCGGGGCGCATCACGGTGGTGCCGGGACTCAACGACATCCTGCGCACGCTCGATCCCGCCAACGACGATGCGCTCGACTTCAGCCGGGAGCAGCCGGCGGAGAGCTGGCTCGTGGAGAACGTGAGCGACGGCGGCTACGGCGCGATCATCCCCTCGGTGAAAAGCGACTGGATCAAGGTCGGCACGCTGATCGGCGTGCAGAACGAGGCGACCGGCTACTGGGGCATCGGACTCATCCGCCGCATCACGCGCGACGAGCAGAACCAGCGGCACGTAGGCGTCCAGCTCGTGTCGAAAACGGCGATCCCGATCAGGATTGCCAGGCCTCCGACGATCTCCTCGTTCAACGCCAACCGCGAGCCCCAGGCCGCGATCCTGCTCTCGACCGCGCCGGACGCGCAGGGCGAGATCGGAGTGGTGATGCGCGAGGGCATTTTCAACACACGCGACAGCCTCGAGATGAGGGTGCGCGACAAGACCTACCTGCTCACGCCGTCGCGGATCGTCGAGGACGGCGAGGACTTCGACTGGGCGAAGTTCAAGGTCATGCAAAAAAGCGCGTAGCTTGCTGCGCGCTTTTTCCGACGGGAACGGGGACGGGGGACGAGGGAGAAGTCGGTTTGCCCGCGGCCCGTCTATCGCCTGGAGCTTCTCCCGTTCATCGCAAAATGCGCGTCAGCCATTTCGCGATGTCCTCGATTTCGTCCGGGCACACCGAGTGCTGCATCGCGTACTCGTGCCACTCGACCGGGTAGCCCAGGCCGGCGAGCAATGTGCGGGAGCCCGCGCCCATCGCGTACGGCACGACCGGATCGAACGTGCCGTGCGCCATGAAGACGGGCGTCGCCCGGTTCGCGGCCGCAGCTTCCTGCGGCAGGCTGTGGGCGAGCGGGAGATAGGTTGAAAGCGCGATCACGCCGGCGAGCCGGGACGGATACCGCAGCCCGGTCTCAAGCGCCATCGCGCCGCCCTGCGAGAATCCGGCAAGCACGATCCGCTCCGACGCGATGCCGCGCTGCAACTCCCGCCCGATGAGCGCGGCAATTTTTTCCCGGGAGTCGCGCACCCCGCTCTCGTCGGGGCGCTCCGACGTTCCTTCCAGGTCGGCAAAGGTCACGTCGTACCAGGCGCGCATCACGAGGCCGTTATTGATCGTCACCGGCCGCATCGGCGCGTGCGGGAACACGAAGCGGATTGCCGGCGTGCGCGGCAGGCCGAGCCCGGGCACGACCGGCGCGAAGTCGTTGCCGTCGGCGCCGAGCCCATGCATCCAGATCACGCTGGCGGCGGGGTTCTTGCCCGTTTCGATCTCGATGGTCTGCAGCAGTTCTTGCATTAACACGCCGCCAAGTAGCGTTAAATCCGGACGCGCTGCGCCGGTTTAACTCCGCGCGTTCGAACTGACGATATCATCGCTGTTCAACGCGCGGGATCGGGAAAAGAAGCTTAACGTGTCCGGGTGAGGCGCGCGTCCGCGGCGCTCGGCGCCGCGCGAATAGCGTCGCTCTCGAACCGGGGGTTAGACGTTTCGTCTGAAGCGCGCGACCAGGGTGTCGTAATCGGCGTGCGAACCGATCCAATACCACACCATCTCGTCGCCGGATCGGACACCAACCGCGCGCCATCCCAGGCCAATGCGGACGGAGTAGATCGGTTCGGTCGCGTGGATGCTCTTGAAGCGAAGGCTTGGGTGATTAGGATTCTCGCGCCAGAGCCGGTATGCGGCTCTGGCGCGCTGCTTGATTTCATCAGGAAGGTCACGATACGCCTTCCAGAAGGCGTCAGTGGCCCTTGAAATCACTATCCTGATTCAGCGGAGTGCTCTTGCCAGCGGCGTGGGCTTCCAGCGCCTCTTTCGCCAGTGCCGCCAGAACGTCCTGCGACTTGGCGAAAGCTTCATCCCAGCGCTTCTCTGAAGAGATCTCGTCCAGGACGAGCGCAGCCAGCGCATCCTGTTGTTCAGGCGGCAGTTTTGTGGCGACCTCAAAAGCCTTTTCGAGAAGCTTGGTCATGCAGGAATGCCTCCAGCGCCGTGTACTCTAACGCAAGGCTGTCCGAGTGCCAAATTCGAAACGTCTAACGTCCGCGATGACGCGCGCCGGGAAGCGCGCAGCGCTTTCTGGCGTCGCTGTCGATCGCGTGGTTAGCCGCGCCCTTTGGTATCACGGGCCGCGTGCATGGCTATGCCGACGAAAAGGAA
>Ga0073934_10004643_pt1 | contig 22435 bp, 16 predicted proteins | sample LarsenN4metaG_FD_76834 | JGI IMG/M metagenome (GOLD analysis project Ga0073934, IMG submission 76834) | Hot spring sediment bacterial and archeal communities from British Columbia, Canada, to study Microbial Dark Matter (Phase II) - Larsen... ...
ATCCATGACCGATTTGAGAAATTCCTCCAGGTTGGTCACCATGACCAGCTTTTCACTGATCTTATGCAGGACAAAGTAGTTCAGGTCCAGGGGTTTGCTGCGATCCAGCTCTTGAAATTTGACCACCAGGTCGGAGGGATTAATGGTCTTAACCTCTTCCGCTTCAAAGACAATCGTATTATGTCCGATAATGATCCTATCTCCATGCTTGAGCTTGACCTTTTGGATCTCCTTGCCGTTGACGAAGGTATGGTTCGTGCTTTTCAAGTCTTCAATGAAGTAATCGTCTCCTTCCCTGGTTATCTTGGCATGGCGGCGGGAAACCGTTTTGTCATCGAAACTTATATCATTTCGAATCCCCTTCTCAGAATCATCCTTTCCGATCGTGATCGTACCTTTATTCGGGGTGAAGACACTGCTAGAGTTATCCCGTCTCTTAATGATTAAACGTGGCATTTCTTCTAGCCCTCCCTTGTTAAAATCAGGTTTAATACCCTTATTTAGACGCTCTATTTATAATTCCCGATACAAAAGAATGACGGTGCTGTTATCCCTTCCGCCTTTTTTATTTGCCAGGTCCACCAACATCTCGCACCCCTCCTCCGGTTCCCCTTTACTACACTCAAGGACCGTAGAGAGCAGTTCCTGATCCTCCAGCATATCTGTAAGACCGTCCGTGCAGAGGAGGATATAATCCCCTTTCTCCCAGTTGAACACTTGTATATCCGGAGCCAGGTAGGTGGAAGTTCCCAGCGCTTGACTCAGCATGTGTCTGAATTTATGCGTCTTGGCTTCCTCTCGGCTGATGTTCCCCGCTTTGACCATCTGGGCTACGACCGAGTGATCTTCCGTTAGCCGTTTAATACTCTTTTCCTTAATCAGATAGGCGCGGCTATCTCCCACGTGGGCTACATAGACCTCATCACCTTGACAAAGGGCTAAAACGATCGTGGTCCCCATCCCCCTCAGAAGCGGGTCCTCCTCCCCCTTTATCCGGATCTCATCGTTGGCCTTAAAAAGAGCCTGTAGGATAAGCGCAAAAACTTCTTCCTTCATGGCATCGGCAGGAATTCCCTCCTTTAGGGCCTCGGAGATAATATCGACCGCCATTTTACTGGCTACTTCCCCACCTTCGTGCCCACCCATCCCATCCGCGACTATAAACAAGCCCCCTTCCGAGTTCACGTAGAGGCTATCTTCATTAATTTCCCGTACTTTTCCTACATCACTTTTGTGTCCCACCTTCCATAATACTTTCTTTTTACCCAGAACCTTATAAACTTCCATATCTTTCTCTCCTTTGGGCGTTTTAATCTTTTCTACAAATTGGACCTTAAAGATCCCTTTTGTCATCTCATAAGTTTGCCGTCCGATAAAAATACCTCCCACACTGGCCATGGATTCCAGACGATAAGCGATAACCACATCTTCCCCAAGAACGGTATACTCCATACGCTTGGGCGACCCTATGTAGCCGGCCACCACTTCTCCGGTATTGATTCCAATTCTTATATCGAACTGCTTTCGTTGCTCAAGCCTTCCTTTAAACTTCCTTTGTTCTTCCAGGATCTCGAGGGCAGCTAATACCGCATTTTTTGCATGGTCCGTATAGGGAAGAGGGGCCCCAAAGACCGCCATAATCGCATCTCCTATATATTTATCCAAGGTTCCTTCGTATTTAAAGATGATCTCGGTGATCATGCTGAAATACTCATTGAGGAGTTCCGCAATCTCAGTGGGATCCAGCCTTTCAGAAAGGAGGGTAAATCCTTTGATATCTGAAAATAAAACGGTCGCATGAACCTTTTCGGCCTTCAAGCTTATCTTTCCGGTAGCCATACTATCTTTAGTTATCTTATCGGCCACATCGGGAGAAAGAAACCGTTCCAGGTTGCTTCGGATCATCGCTTCCCTTTTTATTCGCTCATTCAGAGCCACTCTTTCTATGCCCGAGGAGATATGGTTACCGATCGCCGTCAAGAGGGTCAAGTCGCTGGCACTAAATCTCCGGGGTTGAGGATCTTCCATATAGATAACCCCCATGACCTGGTTATATTTAAGTATGGGGGCGCACATGATAGACCGGACGCTGCGAACTATCATGGTCGGCGTGGGCTCCAATCCGGGGGAGGCAATCATAGACCTCTTTTCGCTCTTCACCCTTTCCACCATCGTTTTGCTATAAGAGGTATCCTGGCTATTAGAGACCCGGCAGTGGAGCTCTCCATCGTCCCCGAGCATCAGTAACAAACTTTTCTCGGCCTTTATAGCCAGATGAACCATCTCCATGATGGATTTCAAGAACTCCTCAAGGTTAGCCACGGTGACGAGCTTCTCACTGATCTGATGGAGGATGATATAATTCAAGTCTATAGTTTTGCTCTTGTCCAATTCTTGAAATTTGACCACCAGGTCAGAAGGATCTACGAAGGTAATCCCCTCTGCTTCAAAAAAACAGGTGGTAAGACCGATGGTGATTTTATCCCCATGCCTTAGCTTGGTTTTTTTGATCTCTTGGCCATTCACAAAGGTACGGTTTTTGCTCCCCAAGTCTTCAATGAAATAGTCCTCCCCATTTTTAATGATTCTCGCATGACGGCGGGAAACCGTAATATCGTTAAAATTTATATCATTTCGAATCCCCGCTTCCAGATCATCCTTACCCAGTACCACTATGTCCTTCTCAAGGGGAAAATAGCTCTCAGAGCCATCCTGATCTTTAACAATTAAGTTCGGCATCTCTTTTAACCCTCCATCCCTAAAGCAAACCCCCTCAGGGGAAGAACATCCCTCATAGCTACCTTTCCGCCTTTTTTACTTGTTGGATTCATCTTTCCTATCCAAAACCCGATTTTATATCGCGGACCTCTTTCCTTTATCAAGGGTTTCTTCAAACGTTCTTTGGTTCTTCCGGCATCCCTATTTTCCCATTCCCAGGTAGCGCCCTTCCATAGGCTCAGGATGCCGCCTGGGGAGAGGTGGTACAGAAATTCACTCGGACGGTTTGACGCTTCCACCCCATTCCTCCAACTGGAGGAGTTCCTCCAGTTTGGCGCGCACCCCTTCTGGGCGAAGTCTACCGTAGCCGGCTCGTTGCAATTGTTGGAGGAGGTCCTGGAAATCCTGTTCGTTCCAGGAGGGTCTGCCGCGTCGGGTGAACCCTTCAGGGATCGTAGGATCAGAGCTGGCATAGGGAGTATGTAGGGTGAGAAAAGTTTTGAGATAGGGTAAAGCTCCCTCGTTCCAGGTAGCCGGGTCTCGGGGTTCGAGCTCCCAGTCCAGTTGCCAGAGTCGGAGGGTTTTATCTCCCCCAGACAGAGCCCAGCGCCCATCAGGGCTGAAGCAAACCGATCTTACCAGGCCCGTATGCCCCTCGAAGGTGTACAGACATTGCCCTGTGGAGAGTTGCCAGAGCCGGAGGGTTTTATCGGAGCTCCCGGAGAGGGCAAAGCGCCCGTCGGGACTCAGGCAGACCGAGTTCACATCATCCGTATGTCCTTGGAAGGTTCGCAGGCATCGCCCTGTGGAGAGTTGCCAGAGTCGGAGGGTTTTATCGGAGCTCCCGGAGAGGGCAAAGCGTCCGTCGGCGCTCAGGCAGACCGATCTTACCAGACCCGTATGGGCATTAGAGGGCTGTAAAGCTATGGTGGGATCCCTACGGGTATCCGACGTATCTGCCCAAGTCGCATACTCCTCAAAGGTTTGCAGGCACCGACCTGTAGCCACTTCCCAGAGGCGTAGGGCTTTATCTCCGCTCCCTGAGAGGATCCAGAGGGCATCCGCGCTGAGGCAGATGGAGATCACCCAGCTCTTATGCCCCTGGAAGGTTCGCAGGCATCGGCCCGTAGCCACTTCCCAGAGCAGGATATTGTTCCCCCCTGCGGAGAGGGCCCAGCGCTTATCGGCGCTCAAGCAGACAGAGCTGACCGAGCCGGTATGTCCCTGAAAGGTGCGCACACATCGACCCGTAGCTACCTCCCAGAGTCTTAGGACTTTGTCGGCACCGCCCGAAAGCGCCCAACGCCCATCGGCACTCAATTGAACGGAGAGCACCGAATTGGTATGTCCCTGGAAGATCCGCAGGCACCGGCCCGTAGCCACGTCCCAGAGCCTCAAGGTTTTATCATTGCCCCCTGAAAGGGCAAAGCGTCCGTCGGTACTCAGACAGACCGAGTTAGCCTTATGCCCTTCGAAAGTTCTGGCTAGCCAAGCAGCCCGGAGCCCCACCCGCGGACAAACCAGGGAAAGCTTTGCCCAGGCCTCCATGCTCCGCGGGGTACGCTCGCACCCAGGTAACTGTCGGGCTTCCCGCACAAGGGCCAGCGCTTCCGTAAAGTAGGATTTACTGAGAGCTTCCTCGGCGCGTTCCAGCAGCTCACCGGCACGGGTTTGGACCGCCAGCAACTCGGTATGAGACCGTGGCCGCGACAGACGAAACGTGCAGACCCTCTCACGGGGCAGTTCCCAGAGCCGTAAAGTACCATCTCCGCTCCCTGAAAGCGCCCAACGCCCATCGGCACTCAAACAGACCGCAGTCACCCAGTCGGTATGTCCCCGAAAGGTCCTCACGCACCGACCCGCCGCCACTTCCCAGAATCTTAGGGTGTTATCCCCCCCTCCTGACAAAGCCCAACGCCCATCGGCGCTCAAATAGATCGAGCCCACCCAATCTGTGTGTCCCTGGAAGGTTCGCAGGCACCGGCCTGTAGCTACTTCCCAGAACCGCAAAGTTTTGTCCCAGCTCCCCGACAACGCCCAACGCCCATCGGCGCTCAGGCAGACAGAGGTGACCCCCTTCATATGCCCTTCAAAGACTCTCAGACATTGGCCGGTGTTCACCTCCCAGAGCCGTAAAGTATTGTCTCCGCTTCCCGAGAGAACCCAGCGCCCATCGACGCTCAGACAGATGGAGAGGACTTCCCTCGTATGCCCTTCGAAGGTTCGTAAGCACCGGCCCGTGGATACTTCCCAGAGCTTCAAGGTTTTATCCCAGCTTCCTGAGAGAGCGAAGCGACTATCGTTGCTCAAACAGACGGAGGTCACCCCCTTCGCGTGTCCCTCGAAGGTCTGGAAGCATCGACCTGTAGCTACCTCCCAAAACTTCAGGGTCCCATCGCTGCTCCCGGATAGGGCCCAGCGTCCGTTAGCGCTCAAACAGACCGAAGTGACGCCCTTGGTATGTCCTTCGAAGGTCCGTAGACATTGACTCGTCGCCACATCCCAAAGCCGCAGAGCGTTATCATTACTCCCCGACAGGGCCCAGCGCCCGTCCCTACTTAACCAGATAGAGGTGACCCCGCCGTATGTCCTTCGAAGGCCCGCATAAAGCGGCGCGTGGCGAGCGCACGGGATCTGGCCAGCCTGAGAGCTGCCTGTAACTCTGCTTCCCCAGGTGCCTGCTTGGTTGCATCCTCTAAGAGCGAGAGCGCCAGATCCATCTCCCCTCGTTCCATGTGCACTAAAGCCAGAAGATACTTAGCCTGCCACCAATCGCCATGGGTTGCCCGGACCTCTTCCAACTGGCGCACCAACATATCATCGGTTAGCTCGCCTCGACGCCAGAGGAATAACCCCCGGTTATAGACGGCGTCGGGATGTTGAGGGTCCGCGGCCAGGGCTGCCCACCAGGCCGCCTCTGCTTCCGCCCTCTTCCCCAGATCCAGGTAGGAAAGCGCCCGGTTATTCAGGCTATCTGCCCGGAGGTCTAAACCGGCGGTCGCCTGGGTGTAAAAGGCCGTGCGGTTAAACCGCATTTTATATATAGCCTCAAGCCGCTCCCTCACAACCGTGACGCTGGCCGGTCTGTTAGCTGGCGCTTTGGCCAAACACTCCATGAGTAACATGGCCAGGGCCTCAGGGGTATCTCTCCGCCATTCGCGCGGGTCAGGAACTTGCATCTGTGTATGCATACGCTCCCATTCCAACTCCCGCAGACGCGGATGAGAGTGATGGAAAGTCTCCGAAAGCTCGAAGGGGCGCCGCCCATAGAAGAGCTCATAGAGTACCAGGCCCAGGGCATAAATATCGGTGTGGATGCCCGTTTGCTCAGCCCCAACCCACTGTTCAGGGGCCATATACTCGGGAGTTCCTAGCACCGTTCCTACCTGCGTCCGCTCCGTTTCCGCAGAGAGCCGGTCTTCCGCTTTCTGCTGACCGCTTTTTACCTCCTGGTAGAAGCTGCCCCGTTTCACCAGACCAAAATCGGTGAGCTTAGGGACCCCCTCTGGAGTTAGAAGCACGTTGGCAGGTTTCAGATCCCTGTGGATGACCCCTTTGCTGTGGGCGTATTCCAACCCCAGACAGAGCTGGATAGCTACCCTCAGAGGATTTTCCCAGTCCTGAAGGAAGACCCCTCGGGCGATCCCGTCCTTGAGCGTTCCCCCCTCCACATACTCCAGAACGATCCGCGGCATCCCGTCGATCTGAGCGACATAGTAACAGGTGGTGATGTGGGGGTGAAGCCCCAATTCCACCCAGCTCTCGGCCTCCTGAACGAATCGGGCTTTGAGGGTTTCATTAGCGACCAGTTGGGGCTGTGGGCTTTTGATAACCAGTTCGATATTCCAGATGCGGTGCCGCACCCGGTAGACCTGACCCATTGCCCCTCCCACCAGTTCCGCTAACACTTCATACCGCCCTTCAATCACTTCCCCGGGCGCCCAGGTATGCCCAAAGTTAGCCCCCGGCTGGGAGGTTGAGACCTCAGAACCTCCCTCAGACCCAGACCGCCCCACGACCCCACCTGATGCCGGCGTCTTAGACGAACTCCCAGAGGGAGTCCCCCTTTGATCCATCTCCGCAGGGGAATCGTTTGGGGAGGGCGAAGCTTCAGCGGGTTCCCCATGCTTCTTATCACCTTTACCTTTGAACTTCTCCCACAGACTCATGATATCTACCCCTGTCTGAATGACGACAACAATTGAAAATGACCCTGGGAAAGAGTTCTGGCCACCCCTCGTTCCCAGATAGAACCTTCAGGTCATTAAGGTTAAAGTTAAAGATTTCTTGCTCGGATTGTACAGGTCCTCAAAGCGGAGGGTCCTACGCCCCCCTCCCGGTGTCGTTGGCCTCACGGAGGAGCTGTTTTGCCAAGACCTCCATCTCCCCTCCGCATCCGGCATCTCCCAGACACCCCCGGAACAAATCACCGCCAAACGGTGGGCTACCCCTATTTTCGTGTCCGCCAAGGGCATCGGCCAAGGGGAACATCCCTGGCACACCCTGAAACCCGAGAAGATATCCTGGCTCCGCTTACAGAGCCGACTCCCATCTGTCGTCCCCCACATGACGCCACTCCCTCATAATCAAGACCCCATGGCAGCATCTGTCTTCTGGCATTGAGTACACACAGAAACCTCTCCGATGTTTTGCACACACAGGCTACACCACAACTTCTGACAGCGATGACAACGTCTTGTCGCGTCGACGCTTTTGTGAATCAGACACTTCGAAGGGGTAACGAACGGGTTCTCTATTTCTACTAAGGTAGCCGGAGGCGGCACCCTCAGGACTTCGGTTTTCCTCGGTCCAATAGAGCCCTTAACCGGAGCTTGGGGTTTATCGAGGGGCCGAGTAGATGGGCTTTCACGGAGGCCAGTCCCCTCTTCCTTTTCACGGAGAATCGTTCCCCCCACCTCCGGTTCTGGTCCTGTAAATGTATAGCCGAACTGGTCGAAGTGTACGACGTCCCCGCTCTTAAGCAGTACCTCTCCTTCGAGTTTCTGTTTATTTAGGAAGGTCCCATTTGAGCTGTGCAGGTCCGTCAGATAAAACCGTCCTTCTCGGAACTCGATCTGGGCGTGGCGCCCGGAAACCGTCTTGGCAGGAATCACGATATCGTTATTCAACTGGCGACCGATCCGGATCACCGGTTTAGTAAGAGGAAAGACCTTTCCCGTTTTGAGATCTGTAAGATAAGCAGGGGGCAGGGGGCATGCCGGGGGAGCAACGGGTACCGATGGAGGAGGCTGCGGCCTAACCTCCTTCATGTCGCCCGGTTTAGACGGATCGGACCCGCTTCTGCCTGCAGGGACTGTGCGTCTCGAACGCCGAATTACCACAAAGGTTATGAGGAGGAGGGTCAGGAGGCCCCCCCCCAGCCACGAAAGGAAACGATGATCCGTTCCGGATAGAAGGTTCTCCCATGGGACGGCCCCCGCCTCAGGCTTAAGGGGGGTTACATTGGAACTCGACTCCGGAGTCTGGGTCGTAGAATCGACGGGATCTTTACTTTCAGGCTTGGAGGGATCCACGGCAAGGGGGGTCTCAGGGACCTGAGCATCTGGCCGGGTAAGATTCGAGCTCTCCGGCCCGGAGGGGACAACGGTGGGGGTCGCCGCCATCTTATCCATCTCAAGCTCGTGCCGGTATTTCCACAAGGCGGTGGTGACCTGTTCAAAGGTTTCGGCTATATCCGTTGCGCTCATTGCCCGGAAGTGTTCCCCTTCGGTCGCTGCCGCCATCTCTTGGATCAGCCTAAAGTCGGCCTGCCCGGCTAGCCCGACGCTAAAAATCCGAACCTTCCGCTGGCGAGCTTCTGGCAGCAGTTGCTCCTGGAGCCGGCGCCTCATCTCGTCATCTCGGGCGGGATTGCCCGTGTCGATACCCCCATCCGTCACAAAGATCAGAGCCCAGAGGCTATTATTCCTTCCCCGGGACTTGAGCTCATAGAGCCCTCGTTCGATACCCGCAGTGAGGTTAGTTCGGACGCCCGTATAGCGAATTCGGGCAATTTGAGCCAGCAGAGCTTCCCGGTGCTTATCGGTGGAAAGGGAATTAAGTGGCCGCACTGCCGTAGCTTTACTGCCGAAGAGGACCAATCCCGCGCCGTCCTCCGGTCCTAACTGCCCAACGAGGCGGCTGATCGCTTGACTCATCCGGCGTTGCGCATCGCTTTGCTTCATTGACCCAGATTGATCCAGAACGAACACGACGTCGAACGGACGCGCTTGCTGAGACCAGCCGGTCGAAGTCACGTTGGGCAACACGCCTCCCATCAGCACCACCCTCACGATCCACTGCCACCTCAATATCATAACGCGCGTTTTTCTCTTACCGCTTAAGAATTCTTAACAACTTCCACCGACGACCGGTTGTTAGAACTCTTTCAGGTCTCAAAAGCTTGAATCCCTTTGTCGGCTGACCTCGAACCTCTGAAATTTAATAATTTCTTGAGACAAATGGACGCGATAGCCACAGCTTGAGTTTAAAAGCCACTTTCCCCGTACATAATCAACGGACGCTTCAGCTATAAATATATAAAAATAGAATCCCCCTTTATAAATATAAATAAAGATCCGTGCCAAAACCATATCAATTTCACACTAAGTTGCGTTTATCCGTTAATTTGAGGAGTTTTCCGCAGATAGATCTCCGTGAAGATTCCTATCTTTTGTCTCCGCTGCGTCTCAAGGCACGAGTAAACTGGCTACCCAGGGCCGTTTCCAGCTCGATCAAGGCCAGGTTATATGTATAAAGGGCTTCTAAAAAGAGGGTATGGGTTCGAAGGAAGTCCTCTTCCGCACGCACGACCTCCAGAAATTCAACCTCACCGGCTTGAAAGGCCTTTTGGTTCAACTCCATATTTTCGCGGACCAGATGAAGGAGGCCTTGTTGGAAAATAGAAAGATTCTTTTTGCTTGCCTCTACTTTGGTAAATCCCATCCGTACCTCCTGTTCGATCCTGTTTTTCAAAGTAGCCAGCTCCAAGGCGGCCTGACCCTTGCGGCTCAGGGATTGAATAACCCCTCCTTGATTTCGATTAAAGACGGGCAGCGGAACGGCTACAAAGCCGCCGACCCGCCGTTCGTTCCCCAGTTCCCGTTCGAAGGTTCCTCCAACTTCGATGTTCGGGACGCCTTCCGCCCTCGCCAGGGCAACGCTCGCCTCCGCGGCCTTCAGGGCGACTTGAAGGCCCTTATAGTCCGGTCGATTGGCCAGAGCAAATGGGAATAACTCTGGAAGGTTAAACTGAACCTGCTCCTGGGAGAGAGCTCCTTCGACTTTAAGCGCGCTTGATCCCGAATCTCCGCCGGTATCCACGCCCACTCCTAAGGCCGTCAGCAGCTCAAAACTTGATCGGGACAGCTCACTTTGCACGGTCAGGCTATCGGAGGTCGTTCTCTGTAACTCGATGGACGCCAAATTAACTCCCAGAAGGGGGATATCTCCGGCTTTATACCGTTTGTGAGCGATATCCAGGACGGTTTTATTCACCTCCAGGGCCTCCTTCGCCAGCTCCTGACGCCTTTGATTAAATAGAACCGTGTAAAAAGCCCTCTTAATCTCGGCGGTTTTCAGCCGGACGACATCTTGAAAATTCAGGCTCACCCTCTCCAGATTCAACTGAGCAACCTGTTTGCGATGACCTATTTTCCCCCCCAAGGGGATTTCCTGGATCAAATTTACATCGTAATTAAACCCCGATAGGTCCTCATCGGGGATAGATTGGTCTCTGCTTGCAAATTCAATGCGAGGATTGGGAAAAAGTCCGGCCGTCACCAACTCCCCTCGAGCTATTTCGATCTCCGCTTTGGCCGCCAGTACTTCCGGACTATGTTCCAGGGCAAACGTTAAAAGCTCTTCCAGGGTATAAGATTTAGACGGATCGAGTTTAAGAACCTCCTCACCAAGAGCCAGGGCCTGCAAACCCGTGAGAGCGAAGAGTAGAGAAAAAAAAGCTATCCGTATCACTTTAAGGGGTTTTGCAAGGGCGCTAAAGAAATTAAAAACTTGCCCTTTTACGCCTTTGCGAGAACGCCGGTGTTGATATCTCTGGGGCCAAAAGGTTTTAGATCCTTTTAACATGGTTAATGGCGATTATAAATTTTTTATGTCTTGGTATTCACCAAAATAAAACTTATTTATCTCTATTCGTCAACTGAAATCTTCCTGGCCATTTTAGTTTGGACATTCTGAGGCTTTTATCCCAAAGGGATGTCCTAAAAACAAAAAGGTCCATGGGTTTTACCCATGGACCTTCCGGAGTTAAATCAGGGAAGAAGTAACTTCTACCTTTTAAGAAGTTTGGGTAGGTAGATGCTTTTTTTCGTAATACGCCAGTGCAAATCCGACAACCGCTACAATAATCCCCACCACCAGGTTATTAAGGACCGCAATTGTGTTCTGGCTAAATTCAAGTATATATGGAGCTACGATCAACCATAGCCCTAAAAGAGCTAAGAGTCCGTTAAGCCAGGGTAGAAATTTCATAGCTCAAACACCTCCTTCTAAACTAGTATCCCCTTTAAAAGGGATATGATAATTTAAAAGAGAGTTTTTCTCTACCTCATTATTATATTAAGATCTTGTGGGGAGGATTTTCAATAGAAAAATATTGTTAAAGTAGTGTTATAATTGGTTTTAGATAATTTTATTTCGGCCACAAGATCGTTTATGCGGGACTCTCCCCAGAGAGCCATCTTAAAATTCTAAAGTGAAAAGCAGCCTTATTAAGACCTTCCATCTCACAGAATATGTCCATAAACTGTTGGCCATCTATGAAATAACAAGAGTCCTTAAAAAATAGGGAAATGAGAACTCCTTCACACGTCTCCGGATCGATGGACTTATCTTTCAAGTACCGGGCCAAAGAAGGATAGACCTTGTCGCGCAAATACTCCCACGATTTATCTACCGGCAAGACAACCTCGTAAACCAAGACCTTCTTTCCAGACTCTTCCTGTCTTTGTAAGAGCTCCTCTAGAGTCCGATTGTAGTCGAGACCGGGCACCGTTTTGAAAGCTTTTGAAAACAGTAACTCAGGAAATTCTGCCATAGCAAAAAAATTTGTAGCTCTCCACGACTAAAGGGTTACCTACCCTGTATCTCTCGGCTGCCTTCCGAGGAAGGCGGCAAAGTCTGTAAAGTGGTAGGCATTTTAAACCTTAATAGCGCCCCAATCCGTCCCAATTGCCTTAAAACGGGATTGTCTGGAATATGCTCGACCTCTCCGCGCTGGCGATAGACCTCTTCAATGGCTTCATCTACCACATCGGGAACCTCTTGAAGAGGGCCTTGACAGATCGGACAGAATTTTTCTTCTACGGGGGTTAGAAACCCACATTTCTGGCATTCCATCCCTGGGGTCGAGAAACCTTCCTCTACCAGCAACGTATGGATATTTCCCACATGAAGGGCTCTCAGGGTATCGTGCAGTCCAGAAACTCCGAAACCCTCTGTAGATACTTCCTCTACCAGGCGCGTAATCAGGTTCACTTCCTGTCGCTGCTCGACCTCCCTCTCGATCTGAAGGACCTGCGCCTTGATCTCGTGGAGAGGGGCTTCCACATCCAGGTCTACTTTAGCTACCAATCTTTCTTTAAGAGAACTGTGTAAACACCTTTCAAACTCGGGGAGTATATCGCTCCGTCCTCCAATAACGAGATAGTCAAACCGCCTGTTCTTAAAAAAATCAAAGACTTGATCCGCTACACGTTTAAGATGCTGGTAGACATGATACTCAATATGGCGCTCAATGCGTTTTTCTTCCAGGCCATACCAACCGGCTACACGAACCTTGCCGGGAACTTCTTCATCAAAGATCTCGGAATGCTCCAGGATCTCGCCCAGGTAGACCTCAAAGATCCTGGCCTTATTTCGACTCACTAAGGTGAGACAATACCGATGGTACTCGTCCAGGAGGACGGTGAGAGGACGGATATAGGGGTCGCTACCAAGGATGAAGGCGTTTTTGACTGGCCGGGGAAGCGGATATACTTGCCAGAAGTCCTTCCCAGCGCAAGAGAAGATAGCCAAACCTCTGGAGTTATTCCGTTGAAACCCTTGTCGGACGAAACGCTCGATCTTCTCAAAATCTTCCTCAAGGGACTGCCTGACAGGAGGAGGCAGATCCTCTCCTTGTAACTGTAACCGTCGTTCTTTAATCAAATCCTTAGCGAGGGTTTCATAATCTCTGGGGGTATACTTGCTCCCATCTACATTTAAGTAGAAACTACAGACCTTATAGCCATCCCCTTTAAAATTTAATAGCTTCCTGATATCTGCCGAAGAAATCATAAACTACTGGATTCACCTCCTTAACCTTGGATCTTCCAAAGCCTGTTGGATCAGATCTTCCACCCATTCTGGATACCCTACCGGGAGGGTTACCTCTTCCAGGGTCGTAAAGAACTCCTCCGCTAGATTTAAAAGGGCTGATCGGCTTTTGCAGGCCGGGCAATCTAGGATCTGTAGAAGGAGAGGAAGGAGGTATGGAGGTCCTCCATACCTCCTCTTTCTTAGTCAAAATCCGGTGGCGTCGAGGGCATCGAGGCCTTTTCCTTTTTCTCGGGAATCTCCGTAACCAGAGCTTCCGTGGTGAGCATGAGGCCGGCGACGCTGGCCGCATTCTGGAGGGCGACTCGGGTCACCTTGGTGGGGTCGATGATCCCAGCCGCAACCAGATCTTCAAACTCTTCCGTCGCAGCGTTGAACCCCTCGTTGGTTTTCATCTCTTTAACCCTCGCGACCACGACGGAGCCCTCCCACCCGGCGTTATTGGCGATCTGGCGGAGAGGTTCTTCCAGAGCCCGCTTTACAATGTTCACACCGACCTGCTGATCCCCTTCCAGCTTCAAGTTCTCAAGGGCAGGGAGGCACCTCAGGTATGCGACACCGCCGCCAGGGACGATGCCTTCTTCCGCAGCCGCCTTCGTAGCGTGCATGGCATCCTCCACCCGGGCTTTCTTTTCCTTCATCTCCGTTTCGGTGGCCGCTCCGACCCTAATTACGGCCACGCCGCCGGCCAGCTTGGCCAATCGCTCCTGGAGCTTCTCCCGGTCATAATCCGAGGTGGTCTCCTCGATCTGGGCCTTAATCTGCTTGATCCGTCCCTGGATCTTCTCCTTCGAGCCGGCCCCCTCGACGATCGTCGTATTGTCCTTATCGATGACGACCTTCTTGGCTCTTCCCAGATCGTCCACGGTTACATTTTCAAGTTTGATCCCCAGTTCCTCGGCAATGACCTGGCCTCCGGTGAGAATGGCAATATCTTCCAGCATCGCTTTCCGCCGATCCCCGAACCCCGGAGCTTTAACCGCCGCACATTTCAGGGTTCCTCTCAGTTTATTGACCACCAGGGTGGCCAGAGCTTCTCCCTCGACCTCCTCGGCAATGACCAACAGGGGTTTACCCGACTTGGCCACCTGCTCAAGGATGGGCAGCATGTCCTTGGTCGTGGAGATCTTCTTCTCATGAATCAGCAGGTAGGGCTCTTCTAAAACGGCCTCCATCCGGTCCGGATCCGTTACAAAATAGGGGGAGAGATATCCTCGGTCAAACTGCATCCCTTCCACAAATTCCAGACTGGTCTCCATGGATTTGGCCTCTTCTACCGTGATGACGCCATCCTTCCCAACTTTATCCATCGCCTCCGCGATGATCTTACCGATGGTCGAATCGCTGTTGGCGGAGATGGTTCCCACCTGTTCGATCTCCTTCTTTCCGGTCACCGGTTTGCTTAACCTTCTCAGCTCTTCCACCACGGCCTCTACCGCTTTATCGATCCCCCGCTTTAAATCCATGGGATTGGCCCCGGCTGCAATGTTCTTACAGCCCTCTTTATAAATGGCGTAAGCTAAGATGGTAGCGGTCGTCGTCCCATCCCCGGCCACATCGCTGGTTTTACTGGCGACCTCCTTAACCAGTTGGACGCCCATATTCTCATAAGGAGCATCCAGTTCGATCTCCTTGGCTACGGTTACCCCATCCTTCGTACTGGTGGGCGACCCGAATTTTTTATCTAAAACCACATTGCGTCCTCTGGGCCCCAGAGTAATTCGGACAGCTTCGGTTAAAAGATGAACGCCTTTAAGGGCTGCGTCGCGAGCTTCTTGTCCAAAGAGAAGTTGTTTAGCCGGCATAAACGCTACAACCTCCTTTTGGGTAAGTGTACACCGTTATAAGCTACCGCCTCAAAAACACACAGGAAGGGCAGCTTATAAGAATGTACGGGGATTCCTTCTCTGATTATTCTAGAATAGCCAAAACATCTTCTTCCCGCATGATGAGATACTCCTCATCATCGAGGTTGACTTCGTTTCCAGAATATTTGCCGAAGAGGACTTTCTGACCTACTTGAACGTCAAGGGGCTGTCGCGTCCCATTTTTCAACCATTTACCCCTCCCCACTGCGATCACTTCACCTTGTTGAGGTTTTTCCTTAGCCGTATCGGGGATGATAATACCGCCTCTTCGAGCTTCCGGCTCCTCTATCCTTTTCACGACGATGCGATCCTGAAGAGGAACGATCTTCATAGGCTAAACCCCTCCTTTCAGGTCAAGTTTATGACAGTTTTGAGATTTCGGTAAAAGTTGAATTTGAGTGAGACTTTAAGAGAAGTGAAAGTTCTAAACCTAATCCATTTATACTATAAAATCTTAGTTTAAATTTATCAAGTTCTTTTCTAAAACACGAACCGCGATCCATTTAGCTCGACAAGGTTAAATGAACGAAAAAGCCCCAGCGGGGCGACCTGTTGGTAGCCGATACGGTCCCACCCCCGGATCTTTTAGCTCCGTAGGAGCGACCGGGGTATAAAACCGATGCCGGAATTTCACAGGCCGCCCCTACGGGGCTTAGGAGGTCAGGGAGACGGGAGCGTGGAACGCGGCTTCGCGTAAACGAATCCGCCATGGGTTCGATATTTTTCGGAGGGGCTTCTGCGACGGAAGGATTTTATAGGGGATGGGAGAAAGGCCTTATACTAGGGTTCCGGGGGCAACTGCTTCTTGGCTTCCTCCGAAAGGAGGGAGAAAGGAATTTTGATTTCCTGTCCGATCTTTAACTTCGCAGGATCTATCTTATTATAGTCCGTGATCTGTTTCCAGTTTGCAGAATTGCCCGTAAAAGTCTTGGCTATTTGCAAGAGAGTTTCTCCGGACTTCACCTTATGTACAATATATTCCGGTGGAGAGGTCTCCGGAGCCTTTTCACCGGTGGCCTCGGGCGCCTTTTCACCCGCTGTATCCGGCATAGATTTAGACTCGGGTTTAGCGTCTGGGCCCTCTTCGGACTCATTTTCCTGATTATTTTTTAAAGCCCACTGAAATCTTCCGCTGCGTAACCGAACCAGGGAGGCATCTACCTTTTCTGAAGGCATTTTCTGTTTAATATTTTCTATTCGATCTGCCGTTGCGGGGTGGGTCTTCAGGACTCCTCCACCGGAGGCCTGACCCTTATGTAAGAGACGTTCAAGGAACTCCTTGAGCGCCTCCGGCTTGTATCCGGCCTCTGAGAGATAAGCCAGGGCGCTTTCATCGGCACGAGATTCTTGCGCTTGGCCATAGCCATTAACGACCAGGGTTTTGAACACGTCCTCGATAGATCCTTCAAAGACGCCGACCAGCTGGGCTACTTGTTGGGAACTGTACTTTTTAGCCGTCTCCGTACCGATTAAGGTTGCCAGTTGCGTCAGGCGCGCCTTTTGAATGGCAGAGATGCCGTCGCGATGATTGATGTGGGCCACCTCGTGGGCAAGAACTGCGGCCAATTCATCTTCATTCTGGACGGCGTGGATCATTCCCTTGGTTATAAGGATGGTGCCCCCGGGACAGGCAAACGCATTGACCTCTTCTGAGTCGAGGACCGCAAAGTGGTATCCTCCATAGGTAGAGGGTTTGTTGGAGTGGAGGGCGAGGGTCTGACCGATCAGATTCACGTACCTGGTGAGCTTTTTATCCTCTAAAAGAGGGTAAGAGGAAAGAATCCTGGCGGCAACCCCACGACCCACGTAATACTCTTCCTCCTCAGATAAAGGTCTGACGGCCTTAATCGTTCCTTCTGTGATCCTTCTTACGTCGACCCCAGCACAGCTTATGAATAAGACAGGAGCTAAGATTAAGCTCAGGTATAAAAGTTTATTTAGGCGGATTAAGTTTCCCACGGGTGATAAACTCCCTCAGGCTGTTGTCCGAAACCTTATAGGTTTCTATGCTATCCACGGCTTGAAAATTCAACTGAGGATTTTTATTTTTATAGGCTGCCTCAACTTGAGGGTTAAAGCCCTTGCCTGCCAGGGCCACCTCATCTCCCGAGGCACTTTGGGATTGAAACGGGGCTTTAATAAATTTAGGGAGCGCGGATTTTTTCTCAATAGCGCTTTTATGGACACATCCCTCTACTTCTTTAAACTTCACTCGATACCAGTCCCCCTCCTGGGAGAGCACCTCCAGGGGATCGTTATAATGGACGGTCGCCTTAACCGGCGAGAAAAATTTACAGGACTCTCTGAGGGCGGTTTCCTTGGTGATAACTGTTATCGTTTCGGCCTGGGCGGAGATCGAAACCAAAATTACCATAGGGAGAGTTATAAAGAAGAGCTTTATTTTCATTTCTCGGTCATCCTAATCACAATCCAATCTTCTGTCAAGGGAAAATTTGAGAGGAGGTCTTCGCACCGCTTTTTGTAATACTCGGAGGGTCCATCCTGAGGGTTTTCCTGGAGGATTTGGTCAAAAATTTTAATGGCTTCCGGCCACTTCTGATCTTTAAAGAAGGCCATTCCCCGGTGAAAGTCCATCACCTTCCTTCTTTTGTCCGGGGGGATATTTTCCTCTTCACCCAGGAGCTCGAAGATCTTTATGGGCATCGTCTTACCTTTGACCGCTATCGTACCCAGCTCCCTGGCAAAAAACGTATTGTCCGTCCTACGAAAGGTGTCTTCACTGACCATAATTTTCGTCTTAAAGAATTTATTGGCAGATTCCAGTCGGGATGCAAGATTAACCGTATCCCCGATGACCGTATAATGAAACAGCCTATCGCTTCCGATGTTGCCTGCGATGGCATCCCCAGAGTGTATACCGACCCGGATGCCTATCTCGGGGCGGCCCCTTCCACGGAAGGACTTATTGATCTCTCCAAGGACTTCCATGCACTGGATGGCCGCGCGACCCGCGTTGATCTCATCTTGATCCGTTTCCACGGGGGCGCCCCAGAAGGCCATGATACAATCCCCTATGTATTTGTCGATGACCCCGTGGTTGCGTATGATGACCTCTGTGAGAGCATCTAAAACGGTATGGAGCATCGTAGCGACTTCCTCCGCCGAGGTTATCTCTGAAATGGACGTAAACCCGGCAATATCCGCGAAAAAGACCGTCACCCGTCTCCGCTGCCCCCCCGGTTTGATCAGGGAAGGGTTTTGAAGAAGGTAGTCGGCGACCTTTTTGTCCATGTATTGGGAGAAGGTTCTTTTAAGGAAAAGCCGCTCTTTTCCTTCGGTGGCATAGCTGTAAGCGACGGAAAGGATAAAACTTACTATCAAGGAGGTCACAGGAGGGATGATCTCCATATACCGGGCTTCCTTAAATAGGAACGCGGGAATGAGAAGTACGAGGACCAGAGATATTAAAAAAAGGGACAGGTTGATATAAAGGGAGTGGCGCTTCAAAATCGAGTAACTGATAAAGAGGCAGATGGCCAGCATAAAAGCTATCACAAAAGCGCCCCCGACGGGTTTGATAAAGCTCCTATGGACCATATTCTCCAGGGTCGTGGCATGGACGAGGACCCCGGTAGAGATGGAGGATGTGGCGGTGGCTTTGAGATCGAATAAGCCCGCCGCCGTCAACCCTATAAATACGACCTTCCCCTTGAAGAGATCCTTTTTAATAGGAGGGGGAATAGAGGTCTGGCTGGCATTATACGAGTTGAGGAGGTCTATGGCCGAGAATGCGGGAAAAGGATGCGGATCTCGATAGTATCTGAGCAACAGTTTTCCCTCTTTGAGGGGGATGGGGGCGTCATCCACATAAAGGGCGTTTTGTACGAGCTTAACCGCGCCTTTTCGCAGCAGGTAGCCAAGTACGAAATGGGGGATCGTGTAGGGCTCGGAGGGCTCGTCCGCTCTCTTACGCTGTAACTGGAAGGCCAGGGGGACTTTTCGATAAACCCCATCTTCATCCGGAGGAATTACGACGTTGCCGGAGCCTCGGAGGGAGGTTTTTAAAACATCAATGGGGGTCACCGCCGAATAAAAACCGGAGACGGCGGGTATTCCCTCCGGGATGGCGATGCTTCGGATAAATTCTTCCTCTTCCGCAGCCCATGGTTTTTCCCTTCCAGAAAGAAAGACCGGGAGATAGACATTGGAGGCCTTTTTTACAGCTTCTGCAAAGATTAAATCGTCTTCTTGACCGTAAGAGGACGGCTCGGTGTACAGGATATCGATGAAGACCGCATCTGCTTCAGACAGGTATTCTATGATGGGCGCGTACATCTGTCTGGGCCAGGGCCAGGTGATGCCTTCTCTGCTCAGGGCATCCAGGCTGGGTTGATCCACCTGGACAAGAAAGATATCCTCTGAAGGTCCTTGAGGGTTAAGGTACCTTGAAAACAAATCGTAGGCTTTCAGCTCAAAGATGCTCAAACCATGGGATAAAAAAAGGACCAGGGTTATGGTGAAGGACGAGAGCGTAAGAATTGTAACCTTAAGGGGAAGGGAGCTCTTCATAACCGGGCCTATGTCCGCGACGTCTCAGGTCGCGCTCCCCTACGCTACGACAAGGGGTCAGGGGATCTTCCCCTGACCCCTCGGGGGATAGAGGGATAGCCAGGACGCTACTTCGACAATTGATAGCCCTCTTTCATCATTTTGATTCGGTACAGGCTCTTTCCTGCGGTGATGTAGAGCGTTTTGCTCTCGTCTCCGCGACCAAATCCAACGTTGGTGGGTATCTCCGTGGGGATGTAGGCCAGTTCCTTTCCTTGAGGCGAATATACGTAAATGCCCGGTCGCTTCTGATTCCGCACGGCTACATAGAGGTTCCCCTCCACATCGACCACCAGTCCATCGGGCCCATCCTCGGGATAATAGTCCACCAGCACGCGCCGATTGCTTGCGGTTCCGTCTTCAGCCAGGTCGTACGCCAGCAGCGCCATGACCCCTTTCTGGGTCTTTGCCCCTTCAGGAAGCCGATCAAAGCCGGTGGCTCCGTTATCGTTACTGACTACGTACAAGGTCTTTTGATCCGGGGAGATTGCAACTCCATTGCACTTTCCTGCATCCGTGATGATCATGTGGATGGAGCCATCCGGGTCAATACGGTACACCGCCATGACAGGCTGATCGACGGGCTCGTGGCCGAGATACCGGGGATCACTAAAGTAAATACGTCCTTTCTTATCGATGGTAATGTCGTTCGGAGCGTTAAACGGGCGTCCGTTATACAGGCCCGCGATGATGTAGCTTTTACCCGTTTTCATATCCGTTTTGGTAACCCGGCGCCCGCCAAAATCCGCGCCTTCTGCGACGATCATGTTTCCGTCGGCATCAAACTTGATCCCGTTGGACATCCCGCTGGGAGAACGGAAAATGGTCGTCTTGCCGGTCTTGGGATCGTATCTCCAGATATGTCCTGCTTCCATGGCTCCTTTTTGATCTTTGCAACGGAAGGTAAAGGTAATATCGCTGAAGTACATCATTCCATCGGGTCCAGCCGCAACTCCCTCCGTGAGCACGCATCCGCCTTCAAATAACTTTTCCAATCTGGCCTCCGGTGAGATAATACTTGGATCTCCCGTCGGCTTTTGTTCCTCGGCGCCCATCACCGGTATAGGGGCGAGGCTCATCCCGACCAGGATTGCCAACATCAAATAAAAGCTGCTTTGCCGAAAAGGACAACTTCTTAACATAGTTCTTTCACTCCTTTACTTTAAGTAGGGTTAAAGTTTAAATAGGGGGTATTCAGGTAACGCTTTCCCAATAAATTACAGATGCTGCGAAAAGTCAACCAAAAAAGTGCAGGGCACAAAAACTTTTGCGGAGTTGAATCAAACCGGGTCGGTTAAATTTGCCGTTTGGCGACAAGATTCGGGTTGATATTTTTCGGCAGGAAGGTTAGAATTTATACTAAGCTGGAGGAGTTTTCCAGAGAAGAATTTAATCTTCCGGAGTAAGGATGTATGAGTAAAACCGATGCTAACCTTCAAGTAGCCCTGGCCGGTGAAGCGGACGCCAATCGCCGGTACATTGCCTATGGGATTCAGGCCTTTTGGGAGGGCCGTGCGGACATCGCCCAACTCTTTTTTGAGGCGGCGGGTGCGGAAACCATCCATGCGCTAAGCCATCTCCAGGTTCTGGGGGCCGTGCGATCCACCCGGGAGAATCTGGAGATGGCGGCCTACGGGGAGGATCAAGAGATCGAGGAAATGTACCCGCGGATGATCCGTGAGGCCGAGGAGGAGGGACGATTCGAGGCGATTCAGGCCTTCCGTCTTTCTTTGGAGCGGGAGCGTTACCACCGGGATATGTTCCGGGCAGCTTTGGCGAAGTTCGACGAGGGGGCTCCGACCCGGTCCAAAGAGCGTTCTGAGCCCATGCAAGGATCGCCTCCCTCTGGATCCAAGATCGCGGACCGAACCCGGGGTCCGGCGTTTTCGTTCCCTTCCATCCCTTCCCCCTCCTCGAGCCCTTCGACGAAGGGCACCGAAGAGCTTAGGACCGAACCGGCCCGGATAGAGCGTCTTTCCAGTATCCGGGAAGTTATCTTCGGCGCCCAGGACGCGCTGGTTTCGACGTTTACGGTCGTTGCAGGGATGGCTGCTGCGGAGACCTCCCACACCATCGTGCTGCTGGCGGGTACGATCTCCGCAATAGCCGGGGTGCTCTCCATGTCCGCGGGTACTTTTCTCTCCTCCCGCGCGCAGCGCCAGGTTTATGAGGCGGAGGTTGAGCGGGAACGCGCGGAGGTCCGGGAGAAGCCGGGAGAAGAGGTCGCAGAGCTGATGGCCGCCCTCATTGCCCGAGGGATGCCTCGCAGCGATGCGGTAGAAGTTGCTCGACGCGTGGGCCGGCATCCGGATCTCTTGCTGGAAACCCTGTCGGTCTTTGAGTTGGGACTCGCCCCTGCGCGGTTGGGCACCCCCGTGCGGGACGCTCTGGTGATGGCCCTGGCCTTTGGAACCGCCGCGCTTATCCCCCTTGTGCCTTTTCTGTTTCCCCAGGTCAGGATCGACCTCGCCGTATCCGGCCTGCTAACGCTATCAGCCCTCTTCGCGCTGGGCGTCATTAAAGCCGCTCTGGCCGGACTTTCTCGAATAAGGTCCGGCATCGAAGTTATGCTGCTAGGCACCGGATCTGGCCTGGTAGGCTATGCCCTGGGGCGGCTGGCTTCGTTACTTTTCGGGGTCAACATCGGATAGAAAACTAAACATAGGGAGCGGGAGAACGGGAGAGTGGGGGGGTGGGCGCCCATTCTTCCATTCCCCCATTTCCCCCCCTCCAATAAATATGGAAACCCATAAGACGAACACCTTTGGTACCAAATCCGTATTAAAGGTGAAAGGGCAGGCTTTTGATTTTTTCTCCCTAGAAGCGCTGGAACGTACAGGGGTAGGTCCCATCTCCAGGCTCCCCTTCTCCTTGAAGGTGTTGTTAGAAAACCTCCTCCGCCGTGAGGACGGGCAGGTAGTGGCCCGAGAAGATATCGAAGC
>Ga0073934_10004646_pt1 | contig 22423 bp, 20 predicted proteins | sample LarsenN4metaG_FD_76834 | JGI IMG/M metagenome (GOLD analysis project Ga0073934, IMG submission 76834) | Hot spring sediment bacterial and archeal communities from British Columbia, Canada, to study Microbial Dark Matter (Phase II) - Larsen... ...
ATGGCGGCGGCCTGTTCATGGCAGCGGCTTTTCTTACCCTCGCGATGCAGCCGGTCTGGTGGCCGGCGCCCCTCGCGGTGCTGCTGATCGGGCTCGGATTCTACATGCTGCACAACACGCTGCAGACCGTCGGCACGCAGATGGCGCCGGAGGCACGCGGAACGTCGGTGGCCCTGTTCGCTTCGCTCTATTTCCTCGGGCAGACGACCGGGGTGACGGTTGCTGCGCCGGTGATGGACCGCTTCGGCGGGCCGCCGCTGTTCATGGTCAGCGCGCTGCTGCTGCCCGTGCTCGCTTTCTGGTTCACGCGCCGGCTGCGACGCCGCGGCTGAGGCCAATCTCAGCCGCGACCGCGCGAGACACGCTCGATCTCGGCCTTGACGATCCGCTCCACCAGGCCCGGCAGGTTGTCGTCGAGCCAGGACTTGAGCATCGGACGCAGCATCTCGCGCACCAGGTCTTCGAGCGTGCGCGCGTTCTGGATCAGCACCGTCTGTGCGAGCGCATTGAAGGCGGAATCGACGGCTGCGGCGGTCGCGCTGGAAAGCAGCGACGGGTCGGCGTCACGATTATGCGCATTGTGGGCAAGGGAACGCCGCGGCTCCTCGGTGACGCGCGGCGGGGGGTCGGCATGCACCGGCGCATCGGTGAAGACCACGTCGGGTTGCCCGTCGATGGTCTGAAAGCTCGGAATGTTGGCGGGCGGCGCCTGCATCGATTCGGTCAGTTCAAGGATGTCCTGCTGGTCCGCGTCCGGCCGTTCGCCGCCGGGCGGTGCGTCGAGGCCGGCGAGCATCGCGTCGACGTCGTTCTGATTCATGCTCGGCGCCGGCGGAGGCGGAGGCGGCGGCGCCTGGGGCCGCGGCGGCGCTGCAACCGGACGCGGTTGCGGCGCGGGCGGCGGCGCCTTGGGCTGCGGCTTGCTCGTCTCGTCGTCCGCGATGATGCGGCGAATGGAGGCGAGAATCTCCTCCATCGAGGGCTCTTGCGCCTTCGCCGACTGGCTCATTGCAATTCCCCGCCGAACAATCGCAGCGCCGGCCGGAATCCGGCCGTTCGCAGCGAATCACCGCCGCTGACGCGATTTGTACACGGAACGGGTCAAGTATGGCACGGCAACGGCGGATCGCAAACAAACCCTTGTGGATACGCCCATTCCGCCCGCCGTCGGTCGGCGCGCCGGGTTCACTTGCCGTCGGGCGTGCGCACGCCGGCCCAGCTGTCGCGCACTTGGTGATAGTGCGAGGTCGGGTCGTAGACCGGAACGCCCAGGCCCAGCACCTGCGCCGACAACCGGCCAACCGCGGCGAGCAAGGTATAGGAGGCCACGACGCGGTCGCGCTGCGCCGTCACGAGCGACACACGCGCGTTGACCAGCTCCTGCTGGGCATTCAGCACGTCGAGCGTGGTGCGCTGGCCGACGCGCGCTTCCTCGCGCACGCCGTTGAGCGCGATTTCCGCCGCCGTGACCTGGGCCTGCGTCGCCTCGATCTGGGCCTTGGCCGCCTCCAATTGCCCCCACGACTGCACCAGCGTCTGCTGCGCCTGATCGCGTGCCGTATCGAGATCGATCCGCCGCTGCGTGAGTGTCTCTTTGGCCTGCCGGATCAGCGCATATTCGCTGCCGCCCTGGTACACCGGCACCGACAATTGCCCGGCGATCGTGCCGCTGAAGCTCTCCAGCGTCGACAGCGAGATCGCCGAGCCGAAGTTCTTCTGCGCGCTGCCGACGATGTTGAGTGTCGGGTAGAGCGCGCCCTCGGCGACCTTCACCTGAAACAACGCGATGTCGACGTTGAACATCGCCGTGGTAACCGAGGGATGATTGGCGCGGGCGGAGGCGACCGCTTCCGACAGCGAGCGCGGGGAGAGCCGGTCGACCGGTGCGCCAGGCGTAAGGCGACCGGGCTCGATGCCGATCACCTGCCGGTAGGTGGCTCGCGAGGCCGTGTAGTTGGCCTGCGCCGCGAGCACGGCAGAGCGGCCGGCAGCGAGGCGGGATTCCGACTGCGCGACGTCGGTGCGCGTGACTTCGCCAACGTTGAAGCGATCGCGGGTCTGCCGCAGTTGCTCCTCGAGCACCTCGACGTTTCGGCGCTGCAGATCCAGGATGGCGGTGTCGCGCAACAAGTTCATGTAGGCCGTCACCGCCGCAAGCAGCACGTTCTGTTCGGTCAGACGCAAGGTCTCGCGGGCGGCCGAGACCTGCGACTCGGCCTGCCGGGTACGGTTTGCAGTCTGGAATCCGTTGAGCACGTTCTGGGTCACGGTTCCGCCGTAGCTTTGCACGGCGTTGTGACCGCTCAAGCTCGAATAGGCGGTTCCACCGCCAGGAGCCGGCGTCGGCGAACGCGACAGCGAGTCCACATACGCTTCGCCGATCGAAGCGCTCAGGCTGACGCGCGGCCGATACCCTGACAGCGCCTGCGGCACATTCTCGTCGGTTGCGCGGACCGCTGCGCGCTGGGCGTTGAGCGTAGGATTGTTCTGGTAGGCCTGGATCAGCGCCGCTTGCAGCGTCTCGGCGGAGGCCGGCGCGGGCAGGACGGCACAGGCGGCCGCAATCGCGGTCAATCGCCGTCGCCAGATGCAGACTGCCCACCTGCCTGAGCCACGCACGCGCACCTGCACGCACCTCGCAACACGACCCGCGCGATTCCGACGCGGCGCGCCAAGCGGCGCGACCGCTCACCTTAGGGGTGCAGGCAGCGACTTGGAAACCCCGCTCCCCCAGTCATGCACAGGATCATCGCGGAGCTTCGTGTCAACCGCGAGGCAGCGCCCGCGCGGTGGGGCCGCAGCTCAGAACACGAATTCCGGCGGTCGGACAAAGCCCGGCAAGAGCGGTGCCGCCGCGTCGAAGAGGGGACGGCCGCTGCACTCGCCGTCGATCCGCCGGTAGAGCATGGCCTTGGCGCCGGGAGCGCGGCCGAACAGGCAAACGAGCCGACCGCCCTCCTTGAGCTGGTCGAGCAAAGCCTTCGGTACCATGTCCGTGGCCCCCTCACATATGATCGCGTCATAGGGGGCCTGCGCCGGCCAGCCACGGATCAGCGGACCGAGGACCACCTGCGCATTGCCGATCGCCTCCGCCGACAACGCCGCGGCCGCGAATTGCGCCAGGGTCTCGTCCTCCTCCAGGCCGATCACGCGAGCCGCAAGTTGCGCGATCAGTGCTGTGGAATAGCCGGTGGCACAACCGACATCCAGCACGCTGTCGCTTTCGACGATCTCGGCCGCCTGGATCAGCTTGGCCAGCACCATCGGCTTGAGGAGATAACGGCCCATGCCGCCGGAACTTCCCACGGCGAGGTCGCGGTCGAGGTAGGCCACCGCCTCCTTGCCTTCGGGCACAAAGCGCTCGCGCGGCAGTCTGAGCATGGCCGCGAGCAAGCGCCGGTCGGTGACGTCGGCGGTGCGGACCTGACCATCGACCATCATGCGGCGCGCGGCGGCAAAATCGAGCATGCGCGGTCCTTGCTCCCGAAAACGGCGCGACTTTTGCGGCATGGACGGGCAAAAGGCAAGCGCGCCTGCGCCGCCTCACGCACCATGTTGTCGAGGGAGGCCCCCTCCTATATAGCGAGTCGGGATGGCCACGTGGCGGAGTGGTTACGCAACGGTCTGCAAAACCGTGTACGCCGGTTCAATTCCGGCCGTGGCCTCCACCCGCTCCTGCTGGCGGCCAGGGGTGCGGGCGAGCATCGGCGGAGCGGCCCACCGCCCCTGCCGGGTGCGCGTGGCCGGCACCGTGCTTTGCAAGCGGCTCTGCTTTTGTTATAGGCCCACGGCCGTCCACAGAGGCGCTGTTCCCCGGTAGCTCAGTGGTAGAGCAACCGGCTGTTAACCGGTTGGTCGCTGGTTCGAATCCGGCCCGGGGAGCCACCACCTTTATCCAGCGCATCATGTCACCGCGATGCCAGTCGATGCCCTCTGGCCTGGCCTCGGCCGCATCTCTCCGAAGGTGCTCATGTAACGATCGCGACAGGCCTGGGCTCCAACCCCGCTATACTGATTGAAATGGGCGAGTCTTGGGGCGACGGCGGGGTGCGAAACATGGGGCGCAGGGAACAGATCGAAGCGTTGATGATTGAGCTTGGGCCGTTGCTCAATCCCATGGGCATAGCCGCCTTTCCGAGCGAGAACGTCTGGGGCGTCCAAATCGACGAGGAAACGTCGGTCCTGGTCGACTTCGAGGAGGCGCGCGACCGGCTCGTGCTCTCGTGCGAGATCGGCGTACCGCCGAGCGGCGACCGCACTCGGCTCTACGAGCTGATGCTGCGGCATAATTTCCACTGGAATGTGACCGGTGGCAGCCGCATGGCGATCGACGCCAACGACGGTAACGTCGTCCAGATCTTCGACGTCCCCGCAGCCGGCATCGAGGTCAGCGGGCTGCATCGCGTGATGCAGAACTTCGTCGATTCTGCACGCGCCTGGCGCGAGATCGTGCGCCAACCGCCGGGCAAGCGCGACGGACCGATAACTCAGTCCTTCGAGACACCGATGATCCGCGCCTGAGCGCAGGACGAACCAAAGGGGCTGGCCATGCCGCAGATGGGAGTGACGGGCGCTACGACGTTCAGCCAAATTCAGCAGCAGTTTGATCCCGTACCGGGCGGCAAGGATCACAACATCCGCTTCCAGGACGGCAAGGGTCTCTATACCAGCGAAAAGGCTTCGCTTGCCAGCGTCAAGGCGCTGTTCGGCTTCCGCGAGCAGCTCGAGCAACGCAACACCAAGCGCGAAGACGGCGTTACTCAGATCAAGCAAGCGATCGACAACGAGTTCGGCAACGGCCTTGGCGATCGCGTTCTCAAGCACCTGCATGATGCGCACGGCGTCGACTTGACGCACGGCATCAAGCGCTCCGACCTCGCCTTGATCCGGCGAGGCATCGACGAGGTGCGGCTGCAGGACCTGCGGGATGCCGCGCTCAACGACCCCGACCGCGCCGCCCTCGAATCCAATCGCGGACAGATCGTGACCACCACCATCCTGCGCTACTTCACCAATCACTTCGAGGTGTGTTCGAGCCCGGCGTTCTGGGCGCACGGCCACGCTCGCCAGAACTCCGACAATTTCGGCTGCACGCTCTCGATCTGCGTGCTCGATCGCGTTCAGCAAAACGGAACGATCACCCAGAAGGACATCGACGATCTGCAGCGCGTGCTCGGTCCCTATGAGGGCCCCGGGGTCACGCCCGCGCCGAATGTGCCGAACACGTTACTCGGTCAGCTCACCGACGCCAAGCTTGGCCAGATGGCGCAGCTTGTCTTCGACCGTTATTTCGACACCCAGGCGCAATGGCCGATGAATCTGAGCGGCTCCGAGCATCAGAACCTGGTGCAGGGATTCAACGGCGCGACCACTGGGGCACAGCGCCTGCAGGTGCTGCACACCGGTTTGCAACAGTCGCTGGGCAGCCAGTACATGGGCGGCAGCAATTTGAGCGCCCCGCTCAACGGGATCACATAGCGCCGTCCTGCACGCGCTGATGATCGCGCGTCCGATTCCTTTTTTCACGTTTTCAGTACGGAGAATTGGCGCGCGGTTGTCATCGGACGCGACCGCTATGGGCATGGGGCATGTTGCGTGTTTTCGAACAAGCGCGATATGAAAGGATGCGGGCGGTGAGGCGCGCCGCTGCCGCCACAACAGCAGCAGCTCGGGAGAGGGGGCGATGCGCGGCAGCTTGGAGCACGGCTTGCGGCTCGGGGTGACGGGAGCGCTGTGTGTTGCTGCGGCGCTCGCGCTCGGCTCGGTCGCGGCGCAAGCCCAGTCGAGCAAGCCGAACATCCTGTTCATCATCCTCGACGACGTCGGCATCGATCAGCTCAAGATCTTCGGACACGGCGGGCCGCTCCCGCCCAAGACTCCCAACATCGACCTCATCGCCAAGCGCGGCGTCCGGTTCACCAACGTCTGGGCGATGCCGGAATGCTCGCCGAGCCGCGCCGCCATGTTCACCGGCCGCTACCCGATCCGCACCGGGGTGGAAGCCGCCATCATGGAGAACCATCTGCCGCAATCGTACATGTCGTCGTTTGAGGCGACATTGCCGCGCGTGTTGCAGAAGGCCGGCTACAAGAGCGCGCTGATCGGCAAGTATCACCTCGGCAACGAGAAGGACCCAGCCGGCAATTGCGCCCCGTCCACGCGCGGCTGGCAGTGGTTCCAGGGAGCCATGACGGCAGGTGCGCCCTCGATCGACCCGACGGTCGGCGGGCTCGACCCGAGCGGCAAGCAGGTGTGCGGCTATTTCCAGACCGCCGCCTCCGGCGCCTGCTACACCGCGCCCGGGGATTCGGTGCGTTGCACCATGATCACACCGGCCAATGCCGATCCCGGCACCAGTCCGTCGCGCACCTGCCTGCAGCGCGGCGGACTGTTCTCGCCGAACAAGGCCTGCCGCGTCCAGGAGCCGAAGTATTCGGCATTCAGCCGCAGCAACGGCTATTACGCCTGGCCGAAGACCACGATCAGCGGCATTCGTGACCCGCTCTATGTCAACAGCGACGACCAGTGCAAGGCGGTCATCAACCGCAGCTATCTGACGAGCGTTCAGCGCGCCGACGCGGTGAGCTGGTGGAAACAGCAGAGCGGCCCGCGCATGCTGACGCTGAGCTTCAATGCCATGCACACGCCGTTTCAGAAGGCGTCGACCGAGGTCGTCCCCGATCCGCTGGACCAGACGACGACCTGCAGCAGCACCCAGCCGCCGCGCCCGCTTCTCAACAGCCTGCTTGAGGGTGCCGATGTCGAGATCGGCCGCACCATCGCCGGGCTCGGGCTCGGAACGCTCGCCGCCAACGGCCGCACGCTGAAATCACTGAACCTCGGCAACACCGTCGTCGTCATCATCGGCGACAACGGCAGCCAGGGCCCGGCCGTGCGGGTCCTCGATGCCTTCGACCCGGTGCGCGCCAAGACCACCGTCTATCAGACCGGCGTGTGGGTCCCCTTGATCATCGCAGGCTCCGTGGTGACGCTACCGGGACGCAGCGTCGGCGCGCAGGTCAACGTGGTCGATCTGTTCCAGTTGTTCGGAGACATCGCCGGCGTCAAGGTTTCGGAAATCGTGCCGCCGAGTCGGCCGATCGACAGCCAACCGCTCCTGCCCTACCTGACGACGCCCGCCACCGCCCCGATCCGCGCCACCAACTTCACGCAGAACGGCGCTGGAACCTTCACGCCGAACCCGAAGGAGCGAAGCTGGCCCTGCCGCATCGGCAATCTCTGCAACGACAGCCTGTTCGACAGCCAGGAGTTCTGCAGCGACAACGGCGGCGTCTGGTACGGCCCGGGCGGCCCCCAGAAGGTCGGCTCCTGCTGCGCCGTTCAGTCGATCACCGGCCCGCTGTCGATTGCCCCGGTGCGACAGATGGCGGTGCGCAATGCGCTGTTCAAGCTCGTGGAAGCCGAGCGCTTCGATTGCTCGGCGCCGCTGCCCAAGGGGACCAAAGGCGCGTTTCCCTGGGCGGAGTTCAAGACGAAGAAAGTGCGCGAGTTCTACGACATTCACCCGACCTCCGCGAACCCGAACGGCATCGATTTCGCTGCGCTCAATCTGCTGCAGGGCTGTCCCGCGGGTCAGGACCCGATGACCTGCCTGCCGGCCGGCCTGCAGGCAACCTACACCGCGCTCTCCAACGAGCTTGCCGCGATCAAGAACTCGGCCAACCCGCAGATAACCTGCCAGAAGAAGGGTGACGGAAATCTGGACATGCGCGTCAACGAGGCCGACGTGCGCGGATGGGAAGCCTTCGCCGGACGCGGACCGAGCGTCTATGACATCAATGGGGACGGATTCACGGATCAGAAGGACCTCAACATCATCAACGCCAACCTGGGCCTTGACTGCCTCGGTCTTTGCGCCCGCGCCGACCTCAATCGCGACGGCAAGGTCGACAGCAAGGACATGCAGATTCTCAATAAGCAAAAGGGGACCTGCAAGGATGCGACATTGTGCGGCGGCGATCTCGACGGCGACGGCGTCGTCAACAATGCCGACGTCAGGCTGATGCAGCGCGCGCAGAGCACCTGCGCGCCCTGAGGCGCGGCCTGATCACCGATCGCGTTGCGGCGGCGGCGCCGTCCGCAGCACCGTGCGGAAGCCAACGTGCGAGGCGCCGAGATCGGCCTCCTGCGGCTGCCGCGCGGACGGCCGGTAGCGCAGGCAGAAATTCGGTGCGCACAGCCACGACCCGCCCTTGATCACGCGCGAGGGACCGCCCGCGGTCTGCATCGGCTGCGCAGGACCCTTCGGGTTGCGGACGCCGTCCTCGAAGCGATGGCCCGGCAAGTACCAGTCCACCGCCCACTCCCAGACGTTGCCGGCCATGTCGAACAGGCCGTAGCCGTTGGGCGGAAAACAGCCGACCGGGGCGGTGCCATGGTAGCCGTCGGACTTGTCGTCCTCGAACGGAAAGAAGCCCTGCCAGGAATTGGCCATCCATTGGCCGTCCGGTGTCGGTTCGTTGCCCCAGGTGAATTCGGCGCCGTCAAGTCCGCCGCGCGCAGCAAACTCCCACTCCGCCTCCGTGGGCAGGTCCCGACCGAGCCAGCGGGCATAGGCCTGCGCATCGGCAAAGGTGATGTGCACCACCGGATGGTTCTCCTTGCCCTCGATCGAACTGCCCGGCCCGCTCGGTTGCCGCCAGTTCGCGCCGGCAACGTAGCGCCACCACTCGTTCACGTGACCGCGCAGCCGCGCGTTCCTTGCAGGCGCGACGAACACCATGGCGCCGGGCACGCGCGCTTCAGGCGGCAGCTCCGGATACTCCTCGGCGCTCAACCCGCGTTCGGCGACCGTCTTGTAGCCGGTCGCAGCGACGAAGGCGGCAAACTGGGCGTTGGTCACTTCGTGACGATCGATCCAGAAGCCGCCGACCGTCACGCGCCGCCGCGGCCGCTCCTCCGGATAGTGCCGATCGGAGCCCATGACGAACGTGCCGCCGGCGATCCAGACCATGCCGGCTGGTCCGGAAGCGTCCTGCGTCGGTGCCGGAATCCCCGCGTAAGCCTCGCACAGCCGCTCGGTACTTGGAGCCGCCGAAGATGCGCGAGGCTGGCCAGCGGCGAGGTCGGACAACGATGAGGGGCCGAGCAAGAGCAGCAGGAGCAACGGCAGGAGCCGGCGCAGCGGCGACAGCGTTGGCGGCGGAACCGACAGCGGGCGCAACATGCCTGCAGCCTAGCAAGGCCCGATCGCGCGGGACAAGATGCCGCGCGCATCCATCGCGTCCACACAGGCAATTGAACCGCGGCGCGATTGCGGCTTATATTTTTTGCAACACTCGCATTCCCGCCCGCTCGCAGCCGCCCGTCGGAGACCCCATGAGGACGAAGAGTCCTGCGGCCGCCGTCGTCATCGCCGCAGCCCTGGGCTTGCTCTCGGAGCCCTCCGCCGCCGCTGACGCCAACCTCGGGGCAGCGCTGTCCCGCGCCGATTTCGCCTCCCGCTGGTCCGGAGTCTACCTGGGCGCCAACGCGGGCTGGGGCGCAACCGAAGCGGCGCGCTGGCAGAACATCGAGAACACCACCCTGTTCGGCGACAGCCAGCCGCCGGACAGCTTTTCCGAGCGGACCCGCGGCAGCGTCGTCGGCGGTGCGCAGATCGGCATCAACCACCAGATCGGGGCGTTCGTTGCCGGGGTCGAAGCGATGTTCAGCGCGGCCGACATCCGCGGCACGCACCTCAGCGTGGCCGGCGCCGCCGACGACCAGTTCGTTGCGCGCGTGGAGTGGCTGTTCCTCGCCACCGGACGCCTCGGTTACGCCTGGAAAAATCTGCTCGTCTATGCCAAGGGCGGCTATGCTGGCGCGAGCCTTCGCCTCTCCGTGACCGACGACGTCGGCCCCTCGGTTGGCACGGCTTCGGAAACCAAGTGGCTGTCCGGCTGGACGGTGGGCCTCGGCCTGGAATATGGCCTCGCGCCGAATGTCAGTTTCGCGATCGAGTACGACCGCGTGGAGCTTCCGGGCGGTCGCGCCCAGCTTGGCGGTGGCGCCGGAAGCTATGTCTGGGACCTGGCCGGGCGCGGGCTCGATATCGTCGTGGCCAAGCTCAGCTACCGGCTCGGATCGTAGCGCAAGACGCAGGCGTCGGACCGCATCAACGATTTCGCCTTGAAAAGAACACATCGCAGCGCCATATAGCTCGCGTTGGATCATTCGGCCTGACGATCTCGGGCCGCTTTCCGGGCCGCGTGCAAGGAAAACCGTAACGGCGACCGCCGCACATCGGTTTTCAGCCCGTATTTCCGACACCGACCACGCCGACAGCCCTGGCCACGCGGGATGTCTCAACCCGCCTCCGCTTCCGCCCGCATTCCGCGCGGCGGGCCGGCCGCGCATAGAAAGAACTCGAATTGACCTCGTTTACCCATTTCGGCCTCGCCGAGCCCATCCTGCGTTCATTGTCCGAGGAGGGTTACGCCGCGCCGACGCCGATCCAGTCGCAAACCATTCCGCTCGTCCTGGCCGGACGAGACGTGATCGGCATCGCCCAGACCGGCACCGGCAAGACCGCAGCCTTCGCGCTTCCGATCCTGCACCGGCTGGCTGCATCGCCATCGCCCTCGCATCCCACCTCCAAGAGCTGCCGCGCGCTGGTGCTCAGCCCCACGCGCGAACTCTCGGCGCAGATTCTCGACAGCTTCCGTGCCTATGGGCGGCATCTGCGCATTCGATCGGCGCTCGCCATCGGCGGCGTGTCGATCGGTCCGCAGGTGCGCGCCGTCGCTCAAGGCCTTGACGTGCTGGTGGCGACCCCGGGCCGCCTGCTCGATCTCGTCGACGGCAGTGCACTTCGCCTGGATGGCGTCGAAATCCTCGTGCTCGATGAGGCCGATCGCATGCTCGACATGGGCTTCGTGCGCGATATCCGCAGGATCGTCGCCAAGCTTCCCGCGCGCCGGCAGACGCTTCTGTTCTCCGCCACCATGCCGGCCGACATCGCCGCGCTTGCGCGCGAGATGTTGAAGGATCCAGCCCGGGTCGCGGTCGCGCCGGTGGCCTCGACCGCCATGCGCGTCGATCAGCGCGTGATGCATGTCGATCGTTCCGCCAAGCCGGCAATGCTTGCTGAAATTCTGCGCAGCGAGCAGATCGACCGCGCGCTCGTCTTCACCCGCACCAAGCACGGCGCCGACAAGGTCGTGCGCAGCCTCAACAAGAGCGGATTCGCAGCCGAGGCCATCCACGGCAACAAGTCGCAGAACCAGCGCGAGCGGGTGCTGGCCGCCTTCCGTGCCGGCCGATTGCGCACGCTGGTGGCCACCGACATTGCCGCCCGCGGCATCGACGTGGACGGCATCAGCCACGTGATCAACTTCGATCTGCCGAACGTGCCGGAAACCTACGTGCATCGCATCGGCCGCACTGCCCGCGCCGGTGCCGACGGCACGGCGATCTCGCTCGTGGCGCAAGACGAACGGCCCTACCTGCGCGACATCGAACGGCTGATCCGCATGCCGATCCCGAGCTCGGTCCAGCCGCCGACCGCGGCCCGTCGCGCCCATTCGCCGGATCGAGCGCAGCCCCGGCGGGCGCAAGCCGCCGATCGCAAGGCCGCGTCGCTGCAGCCGACGAAGCCTCGCGCCGCGCCCAAGCACCCGCACAATCCGCCGCGGCGGCCAGCAAACCGCGACGCGGGCGCAGCCCCGCTTGGTGCCTTCGCCGGCGTCGCCTTCATGCGGCCGCGCTGACCCCCATCCATCGATAAGGAGAGGACGCAATGGCCAAGGAAGAACTGCTCGAGTTCGACGGCACGGTGACCGAAGAGCTCCCCGACGGCAATTTCCGCGTCAAGCTCGACAACGAGCATCAGGTGCTCGCCTACACCGCCGGCAAGATGCGCAAGTTCCGCATCCGCACCGGGGTCGGCGATCGCGTGATCGTCGAAATGTCGCCGTACGACCTGGCGCGCGGCCGCATCATCTTCCGCCACAAGTCGGCGCAGCCGACCACGGCCGCGACCGGCCAGCGCCGCGCCCTGTGGCGCAAGCGCGGCTGAGCGGTCGGCGCGGGCGCGCAACCGTTCTGCGCTGCCCGCGCCGCTGGCTATTGCTGCGGTGCCATACGCGACTGGCTTGAGATTTCCGATGGACCGGTGTCGTGATGGATCAGCATGTTGACGCCCATCATGCCGAGAATGAGCAGCACGACGGCGGCCGAGAAAATCCACATGATCCGCATCTCACCGCGACCCTGATGATCGCCGGGGTCATGGTCTTCATTGTTCGTCATGGGTGGCTCCTGATCGCCGCTTTGTCGCCGCGATCGCAGTCGCGCAGAGCGCGCCCGCCTCGCTGCGCACAATTGCACGTTTGATCGGAGATCGCGTTGTCGCGCCAAACCGATCGCCGAGCTGGTCGCTCCCGGTGTCAGATTATCCTTTCCCGCGTCCCTGAGACAGGGGGCGCTTGGCGATCTCGCGGATCGCGTCGCGATCGGGCTCGAAGCCGAGCCCCGGCGCCTCGCCCATCGTGAAATGACCATCGCTGGGCTCGGGTAGCCCGCGGTAGATCTGCTTGCACAATTCCACCGCAAGAAAATGGTGCTCGACCAGTGTGCCGTTCGCCAACCCGGCCTGCAGATGCATGTTGTGGTACCCCCAGGCGCCGCCGTTGGCGATCGAGACGTTGAAGGCCGCGGCCATGCCGGCGATTCTGCCGCATTGGGTGAATCCGCCGGTGATGCAGACGTTCGGCTGTGCATAGTCGATGGCGCGCGCCGTCAGGAGGTCGCGAAAGCGGAAGGCCAGGCCCTCGTTCTGGCCGCAGGCGAGTGCCATGCCAGTCGTGCGCCGTAGCTCCGCCATGCCGGCAACGTCGTTCTGCGTGAGCGGTTCCTCAAAAAAGGAGATGCCGAACGGCTGCACCAGCTCGACGAGCTTGCGCGCGTGATAAAGGTCGAGGTTGCAGTTGGCGTCGATGAAGAGTTCCACGTTCGGTCCCACCGCCTCGCGCACCGCGCGCACCCGCGCGGCATCCTCGCGGATCGCCTCCATGATCGGCCGCGCGTTGCGGCGGCGCAGCGCCTCGCCCGCAACCGTCATCTTCAGCCGCGTGAAGCCTTGCGACAGCCACAGTCTTGCCGCCGCCGCAAGCTGCTCGCGATCGAAGAAGCCGAAACCGAAAGTGGCATAGACCGGCACGCGTGGATGCGCCCCGCCCAGGAGCCGCCACACCGGCAGTCCGAGTGCCTTGCCCTTGATGTCCCAGAGCGCAACGTCGATGGCGGCAAGCGCATGCGCGGCATAGCCGGTCTGCCCGCGCGGCATCATGAGCCAGTAGAGCTTCTCCCAGAGGCGCTCGTGCGCCAGCGGATCGTCGCCGACCAGCGCAGGAGCCGCGATGGCGTTGACGATCTGCGCGATCACATCCTCTTCGGTGATGCCGGTGAGACCGTGACCGATGAGCCCGTCATCGGTCTCGATCTCGACCAAGCAACACGACAGCGACGTGCGGTGGTCGAGGCCGACGAGCGCGATGCGAAGCGGCACGTTGAGCGGCGTCGCCGTGACGCGGGCGATTTTCATAGGCGGTTTCGCTGCAACGTCATGCCGGCACCGCTTTGGCGCAGCGCGCTCGCGCAGGCGTCAAGTCCGGCCAGGCGAGAGGCCCGGCTCACGCCCAGCCATGACGCGCACGCAACCGGCATCGGCCTGTGCTCACGCGGCGGTGCCGCCCCGATTCCAGCCGCGGGCACCTTCGCCGTAGATCTCATGACCGTTCGGCGTCACCACCACCGTATCTTCAAGCTTGACGAAGCCGCGCCTGGGATGCGCAAGCGTGGTCTCGACCGAGACCACCATGCCGGCCTCGAGCGGGCGGTGCGCGTCGTAGTCGTCGTAGGGTACGGGCCCGGTCGCGGTCAGCCGCGGCGCCTCATGGCTGACGAGGCCCATGCCATGGGCGAGGAAGTGCATGTTGTTGTGGTACTTCGAGCGCGCAAGCTTCGCCTCGCCGGCGGCATAGACCTCCGCGCCGAGCACGCCGGCCTTGATCGGTCGCATCGCCGCGCGCTGGATGTCCTCGATCTCCGCCAGCATGTCCTCGAGCTCGGCGTCCGGCTCGCCGTGGATCGCCATGCGGCAAATGTCGCCGATGTAGCCGTGATAGTTGCCGCCGGAGTCGAGCGAGAGAATATCGCCCTCGCCCCACACCTGCGCGGACGGCGCGCGATTGAGCGAGGTGCCGGCCGTGATCAAACAATACTCGAACGTAAGCCCGCGGCTCGTCTCCTCGCGCCGCAGCGCCTCGGTCAGCTCCGCCTTGGTCGCGCCCGGCTTGTGCTTGGCGATCACCGCCTGCATGGAGTCGAGCACCGCTTCGGAGGCCACCTTCAGCTTGGCCAGTTCCTCCGGCGTCTTGATCGCCCGCAGCCGCTCCAGGACGAACAGCGCGTCCTTGACCTGGGCGCCCGGAAACGCCGAGCGCAGCGCGTCGCCCGCGTCCACCGGCAGAAACGACAGTTCCGCGCCGATCCCGCGCGTGGCGATCCCCGCCTTGCGGATGTGCTCGATCGCCTTCTGCATCGTATCGGTCGAGCCCGACGAGTTGCAAAGCTGCACCGGCGTCCAGAACGGATTGTTCTCGCGCTGGAAATTCTCGAGCCGATGGCCGAAATAGCCGGCCTTGTCGGGCGCGCCCTTGGCGTAGACGACGATCGGCAGATAGCGGGAGAGCCCCATCGCATCCATGTAGTCGAAGAAGAAGGCGCGATGGCCGCCGAGCAGGTACTGCACGTTGTGCTTGGAGCTGGCGAGCAAGACGTCGATGCCGGCATCATCCATGAGCCGGTCGAGCCGGGCGCTGTCAAACGGAATGGCGGCGGCGGATTTCACGGGTGCATTCATGGGATTCCTCTCCGGCGCGGCGGAAGCGATCGGTTTTAGTCTACTCGCCCGGTTCCGCCGGTTAAAGCCGACTTGGGATGGTCGAGGCCCGCGCCGGGCGAGGATGCGCGCCCGACCTGGGCCGGACCTTTGATTCCGGTCAGTTGATCGAGAGATTGGCCTCGACCGCGAGCTTCTTCCAGGTCTCGTACTGGCGCGCGACCAGGTCGCGCATCTCCTCGGGCGTGGTCGCGCGCGGATCACCGCCCATGGCCTCGAGCTTGCTCTTGACCTGCGGTACCGCCAGCGCCTTGCGCAGTTCGGCGTTGAGCCGCTCGACGATCGGCTTGGGCAGGTTGGCGGGGCCGGCAAGGCCGGTCCAGGAGATCACCTCGAAGCCCGGGATGACTGTTTCGGCGACGGTCGGCACGTCGGGGAAGTCGCGCCAGCGCGTCTTGCCGGTCACCGCCAGAGCGCGGAACTCGCCGGAACGCACGCGCGCGCTGATCGGACCCGTGGTGGCAGCGAGGAAGTCGATATCGCCAGTGAGCAGGCCGGTCATGGCCGGCGCCTCGCCGCGATAGGGCACGTGCAGGAAGTTCGTCTTGGTCTGGTTGCCGATCAATTCGACCGTGGTGTGCAGGATCGAGCCCACGCCGGCCGATCCGTACTTGAGCACCCCCGGCTTGGCGCGCGCCTCGTCGATCAATTGCTTGAGCGATTTGAAGCGCGAATCCTGCTTCACGGTGATCATGAAGGGATAGAAGCTTGCCACCGAGATCCAGGTGAAGTCCTCGACGACGCGGTACTTGACGTTTCGCGCCAGCGCTCCATGCGCCGGATGCGCGCTCGGCAGCGCGAGCAGCGTATAACCGTCCGGCTCGCTGCGCGCGACCGCCTCCGCCGCGAGGCTGCCGGCGAGCCCGGGCTTCGCCTCGACCACGATCGACTGGCCGAGGCCCTTCTCCATCTCCTGCGACAGGATGCGGGCGATCACGTCCACATTGCCGCCCGGCGGAAATCCATGCATCAGCTTGATCAGCCGGTTGGGGTAGCCTTGCGCCTGGGCGGCCACTGCAAGCCCGAGCAGGATCACAGCCGCAGTGACGGTTCGCTTGACCATTGTCGACCTCTCCGTTGAGCGCCGGCCGCAGCGGGAAGCGGGCGCAGGCGGGTATCGCGCCAGCTTTGATGGCGGATGTCAACGTGGCACGATCACGACGGGAAACAGCGCGCCGGCGATGCCGACAACACGCACGCGGCGGCCGGCCATGCGGATCGGAGCCTCGTCATGAGGAAACGCAAGCGCGCCCTGCGCCGCAAGGCCGGCGGCGCCCCCGCCACAAGCCGCGTCAAGCGCTGGTCGGCCGAAGTCACACGCCGCAGCAACGCGCTCGACCTCGAGCCCGGCGTGTTCACCTGGGACGACCCGGCCGCGATCGCCCGATCGCTCAAGCGTTCGGCCGAAGAGAGCACGCGCCGCAAGGCCGAGCCGTTTCATTCGGCCATGTCGATGCTCAACTTCTACATCAACCGCGCCGGCACGAACCTCTCGCCTGCCCGCCGCAGCATCCTGCAGCGCGCCAAGGAGGCGCTGCGCAAGGAGTTCGACCGCGCCTGATCGGGCTCCGCCGCGGCAGCGATCAGAGCCTGACCCAGCCGGGCGGCGGTTTCTTGCCGGGATGGACCGCGCCGCACGCCTTGCAGGTCCGCGCTGCAACGTCGTTGTAGAAGGCCTCGTAGAGCGGCGGCAGGTCGCGCACCAGATGCTCGACCTTGACCTCGACGCGGTGCACGAGCGCGCCGCATTCGAAACAGTACCATTCGAAGCCGTCGAGCGGATCGTCCGGATAGCGCTTGGGCTCGACCACGAGCCCGACCGAGCCGGGCTGCGGCCGCTGCGGCGAATGGCGCACATGCGGGGGCAAGAGGAACACCTCGCCCTCGCGGATCGGCACGTCGTAGAAATCGCCGTTGTCGCCGACCTTCAGCACCATGTCGCCCTTGAGCTGGTAGAAGAACTCCTCCACCGGGTCGTCGTGATAGTCGCAGCGCTCGTTCGGCCCGCCGACCACCTGCACGGTCATCTGCCCGTCCTCGAACACCTTCTTGTTGCCGACCGGCGGTTTCAGCAGATGCCGGTTCGCATCGATCCATTTCTGGAAGTTGAAAGCCTGCAAGCGTCCCATGTGTCGATCTCCGTCTCACCCTGTCGTCGCCACCCGGCCCGCGCTTCGCGCAAGCCCCGCACGGCAAACGCGGACCTCCCCGGCGCACGGGCGCAGATGTCCGCCCGCATTTCTCAGGCCGCCGAGGAGCGGCGCCCGTCGGCGTCCTGCAGCACAAGCCCGCAGCTTGCGAAAGCGCGCCGCGTGGCCTCCTTTTCGGCATCGGTCAGTTCCAGCATCGGCGGCCGCACCCGCCCGCCGACCTGACCAAGCAATTCCTGCCAGTATTTCGAATGCGCCGGCGGCTTCTCGGCCGGGCGCGAGCGGCGGAACGCCTCGCGTACCGGATTGAGGCTGTCGCGCACCGCCTTCGCCTTGGCCACCTCGCCCGCAAACGCCAGGTCGGTGTATTCGCGCATGCGCCGGTCGATCTTGGTCTGGAACAGATAGGGCGGCGAGGAGCACAGATAGAGCCGCCAGCCGAGCTCGACCATGTTGTCGAACCACTCCTCCTCCGAGGCCGTGCTGACGATCAGCCTGTCGCCGGCAAGATGGGTCAGCCGGACATACATCTCGCGCGGCACGCTGTATTTGATCGCCACGATGTTCGGCAAATCAGCGATCCGCGCACACAATTCCGGGCTCATCAGGTAGCCGGAGTCCGGGTGGCTCCACAGGGCAATGCCGATGTCGACCCGCTCGCTGATGGCCTTGTAGTACTGGTACAGCGTCTCGTCCTGCTTATGCAGGAAATGCAGCACCGGTGCGTGCACGACGATGTACTCGCAGCCCACCGCCTGCGCATGGCGGGCCAGGTCGATGACCACGTCCATGTTCTGATCCGAGCAGGAGGCGATGGTCCCGGCGCGGTCGCCGATTTCGTCGACGATGATCTCGAACGAGCGTTTGCGCTCGGCGACGGACATCGAAAAGAATTCGCTCTGCTTGCCGGCGACGAATACGCCGTCGATGCCCAGATCGTCGACCCAGTGACGCAGGTTGCGGCGAAAGCCCTGCTCGTCGATCGTCAGGTCCTCCGCAAACGGCATCAGTGCCGCCGCCCAGATGCCGCGCATGCGGGCGCGCGCATAGTCTTTCGCCTCCGAACGTCGATATCGCATGGCTCTCCCCGCTTTGCCGCCGATCCATCGCATCATGCCTGAAAATACGTCGCGGCGGAAAAGCCCTCGCGGCGGAGCACGCATGCCGCTCGGCGACGGCCGCAACAGGTGCCTCAAAATGTGACAAAAGCTTGTGAGAAAAAGACAATTTGACCATGGTCGAATCGCCGCATTTAGGTAAATTGTCATCGGATGCGGTGCCAGGTCTGTCCGGATCGGAGCCATGCGGGACCAGACGAACAAGCGCGCTGCGTTGCTTGCGTGTTCTCCCCTCGCCGTACTGCTGATCGCCTGGCCGACCGCCGCGGCGGCGACGTCGGCTGAGGCGGCGTTCTGGCGCGACGGCGGCGCGACCGAGCGGCCCATTGCGGATGCATCGAGACCCGCTGCGACCGCCGGCAGCGTGTCGACCCGCAAGCGGCGGCAGAAGTCGGCACGCCCGACCGAATCCGAGCACGAGCCGCCGGTTCCGCCCGGGCCGTTGCATATCATCGTGTCGCTCGACAAGCAGAAGGCGACCCTGTTCGCCAATGGCGCGCCAGTCACTCAATCCACCATCTCCTCGGGCACGCGCAGCCACCCGACGCCGATGGGCGTGTTCAGCATCATCCAAAAGCGCCGCCATCACGTCTCTAATCTTTACGGCGCCAAGATGCCGTACATGCAGCGGCTGACGTGGTCCGGTACGGCCATGCACCAGGGACCACTGCCGGGCTATCCGGCGTCGCACGGCTGCATCCGGCTGCCCAAGGAATTCGCCGAACTGCTCTGGAAGACCACCAAGATCGGCGCGCGCGTCATTATCACGCGCGACGAGGTGGTGCCGGTGCCGATCGATCATCCGCGCCTGTTCGCGCCCGCCCCGCCGATGGCGGCGCTGCCGCGCGCCTCTATGGCTCCGTCCGCGCGCACCGAAGCCGGCCTGGTGCGGACCGCGGACGGCGGTGCCAGCATGCCCGCCGCCGTCGTTGTCGACGCGGTCAAACCGGTCGTGGCGACGCCGGCGGCGAGCCGGACGGCGTCCGAGCAGGCCACCAAGCTTGCGGTGGCTGATGCCGGTGTCATCACCATCATGCAGCCGATCCCGGCGGCCGAGGTACGGGCGACGCAGAACGCTCTGGCCGCGCCCGCCCAGCCCCGCGACGCCCTGGCTGCCGCCGCTATCGCGGCGTCACCCGACGCTACCGTCGCAGCGGCCGAACCGAACGTGACGGTCTCATCCCCCGCATCGGCCGTTTCCGCACCGCCGACCATCATCCTTGACGCGGCGACGCGGGAAAAGCGCTCGAAGCCCGTGTCGGTGTTTATCAGCCGCAAGGACGGCCGGCTCTATGTGCGACAGGCGATGGAACCGCTGTTCGACATGCCGGTCACCATTCAGGAGCCGGAGCGGCCGCTTGGCACGCATATCTACACGGCGATGATGCCGAAGAACGATGCGCTGCAATGGACCGTCGTGTCGATCCCGAGCAGCTTTCCACGCGAGGCGACCGCCGAGGCTGGTGCGGCGGGCGTGAAGGCGCGCAAGGTTCGGCCGGCCAAGGCTTCGGCATCCGATGGGGACCCGCCCTCGAACGCATCGGAGGCACTCGACCGCATCGTCGTGCCGGCGGAGGCCGTCGCGCGCATTGCCGAACTGATCAAGCCCGGCTCTTCGCTGATTATTTCTGACAACAAGTTGAGCGGCGAGACCGGCAGCGCCACGGACTTCATTGTCCTGACGCGCTGACCGAACCGCTCAGAGGCCGCCCACCGCTTGCCGCGCAAGCAGTCGCGCCGGCTTGCGGCGAGGCAGCGTCACCGGGCAATAGGGCGTCGGCACCGGCGTCCTGGTAAAGACCGGCCCGTTGCCGCTCTCGCTGATGTCGACCCAGGCGAGCCAGTTCGCGTCATCGCGCGCTTCATAGTCTTCGCGGAAGTGCGACAGACGCGACTCGGTGCGGAAGCGCGAAGCGCCGATGATAAATCGCGCCGCAAGCAGCATGGCTTCCGTTTCCTTCAGGCGAACGAGCTCGTGGGTGTGCGGGGCCGCGAGGTGCTTGAACTCCTCGGCCAGCGTCGCAACACGGTCGAAGGCGCGCTTGAGCCGATCCTCGTGCTTGAGAATGCCGGTGTCGTAGGCAAACATGACCGCCTGCAGATCGCGCAGGATGCGGTCGGAATCGGCTGCAGCCGCGGGCTGCAGCGGCGCCATGGCCTCCGCAAACAGCGCCCGCACCTCGCCGGCATCGAGCCGCGGCGGCGGCAGGCGGTCGAGGTCCTCGATCGCCGAGCGGCCGGCGATCCAGCCGTTGCCGATGCACAGTCCGATGTGGAAGCCCGCGAAATGGTTGGCGCAGCCCGCCTGCGCGAGCCCCGCCGAGAGCAGGCCCGGCACGTCGGAACGGCAGTCGGCACCGGTGCGGATGCCCATCTTGGTCATCTGGTTGAGCGCGTAATAGGGCGTCTTGCCGAACATGTCGGTCTTGGCTTCGTCGCCGAGCTTGCGGAAGAAGTTGTCCATCCAGCGCACCTTGCTGCGGATGAAATAGTCGCGCAGGTGCTCGGGGATCGCCGACATGTCGAGGTAGAGCGGCGCATTGCCCTTGCGGTTCTCGATCGCCATGGCGCGGGCGATGCGCGGCACGTCGGCCTCATCGCCCCATTCCGGCTCGTAGGCGCGCATGAATGGCTCGCCCTTGGCGTTCACCCAGTGGGCGCCCTCCTGGATGGCGAAGGTGATGCCCTCGAAGTAGAACTTCGGCGTGCCCGGACGCACGTAGCTGAACTCGGCATTGCGCAACGTCGCCCCGGCGCGGTAGGCGAGAAGCGTACCGGTGCCGGTGATGTCGCGCACAAAGCCCGAGCGGAAGGTGATGGCATTGGTGGCGACGATGGTGGCGCGCGCCTTGATGGCGTGGAATTCGCCGGTGCGGCTGTTGATGCCGACCGCACCGATCACCCGCTCCCCACCGCCCTTCATCAGCCCGGTGACGAACAGCCGATCGATGAGCTGCACCCCTTCCGCCTCCAGGGCGCGGCGCAGTTTCCAGGCGAATTCGAGCCCGCCGCCCTCCGGGTACATCACCCGCGCCAGATCCAGACCGCGCGTCGGCCGCCGATGGTACTCGCCGCGCTCGTCGCGGGAGAAATGCATGCCGATCGCCTCGAAGTCCTTCAGCCGAGCGTAGGAATCGACGAGCGACTGACGCACCAGCTCCTGATCGGCGATGCCGTCGTTGCCGGCCACGATCTCGTGCAGGATGCCGTCGAGGTCGTCGCCCGGCAGCACGACGATGGTCCAGGCGTTGGAGAAGGCGGTGTGGCCGGTGCGGCCGATCAGCCAGGAATCGACGAGGGTGACGCGCGTTCCCGGCGGGCCGTGCCGCTTGGCGCTCAGCGCAGCGAGCAGCCCGCCCGCGCCTGCGCCGACGATCAGCACGTCCGTATCGATCTGGATGCCGTCAAACCTGTCCATGCCGATCACCAGGGCCGCGGCCGATTCTTCACCGACGGATGCACATCGACGATATGCTCCGGACAGAAGATTTCGCAGCTGAAGCAGGTGATGCAATGCTCGCGAAACTTGATCACCGGAATCTGCTTGACTTGCCGCAGCCCGGCAACGTCGCTCGTCACGGGCTGCGGCTCCATGTGGATGACGTCGGCGGGACAGACGATGTCACAGATGCCGCAGCCGGTGCATTTCTCGATTTCGATGCGTTCGATCATGCCGTTTGAATAGCAAATGCGACGACGCATGACAGCCGGGGAAATTGCCGGCGTAGGCTCACGCGCGCGCATGGCGAAGGATGGTCGTCACGGGAGCGCCGCCAGCGCCTCCTGCTGCCGGCTCAGACCGCGGTCGCCGTGGCCGCCGTGCGGGCCCGTCCCGATGCGGCCGCTGCCCGGACCGCGCCGGGCGCAGCCTGCGCCGCGGCGACTTCGATGCGGTTGCGACCGCGCTCCTTGGCGCAATAGAGCGCCTCGTCGGCTTTGGCCAGCAGCGCTGCAAGGTCGAGAAGGCCCTGCTCGCATACGGCCATGCCCATGCTCACGGTGGCGCCGACCGGCCGGCCGTCCACCTCCGCCGCCGCGTTCTCGAATGACAGGCGGATACGCTCGGCGATGGCAAGCCCCTTGTCGCGGCCTGCGTCGTGCAAGACGATGGCAAACTCCTCGCCGCCCAGTCGCCCGATCAGATCGCCCGCCCCGAGCTTGGTGCTCGCCACCTCCGCGAAAATCTGCAGCACATGGTCGCCGACGGCGTGACCGAAGCGGTCGTTGATCGACTTGAAATGGTCGAGGTC
>Ga0073934_10004647_pt1 | contig 22423 bp, 19 predicted proteins | sample LarsenN4metaG_FD_76834 | JGI IMG/M metagenome (GOLD analysis project Ga0073934, IMG submission 76834) | Hot spring sediment bacterial and archeal communities from British Columbia, Canada, to study Microbial Dark Matter (Phase II) - Larsen... ...
CATTCTCGCCGGCTGCCCTGGTCAGGCTGCCGGTCATGATGGCGATGGTGTCGCCGTTGACGAAACCGGAGGCGGTGTAGGTTAGTGCAGGGTCAGTTCCACCATAGGTCTTGCTCTTGGCCTCGGCGGTTACGGTCAGCGGTGCCGTGTTGATGGTCAGGTTGGCGCTGGTGTAGGAGATCGTGTAGTTGTTGCCGGCAGAGACCGTGCCCTGGTTGATGGCGTAGTCGCCGACGTTCTCGCCGGCAGTCCTGGTCAGGCTGCCGGTCATGATGGCTGAGGTGTCGCCGTTGACAAAGCCTGAGGAGGTGTAGGTCAGGGCCGGGTCAGTGCCGCCGTAGGTCTTGCTCTTGGCAGCTGCCGTGACGCTCAACGGCGCCTTGCTGACGGTTACGGTTGCCGGCGCACTGGTTGCGGAAACATTGTAGTTGCTGTCAGCTGCCCGCGTTGCGGTGATATCGCACGTACCGGTACCGCTCGTTATGGTCAGCGCTCCGGTCGATGGGTTCACGGTGCAGGCAGTTGAGGACCCGGCGCTATAACTGTAGGCACCGGTTCCGCTACCGCCTGATGCAGTGGCGGACAATCCCGTTTGCCCGTAGGTGGCGCTCGGTGGTGCCGAAGCGGTTACCGTAGCCTGGCTGATCTTGGTCGCGGTGACATTGTTGGTCACCTGTGGAGCAGGATTGTAGTTGGCGTCCCCCGCCTGGTCATACTGGACGATACAGGTGCCGGTGCCGCTCACCATGGTGAAGACGGCGCCGCTGTTGGTGCAGACCGCCGGGCTGCCGCTGGAATAGGTGACCGTCAGGCCGCTGCTGGCAGTGGCTGCCACGGTGAACTGGCTGTTGTAGGCGGCACTGGCCGGGGCAGGGGTGCCAACCGTGATGGTCTGGTCCTGCTTGACGGTGATGGTGACGGTTGCACTTCTGCTGGTGGAAACGTTACCGGCGGCGTCCTTTGCCCAGGCATAGGCGGTTCTGGTGCCTCCAGTGCTGAAGGTGAAGCTGGTCGGTGCGGTGCCGGTCCAGCCGGCATCGCCGGGGAGCGGCGCGGTGGCACTTTCCGTGATCTTGTAGCCGGTGACACCGACGGTGTCGGAGGCGGTGAAGGCGGTAACACTGACGGTCAGCGAGGAGGCCGTTGCCGGCATGGTGAAGGTGTTGACCGTAGGCGGCGTGGTGTCGGGAACCGTTACCGTGATGGCCTGCTCAATGTGGTTCTTGGTATCCGATTCATTGTGGCCTATACCTGCTACGACGATTGTGTAGGTTCCTGGAGCTGTGCCGGCCGGCACGGTAATTCGTGCATCGGTACCCATCTTGTTGGCAACTCCGTCTCTGTCTCCGGAGGAAGCGTCATCCAAGGCGCAATTGCGGTTGCCGTTGTCCCAAAGAGTTCCATTGTAGTTTATGGTGTAGCCTACGGGGCTGTTGGGAAACTCGGTTGCGGTGCTGTAGCTGTTGGCAGTAGCCCAGCCGACGCCGTCAGCCGCATCCCATGTGCTGCTCCAACCGGTGATGGAGGGGCTGTTGGAGGTACCGGAGGCGACCGTCCAGCCGGTGGGAACGGACAGTTCCGGAGCAGTACCGGTATATTTAGAGGTGTTGTACACCATGTTGGTATACATCCAGTCAATCTCGAAGGTGCCGCCGGCGGCCACGGTAACCGAAGTTCCCTGGGTTCCGTTAAGGGCAACACTCAAGACTGCTGCAGGGGTAGCGGTAGCGGCGGCCCCGTGGCATGCAGAGGCGGAGCACGATGCGTACTTGGTTGTCCACGCCTGTGCGGGAGTCTGCAGCAGCAGGAGAAAGCCGAATACCAGCAGGGAGCAGGCCAGAACCCCCAGAAGTGTCAGCCGTGCACGGCCACTGATGTTTGATAACGGAGACCCTTTCCCGCCTTCTGATTTACTGGGCATAACGTTAATCCTCCTGTCTCATACGGTTATTGAAATATCAGGTAGTTATAGGTGATCGAATAATAAAAAATTGATAATTGGCGAAACGTTATTAACATTATCAAATAAGATTGATGTCGTCAAACAGATAACGTTATAAAAAATTAAAAATATCTCTATTTGTTAACGGCTTATTTCCAAGGTGTGTTTGGCATTTGTTGTCCGTTTGACAAAGCTGCAGATTCTGGTAGAACATTGTTGTTAAATGATTAAGATTGGTTGCTGTGTGATAGTGTCGAAACAGTGCGGGGTTAACAAGAGGGAAGGGAGGCAATGAGTTATGGAGAAAAGTCAGCATGACGATAATCCGAATGTTGCAGAACAGTATTTCGATTTCTCGCGGCAGCTTGCCGAGAGGGGGGTCTCGCGCCGGGATTTCATGAAGTTCTGCTCGGCCATGTCCGCCGCCCTTGCCCTGCCGGTGACCTTTGCGCCGAAGATAGCGCAGGCACTGGACGAGGTGAAGCGGCCGACCCTGGTCTGGCTGGAGTTCCAGAGTTGCAGCGGCGACACCGAGGCGCTGCTGCGCGCCGCGAGTCCGACGGTGGCCGAGATCGTGCTGGATATCCTCTCCATCGACTACGCCGAGACCATCATGGCCGCCGCCGGCCATCTGGCCGAGGCCAACCTTGACAAGGTGGTCAAGGAGGAGAAGGGGAAATACATCGCCGTGATCGAGGGGTCGATCCCGCTCAAGGACGGCGGTATCTACTGCTGCGTCGGCGGCAGGACGGCGGTCGACCGGGCCACCGAGGTCTGCGGCGGGGCGTTTGCCACCATCGCGGTCGGAACCTGCGCCTCCTTCGGCGGCATCCCTGCGGCAGCTCCCAACCCGACCGGTGCTGCCGGCGTCAGGGATGCCGTTCCCGGGGCAACGGTACTGAACCTCCCCGGCTGCCCGCTCAACGCGGACAACCTGACCGCAACCATCGTCCACTTCCTCCTCTTCAAGAAGCTCCCCGCAACCGACAGCTTCGGCAGGCCCCTCTTCGCCTATGGCAAGCGGATTCACGACAACTGCGAGCGGCGCCCCCATTTCGATGCGGGCCAGTACGTGGAAATGTGGGGTGACGAGGGCCATCGCAAGGGGTTCTGTCTCTACCGGATGGGGTGCAAGGGGCCGGAGACCTGGCACAACTGCCCGACCCAGCGCTACAACGAGAAGACCGGCTGGCCGGTCGGGTCGGGGCACGGCTGTGCCGGCTGTTCCGAGCCGATGTTCTGGGACAAGATGACCCCGTTCTACCGGCGACTCCCCAGTGTCCCCGGGTTCGGCATCGAGGCAACCGCAGACAAGATCGGTCTCGGCCTTGCCGTGGGAACGGCGGCCATATTTGCCGGCCACGGCATCATCAGTGCCGTGAGGGGTGAAGAGAAGATGGAAGGTAAAAAGAGGGAGGATCTGACACATGACAAAGATCGTCGTTGACCCGATTACCCGGATTGAAGGGCATCTGCGTATCGAAGCCGAGGTGAGCGGCGGCAGGATCGTCGACGCCTGGAGCAGCAGCACCATGTTCCGCGGCATCGAGAAGATCCTGCAAGGGCGCGACCCCCGCGATGCCTGGTACTTTACCCAGCGCTTCTGCGGCGTCTGCACGACGGTTCACTCCATCGCCTCGATCCGGGCAGTGGAGAATGCCCTCAATATCAAGATCCCCCCCAATGCCGAGATCATCCGCAACATCATCATCGGGATCCAGAATGTGCAGGACCACGTCATCCACTTCTATCACCTGCATGCCCTGGACTGGGTCGACATCACCTCCGCCCTCAAGGCCGACCCGGCAAAGACCGCTGCCCTGGCATCCTCCATCTCCGACTGGCCGCTGAACTCGACAACCTACTTCAGGGGGGTGCAGGAGAAGCTGAAGGCCTTCGTTGCCAAGGGGCGTCTCGGCCCGTTTGCCAACGGTTATTGGGGGCACAGCGCCATGAAACTGCCCCCCGAGGCAAACCTCATGGCAACGGCCCACTACCTGGAGGCGCTTGAGTGGCAGAAGGATGTCATCAAGATCCACGCGATCCTGGGGAGCAAGAATCCCCATCCCCAGACCTTCCTGGTCGGCGGCATGGCCATTCCGGTTGATCCCGATTCCCAGAACGCCCTCAATGCGGACAAGCTGGCCGAAATCAGCCGCCTGCTGAAAAAGGCACAGGATTTCGTGGAGAAAGTCTATATCCCCGACCTGCTGGCGGTGGCATCCTTCTACAAGGACTGGGCCGCCATCGGCGGCGGTGTGGGGAACTACCTCTCCTACGGCGAGTTCCCGGATCCGGTCAGCGGCAAGATGTTTTTTCCGCCGGGGATCGTCCTTGCCAAGGACCTGTCGAAAGTACATCCGGTCGATCACAAGAAAATCGCCGAATACGTGGATCACTCCTGGTACGAATATTCCGGGGGGCAGGGGAAGGGTGCCCATCCGTGGGACGGGGAGACCGAGGCAAAGTATTCCGGACCAAAGCCACCCTACCAGAGCCTGGATACGGATCGGAAATACTCCTGGGTCAAGTCTCCCCGCTACGAGGAGCGCCCCATGGAGGTGGGGCCGCTGGCCAAGCTGCTGGTGGCCTATGCCGCGGGGCACCAGGAGACCAAGGATGGCGTTACTTTGGTGCTCAAACACCTGAACGTCGGCCCGGAGGCGCTCTTTTCCACCCTCGGCCGGACCGGCGCCCGGGGGCTCGATTGCCTTATCACCGCCCGGCAGCTCCCCAAGTGGCTCGGCCAACTGCAGGAGAACATCGCCAAGGGTGACCTGAGGATTCATGCCCAGGAGAAGTGGGATCCGTCGACCTGGCCGAATGAGGCGGCGGGCTACGGCTTTCATGAGGCGCCCCGGGGTGCTTTGGGACACTGGATCAGGATCAAGGACAAGGAGATTCTCAACTACCAGGCGGTCGTTCCGTCGACCTGGAACGCCTCCCCCCGGGATCACAAGGGGCAGCGAGGGCCGTACGAGGAGGCGCTCATCGGTACGCCGATCGCCGACCCGAACCGTCCGGTGGAGATCCTGCGCACCATCCATTCGTTCGACCCCTGCCTGGCCTGCGCAGTGCACGTGCTGGACGCGACCGGTAATGAAGTCATCAGGGTCCAGGTCAAGTAGTTTCCGTCCGGAAAGGGTGCTTTTCCGCCCTGGCGGCGTCAATCTTCGGCCTTGCTTGTGCGGCGTACAGCAGTACGCCTCCGCGCAATTCCTTGATTTCCTTGCCAGGACAAAAAATCCCCGCTTTCCAATCCGGAAACTATTAGTTTCGGGGGAAACCAAGTAGCTGCCATTTGCCGGCAGCGACGGAGGTGTCGTTATGTCCAAGCTGGTTATCAAATATGTCTGGGAAATCCCCGTACGGGTGACCCACTGGCTGAATGTGGTGGCAATTACCATCCTTGCCGCCACCGGCCTCTTCATCGCCCATCCCATGACCGTGGCGAGCACGCCGTCCGAGTTCGTCATGGGGTGGGTCCGCTTCGTTCATTTCGTGGCTGCCTATGTCTTTGCCATCGGTCTTGCTGCCAGGGCCTACTGGTCCTTTGCCGGCAACAAGTACAGCAACTGGCGGACCTTTTTCCCCTATCTGAACCCCGCCGACAGGCAGCGGATGTGGGCAACCCTGCGCTACTATCTCTTCCTCGACCGCCGGCTCCCCCACGTCGTGGGGCACAACTCGGTGGCGGCAGCGGCCTATTTCCTGGTGTTCCTCCTCTACCTGGGGATGATCTGCACCGGGTTCGCCCTCTACTCCGAGCATGCCCCGGGCGGTTTCTTCGCCCAGACCTTCGGCTGGCTGACGCACCTGTTCAGCAACCAGACCCTGAGGCTGCTGCATCACTGCTTCATGTGGCTGATTCTCGGTTTCGTCATCCAGCATGTGTACAGCTGCTGGCTGATGGACATCAAGGAGCGTGGCGGGATCATCTCCAGCATGTTCAGCGGGTACAAGTCCGTTGAAGAGGACTGAGCCCCCTTCCATACTGGTGCTGGGTCTCGGCAACCTGGTGATGAGCGACGACTCTGCCGGGGTACGGGTAGTCCAGGGGCTGATGGGGCGACACCGCTTTCCGGACCGGGTGACTCTGATGGACGGCGGAACCCTCGGGCTGGACCTGCTCCCCTATCTGGAGGGTGTTGACCGGCTGCTTGTGATCGATGCGGTGGAGACCGGCAGCCCAGCTGGCACAATAGTCAGGCTGGCAGGCGACGAAATCCCCCTGGCGCTGGCTACCAAGGTTTCTCCCCACCAGATGGGTCTGAAAGATCTGCTCACGGTGGCCGACCTGCAGGGACACGCCCCGCCGGAGATGGTGCTATGGGGGGTACAGCCCGGCTCCATCGAGATGGCCATGGAGCTCTCCCCTGAGGTGGCGGCGGCCATCGGACCGCTGGAGGAGCGGGTTCTGCGGGAACTGGCAGGCTGGGGGGTCGTGCCACTTGCGGCATGAACCGGACAATTTGGATCGAATGCTGAAACCGGGTCGACACGACCCGGTTTTTTTTTTGCCCATGTTTGGCACTCCACTTGCTAAATTAAGGGTAAAGCGCTGCAACCGGTCGGATTCACGATCGTTGCAGCCGGAACTCCCTGCAAATGGGGTTTAATCTGCCGGAAAAGGGGTAAGGAAATGAGATGCATCAGAATGACACTGACTCTGCTCGTGCTGCTGCTTGTACCACTGAATCTTTTTGCCGCCGAGTCAGGCTTCGCCAGGCTCAGCCTGGCAAAGGGGGATGTGCAGGTTCGTATCGCCGAGAGTGACGATTGGCTGCCTGCCGCTGCGAATACTCCGATTTACGAGGGGGACAGCATCTGGGCGCCGAAGGGGAGCAGGGCCGAGATTCAGCTGAGGGATGGGAGTGTCATCCGCATCGACGGCAGGACGGCCCTGAATGTTTTGCAGGTGGAGAGCGATTTCCTCCAGTTCAGTCTGGAGATGGGGCGGGCATACATCCGCACGAGTGCGAAAAGAGTGTGGGACATGCAGTTCGATCTTCCCGAGAGTACTGTAAGAGTTGAAGACCGGGGGCGATATCGCCTGGAGATCCGGCGAGATGGAGATGAGGAGATCTCAGTCTTTCGCGGCTCCGCCTACGTGGAGAGCTACGGCAGCCGGACACGGGTGAGAAGAGGCGAGATGCTGAGCCTGGAGGATACCGGGTCGGAGATCTCGCCAATAAGCCCCCAGGACGCCTGGGACCGGTGGAACATCGACCGCGATGCCCGTCAGGCGAGGCGCTCCGCGGATAGCGAAGGAATGCTCCCGGAAGAGCTTGTTGTCTATGAGGAGGAGCTCTCATCCGCCGGTGAGTGGATAGTCTCCCGCGAGTACGGCTATGTCTGGCGGCCGACGGTTATGGTATCAGCCGACTGGGCTCCCTACCGGGAGGGGCGGTGGATCTGGCGTGGCGGGGAGTATGTCTGGATCTCCCATGAACCATGGGGGTGGGCACCGTACCATTACGGCCGCTGGGCGGTCGTGGCCGGGTTCGGCTGGTGCTGGGTACCGCCGCAGCGTGGCGATGTGTACTGGGGCCCCGGCTATGTCGGCTGGGTCACGACCCCCTCCCATGTGGGCTGGGTTCCCCTTGCCCCCGGCGACATCTATTACGGCCGCGGTCACTACGGCAGGAACAGCGTGAATGTGACCAATGTGACGAATATCACCACTATCACCATAAACAACAGAACCAACGTCTACCGCAACACCGTCCAGCAAAATGCGGTAACCTCCGTGGAACGGAACTCGTTCATATCGGGAAGAGGGCGCTACACACGGCACTCCGGAGACCTGTTCCGGAAGGAGCGGGTTGTTGCCGGCAGGCCTGAGCCGAGGCTCGAGTCGCGGGAGATCCGGATGCCACAGGTCAGAACCGTTCCGGCTGACAAGCTCCCGCCAAAAACCATCGTACGGGTGCCGGTGAGAGAGCTGAAAGAGAAGTATCCGCGTGTGGATCGTGGCAGGAACGGTAACGCCGTTCCCCGTGATGAGCGTCGCCAGCAACCGCGGGAGACATCACGTCCCGGGGAACAGGGCAGGGAGAGGACGACTCCCGTAACCGACCCGGGTGCCGCCAGGGGTGCGGAGAGGAGACAACCGCTTGTGAAGCCTGTCCCCGCCGGTCCGCAACCGGCAACCCGTACGCCTGCAACAGTCACTCCGTCACCGTCAACCCGGGCGCCTGCACCACAAACTGCCGGGGAGCAGAAACAGCGTGGCATGGAGATGCGGGAGCGGGACACTCCTTCCCGGCCCGCGGAGGTGAGCCCTGCCGGCGGCAGGAGAGCGGCTGAACCTGCCCAGCAGCAGACCCGTCCCCAGGATGTTTCCGGAGGGGATCAGCGTGGCAGGGGTACCCCCCGGCAGGACCTACCCACGCAGGGTCAGGACAGGAAAGAGGCGCAGGGGCGTAAGGACGCGGGGAGAAAAGACGGCGCTGCTCCTCCTGAGAGAAAAGCCAGGGGGGTCTGGAAGATAAAACCGAAGGAAGAGGCTCCCAGGGAGAAAGAAAAAGAGAAGGCGCAAGAAAAAGAGAAAGAGAAGAAGTGATGCTGCCGTTACTGCGTATGGATTTGGCATGTCATGGCCTGCTGCGCGCCGGCATGACATGCCCTTCAGAGGAGCGGAGTTCGATGGGAAAAAATCTGCTTGCACTGCTGTCCCTGATCATGCTCTGCGTCGGTCTCGCTTTCCCATCTGCTGTCGCTGCAGGCCAGAAAATCCCGGAAAAGCTGGTCTACAGCCTCAGCTGGACCGGTATCACCGTCGGGACCGCCAGCCAGGAGATCGTGGATGAGGGGGAGAACCGGCGAATCATATCATCCGCACGCTCCAATGACTGGCTTTCGAAGTTTTTCCCGGTTGATGACCGGACCGAAAGCGTGCTGCTGAAAAAGGAGCCGTTCCCCGGGGAGCCGCGCACCTACCGGATGCTCTTCAAGGAGGGAACCCGCGTTCGCGACCGCGAGATCAGCTTCAACATTGCCGGCAGGGTGGCCAACTACCATGACCGGATAAAAGGCGAACGGGCGATCGTGCCGATCGGTCCGGAAACATTTGACATCTACTCAAGCTTCTACTATGTGCGCCATCAGCCCCTGGTACCGGGCAAATCCTTCTACATCAACGTGCTGGACAGCAAGAAACTGCACCGTATCGAGGTCCGGGTGCTGAAGCGGGAGCGGATCTCCGTTCCTGCCGGCGTGTTCGACACGGTCAAGGTCGAACCGATGGTGAAGCCGGTGGGGGTGTTCGAGGGGAAACGGGGGGCCTATATCTGGCTGAGCGATGACGACCGGCGGATACCGGTCAAGGCCCAGACCAAGGTGACCGTGGGGAGTGTCACCGCCGTCCTGACGGGTGGAAATTACTGAAGGAGCTTGTAGAGCATCCTGCTGCCGATGACGATGAGCAGGAAGGCGAAGATCTTTTTCAGGTGGGCCACCGGGAGTTTGTGGGCGAGCCTGGCCCCGAGGGGGGCGACGAAGTAGCTGGTCAGCGATATGCCGATCATGGCGGGCAGGTAGATGTAGCCCAGGCTTCCCTTCGGCAGATCGGTGGCGGCAAGACCGTTGGCAATGAAGCCGACGGCGCCGAACAGGGCGATGGGGAAGCCGATGGCCGCCGAGGTGCCGATGGCATTGTGCATGCTCAGGTTGCACCAGAGGAGAAACGGCACTGACATGCTCCCCCCTCCGATGCCGACCAGGCTGGAGATTGCGCCGATTCCGGTTCCCGCCGTGAACAGGCCCGGAATCCCGGGGAGCTGCCTCCCCCCCTTCGGTTTCATGTTGGTCAGCATCTGCAGGGCGACATAGTAGGTAAAGGCGATGAAGAAGCAGCGCAGGGCCGTGTTGGAGAGGCTGGCTGCCACATATGATCCGGCAAGGGTGCCGACCAGTATGCCGGGGGTGATGCGTCGTACCACCTGCCAGTTGACCGCGCCGTGCTGGTGGTGGGCGCGGAAACTGGCAAAAGAGGTGAAGATGATCGTCCCCAGCGACGTGCCGAGGGCGAGGTGGTGAACCACCGGCTCGGCAAAATGCTGCAGGGTGAAGGTGAGGGTCAGCATCGGGACTATGACGATTCCGCCACCAAGGCCGAGCAGCCCTGCCAGCATTCCCGCGATGATACCGGCGCCGCAGTAGGTCAGCCAGATTGTCATGAACGTTTTCCTTTTTCGCTTGAGTCCGGTCCTTCAAGAGTTGCCGTCAAAGCATAGTGATTTTGCCGGTGTCGTGCAAGAGTCACGTTGGCTCACCGTTCTTTTCTTTTCACTCATGAAGTCTCCTGCTATATTCCCATCATTAATCCGACCGGGCGAGTATCATGTGGAGAGGCCACGTTTGTAACACCTATGGCAGAGGCTAAAATTGGCGGGAAATTATCTTGATACAAATCCAGAGAACGAACCAAATATGAGCGAGAACATATTACCGCAACAAAAAATGGGGCGTGGCGGCGTGTGGTATGTGTTGGCAGCGGCAGTATTGTGGGGGACCACCGGCACTTCCCAGGGACTAGCGCCTGCCGGGGTGGAATCGACCACCATCGGGGCAGTACGCCTGGCGGTCGGAGGGGTTGTCCTGCTGATACTGGCGATGGTCCGTGGTGGCTTCAGGGCGGACGGGCGTTGGCCGTTGCTCGGGACGCTTCTGTCGGCCCTGTTCGTGGCCGGCTACCAGCTCTGTTTCTTTGCCGGCGTGGCTCGCACCGGTGTAGCAGTCGGAACCATGGTCGCCATCGGAAGTGCGCCGGTAGCGGCCGGCCTGTTGGGGTATCTGGTGCGGCGCGAGCATGTCGGCAGCCGCTGGCTGACAGCCACGCTGTTGGCAGTGGTCGGCTGTGTCTTGCTTGCAGCGGGTGTCGGGGGTCTGCAGAGTGACATGGTCGGTATCATGTTAGCGTTGGGCGCTGGATTTTCCTATGCCGCCTATACGGTGAGCATTAAAGGGCTGCTGGAGCTGCATGCGCCCGATACGGTCATGGCGGTGGTGTTTTGCCTGGCAGCGCTGTTATTGTCGCCACTGCTTGTTACGTCGCATCTCGGCTGGCTGGCCGAGCCGCGTGGAATGGCGGTCGCGCTGCATCTGGGAGTCATGGCGACAGCGGTCTCCTATGGGCTCTTTGCCCGAGGGCTGAAACGCATCAGCGTCGGAAGCGCGGCTACCCTGTCGCTTGGAGAACCACTGACCGCCGCTCTGCTGGGCGTTGTGGTTCTGGGAGAACGTCTCGTCCTCTTGCAGATTGCGGGCATCGTTCTGCTATTCAGTGGCCTTGTCTTTCTGGCACTCGGAGAGAAAAAAACGGGGTAATGGCGCCGTTTTTTCCGCTACTCTGCAGGCCCGGGACAGTACCGAGTCAGTCCATGGTCGTCATCCTCGGTGCCGGCGGCATCGGACTGATTTTCCATTTTACCTGTGGGCTCAAGGCAGCTTCCCGTATCTTCCCCCGGACGCGCGCATCATGGGGGCATTTCAGCGCTTTTTTCAGCAATTCACTTGAACTGTGAAATAAATAACGTTATTTTGCTGGTCACCGACTGTTTACCGCAGACCGCCGGCGCAGCAGCCCCAACGGTCGGCAGCCGGATTCATTTACATTTCAGGGGGGAGCTATGAAGGCAGTTCTGCTTGACGGTTTTGGCGGGGTAGAGGTGATGAAGGTTGGTGAGGTGGCAAAACCCGCACCCGGTGACGGCCAGGTTCTGGTGAAGGTGCATGCAACAACCGTCAACCGTCCGGACCTCGTCCAGCGGATGGGGAACTATCCGCCGCCCCCGGGTGATTCGGAGATTCTCGGCCTGGAAGTTGCCGGCACCATCGAGGAGCTCGGGCCTGGCGTCACCGGCTGGAACGTGGGCGACCGGGTCATGACCCTCGTGGGTGGCGGCGCCTATGCCGAGTATGCGGTTGCCTATGCCGGTCACCTGATGCCGATCCCGGAGAGCATGAGCTTCACCGAGGCGGCCTGCGTCTGCGAGTCCTACATCACCGCCTTCCTCAACATCTTCATGATCGGCGGCCTGAAGGACAAAAATACCGTCATCATCCATGGCGGCGGCGGCGGGGTCAACACCGCCGGCATCCAGCTCTGCAAGGCGCTTGTGCCGGAGACGAAGATCATCGTCACCGCCTCTCCGGAGAAGATCGACCGGGTAAAGGGGCTGGGGGCAGACCTGGTGATCAACTTCCGCGAGACCCCCGATTTCTCCGAGGCGGTCAAGGAGTTCACCAACAAGAAGGGGGTCGACGTCATCCTCGACCACGTGGGGGCAAAGTACCTGGCGCCGAACATGGCCTCCCTCGGTTACGCCGGTCGCCTGGTGATCATCGGTGTCATCAGCGGTATCAAGGCAGAGCTGAACCTGGCCCTGATGATGGTCAAGCGCCAGCAGATTATCGGCTCGGTTCTCAGGTCGCGTCCGGTGAAGGACAAGGCCGATATCGTTGCCGAGTTCACCCGGGTTGCGCTCCCCAGGTTCGCCGACCGGACCATCGTGCCGATCATCGAGAAGAGCTTTCCCCTGGGCGAGGTAGTGGCTGCCCACCGGATGATGGAAGAGGACAAGCACTTCGGCAAGATCGTGCTGCAGATAGCGTGAAACAGGAAGCACAATACAAAGGAGGAAGTACCGTGGCAAACAAGAAGCCGGAAGTAACCTTCAAATACATCTTCAACTACGCCTACAACCCGGTTTATGTCAACGGGGCCCACGGCGGCATCTCCCCCCGGGGCGAACTGGTGATGAACTTTTACCTCGAGCGTCCGCCGCTTCCCCAGGAGATTTCCCACGAGATCAACCCCAACGGCACCATCGGCGACGTGATCAGCGAAGATCCAAAGGACCTGAAGAACAGCATGGTCCGTTACATCGACAACGGCGTCGTTCTGAACTACGAATCGGCCCGCAACATCCATTTCTGGATTGGCGAGCGACTGAAGGAGATGGAAGCCATCGAGCGGGCCAAGGCAGCCATGAACTTCCCCGAAGAGGGTGGACAGGTAACCCACTGACCAGACGGCGCCTCATTACTGCATAGGCATGGTAGAAACGGAATCACTTGGCAATCCCCCTGTTTCGGTGTAAAGAAACAGGGGGATTTGCTTGTCAGGCTCAAATGCGCTTGACTGCTGCCCGATCGTCGTATCGCCCGTTTGTCCGAGGTTTGTAACGTGAATAAGCAGATCAACATGCTTCGCGAATTCTCCATCCCCCTCATTCTTGGGGTGGTCGTCGCCCTCGTCTGGGTAAATCTTGACCCGGAGAGCTACGAGCATTTCGACCATGCCCGACTGATTGGTCCGATCAGCTTCCACTTCATTGTCAACGATCTCTTCATGGTGTTTTTCTTCGGCATTGCCGCCGCTGAGATCACCCAGAGCTGTCTCCCCGGCGGTGACCTGCACCCCCTGCGCAAGGCGGTGAACCCGCTGCTGGCAACCGTCGGCGGTGTCGTCGGCCCGGTCTTCGTCTACCTGGGCCTGAATGCGGTCATCGGTGACAGCTCGCTCAGTCGCGGGTGGGGTATTCCGACAGCAACGGACATCGCCCTCGCCTGGCTCGTTGCCAGCCTGGTCTTCGGCCGGCGTCATCCGGCCATCTCCTTTCTGCTCCTGCTGGCAATCGTCGATGACGCCATCGGCCTTGCCATCATCGCGGTCTTCTACCCCGACCCGACGTTGCCGGCCGCACCGCTCTGGCTGCTGCTGGTTGGTGCCGGCATGGGGCTGGCATATCTGCTGCGACAGAGGAAGACCGTGAGTTACTGGCCATACCTGCTTCTCGGCGGTGGCCTCTGCTGGGCCGGTCTCTTCATGGCCCATCTCCATCCCGCCCTGGCACTGGTGTTCATCGTGCCGTTCCTTCCCCACCCGCCCCGCGAGGCAAAGCACATCTTCGAGGAGGATCCCCGTGACCGGTCGACCCTGGCACGATTCGAACACGAATGGAAGGTCATGGTGGACTTCGGCCTGTTCGCCTTCGGTCTGGCCAATTCCGGCGTGCAGCTGACCACCATCGGCAGTGCTACCTGGCTGGTGCTCGCCTCACTGGCGGGGGGCAAAACGATCGGCATTCTCTTCATGGGGCTGCTGGGGAAAAAGCTCGGCTATCCGCTCCCCTCCAGGGTCGGGGGGAAGGAACTGCTCCTCGTCGGCCTGATCGCCGGCATCGGCCTGACCGTTGCCCTCTTCGTCGCCGGCGAGGCGTTCACCGATCCGGTGATCCAGGGGGCGGCCAAGATGGGGGCGCTCTTGAGCGGTGGCTGCGGTCTGGTGGCAATCGTGCTGGGGAGGGTGCTGGGGGTCAGGCGGATCGGGTAGAAAAGGTCTCGATCGGGATGATTCTGCAGGCGCCTACTGGTCGATGTCCGACGGCAGGTGGGTATACTCCTGCTCCGGGCCACCCTTGCCGGTGGCGAAGTTCTCCACCATCTGGTCGATCCGGTTGGTGACCGCTTCCTTCAGCTTCGCGGTCAGTTCGGCTTCACGCTGTTTCTGGTAGGAAGAGGGGAGTCGTCTCACTTCGTAGTGGACGTGGGGGCCGGTGGAGCGGCCGGTATTGCCCGAAAGGGCGATGACGGTTTTCGGGGTGACGTAGGTCCCGGTTTTTACGAGAACCTCCGAGTTGTGGCCGTAGAGGGAGATGTACCCCTTGCCGTGCTCCACCGCCACCAGGTTGCCGTACCCCTTGTACTGGCCGGCGAAATAGACGGTCCCCTCCTGGGTCGGGTAGACCGGCGTGCCGACCGGAACGGCGATGTCCCAGCCGTTGTGCATGATCATCCGGCCGCTGCCGAACGGGTCGAGGCGAAGCCCCGGACTGGAGGTGAGCACCCCACCGTCCACCGGCGACTTCCGCTCTGCGTGGGCCGCCACCGGAAGGAGGCAGGCAATTATTACCGCGATACCGCGCAAAAAATTCATGGTCAACGATTTCCCTAGATAGGAGATGATCGGCCCCTTGAGGGAACCGCATGCTTCATTAATCTACAATTTCGCTGCCAAAGTGGCAAGGGTTTTACGGCCTTTGTTACTTCTCCCCGCGCTAACCCGCTAAAAACGCATCAGTATCTCATCCGCACCCGGTAGGTCAGCTTTGTCTCCCCATCCTTCTTCACCGGCAGCAGGAATTCGGCGGCGAACGCCTCCCCCTTCGTGTACTCGTGGGACGAGGAGAGCATCTTCCAGTCGCCCGGGACCGGTTCGATCACCCGCACCGCCACATCCTCCTGCTTGTGGTTGCGCAGGGTGATCTCGAAGGCCGCCTCGTAGGAGTCGGATGCGACTTTTTTCCAGTCGGTCTGTTTCCTGCTCCCCACCACGTCGAACGCCTCACCCAGCCTGATCCGCACCTTCTCGTCCTTCGGCGTGTGGTCGACGCCATCCTCGCCGATGAACTGCAGGGAGCCGTCAGCGTCCTCTTTGTAGACCCGCACGATTCCCTTGGGAAGGGGCATCCCCAGCCCGGCGTCCTTCCGGTTGCCGAATTCCACGAAGACGCTCACCTTCTGCTTTTCCCCCGGATCACCCTGGGGGTTGTAGTAGTCGAAATTCTGCCCGCGCAGGACGAGCTCCTTCTTCACCGGGAAGGAGTCGGCGGCAAGGAGGCTGATCTGCTTGGTCTGGTTCTCCTTGACCGTTGCCGGACGCTCCAGGGTGTAGAGGTGGTACTCGAACAGCTCCTGTTCCCTGAACTGGGGCGCCGCGGGAGCTGCCGCGGTCATGCGCGCCGCCTTGTCCCGGAAAACCGCCTCCTCCCTCACCCGGTTCACCTCCCCGGCCACCAGTTTGAGATTCGCTTCCCGGTAGGTGGCGCCGCTCCTGTTGTCGATGGTGACCCAGCCGGTGAGGTCCGCACGGTCATCCCCCTTGCCCAGGGTGAGGACGTAGTCGGCCCGCCAGGTGATGCCACCCGTCAGGTAGCTGGCCTCCACCGTCTGCGGCTTGTCCAGGTCGTTGTCCAGCAGCCAGACCAGGGTCGGCTTGGGGATGAGGTTCTCCGGCACGCCGGGGAGGGTCACCCGGCCGGGGTGGTTGAAGGTGATGTCGCTGCCGATCCGGTAGATGGGGGTTTCGTTGTTTGCCACCAGGATGGCGCTGACCGTCTCCTCCCGTTCGCTGTAGGGGTTTTTCTCGTACAGCTTCACCTCTTTCCCCACGTACTTGTCCATAAGCTTCTTGGGATTCAGCAGGTCGTACTCGTAGTTCTGCTCCAGCACCCGCAGGGAGGCCTGTTCGGCCAGGGGGGTGATATGGACGCTGGCCGGGATGATCTGGGATGCCACGTCCATGAAGCGGAGTTCCCCCCGTCCCGGGGGGAGCTTCAGCTGCCGTCGGTCCTTCACCAGGCCGAGGTCGGAGTTGTAGACCGTCAGCGACACGCCGGTCTGCTCCGCCGCCGTGGTGGTCTGGGGGGCGAAGGTCGGCGACTGCGCGGCAAAGACCGACGACGCCAGGAACAGGGGGGGGAGGAGGTACAAGGGCAGACATGGTTTCATGGGCATCTCCGTGTCCTGCGGGGATTTGGCGAACGAGCGCTTCTTCGGTAAGAATACCAGCTTTGCGGCGAATATCCGCAAGCGGCGGTAGCTAGGCGACGATCCCGGTCCGTTCCGACTCCCGGCCCCGGTTGTAGTAGTGCAGGACCACCAGGATCAGGGAGGCGATCAGGTAGGCGGCGGCAAACTCGTTGGCCGCGCCGAAACCGAACCGGTTCTGCACCCCCGCAGGGGTGAGGGTGTAGGCGTGGATGATGCCGAAGAAGGAGAGCAGGGCGGCGACCGCGGTCCAGAGGGCGGCCTTGAGGAACTCCCGCTCCACCACGAAGACCATCATGGCGGAGAGGACCATGCAGGAGAGCATGAACCCCTGGCTGAGGGCGATGATGCCGTAGATGTACAGGTCGTTGCCGAATTTCGGCGCCACGTCGAGCAGGGTGGCCCCGGCCTTGCGCAGGGTCGTCTCGATCAGCAGCAGTCCCCAGGAGGCCAGGGTCGGCACCAGCCCGAGGGCGACCGCCACGCTGTGCCGCTTCGGCACCTCCTGGAACGCCTGGGCGGTGATGATCAGCCCGATCCAGAGGAGGATGCCGATCATCGCCTCCATCGGCACGACCTTCAGCACCAGGGTCACGCCGCCGATAAGGCAGAGGATCGTGATGACGACGCCGTTCAGGATCGAGTACCCCCAGCGGGCCCCCATCGCCTTCCACCCCGGGTGGCCGATGTAGATCGTCGTCGGGAAGGGGTTCCCCAGGGACGCGGCGACGATGGAGCCGATACCGTTCACCAGCAGGGAGGAGCGGGTATCGTAGCGGTCGCCGGCAGCCTCGGCGCTCTCCAGGTTCTGCAGCGAGCCGATGACATTGAAGAGTGCCATGGGGAAGATGACGGAGAAGTACTTCCATCCCTGGCCGTTGCTGAGAAAGACGAGCATGTCGCTCACCGTCGTCTGCGGGAGGTGGAGGGCAAAGCGGTATGGCTCCTGCAGCGGCTGGAAAGAGGGGTAGCCGGCCCAGCGCAGCAGCCACCCCAGTCCGATTCCCAGGATCACGGCCACGAACCCCCCCGGCAGCCCCCAGGGGAGCCTGATCTGCCCGCCGTAGACGAGGATGACGAACAGGGCGGGGACGATCGCCACCGCCGGCATGGCGAAGATCTGGAAGACGAACCCCATGGAGATGAAGGTGATGGCAATGCCGGCCAGGGATGACAGCAGCGCCGCCCGGGGGGTGTGGCTGCGGAGCCAGTCCCCGAGGAAAGCGCCGACGCACTCCAAGAGGGCGCTGATCAGGCAGGCGAACAGCCCGGCCTGCCAGGCGAGGCGGGGGTCTTTCGTCTCGAAGTAGATCGGGGCGATGATCAGGAAGATGAAGGCGATGAGGCTGACGGTGTTGATGCCGTAGGGGAGGGCCGTGACATCGCTCCTTCCGGTCCTGATGGCCAGCCGGCGTGCCTGCCAGGCGTAGAACAGGTTGCCGAACAGGATGGAGAGCGCCGCGCCGGGGAGTATCCCGCCGAAGACCAACTCCCCCGGCATGCCGCAGACACCCACGCAGAGCACCGCGATCAGCATCAACTGCAGCAGATTGTCGACGAACAGGCCGAAGAAACCGTCAATATCACCGCGAACGAACCAGCCGACTTTCATGGTGAGTTTCCTTTGTGACGTGAAATCGGAATAAGATGTTTCCAATCACGGCACTATATAATGGCCCCGGATGCTTGTCAAAAGATTGCCAAGGGGGTGAGTTCGGACCTCCTGACTCTTGTTGCTGGATTGCCCGCCCCCTCTGTTGTGATATGATTAGTCTGTAAAGGGAGGGGGAGCGCCGCGGTCGAGTCGCCACGGGGGGTACTCGTTCACAGCTATGACTTCGACAGCCGGGGTCTCTGCACGGCAGCCGACGTGATCACCCCAACCGCCATGAACTAGGCCGCCATGGAACGTGACCTTTTTACCCTGGCCACGCGCATGGAAGGGGCTGATGTCGAGGAGCTGACCGGCGCCCTGGAGAGACTGGTGCGAGCCTACGACCCGTGCATCTCCTGCGCAGTCCACCTGGTGAAAATCTGAACTGGTGGAGAATATGAAAAGCCGCCCCTCTGCAGTCTGCGGAAGGGGCGGCTTTTCAGTCACAAATATCCCGGAAATAATCAGCCCAGCAGGCTCTTCCCGGTCATCTCCGCCGGTTTGGGGAGGCCGAGCATCTCCAGCATGGTCGGGGCGATGTCAGCCAGGCGACCCCCTTCGCGCAGCTTCGCCCCCTTGCGGGAGTCGTCCACCAGCACCAGCCAGACCGGGTTGGTGGTGTGGGCGGTGAAGGGTGAGCCGTCGGTGTCCCGCATCTGGTCGGCGTTGCCGTGGTCGGCGGTGATCAGGGCCGCCCCCCCCCGTTCCCGCACCCTGGCGATCAGCTTGCCGACACAGGCGTCGACAGCCTCCACCGCTTTCACCGCCGCCGGGATGATGCCGGTGTGGCCGACCATGTCGCAGTTGGCGAAGTTGAGGATGACCACGTCGAACCGGTCTTCGTCCAGTTTCTTCAGCAGTTCGTCCGTCACCTGGAAGGCGCTCATCTCCGGCTTCTGGTCGTAGGTGGCGACATCCTTGGGGGAGGGGATGAGGCAGCGCTCTTCCCCCGGGAACGGCTCCTCCACCCCGCCATTGAAGAAGAAGGTGACGTGGGCGTACTTCTCCGTCTCGGCGATGCGCAGCTGGGTCTTGCCAGCTTTCGCCAGGACATCACCGAGGATATTGGTCAGCGCTTCCTGGTTGAAGGCGATTGGGAGGCCGAAGGTGGCGTCGTACTCGGTCATGCAGACGTAGGAGGAGAGTTTCGGCCTGTCTTCCCGGGCGAAGCCGTCGAAGTCGTCCAGGGCCAGGGCGCGGGTGATCTCCCGGGCCCGGTCGGAGCGGAAGTTGAAGAAAATGAAGCCGTCCCCGTCCTGGAGCGTCCCGACCGGCTCGTCCCCCGTGCAGATCACGCAGGGGACGACGAACTCGTCGTGGACTCCGTCGCTGTAACTGCTCCGGATGGCCGATGAGGAGGACTTGTGGCAGGCGCCGTCGCCGCGGACGATGGCGCTGTAGGCCTTCTCAACCCGGTCCCAGCGGTTGTCCCGGTCCATGGCGTAGTAGCGCCCCATGATCGTGGCGATCCTGCCGACGCCGATCCGCCTGATCTCTGTTTCAAGCTCCTCAAGGTAGCCGGCACCGCTCTGGGGCGGGGTGTCGCGGCCGTCCAGCAGGCAGTGGATGAAGACCTCGCTCAGCCCCTCTTTTTTTGCCAGCTCCAGCAGGGCATAGAGGTGGGTGTTGTGGGAGTGGACCCCGCCGTCGGAGAGGAGGCCGGAGAGGTGCAGCCTGCCGCCGGCCGCCTTTGTCTTTGCCATGCAGTCGAGCAGCACCGGGTTGGTGAAGAAATCGCCGTCCTGAATCGCCTTGCTGATCATGGTCAGGTCCTGGTAGACGACCCGGCCGGCGCCGAGATTGAGGTGGCCGACCTCCGAGTTCCCCATCTGTCCCTCTGGCAGGCCGACCGCCATGCCGGAGGTGAGGATCCGGGTGTGCGGGTACCCGGCAAGCAGGGCATCGAGGTTGGGGGTATTGGCCAGGGCAACGGCGTTGGTGGCGGAGTCGGAGGCTATTCCCCATCCGTCCAGGATCATCAGCACGAGCGGTTTCTTCGGCATGGAATACCTCCAGCAATAAGTCTGAATTGAAATAGCACTAACTATTCACTACTCACTGTTCACTGAATTTAGTGATGATACGACTCGTTGCCCAGGATGGTGTGGGCGCGGTAGAGCTGCTCCAGGAAGAAGGGGCGGACCATCTGGTGGGTGAAAGTCATCCGGGAGAGGGCAAGTGACCGGTCTGCCAGAGAGCGGAATTCGGCGGAAAAGCCGTAGGCACCGCCGATGGCGAAGACCAGCTCCGGTGTGCTGCTGTCCCGGTACCTTCCGACGGTTTCGGCAAAGCCGGCCGAGGTGAGCTGCTCCCCCAGTTCGTCCAGGAGAATCAGCCGGCAGTTCTTCGGCAGGAGTTTGATGAGCCGTTCCCCTTCGCGCCGGCGCATGGTATCCGGCTCAGCCCCCTTCTCCTCCTTGGCCTCCAGGATCTCCAGGGGGGCGTAGCGCCTGATCCGGCCGGCATACTCGTCTATGCCGGCCCTGACCCAGGCCTCCTGGGTCTTCCCTACCCAGAGCAGGCGGAGCTTCACGGCTCCCGGTGCTCCCACTGGTACTCTTCCGGGATGGCCACCTTTTCGGCGTTGCTCCAGAGATCGTCCAGGTCGTAGTAGGCTCGCATATCTTCGAGGAATACATGGACGATGACATCACCGTAATCGATGACGACCCACTTACCCTCCTTGGCCCCTTCGATGTCGATGGCCTTGCCGTACTTTTTCAGGCCTGACTTGACCGAATCGGCAATGGCAACCACCTGCTTGTCAGAGGTGCCGGTGGCCAGTACCAGGTAGTCGGCAATGGTGGATACCTTGCGGATATCCAGGATTTTTACGTTGAACGCCTTCTTGTCCAGGGCGAGTGCTGCGGACTTGACGGCGCGATCTTCGGAACTGATGACGGGTTTTACGTGCATTCGCTGTATATCCTTTTTCCTTCGATGTATCCGGCGACTCTTTCAGGGAGCAGGTAGCGGAGGGAGTATCCCTGCCGTGCCAGCCTGCGGATTTCGCTGGATGATATGGCCAACGGGATGCCGGCCAGGTAATAGACGGAAAAGCCTGACCGGTGGGTCAGGCAAAGTCGGGCAGAATCATAGCAGAATTCGTCGGCCATGGCAACCGGCAGCGGCGCGCGCAGGTCAACGATCTCCGCCCCCGGCCTTTCCACCACCGCCAGGTTGCTGAGGGAGAAGATCTCGCCGTAGCGGTACCAGGAGGAGATGTCCCGGTAGGAGTCGCTGCCGATGATGAAGTAGAGCTCGTCTCCCGGGTAGAGGGAGCGGAGTTCCGTCAGGGTGTGCACCGAGTAGGAGGTACCCCCCAGCTCCTCTTCCAGTGTGGAGGCGGTGAAGGCCGGGTTGTCCTCGATGGCCAGCTCCACCATCGCCAGCCGGTGGGAAAAGGCGAGGTAGTCATCCGGCTCCTTGTGGGGGGGCCTGGCCGCCGGGATGAAGATCACCCGCTCCAGGCCGAGCCGGTCCCGCACCTCCTCGGCGATGCGAAGGTGGGCGAGGTGGATGGGGTTGAAGGTGCCGCCGATAATACCAATTTTCATCGATTCATGAGCCTTTGCCACAGAGGCACAGAGACACGGAGATGTCTTGAAAAAAACAATTAGATGTCATGAGGCAATGCTTCAATTCAGGGTTAACATGTACTCGGTTGATCTGAAAGGATCTATTATGTTCGTGATAAACGGGTTTTCTCTGTGTCTCAGTGCCTCTGTGGCAGATTAAAGATCAGGTGCGTATCTGCCCGTTTCCGTAAACGATGAACTTCGTCGTCGTCAGGTCCTCCAGCCCCATGGGGCCGAAGGAGTGGAGCTTGGTGGTGGAGATGCCGATCTCGGCGCCGAGGCCGAGCTGATTCCCGTCGGCGAAGCGGGTGGAGGCGTTCACCAGCACGGTGCTGGAGTTGACCTCGCGAATGAACCGCTGGGCATTGGCGTAGTCGTTTGTGACGATCGCCTCGGTGTGGAGTGAGCAGTAGCGGTTGATGTGATCGATCGCCTGGTCCATGTCGTCCACCACTCGCACCGCCAGGATCAGGTCCAGGAACTCCGCCCCCCAGTCCTCCTCCGTGGCAGGAACGGCTTGCGGGGCGAGGGCGCAGACGGTCTCGTCACCCCGGATCTCCACCTTGAGCGCGGCAAGTGCATCTGCGATGCGGGGGATGAAGTCCGGCGCGATGTCGCGGTGGACGAGGAGAGTCTCCAGGGAGTTGCAGACCCCGGGACGCTGGGCCTTGGCATTGGCGATGATATTCTCCG
>Ga0073934_10004648_pt1 | contig 22421 bp, 17 predicted proteins | sample LarsenN4metaG_FD_76834 | JGI IMG/M metagenome (GOLD analysis project Ga0073934, IMG submission 76834) | Hot spring sediment bacterial and archeal communities from British Columbia, Canada, to study Microbial Dark Matter (Phase II) - Larsen... ...
AACCCGGACTTCCTCAAGCCGCGGTCACTGACAGAATCGCTGTCCCGTTAGCCATGAACACTGACAGAATCGCTGTCCCGTTAACGCCCGTTTGCACTGACAGAATCACTGGCCTACAACAGGTGCTAGAGGGAGGAATAATGGCCACGGTCCTGATTGCTGTCGGCGACAGGCCCTTGCGTCGCTTGTGCGAGACGAGCCTGCTCGAAGCGGGTCACGCGTTCGTGCCTCTGGAGAGGCCGCTCCAAGCCCTGGACATGGTCGCGAAGGTGCGCTCGCACGTCGCCCTCGTCGATTCGTCTCCGCTGGGACGGGACGCGCTCCGCGTAGCCCGGGGCGAACTTGCTCCCCAGATCGTGGGGCTGGGCATAGACTGGCCGGGGCTAGCCGTCTCGCTGGGGCTGCCCGTGGACGGCGGCCAAGTCATCGATGCGGTCGAGAAGCTCGCCGGAGGCCGCGCCGCGCCTCAACGCCTGACGGTGGAGGCAGGCCGCCGCGTGGCGAGGGCGAACAACGGCGAAGTCGCCCTCACCCGCACCGAATTCCTCCTTTTGGAGGCGCTCATGGCTAACCCCGGGGGCGAGGTCGCGCCCGAGGAGGTCATGGAGGCCGTCTGGGGGCCCGGGGACTGGTCACGGAACGTGGGCCTCCTGAGGGCGCATATGCGCAACCTGCGCCTGAAGCTGGCGCAGATCGGCCTTTCGAACGCCATCCGGTCCCGCAGGGGCCGGGGCTACGCCCTACACCTCTAGCAAGGGGCCCGGCCCCTCAGACAGGCGTCCGGTAGGCAACGAGGTAGATTGTCAATCTATTGAAATTTTCTTTCCGAGGGGCTTGAAAAGCGCCGATCTCGCGCCCAAAATGGCGCCAGCCGATACGCGACGGACTACCGTTTAGAACGGGAGGGAGCTACTCATGGCGTCGAAGAGCTACTGGTCTGGCGTTCTGGAGAAGCGGCTTTCGCGCCGCCGCGCTCTCGCGGCGACGGGCGCCGGCGCTGCCGCCGCGGCTTTCCTGGCCGCTTGCGGCAGCGACGGCGGCGACGGCGGCGGGGGCGAGGAGGAGCCGTCCGGCCTCCTGGCCAAGCGCGAGGACACGAGCAAGGAGGCGAAGCCCGGGGGCACCCTGATCATGACCAACCCGGCCGATCCGCCGCACTTCGACCCGCATTTGCTGACGCTGCCCGCGGCCGCCGCCACCTCGCTCATTTACACCAAGCTCATGCAGGTGAAGCCCGGCGTCCTCGAAGTCAGCGACGGCACCATCGAGGGCGACATGGCGGAGTCCTGGGAGTTCTCCCCGGACAAGCTGACCCTGACGATTAAAATCCGCGCCGACGCCGGCACCCCGCCGAACCAGGCGCCCCTGAACGGACGCAAGCTGGACGCTTCGGACGTGGCCTATTCCTGGCAGCGGTTTGCCGCGACCGGCAGCGGCCGTCAGGACCTGGTGAACGCCGCCAACCCGGCGGCGCCCGTCCTTTCCCTCACCGCGACCGATAACCGCACCGTCGTGGTCAAGCTGAAGGAGCCGGTAGCCTCGATCCTGGCCGGGTTCTCCTCGCAGCTTCAGGGGCTGTACTTCATCGTCCCCAAGGAAGCGGAAAGCGCCATCGACCTGAGGCGCAACCCGGTGGGGGCCGGCGCCTACTACCTCTCCGAGTACACGCCCTCCGCGCGCCTTGTCTACACGCGCAACCCGAACAGCTACGACAAGCTGTCCTACCCCGAGAAGATCGAGACCCCGATCATCACCGAGAACGCCCAGGTCATCGCCCAGCTGACGGCGGGCAACATCTACACCCACTACACGGCGGTGCCGCCGGAAAGCGTCATGCAGATCAAGCGCGACGCGCCCCAGATCGGGCTCTACCAGACGGACATCAACAACGTGGGCGTATCGATCTTCTTCGGCTTCAAGGTGGGCGACAAGGCGCCGTTCAAGGACGTGCGGCTGCGCCAGGCGTTCAGCATGGCCATGGACCGCGACCTCTACGTGGACACCTGGGCGAACGTCTCCCGCTTCAAGGCAGACGGCCTCGAAGTCGAGACGAAGTGGAACTCGGCGGCGCGGCCGTCCGACTACAAGGGCTGGTTCCTGGACCCCCAGAGCAAGGAGTTCGGCGAGAACGCGAAGTTCTACGAGCACAACCTCGCCGAGGCCAAGAAGCTGATGGCGGCCGCGGGCTACACCGGCCAGACGCTGGACTCGAACGAGGCCGCGGGCACCAACTACGGCCTCAGCTACGCCCCCCAGATCGAGAGCATCCACGGCATGGCCGCCGAGGCCGGCTTCAAGTTCAACCGATTGCAGCACCAGGCCCCGGCGCCCTGGAACGCCGAGTGGCGCGACTCCCGCGGCTTCTTCGATGGCATCGCCTTCCGGCTGACGCCCGTCCCGGCCGAACCCGGCGATGGGCTCTACGCCATCTACAACAAGAACGGCAGCCTTAACTACGGCTTCGACCCCGACGGCAAGGGCGTCGCTTCCAAGGAGGGGCCGTTCCTGGGAGACCCCACCTGCGATGAGCTCACGCAGAAGATCCGCACGGAGTTCGACAACGCAAAACGCATCCAGTACGCGCACGAGCTGCAGAAGTACCTGGGGAAGATGCAGTACTTCCACCACGCCCTAGGCTCGGCCACGGGGTTCAACGTCGCCTGGCCCGCGGTGCGCAACTTCAGCGTCTTCAACGGGCTGCAGTGGGGCTATCTCTGGAAGCGCTACTGGATCGACAGCGCCCAGCCGCCGCTAAAGCGGGCCTAGCGGAGCACGCCGGGGCCGGGAGACCACCGGCAGCCACGCTGCAGGGCGCCCGGGCCGGGAGACTACCGGGCGCGGCGCTTGAAAGCGCCCGGGGTCGGGAGGCGCCCCGCAGGCTGGACAGAAGGCGGCGACAAGCGGAGGGCCGGGCCCCGCTATAGGGGCGCTCCCGGGGTTCGCGTGAGGGCGCTAGCCGCCGGCGGCCGAGGCAGCGGCCGCAGCGGCTCCTCTGCCGGAAGGGGCCGGCGTCCGCGCGGCCTTCTTCCTTTCCTCGAGCTTCTTGCGGCGCTTCCGGTGCTTTGCCCAAGCCACTCGCTTACGTTTGTTCATCGCCAGAAATGCTAGTGGCTCGGGCCTGCATGGGTCAACGTCGGCGGCCGCGATGCCGCCGCCGGGAGGCGCATAATAGTCCACGTGCGACGGTCAACCTCCCGGAGCGTTTCCCTGCGTCAGAGCGCCGTCACCATCCGGGACGTGGCCCGCGAGGCGAACGTCGCCATAGGCACGGCCTCACGAGTCCTGACCGGCTCGCCCAGGGTCAGGCCTGAAACTCGAGAGCGGGTGCTGGCCGTGGCCGAACGCCTCGGCTACCGGCCCAACCCCACCGCGCGGGCCCTGGCCAGGGGCAAGTCCAACACGCTGGGCGTCCTGGTCCCCTTCTTCTTCACGAGGCAGAACTACGTCGAAATCGTCCGCGGCATCCAGGCGGGCGTCGCCGAGTACGACTACTCGCTGGTCATCTACAGCGTCGACAGGGCGGAGCAGGCGCGGTCCCAGTTCGCCGCGCTGGCGAAGTCCGGGAGGGTCGACGGCCTGATCATCGTTTCGCTCGACGCCAGCGTCATCGACCACGAAGCGGTCGATTCCCGCCTTCCGGTCCTCTACGTGGACTCGGCGCGGGGCGGCCTGCCCGCGCTCGTCCCCGACCACGAAGGCGCCACTTTGGCCGCCACGCGCCACCTCATAGAGGTGCACGGCCACGAGAGCATCGCTTTCATCGACCGCCCCCAGGACCCGGTCTCTCAGGCCCACTCTGCCTCCCGCCGTCTGGGCTTCCTGGCCGCCCACCGGGCGGCGCGTCTGAAGCCCAACCCCCACGCGATGGTCACCGAAGACTACACTGCGGAGGGGGGATACGCCGCCGCGCGCCGCCTGCTCGACCTTCCTTCGCCGCCGACGGCCTTCGTGTGCGCCAGCGACCTCCAGGCGATAGGGCTGATGCGTGCCGCGCGCGAGCTGGGCCTGAGGATAGGGCGGGACCTCGCCGTGATCGGCTACAACGACGTCCTCATCGCCGAATACCTGGGCCTCAGTACCGTCCATGTCCCCTCGTTTCAGATGGGGCGGGAGGCGGTCGCCGTCCTCCTCTCGATGCTCGACGGCAAGCCGGCGGACGTCCGCGTGAAGTACGTAGAGTCGCGGCTGGTGACGCGCACCAGCTGCGGCTGCGGCGAGTAGCGCCGCCCCAGCGGTCTTGACAGCCTTCCGCGGTCAACGTTCAATCTCTTGAGCGTGGAAGCGGTTCCACGCTCCCTGGGGAGGGAACGGAGGCAGTCCATGCACTACGGCTACTGGGGACGGTTCGCAGTCGCCAGGACGACGCGCAGGCGGGCGCTGGCCGCCGCGGAGGGCGCGGTGAGTGCCGCCGTGCTTATCGCGGCTTGCGGGGGAGGCGGCGACGGGGGCGACGGCAAGGCCAGCACCTTGCTCGCCCAACCGAAGGACACCACGAAGGACGCCAAGCGAGGCGGGGTCTGGCTCGGCAGCCACAACGCTGACGTCCAGACCTTCGACCCGCACTTCCAAAGCGTCCCGAACCAGGCCCTCACCCAATTCACCTACAGCCGGCTGTTCAAGGCAAAGCCGGGCCGCCTGGAGCCCGCCATCTGGGGGGAGACCACAGGAGACCTCGCGGAGTCCTGGGAGTACAACCCGGACAAAACGCAGCTGACGATCAAGCTCCGCGACACGAAATGGCACAACCTGCCGCCGGTGAACGGCCGCGCCGTCGATGCCAACGACGTCGTTTTCAGCTGGCAGCGCCTGGAGAAGATCGGCACCAACCGCACCCTTTTCGCCAACTCCGTATCGCCTAACGCACCCATCGAGACGGTCGCCGCCCTCGACAACCGCACCGTGGCCCTCAAGCTCAAATTCCCGGCCGCGGCCCTGATCACCACGCTGGCGACGTTCACCGCCGGCAGTTTCTACGTCGTGCCGAAGGAAGCCGAAAGCGCCATCGATCTCGCCCGCACGCAGGTCGGCTCCGGGCCCTTCATGCTGGCCGAGTACCAGCCCTCCACGCGCTACGTCTACAAGCGCAACGAGGGCTATTGGGACGCCAAGAACGTCTTCATCGACGAGATCCAGCTGCCCATCGTCTCCGAGTACGCGACGGCGCTGGCGCAGTTCCGTTCGGGCGCGATCTACCGCTACGGGAACCGCGGCGAAGGCATCAACGGCGAAGACATCCTGCCCCTGAAGCAGGGCGTGCCGGAGCTGGAGCTCTACCAGGGCGACATGCGCCAGCAGACCTACAGCGCCTTCTTCGGCTGGAACCCGGCCCGGGGAGAGAAGACGCCGTTCCGGGACCGGCGCTTGCGGCAGGCGTTCTCCATGTCCTGGGACCGCGATCTGTTCATCGACGCCGCCTACAACGTCTCGGCGCTGGAGGCGCAGGGCATCCCCCTGGAGACGCGCTGGAACACGCCCGTCTACAACGTCGCCGATGGGTGGTGGCTGGACCCGAAGGGCAAGGACTTCGGCCCCAACGCCAGGTATTACCAGCACAACCTGGAGGAGGCGAAGAAGCTCGTCGCCGCCGCCGGTTACCCCAGCGGCCTCGACGTCGACGCCCAGTACGTGACCACCGGCCAATACGGCGCGGACTTTAACAAGCAGGTCGAGATCATCATGAACTTCGCCCGCGAGGCCGGCATCCGCATGACGACCAAGCCCGTTGGCTTCGCGACGGACTGGCGGCCCAAGGTCGCCGACACCCAGGGCGACTTCGACGGCATCTCGTTCCGGATCTTCCCGGAAGGGAGCCAGGACTGGGGCGACCGCCTGTTCAGCGTCTACCATCCGGAAGGCGGCCTGAACTACACCGGCCTCTACAACCAGGACACGTCATCCTACAAAAAAGGCGACCCCAAGCTGACGGAGATCGTGGAGAAGGTCCGCCGTGAGTTCGACCAGGACGCCCGCGTCGCGTTGATCGAGGACTTTCAGCGGCTGGACGCACCGGAGATGTACCGCCCCCGCTTTCCGGGCAGCGCTGCAGCGCTTTCGGTCATCTGGCCCGTGATCCGCAACCGCCGCGTGAGGTCGGCGCGGACATCGACTACGTGGGCATGTGGCTCGACCCCACCAAGCCGCCTTTGAAGAAGAGCTAATCTCTAGCAGGCGCGGCAGGCCGCTGCCGGCAGCCCAGACCAGGAGGCGAGATGCTATCGCAGGAAGACCACGAGGTCCTTTGCCGCGTCGGTCCCGGGACGCTGATGGGCAACCTCATGCGCCAATTTTGGGTCCCCGTCCTCACATCGGAGGAGCTGCCGGAGCCGGACTCCCCGCCCCTCCGGGTCCGTCTCCTGGGCGAGGACCTCATCGCCTTCCGGGCAACGTCGGGCAAGGTGGGACTGGTGGCGACCGCCTGTCCCCACCGCGGCGCGTCTCTCTTCTTCGGCCGCAACGAGGAGGAAGGGCTGCGCTGCGTCTACCACGGCTGGAAGTTCGACGTCGAAGGCCGCTGCGTCGACATGCCGTCCGAGCCCGCCGAGAGCAACTTCAGGGCCAAGGTGCGGGCGCGGGCGTATCCCTGCCGGGAGCGGGCCGGCGTCATCTGGACGTACATGGGCCCCCGCGCGGAGCCGCCGCCGCTGCCGCTCCTGAGCGGCAACCTGGAGCACGAACCTCCCAGCGTCGTCACGAAGACGCTGCGGGAGTGCAACTGGTTCCAGGGCCTCGAGGGCGACATCGATACTTCGCACGTGGGCTTCTTGCACCGCGTCTTCGGCCGCAAGGCGGAGCCGGGGACGTTCGAGTGGTATCTGGACCGCGACCGCCATCCCAAGTACGCGGCCCAGAACACGGCATACGGGACGATATACGGCGCCTACCGCCCGGCCGAGGAGGACAGCTACTACTGGCGCATCGGCCAGTTCCTCCTGCCGTTCTACACCATGCCGGGCACGGGCATCCTGGGCGGCCCGAAGGGAAGGCGCGGCTACCGCCTCTGGGTGCCCCTGGACGACGGCCACACGATGTTCTGGATGATCCTGCCGCGCGTCCCGAGCGCCGGCGACGGCCAGGCGCCGCCCATGGGCCCCGGCGGCAACCGGGGCTTCCTGCCCGACACCACGGACTGGCTGGGACGCTGGAAGCTGGCGGCCAACGCCTCCAACGATTACATGATCGATCGCGAGATGCAGCGGACCGTGAACTACACGGGGATCAACGGCATCCACCTCCAGGACCAGGCGATAACGGAGAGCATGGGGCCGATCTATCCCCGCACGCAGGAGCACCTGGGGACGAGCGACCGCATGGTGATCCTGACGCGGCGCCGCGTGATCGCCGCGGCGAGGGCGCTGGCGGAGAAGGGGGAGGTGCCGGCCTGCGTCGACGACCCGGGGCTCTACCTCGTGCGCTCCGGCGGCGTGGTCCTGCCGCGCGATGCGGACTGGCTGGAGGCGACGGCGGACCTGCGCAGGGCGCACGTCCACGAGGTGTACGAAGAGCAGGCGCGGGTGGGGCTGACGTAGCCGGGCGGCGGCTTCTGGCCATCGGAGCGGCGGTCAGGTCCCGCCCCCGTAGAGGGCGCCGGGGCTCAGGCCGTTCCCGTTCCGCGTCCGCGGCCGAAGGCGGTCTACGCCGGGGCTGACGCCCGCGCCCCGCGGACCCGCCAATGCATGGCGGCGGCCCGCTACGCGTCCGAGGGCGGCCGGCGAGGCCTCCTCATGACTGACCGGGCGTTTCCGGCCGCGGCTAGCCTTCGATGGCTTCGATGCGGAAGCGGACGACGCCGCTGGGCGCCGCGACCTGCACCTCATCGCCGACGCGCTTGCCGACCAGCGCCTGGCCGACCGGCGATTCGATGGAGAGGCGGCCGGTGCCCGGTCGCGCCTCGGCGACGTTTACGAGCTGGTAAGCGAGGCGGACGCCGGTCATGAGGTTGGCGATGACGACGTTCGAGCCAAGCCGCGCCCTGTCGGACGCGCCGCCCGATGGCTGCTCCTCGACGACGGCGTTGCGTAGCATCGCCTCGAGCTCGCGAATGCGGGCCTCGAGCTGACCCTGCGCCTCGCGGGCCGCTTCCAGGGGGGCGTTCTCGCGGACGTCGCCATCGGCGCGGGCGGCCCGGAGCTCGGCGGCGATGTCCGGACGCCGCGCTTTCAGCTCCTGCAGTTCCTGCTCCAGGGCGGCTTTGCCTTCGGCCGTGAGCTTTACTTCGGCCCTCGCTTCGGCCACGGCGCTGCCGCGCGGCTTGACCAAGCCCCTGCGCAGGCGCACGTGGGCCACCATCCGCTCCGGGAGGATCTTCTGCTTGTGGGCGTATGCCAGGAAGCTTTTCAGGCACTCCGCCCGCTCTGCCGCGTTCGGCGAGTTTGCGCCGAAGGACTCGACGTAGGCTTCAATCTCGGCCGGACGCAGCTCGGCAGCCGGGCGGTCTTCGCCGAACCACCTCGCGAAGCGCAAAGCTTCTTGTCCTTGGAAGTACTTGCCTGGGGCGAGCGACTGCCCGAACATGCGGGCCGCGTCGCTCATGGAATGCTTCTCTGCAGCCACCGAGTCGATTCTAGAAACCGGCCGGAAGCCGTGTCAAACGGTGGCGCCTGCTAGCATGGGCCGTGTCCGGCGAACTGGAGGCCCTGCTGGAGGGGCTGGGCCTGGCCCTGCCAGACCCGGCGCTCGACCGTTTGCGGCAGTATCGGGACGCGCTTGCCGCCGCGCCCTTCAACCTCACTTCGCTGAGGGACCGGGGGCCGCGGGAGGTGGAGCGCCGCCACCTGGCCGAATCGCTTGCCTTTGGGCGGCTGCTGGCGCGGCATGGCTTGCTCGCGCCCGGCGTGCGACTGCTCGATCTCGGCGCTGGGGCCGGGCTGCCCGGCATCCCGCTCAAGATTGCCTGGCCGGAGGTCGAACTCACGCTCCTGGAGTCGACCGGCAAGAAGTGCCGGTTTCTGGAGGACGTGAGCCGCCGCCTGGGACTCCAAGCGAGGGTCGTCGAGGCGCGCGCGGAAGACGCGGGCAGGGACCCCCGCTACCGGGAAGCGTTCGACGTGGTCGTCGCGCGCGCGGTGGCGCCCCTACCGGTCCTGCTGGAGTATTCGCTGCCGCTGTTGCGCGTCGGGGGGCAGCTGGCCGCCATCAAGGGCTCAGCGGCCCTGGAGGAAGTGGATGCCTCCGGCCCGGCGTTGGCGGCCCTGGGCGGGCGTCTGGTCGACGTGGCCGCGTTCCGGGCGCCCGGCGGCCTGGAGATGCGGGCCGTCCTGGTGGCCAAGGAGTCGCCCACCCCGGGGCGTTATCCGCGCCGGGCGGGCATCCCGGCGAAGCGTCCGGTCCGATGACAGGCTCGTGCTAGAATGCGCACGGCCTGCGACGTCCTCTCCGGAGGGCGCTTTCTTCTATAGCGAAGGTCCGCGGCGGCGGTCGGAGGCCGGCCCGGCAGCCTTCGACGCGGGAGGTGAGTGCCATCGCAGACTTCCAGCAGATCCTTGCCTGGCTCAGGCGCCTCGCCAACCTCGACACCCGCGTATTCGATGAAGTCAGGACCAACCCCACGGCAACCATCCCCGGGCTCATGGTCGCGGCCGTCGCGATTTTCGTCTCCGGCATTGGGGGGTGGCTGTGGTGGGTAGTCGAGGACTACGGGCGCGCGAGCGATATCTTCGTGAATTCGGCCCTCATCGGGTCGCTGCTGGCCGTAGTGCTCTGGGTGCTTGTCTGGCTAGGCATCGTCTACGTGATGCTGACGCAGGTCTTCCGGGAGCGAGCGTACGTCGAGCAACTGCTGCGCGTGATGGGGCTGGCGGCGTCGCCGCTGGCCCTCATGGGGTTGATGTTCGTCCCGGGCCTCTCCCTGGCCATCGGCCTTGCGTCGCTGGCGCTGACCTTCGGCCTGACGAACATCGCCATCCGCAGCGTGACCACGGCGGATCCCGCCCGCATCCTGGTCGCGAACCTTGGAGGCTTCTTCGTGTGGGCGGCGGCTTTGGCGCTGCTGGCATCGGCGGGGGCGTCGTCGGTGGAGCCGCACGCGCCCGGCATCTTCCTCTACCACTCGATAGCCGGCGTCGCCGGCGACATCCTTAGCATCACGGGCTGAGGCCGCCGGGCCGAGCGGGGACGCGGCGGGAGGCGCAGCCTGCCCCGGTCTGCGAGGGGGCGGCGCCTGCGGTGATTTGAGCTTGCGTCTGGCCTGTAGGCTCGCGGATTTGCTACTCTGCCAGTGTCCTCCAGGGGCTGTAGCTCAATTGGGAGAGCGTTTGACTGGCAGTCAAAAGGTAGGGGGTTCGAATCCCCCCAGCTCCACCAAGATCGCTTGTCCTCCGTGCCGGTCTGGCCGGGCGGAGCTATAATTTGGCAGACGCGAGCGGGGCGGTGCCAGTCCTTTCCGAGGGTTGGTCAGCGCCCGCGGTCGCTCCGCCGCAAAAGGAGGCCTCGGCTTCGACGGTCCGGGGCCTTTTCGCGCCGGCGAGATGCTGCCGGCGTCTGACTGAGCCGCTACGAAGGTCGCCCGCGCCCGAGCGGCCCCGCCAAGGCCGCCCCTGCCGGCTCAGTCCAGCTCTCGCCTGAGGCTCTCGGCGGCCCTTTCGGTGTAGTAGGCCCAGAAGCCGTTCGGCAGGCGAACGGACGGGTCGTAGCTGTCCTTGAAATGCGGTACGTCCTGGTAGGGCGGCTGCGCCGCGGCTTCGTCGAGCATTTCGTCCGCCATGTAGGGATGGTCGGGACCGATGATCGACGCCGCGTAAGCGTTGAGCATCGCCTGCTCCTCCAGATGGAGCATGTTCGTCACCGATTCCTGCAGGCTGCTGCCGGTGGTGACGGCGCCGTGGCCTTTGAGCAGCAGCGCCTTCGATTTGCCGATTGCCGCCGCCACTTCGCTGCCGTCCTTGTCCGTCAGGATCAGCTTGGAGTGCGGGTAGACCGGAAGCTCGTTCCGCACCAGGCGGGCGCCGGAGTTGCTCATCGGCCGGATGCGTTTGCCGAGTACGCTCATCAGGATCGTGAACCGCGGGTGGATGTGGACGACGGACTGGACCTCCGGGTGGTCGCGGTAGATGCAGGAGTGCATCTTGACCTCGTAGCACTGGCTGACGCCCGGCGGGCCGTCCACCTTGAAGCCCTCGAGGTCGCAGACGACCATGTCCTGGGGCCGCATGCGGCTGAGGACGTCCATCTCGTAGCCGCGGCCTTTGACCACGAACCGGTCCGGCTGGCCGGGGACCCGCAGGCTGGCGTGGCCGACCGACGCAGTCACGTCGCTCGCCAGGCCCAGCTCCGCGAGGATGCGGTTCGCTATCGCTACCTGATACTTCACCTCGTAGAGGTCCAATTCGGCTTCCTTTCCAGCCGCTTTCCTACGCGGAGCCCCAGACTTCCTCGGCGGCCCGGACTATCGCCCCGAGCTTGCCCCAAACGACGTCTTCGGGGACGGCGTTAAGGCCGCAGCGGGGACAAATCGCCACCTGCTCCAGGTCGATATAACGCGACGCCTCCTCCAGCCGGCCAAGGATGTAGTCCCGCGACTCGACATCGCCGTGATTGCTGACGAGGCCGAGCACCGCCGTCTTCCCCTTCGGAAAATGACGCAGCGCCTCGAAGGTGCCGGCGGCATCGCTATCGTATTCGAGCAAGAATCTGTCGAAGTCCAGCTCGTTGAACAGCTTCTCGGCGATGGCATCGTACGTGCCTTCGCGGTGCCAGCCCGGCCCGCCGCGGCCGCCGCCGCCGCCCCGGCAGATGTGGACGCCGAACGTCACGCCCGGGAAGCCCTCGATGACCGCGTTGTCGGCCGCGATCGACCGCTCCATGTTCGCCATGGGGTCCTCGCCGCGCGCCTTCATCTGCTCGGTGAGGACCGGGTCCACGTACGCCGTGTAACCCGGCTCGTCCAACTGGACGTAGCGGCATCCCGCCTCGACCACCTGCGCGATCATCTCGCGCTCGATGGCTATGACGTCCGCCAGGAAGGCGTCCATGTCCGCGTAGACGTGGCGCGAGTTCTCGTACTCGAAGCGCTGGGAGATGCGGTCCGGGCCCGTGAGCGTGACTTTCACCGGGACGTGGGCCACCGATCGGGCGAAGCGGTACTCCTCCAGGATGAGGTTTCGGACCAGCCGGAGCCGCTCCTTGACGGGGCGCCGGAAGAGGATCGGCGGGCCGTCGCCGCTCAAGCCGCTCTCGACCCGCCGGGGCGGGCCGCTCCGCGATTGCGCGGCCACGGCTGGACGCTGAAAGCGGTACGGCTGGGCGTCGAAGCCGGAGACGGCGCCGCCGAAGCTCTCCTGGAAGTTCACGCGCCGGACTTCGCCATCGCTGACGATGCGCAGGCCGCACGCTTCCTGCCTTTCGATCAGGTATCGGGCGGCGCGGTCCTGGCCTTCGCGCAGCTGTGCTTCGCTCGCCTTGCCCTCGCTGAAGTCGGCGGCGAGCTCCCGGAGCCAGTCCGGGCGGCGCAGCCCCCCGGTGTGGTCGGCCCGGGGGCTGCCGCCGGCGTCATCGTTCATGTTTGCCTCCTATTTGAACCCGACGGCGGGGTCCTGCCGGCCCGGCCCGCGGGGCAGAGACCCGCCGGCCGGGCGGCGCCTAGCTCTGCTTCGATGCGTCGTACCAGAAGCGCGTCATCTCCCTGGCGCTGGGGCTGCCGGAGCTGAAGACGCCGTGGTTCCGCAGCCATGGCCACCTGAGCGAGAACGAGGACGCGATCCCGGGCATGGGGATCATAGGCATCTCCAGCGCCAGCTCCTTCTGGATGTCCTTGATCATCTGGCCGCGGCGGTTGTTGTCCAGTTCCGTCCTGATCCGCGTCGCCCAGTCCGTGAACTTCGGCACCGGCTGGGAAGAAATGCGGTACTTGCCGTTGGGGGTGTAGACGCTCACGAGGTACGTCTCTTCGTTGTAGCCGCCGGAGGTGGCGTAGCAGATGCCGTCGAAGGCGAGGGCGCCGCTGCGCTGGCAGGTCTCGCGCCATTCCGTGTTGTGGTCGAGGGCCCTCGCCGAGAGGTGGAACTTGCCGCTGTCCATGAGCATGCCGAGGACGAGCTCGCTGCGTTTCGCGTAGGGGCCGGCGAGGTTCGTCCACAGGAAAGAGGACTCCACGTTATCCCTGCCGGCCGCCGAAAGGAGCTTCAGCGCCTCCTCGGGGCTGTGGCGGAAGTACTTGCCCCCTTCGCCGAGACCGGAGCCCTTCGGGTCCACCCAGTTCGGACCCTGGACCGGGATGTGGCTGTGCCACAGCGCCTCCACTGGCAGGCCCTCCGACTCGAAAGTCGAAGTCTCGTACATCGCGTCGATCCAGGCGTCGCGGTCGATGAGCATGGATGCCGCGCGGCGGACGCGGACGTCCCTGTACGGGGAAGCCGGCTGCTGCGAAAACTGGAAATAGTGGTCGAGGGGAGTGCCGTTGCGCGGAGAGGCGACCAGCAGGGTCATCTCGGGATGGGCGTCCTTCACGCGCAGGACGTCCCGCTGTTCCACAGGGAAGTCCCAGATAGCCTTCGATTCGAACTGGGCGAGGCCGGCCGAGTAGTCCGGCAGGATGGTCTGGAGCACGCCGTCCAGGAAAGGCCGGCCGGATTCGTACCACTCCGGGTTGCGCTGGTACTCGACCGAGACGCTGGGCTTCCACTCCTTCAGGAAGAAGGGGCCTGAGCCGCGGGCTTCCGAGGCGACGTTGAAGCGGCCGTCCGCCTCGACGGGCAGGAGGAAGAGGTAGGAGTGGAACCCGAGGAGCTCGACGATCGGCGTGTAGGGGAAGGCCATCTTGAACACGACCGTCCGCGAGTCCGGCGCCTCGACCGAAAGGATGGGTCCGGTGGGGTCGGTGGCGTTGAGGGTTTCCGGGGCGTACCTGGAGAGCTTGGAAAAGCGCGACCAGCTGAACATGACGTCGCCGGAGTCCATAGCGCGGCCGTTCGTCGGCGGGCGGGGGTCGAACTTATGGTTCGGCCGCAGCTTGAACGTGACCTGGGTGCCGTCCGGGGAGAATTCCCAGGACTGGGCCGCGTCGCCCTGGATCTGGTCCGGCCCGGGCACGCTGCCGACCGCGAGGCCGAATTTCGTCAGGTTGCTGTAGAAGTAGACGAGGGAGTTGAGCGTGGTCAGGGAGGGCACCGTGGTCGGGTCCAGTCCCACCAGGTCGGCGCGCAGGCAGCTCTTCATGACGCCGCCTTTGACCGCCGAAGCGGTGGTGTCCTCCGGCTTGGCGACGAGGCTCCCGGACTCCCCGCCCCGCTCCTCGGACGAGTCGCCGCCGCAGGCCGCGAGCAGCGACGCCGCGGCGCTGCCCGCTCCTGCCGCCAGCAGGGCCCTGCGCCTCGAGATGCGGGTGGTTGCTAAGGCGTCCCAGTAGGTTGCTGCCATCACGGCCCCCCTGTCTTGAGAATCGAGCTGGCCAGAGACCTTCAGGCTTGAGGACGATTAGTTGCGATACTTACTTTCATTTCTAAGTTTGTGTCGGGATTCTAGCCGCGACCTATCCGCCCTGTCAACGCGACGCCGAGCCCCTCCGTTTGTTTCGAGGCGTCACCCGCGGCCATGGCCGGGGCCGCCGGTCGCGGCGGCCCCGGTTGGCGCTTGCCGGACGGGCTCGCGGCCGGCAAGGGCGAGGCGCGGCCGCATGCTAGGATTTGGCTGAGCCAGCAGGGGAGCTCTCCGCGAGACCGGCCGGGCGCAGGCCGTATCGCCAAGGGGGACGGGTGCAGCAATTCTCGGTCGAAGGGTCAGGCAAACTTAGAGACCTAACCATAACCGACGCCGTGGAGCGGCTGAAAGCAACCGTCCCCGCCGTCGATAGCGGCGCGGCCCAGCTGCAGCTGGCGGTGTTCAAGGTCCACGCGATGTACCGCGCGGCCCTCGCGGCGGGGTACGAACGTCTGGGCGTTTCGGTCCCGCGCGCCAACCTGCTCCGCAATCTGTATTTGCGCAGCGACAAGCGCATGACGCTCAGCGAACTCAGCGCCTATCTGGAGGCGAGCCTGCCTTCGACGATGCGGCTGGTCGCGGCGCTGGAGGCGAAGGGGCTCGTGAGCCGCCGCCAGGGCGAGCACGACCGCCGCCTTACTTACGTCGAGCTGACGCCGTCCGGGGAGGCACTCGCGCGCCAGCTGCTGCCCGTCATCGCCGAGGTCTGGGCCGACCTCTGGCGCTCTTTCGCGGCCGGGGAGCGGGAAAGGCTCGCCCGCATCCTCAGGAAGCTCAGGTCGCGGCTCCTGCACGAAGTCCTGGGCCTGGACAACCTCCTGCCTTTCAAGATGCGCGCGCGCCGCCGGGGCCACCTGCCCCCGGCTCCGGCCATCCATCGCGGCGGGCCGGGGCGGTCCGCGGCGGGCGGCAGCCGCCGGCTCCGCGACCACCCCCTCGCCGAGGCGGGCTTCGACCCAAGCGCCGCGGACCCCGCCATCGAGCAGACGATCGCAAGCCTGCGGGCCGAGCTTGGCACCTTCGACGAATCCGCCGTCGAGGTCCACCTCGCCTTCTCGCGGGCGTGCGCCGTCCAGTTCGCGGCCTTGTCCTCCCGGTACGAGGCCATCGGCCTGTCCGTGCCCCGGCTGAACACGCTGCAATGGCTCTACAACGCCGAACCGAAGACGCTCACCATCTCGGAGCTGAGCGCGCTCCTGGAGGCCAGCCTCCCCACCGTCCTCCGCATGGTAAGAGTCCTGGAAGCCGAACACTGGGTCTGCCGGACCTCCAGGAAGTCCGACAGGCGAATCACGGACGTTGCCCTGACGCCGGAAGGGCGCAAGAAGTTCGGAGCCATTTTGCCCGCCGCGACCAAGGTCTGGGCCGACCTCTGGTCTTACCTCGACAGCGAGGAGCAGAAGCTGCTCGCGCATCTGCTCTCCAAACTGCGGCTCAGCCTGCTCACGAAGTAGCGATCCCGCGCGAGGACGGCCCGGCGCGGCCGCTCAGAAACCTCAGGGCCAGAGCTCTCGAGTGGCGATCCGGGCCCCTTCCGCCAGGGATTGCAGTTTCGCCCACATGATCGTGGGGTGGACGCGCTGCGTCCGGGTGCTCTGGGCGAAGCCGCAGTCGGTGCCGGCGATGACGTTCTCGCGGCCCACGATCTTCGCGTAGCGCACGATCCGGTCCGCCACCAGCCGCGGGTGCTCCACGCTCAGCGTGTGGTGCGTCACCACCCCGGGGATCAGCACCTTCCCCTCCGGCAGCTTCACCTCCTCCCACACCCGCCATTCGTGCTCGTGCCGCACGTTCGCCGCCTCGATCGAGTACGCACCCGCGTTCACGCTCAGGATCAGGTCCACGATCGCCTCCAGCGGCGCGTCCGCCACGTGCGGCGCGTGCCAGCTCCCGTAGCACAGGTGGTACCGCACCCGCTCCGCCGGGATCCCCCGCAGCGCGTGGTTCAACGCCTCCACCCGCAGCTCCGCCCACTTCCGGTACACGTCCTCCCCCCGCGACATCAGGTCGTCGTAGGCGTTGGCCAGCACCGCGTCGTCCACCTGCAGCACCAACCCCGACTCGTAGATCGCCACGTACTCGTTGCGCAATGCCTCCGCCAGCGCGTAGACGTACTCCTCTTCCGTCTTGTAGTAGTCGTTGACGCCGTTGTAGGCGGCGCTGGCCGGCGCCACCACCGGCAGGAACGCCTCTGCCACGCCCGCCGCCGCCGCGGCCGCCTTCAGGTTCTCGATGTCGCGGTAGATGCTGTGCTTGTCCGTGTAGACGATGGGCTCCACGCACACGTCCGCGCCCCGCCAGCGCATGCGCCGGCCGCCTCCCTCCGGCGACTCGAAGAACTCGGCGAAGCGGTCGGAGTCCTTGCCCGTGTAGTTGATCGCCATGTCGCGCTCCGGGTCGTGCCTGAAACCGGAGACGCGCGTGTTGATATAGGTGCCCCAGCTCGATTTGGAGAACTCACCGTCGTCGACCACGTCGATCCCCGCCTCCGCCTGCTTGCGGACGACCTCCGCCACGGCCTTGCGGAGGGCAGCGTCGTAGGCCGCCTCGTCGACAGGACGGCCCTCCTGGCGGGCCGTGTCGAATTCGGCCACTTCAGGCGGCCGGATGAGGCTGCCGGCGTGGGTGGTGAGGATCCTGGTCTCGCTGCGCTTCATTAGTGTCCTTTCCTAGCGCTGGGGGTCTTTGAAAACAGCCTCGAAAGCGGCAGCCGATCTCTGCATCCGGGACCGGGACGCGTGGGATGCGTGCCATGGGGCGCAAGGCCGGGGCGGAACCAGCCGAGCACGGGCGCTTCGAGCGCCGCGGCGGGGCTGCTGCCGGCGGACCGGACCCTCTCGACTTCCTGAGATGGCACTCCGCAGACGCCCTCCTGGTCGCTAGTCTTCACGCTTGGCTGCGGGCGCGCCGGCCGATAGCCAGTAAAGCTTGGTGAACGTTTCCGCCAAAGTGGCGGCGGCTTCCGGCGAGAGCCGCGAATCGTTGAGAAGGCTCGCCTCGATCAGCTCCGGCGGGGGGGCCATGCGCAGGAGCGAGAGAGCGCCGTTGCCGTCCTCGGCCGCGGCCCCCGTGGCCGGGGGCCTCTCCTGGCCGCCCGCCTGCGGCCGCTCGAGGAGCCTGAGGGCGAGGCGTCCCACGTCGAGGGCCAGCTCGCGCGACGTCGCGCCCGCCGCCAGCTCGGACTCCCACCAGATCAGCAGCGTGTGAATCAGGGCGGCCGCCAGCTTCGGGTCGATGTCCGGGCGATAGTGCCCCACCTCAATACCGACGCGGATCGACCGCTCGATGCGGTCGCGGCCGTAGGCGACGAACTCGTCGTGGGTGGCCCGCAGCTGCATGTCGCGCAGGCCGGCATCGATCATCTGGACGACGAAGCGCGCGGACGCGTTCTCGCGGTCGAGGAAGCTCTCCACGAGGTCGTTGAGGTCCTGCGGCCCGTAGAAGAGCTGCCGCTGGCGGAGGACGCGCATGAACTCCTCGGAAATCTCCAGGAAGGCGGCGTCGATGAGCTGCTGGCGGGAATGGAAGTAGTAGGCGATGGTGGCATGGCTGACCTGGGCCCGCTCCGCGACCTTGCGAAGGGTCAGCTTCTCGACGCCCTCCTCAGCGATGCACGTGCGTGCGGCCTCCACGATCTGCCTGCGGCGCTGGCTCGCGACCGTGACTTCGAGCCGCCGGGTCTTCCGGCGCCGCGCGGGACGGCTCTTGCGGACCACTGGGACCTCCTGGAGCTCGATGACTGTTGGCCCCAGTTTATTACCCTCCCTTGGCCGGCGGGGCAGCCGTCATAGAAACGTCCCATCGGTCCGGCTGTCGCGCTCTATTGACAAGGCAGCGGCCCGCCCGTAGTTTACATCCAGTTTCGGCCACATGGTCAAGTCTTCTACCAAGTGGTCAAGGAACGGATTCCCCCGCGGGAGCAGACGTGAGGGCGTCTCCAACGGGTGAGGCCCACGGCAGGCGAAGGAGCGACGGGTGACCGCGTACGTGGCTCGTCGGATTCTCGGGCTCCTCTTGAACCTCGTCCTCGTATCCATGTTCGTGTTCACGATGCTGCGCCTCGTGCCCGGCGACGCCGCCACGGCCATCCTCGGCGTCAACGCAAATCCTGAGAACGTCCTGCAGTTCAAGCGGGAGCACGGCCTCACGGGGTCGCTGGTGGAGCAGTATCTAGACTGGGCGGGCGGCATCCTCACCGGGGACTTCGGCAAGTCGCTGAGGGGGAATACCAGCGTCACGGAGACCTTTCTTTCGCGGTTTCCGGTGACCCTGGAGATCGTCCTTCTGAGCTTTGGTTTCACGGTCTTCTTCGGCGTCACGTCCGGCGTGTTTTCGGCCCTGCGCCAAAACTCGATCATGGACATTGCCGTCCGTTTCGTCGCCACGCTGGGCATCGCCGTCCCGAACTTCCTGCTCCTGACGCTCCTGCTCTTGATCCCGGCCCGCCTTTGGGGCTATGCGCCGCCCTTCGGGGCCACGAACCCGTTCGACGACCCGTTCGACAACCTGCGGCTCTTCCTGCCGCCGACGCTCCTGCTTTCGATCGGCAGTTCGGCGGTGCTCATGCGCTTCACGCGCTCCGGTTTCCTGGAGGTGATGCGCCAGGACTACATCAGGACGGCGCGGGCGAAGGGCCTGGCGGAACGGGTCGTGACCATCCGCCACGCCTTCCGCAACGCCCTGCCTCCCGTGCTCACGCTGGCAGGGCTGCAGCTGGGGGCGCTGTTGGGCGGTTCGATCATCCTCGAGCGCGTCATGGGCCTGCCGGGGCTCGGCAGCTGGGCGTTGGACGCCATCCAGCTCAAGGACTATCCGGTGGTCATGATCGTGGCCGTGTACACGGCCCTGAACCTCATGGTGATCAGCCTGATGATCGACCTGTCTTACGGGCTCATAGACCCGCGCATCCGCTTCGGATAGGGAGCTAGCAGGAGATGGCGCGAGACATCCGGGCGCAAACGTTGGAGACGGACTTCCTTGCCGCTGGGTTCCGGCGGACGTCCTTCTCGGAGACGCTGCTGGCCGCAGCCAGGCCGTGGCTGAGACGGCCTTTGGGCCTCTTCGGCCTGGTTGTGGTGTTGCTGGCCTTCTTCACCGCGATCGCGGCGCCGCTCCTCTCCCCCTTCGACGCCCAGACGTTCGTAGGCGCCAGCCTCGAATCGCCGAACGGGAAGCACCTGCTCGGCACGAACAACCTCGGCCAGGACGTCCTCTCCCGCACCATCTACGGGGCCCAGGTGTCGATGGCGGTGGGTTTCTGGGCCACCTTCATCGGCGTGGCCGGGGGGACGTTTCTGGGCATCGTTTCCGGGTATTTCGGCGGTTGGCTGGACCTCATCGTGCAGCGCGTGATGGAGGTCCTCGCCTCCTTCCCGGGGATCATGCTCGCCCTCATCGTCGTCGCCGCCCTGGGCCGGCCGAAGGAGGGCGGCTCGGACATCCTCGTGCTCAGCTGGCAGCTGCGGTCGCTGTCGCTGGCGATTTCGTTGGGCTTCATCTTCGGCGTCATGCGCGTGATCCGCTCAGCGGTCTTGAAGGAGAAGTCGCTTCCTTACATAGAGGCAGCGGTGACGCTCGGCGCGAGTACGCCGCGAATCATGTTCCGCCACATCCTGCCGAACGTCTTCCCGTTCGTGATCGTCACCTTCACGACGATCATCGGCGCCGTGATCCTCATCGAGGCCGGCATCTCCTTCCTCGGCTACGGCGTTTCCATCGGCACGCCGTCCTGGGGCCTGGACCTTTCCAACCGGAACCGCGAGTACTTCCTGACGGCGCCGTGGGTGATGGCAGGCCCGAGCATCGCCCTCACGCTCACGGTGCTTGGGTTCAATTTCCTCGGCGATACGTTGCGGGACATCCTCGATCCGCGGCTGCGGGGGTCGAGATGAACTTGTGCGGCCGGCCGGGGCGGGTACGAAGGCAGGCACTTCGGCAAGGCGCACGAAACAAGTAGAGCTCACGGAGGGAGCCAACCATGGAGAGTTACTGGGACCGGATCACGAGGTCTAGGGTCAGCAGGCGGAGGCTTCTGGCCGGCGGGGCGGCGCTGTCCCTCGCGGGGGCCGGCCTCGCGGTCGTTGGCTGCGGCGGCGACGGCGGCGGGGACGAGTCCGGCGGGACCCAGACCGGCAGCTCCGGCGGCGCCGCGGGCGAGCCCCAAACCGGCGGCACCTACGGCGCCCACTACACCACTTCCGACACCCTCAACATCCTCACCAACGCCTCCGAGTACGCGGCGTTCGGCGGCCAGTACGTCTACGACCACCTGATAACGACGCGCACGAACGAAAACGCCCCCTTCGTCCTCGAGGCCGCGGAGGGGCTGGAGCAGCCGGACGAGGTCACCATCCGCTTCAAGCTCCGCCAGGGGATGAAGTTTCACCCCTTCCCGCCCGTCAACGGGCGCGAGGTCACGGCCGAGGACGTGGTCAAGACCCAGGAGTTCGTCACGCCCCAGGCCAACATCGAGAACAACTTCCAGAAGAACTTCCTGGACAAGGCCACGGCCCCGGATAAGTACACCGTCGTCTACAAGCTCAAGGAGCCCCGCGCCTACCTCTTCGACTCGCGCATCCTGGGGCATCCCGGGCCTCAGGCGATCATCCCTCACGAGACGTTCGACAAGCTGGCGTCCGACCGCCAGATCGGCAGCGGGCCGTTCATGCTCGACCAGTGGGTGATCAGCACGCGCTACCACTACGTCCGCAACCCGGAGTACCACGGCCGGGGCAAGAAGGGCCTGCCCTACCGCGATGCCACGGACGTCTTCGTCCTGACCGACGCCGCGGCGCTCGAAGCCGCGTTCCGCAGCGAGCAGATCCACTTCTGGACGAACCCGACGGCCGGCCAGTACGACGAGCTGGCGCAGTCGCTGGGGTCCATGGCCAAGAAGATCGAGTACCTGAGCCTCAGTCCCTTCACCTGGAACATGAACATGACGAAGGCGCCGTTTACGGACCAGCGCTTCCGTCAGGCGATGTACCGCGCCACCAACCGCCAGCAGTTCATCGACCTCGTCTGGCGCGGCAAGGCCGTGAAGCCCACCGGCATCCTCTCGGTGGCCATGAAGCCTTATCAGCTCGACGCAAAGGACACGGACGCCCTCTTCAAGTACGACCCGGCCGAAGCGAAGCAGCTGCTCTCCGCGATGAACTGGGACAGCAACAAGGAGATCGAGCTGTTCTTCATCTCCCCGAACTCGACCACCGAGCAGGCTGCCGAGGTCTTCCGCCAGCAGGCGGCGGCCGTGGGCATCAAGTTCCGCATCGTCTCCTTCGGCCTCGCGGAAGCGCTCCCGAGGACGCAGCGCAACGAATACGAGATGTTCATCGGCGGCCACCCGGGCTACGACACGCCCAGCGTGCCCATGCGCCACAACCACAGCAACCCGATCCACCAGTTCGCCGTCTCCGGCCTCAAGGACCCGGAGATGGACGCCCTCATCGAAAAGGCCGAGAAGACGACGAACTTCGAGGAAAACGTCAAGATCGTGAAGCAGGCCCAGCTCGAGCTGATCAAGCGCTACACGTCCTACTACAACATCGTGACGGCGTACGCGCGTCAGTTCCTGAACTCGAAGATCGAGAACTTCGAGATCGAGCCTTCGAACACCGCCATGCACCGCGCCGACATGTGGTTCAAGAAGGCATAAGGTCCGGCCTCACCCCCGCTGCCGCGCGCCCATCTCCCCGATGCGGCGAGGGGCTGCCGCCGGCGTAGCGTCCTTGCTTCGGCACCAAGCGCGCCGGCGGCTTAGCCGCGGGATTCATCCCGCGGGGTCCGGCCCTCACACCCGCTGCCGCGCGCCTCTCTCCCCGATGCGGCGAGGGGCTGCCGCCGGCGGACCGTCCTTGCTTCGGCACCAAGCGCGCCGACGGCTTAGCCGCGGGATTCATCCCGCGGGGTCCGGCCCTCACCCCCGCTGCCGCGCGCCCCTCTCCGCGATGCGGCGAGGGGCTGCCGCCGGCGTAGCGCCCTTGCTTTCGGCACCAAGCGCGCCGACGGCTTAG
>Ga0073934_10004650_pt1 | contig 22419 bp, 11 predicted proteins | sample LarsenN4metaG_FD_76834 | JGI IMG/M metagenome (GOLD analysis project Ga0073934, IMG submission 76834) | Hot spring sediment bacterial and archeal communities from British Columbia, Canada, to study Microbial Dark Matter (Phase II) - Larsen... ...
ACCCGCTGCGGCGGCCGACCGATTCTTTCCTGCAGGAGGGGATGGGTGCGGAAGTCGTGGTGGGGAAGACCGTCTACGGCGAGAGCCGCTCGAACCCGGAAGCGCGTAACCTGCGCGGCAAGGCGGTGGAGATCCACGACCAGGCCGGGGTGGTGACCAGCGATGAGTACGATTTCAAGGGCAATCTGCTGGAGAGCCGGCGCCGGCTCGCTCAATCCTACAAGACCCTGCTGAACTGGTCCGGCGCCGTGTCCCTGGAAGCCGAGACCTACACCGGCCGCACCCGCTACGACGCGCTCAATCGCCCGACCCAGTCGGTCGCGCCGCACAGCGACCAGCCGGGGACGACGGTCAACGTCATCCAGCCGGTCTACAACGAAGCCAACCTACTCGAGCAGGTGCACGCCTGGCTCAATCAGACCGCCGAGCCGGGCGGTTTGCTCGATCCCGCCACCGCGAACCTGCACGCGGTCACCGACCTCGACTACAACGCCAAGGGCCAGCGGGAGCGGATCACCTACGGCAACGGCGCCGTGACAACTTACAAGTATGACCCACTCACCTTCCGCCTGGTGCAGCTCAAGACCCTGCGGGGCAACGAGGCGCTACAGGACCTCCACTACACCTACGACCCGGCAGGGAACATCCCCCACCTCCGCGACGAGGTCCAGCAGACCATCTACTTCAAAAACAAGCGCGTCGAGCCGAGCGCCGAGTACACCTACGACGCCCTCTACCGGCTGATCGAGGCCACCGGTCGTGAGCACCTGGGGCAGGCCGGCGGCGCGCCGATCCCCCACTCCTACAACGACGTCCCCCGCGTCGGCATCCTCCATCCCGGCGACGGCAACGCCATGGGTCGCTATCTGGAGCGCTACATTTACGACAAAGTGGGCAACTTCCTTGAGATGCAGCACCGCGGCACCGACCCGGCCCACCCCGGCTGGACGCGGACCTACGCCTACAACGAGCCGAGCCTCCTGGAACCCGGCAAGCAGAATAACCGCCTGACGAGCACCACGGTCGGCAACAACAATCCGGTTACAGAATCCTACGCCTACGATGCCCACGGTAACATGACGGCCATGCCGCAGTTGCAGGCGATGCAGTGGGACTTCCGGGACCAGCTGCAGATGACCCGGCGCCAGGCGGTGAACAACGGCGACGCCGACGGCCTCCAGCACCAGGGCGAACGCACCTACTACGTCTACGATTCAGGCGGCCAGCGCGTGCGCAAGGTGACCGAGCGCCAGGCCCCCGCCGGCCAGACGCCGACGCGCATGAAGGAGCGCATTTACATCGGCGGCTTCGAGATCTATTGCGAATACGCGGGCGACGGACAGACCGTGACCCTCGCGCGCGAGACGCTGCACCTCATGGACGACAAGCAGCGGATCGCCCTGGTGGAGACCCGCACCCAAGGCAACGACGGTTCCCCGCCGCGACTCATCCGCTACCAGTTCGGCAACCACCTCGGTTCGGCCAGCCTGGAACTGGACGACCAGGCCCAGATTATCTCCTACGAGGAATACACCCCCTACGGCAGCACGTCATATCAGGCCGTGCGCAGCCAGACGGAGACGCCGAAGCGCTATCGCTACACGGGCAAGGAGCGGGACGAGGAAACGGGGCTGTATTACCACGGGGCGCGGTATTATGCGGCGTGGGTGGGGAGGTGGACAAGTTGTGATCCGGCGGGATTAGTGGATGGCATCAATGTCTACTCATATACAAGTAACAGACCAACTGTGTTTATTGACCGAAGAGGACTCGAAGGAAAGCATCCAGACGAACAGGTTACGGTGCAACCGGGTAAATATGCGCAAGAACTTGCCCAATATGCTGCCAAGAAGAATGAAGAGTTCAATGCTCGATTAAGAGCGATCGATGCCATCAAGAAAAATGCGACGATAATATTGGATGCCGCGACAGGTCCAGGCGCTGCCGTGCATTTGGACCCCACAGTTAGGGCACAATTGGAGTCGCTCAAACAACTGACCTTACGCGATACCGAGTGGCGCGGCGTCGCTTTGCAAGATTTAAACATTCTCCAACCCCTGGCAACTTTAGCGGCTAAGGCCAAAGGATACCAGACTGAGAAACAAGAGATTACCATGTCGATTGACAGCCTGTTTAGAAGTGGTCAAGGACTACATGGCTCGCTACGAGCTGTAGACATTAGCAGGTATGCCGGTCACTTTATCAGCCAAGGCAGCGAGCAGGCATGGAAAGAAACACAGCAGGCATTGCTGCAGCTTATCCGTGATCTGCCACCGGGCGAATATGCTTTTGGTCTGCCGCGCAATCCGGCCATACTGCCAACTGATCCTAAGATTGAAAAGGATTCAACCTATCCAAGGTACAAGGGTGATTACGAGCGATCACTGCCTGAGGACATTCCAGCTACACCTAGTTCTATTACACCCAATGCACGACTCCAGAATCTCACCCCTTCACCCTACTCTGGGGAGGGCAGCATTCTTCCGCGCGTCTACCGCGATGCCAGAGGTAACATTCATACCACAGGTGATGCCGGGTTTAACCGCATCAAAGATGCCACTGTCAAAAAGCAACTAGAGACAGCGCGAGACGAAGCGGCAGCCAAAGGCATGCTTATCCAGGCGCTGTTTGTGGATCAGTTCTTCCATATCCACCTCTCGGTGGGGCGGGGTGCGAACTTTAACCGCTGGTGATCTTGAGAAAGTGCAGCTACTAATCGTAGCCCGCGTAGGTTGGGGTGAATGCAATGAACCCCAACATGAAACGGCGCGACGATGGGAAGGCACTGGATGTAATGCAGGCACAAGGTCAGCGTGAGGGTGTTGGCGGGGGCGCGGGATTGGATCTTGGGATGGGCTATTGGGGTTCGCGGTGTTCACCCCAACCTACGATTGGAAGGTGGAGTTCATGCGGTATCGCCGGGCGGAGGTGACGGGCGGGACGTATTTCTTTACGGTGAATCTGGTGGAACGGAACCGCACGCTGCTGGTGGACCACGTGGATACGCTGCGACAGGTGGTGCGGACGGTGAAGCGGGAGCATCCCTTCCACATCGACGCCAGGGTGATCTTGCCCAATCACCTGCACACCGTTTGGACCTTGCCCATGGGCGATTACGATGATCCAACTGCGAGTGGGCATACTCGACGTTTCACGGTTATAGGATGTGCGGAATTTTTTGCTGGCTAAGAGAGACGAAAGAATTAGAAAAAATATATATTGCGCGATATTTGGAAATCAACAAACGTGCCTCCACCGGCGATGGCATCTGCCGCGACGTGCAGGATATGGCGTCTGTCCCCGGGGGAATTGACGTAGGGAGGAACAAACCATGAACAAAATCACTTTCCCATTAAAACCGCGCATGCAAGGTCCCCCCGTGACCGACCTGCAGGACGCGCTCACACTCTTGCTCGATCGCGGCGCCGTCCTGCGTAATGATGAGGGGGTGCGCCGGGAGTTGTTGGCTGCATTGCGGCCCGAGCGTGACCGGCAAACCTATGATGACGTCACGGCCAAGTTGGTGAGCATTTTCCAGCACGAACGGAGTCTGGCCGACCCTGCCGGAGGCGTCACCGGCGAGGTGGATGAACCCACCGCCAACGCGCTCAATGCGCTACTTAAGGAACTGGGTGTGCTCGATCGGCCCCCAGAGCCTGGCCCCAGGTCCTATCGCGTTGAGGGGAAGGTGGCCAGTCGGACGAGCGCCGGCGTCGGGGGCCTGCGGGTCGTGATCGTGGACAAAGGGGTCGGTGGAGACCTGCTGCTTGCCGAAGCTACCACGGACCCGGATGGCCGATACCAGGCGGGTTTCACCGACGAAAGGCTCCGGCGACGGGGCAAGGATAAGCCCGACCTGCAGGCGCGGGTCTTTCTCGGCGAGACCTTGCTCGGGGCTTCCGAGGTCCGCTACAACGCTTCGGAGCACGAAACCCTGGACGTCCTGGTGGACGAGAAGATGTCTGCCGCCCTGCGCTCCGAGTACGAAACCCTGACCGCCACCCTGGCCAGCCATTTCCGGGGCCGGCTCGCCGACCTGCAGGAGACCGACGACCGTCAGGACATCACCTACCTGGCCAACAAGACGGGCTGGGACGCCCGGGCCGTGGCCCTTGCCGCCCTGGCCGACCAGTTCAGCGCCCGGACAGCGGGCCCGGCCGGCGCCCCGGTTATTCCGCCGCACTTCTTCTATGCCCTCTTCCGCGCGGGGCTCCCTGCCAACGAAGATGTCCTCTATCACACCGATGCCAAAACACTGGAAGCCGTTTGGAAGCAGGCGGCAGAGCAGGGTGTGATCCCCAAAACCTCCGTCGAACAGATCCCGAACCTTGTGGCACGCTTTCAGGAACTGAGCGCGCAGAAGCTGCTCACGGGCCCGGCCCTGGTCGGCGCCTCGTCCCTCAAAGAGATGCTGACGCTCTCCGGTCTCAATGAGTCCCAGCAGGAGACCTTCGCCCGGCTCTACGCGGCACACCGCACGGACATGCCGGCCTTCTGGCAGGCGGTGGGCGATGCTCTGGGGCCGGAGCGGGCCCGGCGGCTCCAGGTGGACGGCAAACTGGCCTTCCTCACCGTCAACAATGCCCCCCTGACGCAGAAGCTGCATGCGGCAGCAGGCCCCAACGGTCTCTCCGACCCGGTGCAACTGGCCCAAATGGGCTACCATCGCCCCGAGAAGTGGAACCCGCTGCTCGCCGACCTCCCGGTGCCGAAGGAGATCCCCGGCGACACGCCGGAAACCCGCCGGGCGAACTACGCCAGTTATCTGGCCGCCCAGGTGCGCCTCTCCTACCCCACGGCGGCCATGGCCGAGATGGTCCAGAGCCGGGAGCTCCCTCTCACGGGTACGCCCGACGGCCTCCCTGACCAGGTGCATGCCTTCTTGACCGAGCATCAGGGGAAGTTCGAGATCGGGGTGCATCCTGTCGAGCAGTACGTCGCCAAAAACCGGGTGCAGGTGGATGGCCAGGTCGTCCAGCAGGTAAAACGGCTGCAGCGCGTGTATCAGATCACGCCGGGCGACCGGGCGATGACCGGCCTGATGAGGCTGGGTATTGATGCGGCCTACCACGTGATGCGCTATGACAAGGAGACCTTCGTCCGGACCTTCGCGGAGGATCTGGGCGGGGCAGATCAGGCTGCGCTCACCTACGACAGGGCGGCGCAGGTGCATAACGCGGTACTCAACGTGGCGCTGGGCTACCTGTACGCCCGCACGGCGCCGGCCATCGGCCTTCACAGCCCGCCGAGCGTCGTGGATCCGGCCCCGGCGCAGGCTAGCGACGTCATCGCCTATGCCACGCTGGAAAAAATCTTCGGCTCCATGGACTTCTGTGCCTGTGAGCATTGCCGCTCCATCCTCTCCCCGGCGGCCTACCTGGTGGACCTGCTGCTCTTTCTGAATAGCGATGCCGAGGTATGGGCGGGTTTCCTGAAATCTTGGAAGAAGGATCACGGCAATGCGCCCTATCCATTCGCGAGCCCGAGCGCCTGGCAGAAGTTCCAAAACGATTGGAACGCCCAACACCCCAATCAGCCCCTGCCCAACACCGAAATCTCACCTTTCGATGTGCTCATGTCCCGCCGCCCCGACATCCAGCACCTGCCGCTCACCTGCGAGAACACCAACACGGCCCTGCCATATATCGACGTGGTCAACGAGACCCTGGAGTACTTCATCGCCAACAACGTTCAGAAGCTCTCCCTCAAGGATTACAAGGGTCACGACACGGGCAGCACCGCCTCGGAGGATCTCCTGGCCAGCCCGCAGTTCGTGATGGACGCGGCCTACACTACGCTACGCAACGAATCTTTCCCGGCCCCGCTGCCGTTCCACCAGCCCCTGGAGACCCTGCGCCGCTACTTCAACAAGTTCGAGCTTCCCTTGTCGGTAGCGATGGAGTGGCTGCGCAAGAGCGACGACTTGGAGCGCGGCGGCAATCCCTACGGCTGGCGCGACATCTGGATGGAGGAGGTCGGCCTTTCCCGGGCCGAGCACGAGATCCTGACCGACTCTGCGGCGGTCCCCCTCTGGCGGATGTACGGGTTCCCCAATGGGACGGCGGATGCCGACGTGATCGCCAGCCTCTCCAACGCCAGGCATTTCGTCCGCCGCCTCGGCCTGGCCTATGAGGAGCTTGTCGTGATCCTCAGGACACGGTTCATCAACCCCCACGGCGACCTGATCCCGAAGCTCGAACGCCTGGGCGTTTCGCTCGTTGCGCTCAAGGCGCTCAAAGACGGCGCGATCAGTGATAGCGCGTTCGTCGCCCTGCTGCCGACCGGTCTGACGGCACCGGACCCGGCTGAATATGGTGGCGACATCGTGGCCTGGGTCAAGGATAACGACAACTACATCCGCATCATGGGATTGATCACGCTGGCCGTCCCGGCAAGCCCCTGGACCGCTGCGAGGGCGTATGCCCTGGGCGACTGCGTGCGGCCCACATCAGGGCCTGCGTCTACGCTCTACTACGTTTGTACCAAGGCCGGCACCTCCGGGGCGAGCGAGCCCCCGTGGCCGACCGTCACCGGCACAACCGTCAACGACGGCATGGTGGAATGGACCTGCCGGGATGCGGCGGACTGCCGGAGCTTCGAGGACCTGGCCTTCCGCTATTCTGACCCGGGCAAGCTAACCCAGAACCTCGGGGCAGCCGAGTTCGTGCGGCTGTTGCGCTTCATCCGGCTGTGGAAGAAGCTCGGCTGGACCATTGAGGAGACCGACGCGGCCATCTCTGCCCTCTACCGGGCGGACCTCCAACCGCTCGCTGCCGGCGATATGGATACGGTCGTCAAACTGGACGCGGGCTTCAAGACGCTGCTTCCCCGCCTCGGCATCGTCCTGCGGGCGATGAAGGCACTGGGTCTGACGGTGAAGCGCGATCTGCGATCGCTCCTCACTTGCTGGTCGGAGATCGGCACCCACGGCGACGGCGCGCTCTACCGCCAGATGTTCCTCAACCCGACGATCCTGCGGCAGGACCCGGTCTTCGCCGATAACGGCTACGGCGAGTTCCTGCAGCGTGTGGAAGTCCCCTATGCGCATGCACAGCCCACTCTCGAACAACCCATCCTGGATGCTGCATCGGGGAAGATCGGCTACAACGATTCGACCAAGCGTCTGTCTTACACCGGAATTATGGATGCTGTCGTCCGGGACGCCCTCAAGGCCGTGAACGGAGTGAGCCAACAGTTCAGGGACGCCGTCGATGCGCTATACACTACACAAAGACTCGCCACGCATGGGGAAGCATTGCGGGCCGCCTTCAACCTGACCGGGGACGAGTACGCCCGCATCGTCACTGACCTCGGCTACGATACCAACACGCCCTTGACACTTTCCAACATGAGCGCGATCTTCCGGCGGGGCTGGCTGGCGCGCAAACTCAAACTGAGCGCCCGCGAGCTTTTGCTCCTGATCCGGCTCAGCGGCCTCGATCCCTTTGCTTCGCCGGACCCGACCAAGCCGGCGATCCTGCGGCTCGTCGCGCTCCTCCAGGCAATGAAGGAGCGATCGTTCAAGTCGGCTGCCGCGCTCTACCTGATCTGGAACCAGGACCTGAGCGGCAAGTCTGCCCCCACCGACGCCCAGGTGACCACCTTTGCCCGCACGCTCCGGCAGGCGCTGGCGGCGGTCGAGGCTGAGTTCACGGTGGCCGACGATCCCGACGGCGCCCTTGCCCAGGCCCAGTTGGCGAAGGTCTACGGCGCCGACGCTGCGGCGTTCTATTCCGGCCTGCTCAACGACACCTTCACCGTCGAGGTGCACTTCAGCGACCCGGACGGGACGATGACACCGGGTGCGGTGCGGCAGGCGATCGAGGCCGCGGCGGGAAGCACGGAGGCCGGCGTCCCCCGAATCACCTACGACGATTTCCGCAAGCGGCTCATCTACACCGGTGTGCTCGGCGCCACGACGCAGGACGCCATCAAGACGGCCGAGGGCGGAGGAGCGACGGCGTTCAAGACGGCAGTAGACGCTCTCTACGACAGGAACCAGGCCGCGATCGACCCGTTCTTCGCCCGCTACCCGGAACTCCAAGCCCCCTACGAGGCCTACGTCGCCGATACGAGCCACCCGCCGGCCGAGAAACGGCGCACACTGCTCCAGACGATCCTGCCCGAGTTGATCCGACGGCGGAAACGGCAGCAGGCGCTCCAGTCGCTGAGCGCGGCGGCCAATACGAGCCTGGACCTCACCCAGACCCTCCTGGACGCCTCCGGTACCCCCTTCCCGCTGCACGCCGTCGGTCAGGCCGACCAAGCGGCCCTTGAAGATATTTTGGCCGCAGAAACGCCGGGTCTCTCGGTGGAGTTCTTCGCCGCCGATACGGCTATGGGCACGCCCATGTCTGGACCCAACATTCCGGACATCGCCTCGAACCTGGACTATGCCCCGCAAACCAAGAACCCCTTGCCCGCAAACTCGGGCAATCCCATCTCCGCTGTCTGGCACGGCCACCTCGAAGCGCCGGAGAGCGGGTTCTTCAACTTCCACATCGAAGCGGACGCCACGGCCACGGTGACGCTGACGCTGGACGGCAAATCCGTCACCCTCGCCCAGACGACCACCCGCTGGAAAAACGCAGACCCCATCGAACTGCGGGCGGGCGCGCTCTACGAGGTCGAGCTCAAGGTGGAGAAGGTGAAGGATATCCTCCGCGTGCGGTGGGAGTGGACGCCGAAGGGGCAGGGGCGCACGGTGATCCCTGCCCGGTCCCTCTATCCGACGACGGTCTATCAGCGCTTCCGGGAGACTTACATCCGCTTCCTCAAGACGGCCTCGCTGGCGACGGGCCTGGGTCTTACGGCCGGCGAACTGGCCTACTTCGCCACCCATGGCGATTACCAAATCAACGGCGACGGATGGCTCAACGCGCTCGTCGTGGAGGGCGACCCACAGCCGGCGGTCGCTCAGGCGCTGCTCAAGCCGCTGGAGGCGCTGCTGGATTTCGCCCGGATCAAGGCCGAGACCTCGCCGGGCGACGGGTCGCTCCTCGCCGTGTTGCGAGACCCGGCGAAGGCGACCGAGAAGCCCGACGGTCTGCTCTTTGCCATCACCCGCTGGAACCGCGACTCGCTGAATGAACTCCTGGCCCGGTTCGGCGGCAACGTCGCCGGGCTTGGAAGTTTCGGGTGGTTCCGGCGCGTGTACGATGCGATGGGACTGGTGCGGCAATTGGGCATTTCTGCCCAAATGTTGACCCAGGCCACGACCAACGAGCCCACCGCCGATACGGTGCGGGCGCTGCAGGCGGCGCTCCGCGCCCGCTACGACGCCGCCGACTGGCGGGAGGTGATCCGCCCGATCAACGACGAGCTGCGTGGGTTGCAGCGCGATGCGCTGGTGGCCTACATCCTCCACCAGATGCGCTCCCATCCCGAGAGCGCGCACATCGACACACCGGAGAAGCTCTTCGAGTACTTCTTGATGGATGTGCAGATGGACCCCTGCATGTTGACCTCGCGGATCCGCTTTGCCCTCTCCTCCGTGCAGCTCTTCATCGAGCGCTGCCTGATGAATCTCGAGCCGCGTGTCTCGCCTGCGGCCATCAACGCCAAACAGTGGCAATGGATGAAGCGCTACCGCGTCTGGGAGGCCAACCGCAAGGTCTATCTCTTCCCCGAGAACTGGCTGGAGCCGGAACTGCGGGACAACCCGTCTCCCTTCTTCAAGGAGACCCTGAGCGAACTCCTGCAGGGCGACATCACCGAGGAACGGGCGGCGGTGGCGCTCCTGAACTATCTCTCCAAACTCGAGGAAGTGGCCAAGCTGGAGCCGTGTGGCCTGCACTACATCCCCGCGGATCCGGCCAAGCGGACCGGCGAGGTCGTCCATGTGGTCGCCCGCACCGCAGGGGCGCGCCGCAAGTACTATTACCGGCGCTACGAGTATGGCTATTGGACGCCGTGGGAGGAGATCAAGCTCGATATCGAAGACAACCCGGTCATCCCAGTGGTCTGGAACGACCGCCTGTTCCTTTTCTGGCTGCGCATACTGAAACAAGGGCCGAATACCGTGGAGAAACCGTTCTCCAAGGAAGGAGATCTCGTCTCGCTCAAGACGTCGGATATCAAGACGGATCCACCTAAGGTCACGGTCCAGGCTTTACTGTGCTGGAGCGAGTACTACAACGGCAAGTGGCAGGCGACGCGAACGTCCGACGCGGCTCGTCCCCTTGGATTAGGCGGGTTTGCTCCAGATGGCTTTGATCGCTCCAGGTTGAGTCTGTCCGTGCTGTTTTGGACGAAGGGCGCGCTTCGAATCATCGTCTCTTACGAAAACAGTTTTGGGACATCGTTCTTTCTCCACAATGCCTACAGTACGCCGGAGCTACGCGAGGGGAAAAAGGAGCCCCACTTTTCTCCTAAACGAGCTCTGGAAACAACGACCGACGCGCTTCGAATCGGCTACCCGGATTTCAATACCGCCCATGACGTTGCGCACAACGCGATCAGCGACCGCGCCGTCCAGCCCAACCATCCGGTTGAGGGAGACCCCTGGGATCCGCCGTTCTTCTATGAGGACGCCCGCCACGTGTTCTATGTCACCACAGAAGGGCAGGCGAGCTGGGTTCGTGAATGGAATTTTCCCTGGGTTCCTCTCAAACCCCCTCTGATAGTGCCCCGTATTCCTTCCCTCGTCGTGCCGCCCATCCCTATTCCAGACCCGATCGGTCCTGTCACCAGGCAGCCAGGGTTTGGCACCATCGATCCCTCGCCCGTCGAGCGCTATGTCACCGAAGACGCCTACGTTCATCGGGGCATTGGCACGTCTGGAACCGTGCGTTACGGGGAGAAAGAGATCGGCGTAGCGGGTAGCCAGGTGACGCGCATACGAACGAAATAAGGAGGCCACCATGAGCACACTCAACGATAAGATCGGCTTTCATGATAAATTCCTGACATCGGTAATCTGGGAGGAGGTCCGGGGACACTGGGAGACGCACCTTACCTATACCTTCCGGAACTTCTTCCATCCCTTTGTGGGGGAGCTGATCTCAAAACTGAACAAGGAGTCGCTGCCGGGCATGCTGGACGCGGCCTGGCAGGATAGCCTCAAGCAGGACTTTTTCAACAGCCTCTACAGCCCGACCAACGATAACTTCGTTCAGGTCAAGTCCTTCCCGAAGGAGATCGACGCCTCCCCGCACGGCCCCTACGCCAATTACAACTGGGAACTCTTCTTCCACATTCCGCTCATGATTGCCGTGCATTTGAGCAAGACCCGGCGGTTCGCCGAGGCCCAGCGGTGGTTCCACTATATCTTCGACCCCACTTCCAACGACCAGAACGTTGATCCACCGGCGCGTTTCTGGAAGTTTCTCGCCTTCCGCAAGCCGGGCGGGATGAAGCGGATCGAGGACATCGTGCGGATCCTGAGCACCCCGCGCTCGGAGTTATCCCCCGAGGAGCAGTCGCTGCAGGACGAGGTCCTGAACGGTTACGATGCGATTCGCAACAAGCCCTTCCAGCCCCACGCGGTGGCGCGGACGCGGCATCTGGCCTACCAGTACTGCGTGGTGATGAAGTACCTGGACAACCTGATCGCCTGGGGAGACCACCTGTTTCAGCAGGACACCTTGGAATCCATCAACGAGGCCACGCAGATCTATGTGCTGGCGGCGAATATCCTGGGCGCTCGCCCCCAGCGGATCCCGCCGCACGGCAGGATCCGGCCCAAGAGCTTCGCCCAGCTCAAGGACGAGGGCCTGGGACCCATCGGCAACGCGCTGGTGGACCTGGAGGGACAGTTCCCCTTCAACCTCACCGTCCCCAATTCCGGCACGGGCGGGGGCGGAGACTTCAACCCCCTCTTCGGCATCGGGCGCACGCTCTACTTCTGCGTTCCGCAGAACGACAAGCTCCTGGGTTACTGGGACACCGTGGCCGACCGGCTGTTCAAGATTCGCCACTGCATGAACATCGCCGGCGTCGTTCGGCCGCTCGCCCTCTTCGACCCGCCCATCGACCCCGGCATGCTGGTGAAAGCAGCGGCAGCCGGGATCGACATCGGCAGTGTGGTCAGCGGCCTCAACCAACCGATCGGCCCCGTTCGCTGTCTCTTCCTGATCCAGAAGGCGCTGGAGCTCTGCGCCGAGGTGCGGGTCTTGGGCAACGCGCTGCTTGCGGCCTTGGAAAAGGGGGACGCCGAGCATCTGGCGCTTATCCGTCAACGGCATGAGATCAAGATCGGGCAGATGCAGCAGGAGGTGCGCTTCCTGCAGTGGAAGCAGGCGCAGGAGGCGACCACATCGCTCCTGACCAGCCGCAAGACGGCTCTGGAGCGGCTTCGCTACTACCAGAGGCTCCTGGGGCTTCCGGCAGACCCCAGTGCTCCCGACGGCTTGGCGATAAATCACCCCGACTATACTGACGAGAACTTCGCTGGCTTGACTGAGGAGAACTTCGATGAGGTTTACAGCAAGTTGGTCGGTCAGTACGAAAAGGCGCTGACGCTACAAACTTTTCCGGATTTGAAGCGCGCCGGGGACTCGTCGCCAGGTATTTTATCCGGTTTCTCGGGAAGTGGAAAAGTATATCTCACACATAATGAGGACGTAGAACTAAATGTTCATTTGCCTGTAGCAAGGGATTCCACTGTACTAAGTACCGTGTTTCACTCGACGGCAGCTACGCTCACTCCTATTCCCGACCCGAAGCTAAACTTACACTATTGGGGGCTAGGTGGAACAATTGATCTCAAAGTTGGCACCGTTCTAGCAACCGTGGCAAGGCTGGCCGGAGACATTGCTGGAATCACTGCGGCCTGGGAACGTGACCAGGCTGGTATGGCATCGCGCTATGCCTCCTACGAGCGCCGCGCCGACGAATGGCTGCTGCAATACAACCTCGCCGCGCACGAGTTGATGCAGATCGGGCGGCAGATCCTGACCTCCTTGATCGCCGAGCACATCGCCGGGCACGAGTATAGAACAGTGAAAAAACAGATCGAGCACGCGCAGGAAGTGGACCAGTTCCTTCACGACAAGTTTACTAACGAAGAGCTGTATCTCTGGGTGCAGGGTGAGATCTCCCGGCTTTACTACGAGTACTACCGTTTCGCCTTTGATACCGCTCGGAAGGCTGAGCGGGCGATGAAACAGGAACTCATGCGTCCTGAGTTGGACGGACAAGATTTCGTCAAGTTCAACTACTGGGACGGCGGGCGCAAGGGGCTCCTCTCCGGCGAGGCGCTGTATCTCGACGTGAAGCGCATGGAGATGGCCTACCACGAGAACAACAAACGCGAGCTGGAACTGACCAAACACGTCTCCCTGCGTCAGCTCGACCCCGTCGCCCTGCTCGCGCTCAAGGCCACCGGCACCTGCCAGGTGACGGTTCCCGAATGGCTCTTCGACCTGGATTGCCCGGGCCACTACCTACGCCGGATCAAGAACGTGGCGGTGTCCATTCCTTCGGTCGTCGGACCCTATACCGGCGTCCACTGCACCCTCACCCTGCTCCGGAGCAGCGTGCGGAAGTCCCCCCTCCCCAAAGACGGGGAATACGCGCGGCAGGGCTCTGAAGACGATCGCTTCATGGATTACATCGGCGCGGTGCAATCCATCGTGACCAGCAGCGGGCAGAACGACAGCGGCCTGTTCGAGACCAATCTGCGGGACGAGCGGTTCCTCCCCTTCGAGGGCGCAGGTACGATCAGCACCTGGAAGCTGGACCTGCCGAAGGACTATCGCGCGTTCGACTATAACACCCTCTCGGACGTCATCCTGCATATCCGCTACACCGCGCGCCAGGGCGTGGATCCCACCAAAGTAAAGGCGGCGCTGGACGACCTGTTTCAACAGGCCAACCAGGCCGGGCTCACGCTCCTGTTCAGCCTCAAGCACGATTTCCCCGGCGCATGGCACAAGTTTGTCACCGGTCACGCGAATTTTGCGGCGATCATCGAGCGGGACCACTTCCCGTACTTCACCCAGGGCAGGGAGATCACCCTCGACGCCGTTCGGCTGGTAGCCATTAAGGAAGGGAAGCTCCAGTTCGTAACGCCGGCTGGGCTCGATCTGGATGCCCTCACGACCGCACTGCACGACACCGGAGCGTTCCAGCTATCGCTGGCTCCGGATGGGTCGGTTCTGGTACGGGACGATCAGGCGCTGGGGTTCCTGCTGGTGGGCTACCACATGGGCTAGAGAGGGCGTCGAAGGAAAGGCGCATCCTCAAGGTTTCAGCCACCTTTGTTGAAAAGCATGCCAGAGGAGAAGCCCCACTAAGTAGCCAGCCCCCATGTTTACTACGGACACCCCGGCGGTGAGGATCATCACGTAGCGATCTTCCTTTCGGGAGTGGCTCCCCTGAACCCCGGCTGCCAGTTCAAGCCCGCTAAACATGAGGATCACCCCCAGGAGCGGTTGGGGAAAGAGCTTAAAAAGCGTTGCTGCCGAATCGGCGAGGAAGAGGCCGGTCAATAGAAGGAAGCTGCCAAGAATTACGAGCGCCCCGCCGGTTCGAGCCCCGAAGCGGACGTGGCCGGCCATCCCTCCGGCGCCATGACACATGGGGACGCCGCCCAGGCCGGCCCCCACAAGGTTCATGATTCCATGGTCGAGGGCAACGGTCCTGACGGTAATGGGCCGATTTGGGAATAAGGCGTTGTTCTCCTCAACGATGGCGATGATCGCATTGCCCAATGTCAAAGCGGCCTGGGGGAGACCTAGGACCAGCGTGCCGGTCACGAGATCTTCCCACCTGAGCTTAGCCAGGACCACTTCGGGTAGCCGCAAGCGGAAGGAAAGCCGGCTGAGCTCCTTAAGGAGCGCCGGTTCCCTGTAAATAGCCACCGTCACCCCAAAACCCAAAAGCAAAAGCATGGCCGGCACCCGCTCCCGGGAGAGCCAGATAAAGGTCAGGACGGCGGCCACTAAAGCGAGGGGGAGGTCTGCTTCCATCATCTTAACCCCTTCAACGATGAATCCGAGTCCCAACCCCAGGACGAGCCCCTGAACGACAGGGCGACCGGTCATCTTGGCGACCCAGGTCACCATCCCCGTCAGTCCCATCACCAACCAGAGAAGGCCGGTGAATAGACCCGAAACCCAGATGGCGCCCGGAGTGATAGAACCGGCATGGCTGATCACAGCCGTACCGATCGCCTTCATCGGCTGGACCGGGACCGGGGTCTTATAATAAAGGCCCGTGAGGATTTTGAAGAGCCCAAAAGCTGTGAAGATACCGACGGGATCCATTTTATTGAGGGCAATATATCCCATCAAGAAAGGAATGAGGGTCCCGAGATCGCCGAAGGCCCCGGCTAATTCCCGCAGGTTATATTCGTTCCCTCCCACCTTCATAAATAGCCCCCGGGTGGAGGAGATGCTTACACCTTAGCACCCCTCTTTATCCTGAGTCGTCCGTAAAATCCTAAGATGTCGATTCATAGAGAGTAATTCTACCTTACATAGTAACCGGGAATCCTACGCGATACAAGTTAGAAAGCAAATTTATCTTGCAAAGAGGTCCAGAGCTTTGGGGAGCACCCTGTTTACTTCACTTTGACCCATAGTTCTGCTTTCCCAGGGAGGCGGAAGCCGGGGAACGGGGCGCGAACCCAAACGTTAGGCATACCGACCCCACTCTTTACCGGAATTTCAAAGAATATCCTTGACAGGGATTGGGTCTCGCATTATTGTAAAAGAAGTTTAGAAAGGTGATGGAGTTCACCTCAAACCGCCATTAAGACCTGGCTGATAACTCCTACATTCGAAAGGGTTTTCCTGGAGAAGGTAGGAGTTTTTTATTTCCGACCCCTACCTGGGATCTGCCCGGATAGGGGTTTTTTTTGATGTAATGGGCCCTTCCGCTTTATCCAAGGATAAAGTTTACCACCGGACGGAGAAGGCTACCCGGCAGGGAAAGGAGATTCTGAATTATGAATGATAATCTCATTATTGGGATCTTCGTGCTCGTTGCTGCGATTATAGGGTTTCGTTTCGGTATCGCGGTATCGATTTTTGAGATCGCTGCCGGCATTATTGCCGGAAACTATCTGGGCGTCGAGGTGAGCGAATGGCTAAACAAATTCGCTGAGCTCGGCTCCTTACTCCTTATTTTCCTGGCAGGATCAGATATAGATGTAGCCTTTCTCAGGCGCCACGTTAAATCGGTAGGGTGGCTGGGGTCTCTCTCTTTTCTGGCCCCTTTCCTTGGAGTCCTGTTGTATGGTTATTTCCTGGAACACTGGCATCGAGATAAGCTCCTCCTCATGTCCATCGCCTCATCGAGCACCTCCGTGGCCGTGGTTTATCCCGTGCTGCGAGATTCAGGGCTCTTAAAGGTGGAGTTAGGGAAATTCCTGCTTTTGGTGGCATTTCTTCCCGATTTCCTGATTACCGTGGCGCTATTTGCGTTTTTCACCACCTTCGGAGTTCACACCATCATTACGATCGTCGCTTTAATCGTCCTGATTATCCTCCTGCGATATGCAAGCTTTCGGTTCATGAGGCGTTACGGAGAAACCTCCTCTGAGATTAAGGTCCGGTTTATCTTTGTGGTTCTGTTTGCCTTGGCCTTTATCTCTGAAAAAGGGAACCTCCATGCGTCCCTGGCCGTTTTTATTATGGGGATCGTCGTCTCTGAGCTGATGCAGGAGGAAAGAGCCACCGACAGAAACTTACGGGCGGTTGCCTTTAGCATCTTTGTCCCTATGTTTTACTTTAAAGCAGGGTTACTGGTTTCCATACCCAAGATGCTGGAAAATATAACTATGATCTTGATCCTTATTTTAATTGCCTTTGGATCCAAGTTTGTGGCGTTGTACCTGGCAGGAAGGCCCTATCTTACAGAAAATACCTGGTACGGGGCTATCCTTATGAACGCGCGACTCACTTTCGGGACCATTGCTTCGACCTACGGGTTAACTCATGGCATCATAGATCAGAAGGCATTTTCCACGCTGATCAGCCTGATCATTTTATCCTCGGCTCTGGCTTTAGTACTTACGGGGAAGCCCAAAGTGGATTTGCCGGTCCGTCATTGAACTTGGATGCAAATAAACCGACAGGAGGTCTATGAGCGATATTACGGTAAGAAAAAAAATGATGCGGATTTATCTGGGAGAAGACGACGAATATAACGGACAACCTCTTTATCATGCCATTGTGCTTCGGCTGCAGGAGCTGGGCATGGCCGGAGCTACGGTATACAAAGGGATAGAAGGTTATGGGGGACAACATCGGCTTAGAAAAGCCAAGACTTTCGTGCTTTCTGGGGATCTGCCGGTGACGGTGGTCACGGTAGATGCCCCGGCTAAGATCAAACGGGTCCTTCCTGAGATTGCCAGGATGATGAAAGACGGCATCATCGCTCTGCTGGAAGTGGAGGTGGTAACCGTTAGCGGGGGTGAGATCGTCACAGAAAACTGATTCATGAAAATACTCATACAATACGGGTTGGTCGCGTTGGGAGGTTCCTTGGGTGCCATGATGCGATACTGGTTGGGCGGAGTCGTTGCAGCACGATGGGGTACCCGTTTTCCTTACGGAACTTTTATTATTAATATAACAGGAAGTTTTGTCATTGGCCTGGTTTTGACGCTCATGACGGAGCGAATAACCGTACATCCCTACTGGCGGTTGGTTTTTCCGGTGGGGTTTGTCGGAGCTTATACGACCTTCTCCACGTTCGAATATGAGACTTTTAAAGCGATCGAGGGAGGAAATTGGGGAGTGGGCGCTTTGAATGTGGTGGGAAGCGTCGTCATTGGGTTTGTAGTCCTGTGGTTGGGTGTGATGATCGCCAGAAAAATCTAGGTAAACGTTCAGGTCCTCGCCCCCAACCCTTCCCCCACTCCCCCGTTCTCCTCATCTCCCATTCTTCAGCATACAGGAGGGTAGGGTCATGCTGGAAAGAGGCCTGGCTAAAAAACTGATCATCTACGTCAGTGAAGATGATCGCTATCAAGGGGAAGCCTTGTATGAAGCCATCGCCCACGTGCTTCATAAAAAAGGCATGGCCGGAGCTACGGTTACCAAAGGGATCGCCGGATTCGGAGCTCACGGCATTTACCACACAACCAAAATCTTGAGGCTCACCGAGAACCTCCCGATACGGATCGAAGTGACCGATGCCCCGGAGAAGATCGATGAAATCCTCCCGACCGTCTATGGGATGGTCGAGGAAGGGCTTATCGAAGTCCAGGATACTTATGTCATCAAGTACACCCATAAGCATGAAGAAGTTGAGAAAAAGGAAAAGAGGGAAGTGACGAAGCTACAAGGGCGCGCTAAAATGGTCCGGGTGTATATCAGCGAATCGGATCTCTGGGAGGGAGAGCCCCTCTACGTGGCCCTTGTAAAACGGCTGCGATTCCTCGGTATCGCCGGAGCAACGGTCTATCGGGGCATGATGGGATATGGGGCAAGCAGTATCATCCACAAACAGCACTTATTTATTCGGACGAAAGAGGTCCCTATGATGATAGCCATCGTCGACACGGAGGAAAAGATTAAACAGCTCATCCCAATCCTGGATAAAATGGTTCAGGAGGGATTGGTCGTTCTATCCGATGTAGAGGTCATTAAATATTCTTCCAAATAGTTGACGTCATCCGTTGTCCTTAGTATAGGGCGCCCAGCCGTGCCCTTTTACTAAGAGCCGTGGACTCGAATTATCATGAAATTGACGGGTAAAGCCAAAATGATAAGGATTTATATAGGGGAGGACGATGAGTGGGAGGGATCTCCCTTATACGAAGCCATTGTAACGAAATGTAAGGAACTGGAGATTGCAGGGGCAACGGTCTATCGAGGCGCTCTAGGGTACGGTGCCGGAAGCCATGGTCTCCGTAAAGAGAAGCTGTTCTCCCTCTCCGGCGATCTTCCCATCATGATCACCATCGTTGATCTGGAAGAAAGGATTAATCGAATCTTGCCGGTTCTGGATGAGATGATTCACGATGGCCTGATGGTGCTCTCCGATGTGGAGGTGATTAAGTATACCACAAGGACACAAAGGAGGGCTACGTCGGAGACGTGGAAATCGGTGGATCCAAAAGAAAATGACGTCGGGTAACTATCCCTGGGGCCTCGAGGAATCCAGGAGGCTACAAAATCCGGTCGGAGATCTCCAGTACTGAGTAATCGGACAAAGTTAATGCGGAGAGGATGAGGGGTGCAAAATGACCAGTCCCTCTTTACGAAGGGATAGCCGGATCTCCTCCCCGGGCGTCAAAGAAAGGGGGGTGTAGGTATAGGTGGGGAAGCGGACTTCCACCTCATGGCCGTTTGGAAGAGCGACCCGTAAGGTTTGGAAGTTCGAATGAGGTTGTTTGCCCACAACCTTCCCATCCACCTGGTTATGGCTCACGGCGCTGGTCACAGGCCGATTCGGATAGAGCACTTTAACATCCTCGGGACGGATGTAGGCGGTCACCCTCTCTCCTACGCTGATCGGCTGCAGAGGCGCCTCCAGGCGCAGACCCTCCCAATCCAGAAAGAGCCCGGCAGGTGTCCTAGCGACCACCCGGGCGTGAAAGACGTTGCGTATACCCAGAATTTCCAGGACCTTGGGGCTTGCCGGACGACGGAAGACAGATTCAATGGGTCCGACCTGGGTCACCTGTCCTTCGCGCATGACGGCCAGCCTATGTCCGATGGCAAAGGCATCGTCAAGATTATGGGTCACGCAGATCGCTACCAGACCTAGTTCTGCCTGCAGAATCCGCAGTTCCTGTTGGAGTCGCTCGCGCATGGATAAATCCAGAGCCGAAAAAGGTTCGTCCAGCAGCAACACCTCAGGTTGAGCGGCCAGCACCCTGGCAATAGCCACACGTTGCTGCTGCCCCCCGGACATTTCGTGGGGATAGTGCCGGGCCACGTGGGTCAGGTGCATCCGTTCCAGCAATTCCATTGCCCGTTGATGGGCGTTCGGCTTCCGCCACAGGGCATAGGCTACATTTTCCAGGGCGGTCAGGTGCGGGAAGAGCGCATAGTGCTGGAACACAAACCCCACCCTTCGCTTTCGCGCAGGCAGATTGACGGCCGGTCCGGTCCGGCGCTTGCGGAAGAACAACTTATCATCCAGCATAATTTCTCCGGCGTCCGGGGTCATCAATCCGGCGATAGCGCTCAGAGTCTGCGTCTTCCCCGCCCCAGAGGGCCCAAACAACACCAGAATCTCCGTCCCTACTTCCAACCGGGCCTGCAGGTGGAAAGTATCCAGCCGCTTTTCAATATCTATGCGAAGACGTGTCAGGCTCATATGGGTGGGAGGGTTGAAGGTTGAAGGTTGAAGGTTAACCTTCCAACCTTCAACCTTCAACCTTTTCCAACCTTCCAACCTTCCAACCTTTACCTCCCGGCCCCTCCATGTTGTTGAGGCTTGGGTCGTTGCGAGGGGCGTTCCACCCGACGTGCCCCCCACAGGCTGAGGAAGGCCAGGGCCGTCATAACTAACACCATTTGGTTGGCGGTGCTATACTCTCGGCTCTGTACCGCATCGTAAATGGCCAGGGGTAAGGTCTGGGTGCGGCCAGGGATATTGCCTGCCACCATCAACGTTGCCCCAAACTCCCCCAAGGCCCGGGCCGATCCCAAAATCAAGCCTGCCAGGATGCCGCGTCGGGCCAGGGGCAGCGTGACCCGCCACAGCACCGCAAGTTCTGAAGAACCTAGCGTGCGCGCCGCATTTTCCAGGGCCGGATCCACGCCCGCGATGGCAGCCCGTGCGGCCTGGACCATCAGCGGTAATCCGACCACCGCCGAAGCGATGGAGGCGGCCATCCAGGTGAAGAGAAGGGATACTCCAGACCATTCCACCAGCGGGCTTCCGCGCCCCAGCGCCAGCAGCAGATAGTACCCCACCACGCTGGGCGGCAGCACCAGCGGGAGGTTAATCGCGGTCTCCAGGAGCGTTTGCCCGGGGAAGCGGCGGCGGGCCAGCAGCAGAGCGAGCCCTAGTCCGACCAGGAAGAGCCAAATCGTGGCGACCGCCGTCACCTGAAGGGAAAGGCGAAAGGGATCCCAGCTCATTGGACCGGCTCCTCCCCCGGCAGGATAAAACCATACTTGCGCAAAATAGATCGCCCTGGGGAGCTGTTGACGAAGGCAGCGAATTGCCTGGCCTGCTGCTCGTGCCGGCTATCCTTGATCGCCGCCAATGCCTGGTCCAGGGGCTTATGCAGCGCCTGAGGGATAAGCACCCAGCGCCCGCCGCCTTGCATGCTTAAAGATAAGGCGGCAATGGCTACATCTACGTTGCCCGTTTCCGCATACTGGAGCGTTTGGCGCACGTTCTCGCCTAATACCAGCTTAGGCTGTACGGCCTCCCAGAGACCCGCCGATTGAAGCGCTTCACGGGCCGCCATTCCATAAGGCGCGTGGGCCGGATTGGCTATCGCAATCCGCCGAACCTCCGGGCGAACCAGGTCTTCAATACGTTCAATGTGCAACGGGCTATCGGCGGGTACCCAGAGGGTGAGACGCCCCCTGGCATAGAGCGCTTTCGTCTCCGGGAGGATCTTCCCCTTTCGCTCCAACTCCTCCACAAAAGAGACATTGGCCGCCGCATAAAGATCCACCGGCGCCCCCTGCTCGATCTGTTGAGCCAGTTGACCGGTTGAACCAAAATTGAAGATCACCTTCGTTCCGGTCTCTTCCTCAAACCGCTGGCCCATCTCTTTAAAAGCGAGGGCCAGATCCGCCGCCGCCGAGACGATCAGCGTCACCGGTTCCCGGGGCGCTTCCTTTGAAAAGCCGGCGCAGGGAATCCATACGTCTACTAACACGGCGAGAAGGATAAGAACTTTCAGTTTCATACGCATACCCCGTTGTGTTTTCTAAACTGAGAATGACCATAGATCCCGGATGTCCAGATTCAACGGGACCATTTTCCGGTAGGGCCTCTCTTTTCTTTTTGGTACATATAAGTCCGGGTCAACTAAATCCATTCTAAGAATCTTAAGCGGTTTCGTCAAGGAGATTGTCCGGCCAGGAGTAAATCCTTCCACCGTTAGAACGGTCCTTTGAAAAGGGATGAGCCTCAGACCTCTCGAAGGAACTCTAGCATCGAACGATTTACACGTTCGGGTGCATCTATCTGGACCCAATGACTGGCCTCCGGGATACGTTCGATACGAAGGTTTGGAACCCACTGCTCGAGACCCTGGGTGAGGCGGAGGCCCAGGTAGCGGTCCTGTTCTCCCCAGATGAGCAGTGTGGGGACCTCAATGCGGGGAATCCTGGGCGCGGTCTTACGAAGATTGCGGCGAAACCCGGCCCGGTAATAATTGATGGCCGCTGTAAGCGCGCCGGGCCGGGCAATCGCCTGCTTGTAGCGCTCGATATCGGCCTCCGTAAACGCTCCGGGTCTAACCGGATCACGGCGCAGCGTGCGATCAAGCAGGACATACCTCCCGGCACGGAAGAGGGCCTCCGGCAGCCAGGGGAGTTGGAAGAAGAA
>Ga0073934_10004652_pt1 | contig 22412 bp, 20 predicted proteins | sample LarsenN4metaG_FD_76834 | JGI IMG/M metagenome (GOLD analysis project Ga0073934, IMG submission 76834) | Hot spring sediment bacterial and archeal communities from British Columbia, Canada, to study Microbial Dark Matter (Phase II) - Larsen... ...
CAGTTGCTGCAGACGGTCGGCGTCGCCATGCACCACCGGCCCGGGCTGCGGCAGCTGCACCTGCAGCGCCAGCCCGGCAGACGCCAGCGCGTTGCGCGCGGCCGCGACGCGCTCGGCGCACAGCTCGCCGAGGTCGAGGTTGTGCTTGCGGTAGTTCAGCGCGCCGAGGTCCGCGCGCGCCAGCACGTAGAGATCCTCCACCAGCCGCTGCAGGTGCAGGACTTCCTGTTGCAGCGAGGCGATGCGCTCCGGCGTCAGCGGGCGGATGCCGTCGAGCAGCGCGTCGATCTCGCCGAGCAGGATGGCCAGCGGCGTGCGCAGTTCGTGCGAGATGTCCGCGAACCAGCGCGCTCGCGCGGTCTGGTTCTGCTCCAGCGTCAGCGCCAGTTCGCGCATGTCGCGCGCGAGGTCGCCGAGCTCGTCGCGGCGGCTGTCGTCCACCTCGATGCGGTACTGCTGCTGCGTCAGCCGGTGCGCCGCGCGCGAGAGGCGTTGCAGCGGCTGCGTGAAGTGCCGCGCCAGCAACACCGCGACCACCACCGCCACCAGCAGCGCGAACGCCGACACCGCCCACAGCGAGCGCAACTGGGCTTCGCGGAAATGCCTGTCGATGTCCGTTTCCAGCGGCGCCAGGCGCGGCGACGCGACGTAGCCGACGACGCGCCCGTCACTGCGCACCGGGATGCGGATGGCGAGCGGCCCGTTCGTCTCGCCGCGGGCGATCAGCACACGGCCTTCGGCATCGAGCAGCAGGACCGGCAGCGGTGGCGGCGGCAGCGGCGGCATGCCGCCGCCCGGGTGGCCGTGGCCGCCGTGCTGGCCGCCGGCCTCGTGCGCGGGCATGCGCCGGGCCAGGCGGAAGAACTTTTTCGGCTCCGCGCGCAATGCCTGCCAGCCCGGGTCTTCCTGCCAGCGCTCGGCGAGCTCGTCGGCGAGCAACTGCAGGCGCAATTGCTGCTGCGCCAGCAGGTAGTCACTCATGCCGAGATCAAAACGCCACTGGAACAGCAGCACGATGCCGAGCACCAGCGCGAGGGCGAGCGCACACAGGGCGAGAACGAGGCGGGACCGGATGCTCATCGGCGCAGACTAGGTTCGCGCGGGCGCGGGCGGCAAGCGCCGCCGGCGCGCTTCCCGGAAGTTTGCACATTCAGCGTGCGTGCGAGCCGGCGGCCGCCTGTGCGACGCCGCCGGTGGCCGCGCGCTCAGGCGGCGCGGTAGCGCCCGTTGTCGCCGGCCACGCCGGCGAGGGCCACCAGCGGGTCGTGCGTGAAACACAGCCGCACGCCGCGTGCGACGCAGTCGGCAAGCAGCGCGGCCTTTTCGTCGATGAGCAATTCCGGGTAGCGGTCGTAGCCCATCGTCAGCGGCACGTGCACCCAGGCGGCGCCGGGGATGAGGTCGCTGGCGAACAGCACCGGGCCGCCGTCGTCCTTCGGCAGTGCAACTTCCGTGAGCAGCAATCCCGGCGTGTGGCCGTCGCTGTAGTGGAATCGGTAGCCGTCACCGAGCACGCGCGAGTGCGCGCCCTCGACGATCACCAGCCGGCCGCTGGCGTCGAGCAGTTTCGGCAGTTCCGGAATGTAGGAGGCGCGGTCGCGCGCGTGCGGCTTGCAGGCGCGCTCCCAGGCCTTCTTGCTCACCACCACCTGCGCGCGCGGAAACGCCAGCGACAGCGGCTCGCCCTCGCGCCAGGCGTTCAGCAGGCCGCCGGCGTGGTCGAAATGCAGGTGCGAGATGACGATGACGTCGATGTCCGCCGGTGCCAGCCCCTGCTGCGCGAGCGAATCGATGAGCACGTGCCGCGTTTCGTTGACGCCATAGCGCTCGCGCAGTTTCGGCTCGAAGAAGGCGCCGATGCCGGTTTCCAGCAACACGTGGCGCACGCGCCCGTCGGCGTGCGTTTCGCGCACCAGCAGGCAGCGGCAGGCGAGGTCGATGCGGTTGCCGGCGTCCGGCGGCGCCCACTTTTCCCAGACCGCGCGCGGCGCGTTGCCGAACATCGCGCCGCCGTCCAGTTTCTGCGTGTTGCCGGCGAGGGGGATGAGGGTGCGGGTGCTCATGTCGCCTGCTCCAGTTGTTCCATCGCCGCCAGCAGCTTCGCCTCGGTGTCCTCGATCAGTTCCGCCAGCCGCTTGCGGTCGGCCAGCAGCGTCTCGAGCCTGGCCTTTTGCGACGGCTGGTAGATGTCGCCACCGGCAAGCGCGGCCTCGACGCTGTCGCGCTCGCTGTTCAACGTGGCGAGACGGTTGTCGAGGTCGGCGACCGCCTTCTGCAGCTTTTTCACGTCGCGCGAGACGAACGTGCCCTTGCCGGCCGCCGCCGGCGCAGCGGCCGCCGGCGCCGTGGCGGCGGGTTGCACCGCGGCAGCAGCCGGAAGCGGCGCGGCAGTGACCGGCGCGCGGGTGGCCTTTGCCGTCGCGCGCGCCTGTTCGCCGCGTTGCGTGTCCAGCCACTTCGCGTAGCCGTCGAGGTCATCGTTGAACGGCGTCACCGTGCCGTTGTCCACCAGCACCAGCTCGTCGACGGTGGCGCGCAACAGGTGGCGGTCGTGCGACACCACCACCAGCGCGCCGTCAAATTCCTGCAGCGCCTCGGTGAGCGCCTCGCGCATCTCGAGGTCGAGGTGGTTGGTCGGTTCGTCCAGCAACAGCACGTTCGGCTTCTGCCAGACGATCATCGCCAGTGCCAGCCGCGATTTCTCGCCGCCGGAAAACTGGCCGCAGGGCGTCAGCGCCATGTCGCCGTGGAAATCGAAGGTGCCGAGGAAGGTGCGCAATTCCTGCTCGCGCACGCGCGGCGCGATGCGTTGCATGATCAGCAACGGCGTCGCCTTGAGGTCCAGCGAATCCACCTGGTGCTGCGCGAAGTAGCCGATGCGGCATTTTTCCGCCGCCAGGCGTTCGCCACGCAGCAGCGCGAGCTCGCCCACCAGCGCCTTGATCAGCGTCGACTTGCCGGCGCCGTTGCGGCCGAGCAGGCCGATGCGCGAATCCGGCGTCAGCTCGAGGTTGACCTCGCCCAGGACCGTGCGCTCGCCGTAGCCGAGGTCGGCGTGGTCCAGGCGCAGCAGCGGGCTGGTGAGGTTCTCGGCCTTCGAGAAGTGGAAATCGAAGGGCGAATCGAGTTGCACGGCGGCGATCATCGTCAGCCGCTCCAGCGCCTTCAGGCGGCTCTGCGCCTGGCGCGCCTTCGAGGCTTTCGCGCCGAAGCGCGCCACGAAGTTCTGCATGTGCGCGATCTTCGCCTGCTGCTGCACGTAGGCGGCCTGCTGTTGCAGCAGGCGCTCGGCGCGCTGGCGCTCGAACTGGGAATAGTTGCCGGTGTAGAGCGTGGCCTTCTGCTGTTCGATGTGGACGACGTGGTCGACGCAGGCGTCGAGGAAGTCGCGGTCGTGCGAGACCAGGAACAGCGTGCCGGTGAACTTCTTCAGCCACTCTTCCAGCCAGAGGATGGCGTCGAGGTCGAGGTGGTTGGTGGGCTCGTCGAGCAGCAGCAGGTCGGCGCGGCGCATCAGCGTGTGCGCCAGGTTCAGGCGCACGCGCCAGCCGCCGGAGAAGTCGCTCACCGGGCGCTCGTGGTCGGCGGGCGCGAAGCCGAGGCCGTCGAGCACGCGCGCGGCGCGCGCACGCACCGTGTAACCGTCGGCGTCGGCGATCTTTTCGTGCAGTTGCGCCATGCGGTCGTAGTCGTCGGTGAGTTCCACCCGCGCCAGCTCCGCCTCCAGCACGCGCAGCTCGACGTCGCCGTCGATGACGAACTCGATGGCCGGCCGCGCCAGCGCCGCCACTTCCTGCGCCATGTGCGACACGATCCAGTCGCGCGGCCGCTCGAGGTCGCCCTGGTCGGGGCCGATCTCGCCCTTGAGCATGGAGAACAGCGTGGACTTGCCGGCGCCGTTGCGGCCGGTGAGGCCGACATGCCAGCCGTGGTGCAGCGCGAATTCCGCGCCCTCGATGAGCGTGCGGCCGTTGCGGGCAAGGCGGAGATTGCGGAAGCGGATCATGGTGGCGGGCCGGGCAGTCGTCGGGGGGGCGGGCAGCGGGCCGGCAGTGTAGGAGCGGGGCATGGCCCCGACAATCGCGGCCGGCCGCAAGGCGCGCGCCCTGCGCCGGCGCAACGGTGCCCCGGCCGGACGGTTACCGAGAGGCAACATCCGCCCCGGAGCGCCTCGCTACAATGGCCCCCGGCGTCACGGAATCGCGCCAGCACGCTGCGTCCGCACCGCCCGCCGCGGTTCCATAACAACAACTATTCCCGCCCGGACCCTTCCATGCCGCGCCATCGCCTGCTGGCCCTCCTGCTGCTTGCCGCCCTCGGCCTCGCCGGCTGCACGCAATACAACAAGGGCGCCGTCTACCTCTACGACCGCGACAACAACCGCGGCAAGTACAAGTTCCATTCCGAGCTGGTCACCGAGGACGGCACGAAGATCCGCTTCACGGTGTTCCAGCCGGGCATGCCGGCGACGGCGCGCCGGCCGCTGATCATCCACGCGCACGGGTTTGCACTGACGCGCATGAAGGGGCGCGTCGGCATGTACGGTTCGCTGCTGCTCACCGGCAAGGCCGCCATCGAGGCCTGGGACGCCGGCTACTACGTCATCAGCATCGACCAGCGCGGCCACGGCGCCAGCGGCAGCAAGATCGGGCTCATCGACCCGGACCGGGAAGCGAAGGACATTTCCGCCATCATCGACTGGGCCGACAAGCACCTGTACATCGCGCGCAAGAACGGTGACCCGCGCGTGGGCATGATCGGCGAGAGCTACGGCGGCGCCGTGCAACTGATGGCCAGCGTCAGGGACCCGCGCATCGACGCCATCGTGCCGGTCACCACCTGGTACGACCTCAACGACGCGCTGCTGCCGAACGGCGTTGCCAAGAGCGACTGGGCGATCTTCCTCGGCGGCGTCGGCTACCTGTTCAACCCCTTCCACATGGACAACGCCATGGCCGGGCAAATGGCGCGCGAGGTCCTGTTCGATGCGCCGCAGCCGGCGCTGCGCGAAAAGTTCGCGCGCAACAGCCTCGCCTCGCACTGCAGCGGCGAGGACATGCCGCATGCCGACGCGCTCATCATCCACGGCTTCCGCGACACCGTGTTCCCGCTCAACCAGGGCCTGGCGATGCGCGAGTGCTTCCAGCGCGCCGGCAAGGACGTGCGCTTCATCGCCATCGAGCACGGGCACCTGGCGCCCACGGCGCAGCTCTCGCCGGGCCTGCCGGTGTGGTACGCGCCGGACGCCGTCACCTGCGGCGACCGCACGCTGGATTTCCGCGACATCGTCGTCGCCTGGTTCGACACCAAGCTGCGCGACAAGAACCGCAGCCACATGGTGCCGGCGCTGTGCCTCACCGGCGACAAGGCGGTGGACGAGGACGGCATGCCGCCGCTGGCGTCCTTCGAGATCCCGGCGACCGCCATCGGCACCGGCAGCAGCGGCCTGTTCGAATGGATGGCGCGGCCGCTGCAGGCCGGCGGCAACCTGCTGGTGGCGGATGAAACGCCGGACGACTGGTGGGCGCTGCGCAAGGACGGCGGCCTGCGTCCGGGCCGCGTTCCGTTGCTGCGCGCCAATTCGCCGCTGTGGATCGCCGGCGCACCGACGGTGTCCATCGACATCACGGCAACGGACCGCGACGACGCCGTGGTGTTCCTGCGCCTCGCGGCGTGGCAGCCGGGCAAGGGCAGCTACCGCGTGCTGAGCCAGCAGGTGACGCCGGTGCGCGGGCCGGGCCGGCACGAGATCCCGCTCGCCGCCGTGCGCACGAAGCTGCAGCCGGGCGAATTGCTCGGCCTGCTGGTGCAGGGCTACAGCAACCAGTTCCGCCTGACCGGCTCCGGCTTCGGCACCGATGCCACCGTCAGCGGCCGGATTTCCCTGCCGATCGCGCGGGGCAGCGAATGGCACGACGTCGCGCAGGCGAAGGTCGCGCTCGAGGAAAAGCGCCGGCGCGAAGCGGAAGAAAAGGCGCGCGCCGAAGCCGAAGCCCGTGCCAGGGCCGAGGCGGAAGCCGCGGCGAAGGCGGGCGCCGCGCAGGGCGATGCGGCCGGCCAGGCCGCAGAGCCGGCGGCAACGGGCACCGCCGGGCAGGCGGTGACGGCACCGGCCGGGGACGCCGCGTCACCGGCCGCCGCGCCCGTCGAAGCACCTGCCGCGGTGGCGCCCGCCGCACCTGCCGCCGCACCTGCCGCCGCACCCGCCGACACCGGCGCGGCGGCGAGCCAGGCCACGCCGGAGTAGCGGCCGCGCACGCCGCTTGCAGCACCCCGCCGCGCGGCCTAAGGTGCGCGGCCATGCGCCGCCACCCTTTCCCCGACAACGACACCCTCTGGCAAGACGTCTGCGCGCTCTATGAGCGCGAGGGCGTGATGGCACGCGCCCTGCGCGTGCAGGACAGCTACGGCCTGTGCCTGACGCTGCTGCTGCTCGGCATCGCCGTCGGCCGGCGCGGCATTGCCCTGCACGAGGGCGCGGTGCCGGCGCTGCGCGCGCTGATCGCGCAGCAGTACTTCCAGGTCATCGCGCCGATGCGCATGGCACGCCGCGCCCTGCGCGACAGCGACCCGCAGGGCTACGCCCAGGCCAAGCAGCTGGAGCTGGCCCTGGAGCGCAACCTGCTCGACCAGGCCGCCGCCATCTGGCGCGGGCGCGCGCTGTGGAATGCCGAGGAAGCGATCTACCGCAACATCGACTTCGTGCTGGATGCGCACGCCGAAGACCTGCCCGATGCCGCCTACGCGGCGGCGGGCAACCTCGGCAAGATGCTGGAGAGCGGCTAGCCGGCCGGCGCCGTTGTGCGGCGCCGGGGATGCCCACACGCACGTTGCGCGCAAAAAGAAAGGGCGGCATCACTGCCGCCCTTTCGTTGTCAGGCCAGCCTGACGTCGATCACGCATCCGTTTCCGGATTGAACACCACGCGATCCGCCGCTTCCGGCGTCAACGGCGCCTCGGTGGCCGGCTTGGCCTTCGGCGCGCGCGGCTTCTTCGGCGCGGCCGGTTTTTTCTTCGCCTTCGGTGCCGGCGCGATGCCGACGGCTTCCTCGACCTGCTTCTCGATCTTCTGCGCGGCCTTCTTCGCCTTCGCCGCGGTTTGCTTCACGGCCTTCTCAACGGCCTTCTCGGCTTTCTGCACGGCCTTGACGGCTTTCTTCGCGTTGGCCTTCGCGGTCTTCATGGCCGGCGACGGCCTGGCCGCCTTCTTCGCGGCCTTCTTCGCCGGTTTCGCGGCTTTCTTCGGTGCGCCCTTCACCGCCTTTTCAGCGCCTGCGACCACTTTCTCGGCCAGTTCCGCCACCTTGATCTTGGCCAGGGCCTGATTGGCGCTGGCGAGTTTCTCGGCGGCATTGCGCGCGGCAGCAAACGCCTCGGTGGCGGCCTTGCGGGCCTTCTCCACTTCCTTGCGCGCGGCGGCGTTGTTGCTCTTGCTGGCCTTGGTTTCCGCAGCCTTGATCTTCTTCATGCTCGCCTTCTCATGCTTGACCGTGGACTTGAAATCCTTGGTCAGCTTGGCGAGGAACTTGTTGGCATCGGCAATTTCCTTGTCGATGGCTTTCAGCACTTTCGCGCCGATGTTCTTCACATCGGCCTTCAGGGTATCGACGGACAGTTTCGCTTTCTTCGCTTTTTTCTTGGCCATGACGCAATTCCTTCCTGTGGCTGTCGGGGTGAGGGCGCAACGATGAGGACAACAAAAGCTAAATCGCGTGTGCTGACTGCACGAGATATCCGGCGTCCGACAACGGTGTCGGCGATGTCGTCGGGAGCCGTGTCCGCGCGCGAACGGGCATTGCAGCGGGCAAGACAGTGTAAGCAACCGCCATGCCAGTTCAAGCGCAGGCCGGCCGGCACGCCGGCGCTTGCCGGGTTGCCGGCACCGCATCCGCCGGCCCGGGCTTGCGTGCATCCGCCGCCGCGCGACGCAGATGCACGAACAAACCGCGCTAGAATGCCGCCGCCCCGGCATCGCGCCGGTGAGGTGAATCAACAAACCCGCAACGCATTGCACGGCAGCGCCAGGCGCATGCCATCCCTTCCGGAGGGGACATGAAACGAATCGGACTGGTGCTCGCGGCCACCCTGGCCATCGCCGGCTGCAGCGACGAGAGCAAGGAAGAAGGCTGGAAGGTGGGCTACAGCCTGGGCTACAAGCTCGGCGAGCGCATCCAGACGGAAATGGACGACCTCAACGTCGACGGCTTCGTGGCGGGCTTCCAGGACGCCTACGCCGGCGGCAAGGACCGCAAGCTGACGGACGAGGAAATGCAGGCCTCGATCCAGGGCTACCAGGAAAAGCGCGTGACCAAGATGCGCGATGAAATGAAGGCCAAGGGCGAGCAGAACGCGGTCAGCGGCAAGGCCTTCCTCGCCGAGAACGGCAAGAAGCCCGGCGTCACCACCACCGCCAGCGGCCTGCAATACGAAGTGCTGGCCGAGGGCAGCGGCCCGAAACCGAAGGCCACCGACGTGGTGAAGGCGAAGTACCACGGCACGCTGATCGACAGCACCGTCTTCGACTCCACCCGCGAGCGCGGCGACGTGCCGGCAGAGTTCCCGCTCAACCGCGTCATCCCGGGCTGGACCGAGGGCCTGCAGCTGATGAGCAAGGGCGCCCGCTACAAGTTCTACATCCCTTCCGAACTCGCCTACGGCGAGCGCGGTGCCGGCCCGCAGGTCGGCCCGAACGCGGTGCTGGTGTTCGAGGTGGAACTGGTCGACTTCACGTCGCCCTGATCATCGTCCTGCGCACGGGAAGGCCGGTCACTGACCGGCCTTCTTCGTTCCGGGGCAACGCCAACCCACCGCCCCGGCGCGCACCCCCTGCCGCCTGCCAGCCAGCCAGCGAGCCATCCATGTCCCTGCCCATCGTCTGCCCGCTGTGCCGCGGCGCGCTGCAACGCGGCGTCACCCGCTGGCATTGCGGCAATGGCCACGCCTTCGACGTGGCGCGCGAGGGCTACGTCAACCTGCTGCCGGTGCAGCAACGCCGGAGCCGCGCGCCCGGCGACAACGCCGACATGGTGCGTGCGCGGCGCGAGTTCCTCGACGCCGGCCACTATGCCCCGCTGCGCGAGGCCATCCGCGCCCTGCTGGCTGCACGGCCGGCGGCCCATGTGCTCGACATCGGTTGCGGCGAGGGCTACTACACCGGCGTCCTGCGTGCCGGCAGCGAATCCGCGGCGGCGGCCGGCGAAAGCGTCGGCATCGACATTTCGCGCGACGCCATCCAGCGCGCGGCGAAGCGCTACCCCGGCATCACCTGGCTGGTGGCGGGCAGCGCCGCGCTGCCGCTGGCCGACGCCTGCTGCGACCTCGTGGCCAGCCTGTTCGCGCCGGTGCCGGCAGCCGAGATCGCGCGCGTGCTCGCGCCGGGCGGCCAGGTGCTGATCGCGACGCCGGACGCCGACCACCTGCAGGCGCTGCGCGAAATCCTGTTCGAGACGGTGCGGCCGCACGAGCCGGCGAAATCGCTCACCGCGCTGCTGCCGGCGTTCGTCGAAGTGACGCGCGCGCGGGTGCGTTTCCCGCTGGCGCTGGACACCGCCGCGCTGCGGCAGTTGCTGTTGATGACACCCTACGGCTGGCGCGCCACGGCGGCACGCCGCGAGGCGTTGCTGGCGCGCGGACAGCTCGAGGCGCAGGCGGCGTTCACGCTGTTCCTGCTGCGCCGCGCCGACGCCTGACGGCGTCAGCCGGCGAACAGCAGCACGGCCAGCGGCAGCAGCAGCGCCGTCACCAGCCCGGTGAGCGCCAGCGCGACGCCGGCGAAAGCGCCGGGCTTGTGGCCCATTTCGATGGCGCGCGCGGTGCCCACCGCATGCGCCACCACGCCGAGCACCAGGCCCATCACGCGCAGGTCGCGGATGCGCAGCCAGGCAAAGATCCAGGGCGCGACGATGCCGCCGACGATGCCCGTGATGATGACGATGCCGACCGCCAGCTCGGGGTTGCCGCCGGTGATCTGCGCCACCGGGAAGGCGATGGCCGAGGTCACCGACTTCGGCGCCAGCGACAGCAGCAGTTCGCGCGCCGGCGCGAAGGGCAGCACCAGCAGGATCGCGAGCAGCGGCGCGATCAGCGCGCCGGCCAGCACCGCCGTCAGCACCGGCTTCATCGAGTGCAGCACCGTGCGGCGCTGCCGGTACACCGGCACCGCGATCGCCACGATGGTCGGCCCGAGCAGCCAGTACAGCAGTTGCGTCGCCGCGCGCCAGTCGGCGGCAGGCACCCCGAGGAACAACAGCACCAGCACCAGCGGCACCGTCGCCGTCACCAGCGGATGCGCCAGCGGGTGGTGGTGCAGGCGCAGCCACAGGCGCTGGCCGGCGACGTAGGCCATGGCGCAGGCGGCGATGCAGGCGACGGCGAACCAGAACGCCTGCCAGGACGCGAACATCGCCAGCACGCCGCTCACGATTTTTCCTCGCGCACCGCCGTGTCACCGGCGCTCGCCTCCGGCGGCACCGTGAATTTCAGCAACAGCGCCAGCGCGATCATCGCCAGCGGCGTGCCGATGCCGATGGCCACCGCCAGCGGCGCCGCCCAGGGCGCGAAGCGGCCGGCATCCAGCACCAGCGCCACCACCGGCCCGAAGAACAGCAGCGTGAGGTTGCGCAGCAGCAGGTCCGCGGCGCGCGCGATGCGGTTGAGCAGGCGCTCGCCGAACAGCACCAGCAGCGCCAGCAGCATCAGCATGCCGGCGACGGCGCCGGGAAAGGGAATGCCGAGAAACGTCACCAGCCAGTCGCCGGCCAGTTGCAGGCCGACGAGCAGGGCAAAGCCGAACAGGAGGTCGAACATCGCGGACGCTTGCTGTCGGCGATCAGCCGCGCTGGCGCAGCAACTGGAACAGGAACAGCACCACCAGGCCGACAAACACCAGCGCGGTGAGTTCCGCCAGGCTGAACCCCATGAAGGTCCAGTCCACCACCGCGCATTCGCCGGAGCCGCGCAGCACCATGCCGATGACGTCCTGCATCGGGAACACGTCCAGCATGTAGTCGAGCCCCGGCCCGCAGGCCGGCACCTGGTCGGCCGGCATGTGCTGTAGCCAGACATGGCGGCCGGCCACGCCGAGGCCGGCCAGCCCGGCGAACAACCCCAGCAGGGCGTAGACGCGCTGCCCGACCGCCTTCGGGTTGTGCAGGATCGCCAGCGCCAGCACGGCCATCGCCGCGAACACCGCCACCCGCTGCAGGATGCACAGCGGGCAGGGTTCCAGCCCGACGACGTGCTGCAGGTACAGCGCAAAGGCCGTCGCCACCAGGCAGGCGAGCAGGCCCAGGATGTTGACGAAGCGGTAGCCGGGCAGGGACATCGCGGACTCCTTCAGGGGGTGGCTGGTCACGGGCGCCGGCCTGCGGCGCCCGCGCGCGCGGGTATTACTTCACGGCGTTGGCGTCGGTGCCTTCCGGTGCCGATTCCGGCGGCGGCGGCGCCTTGAAGTCGACCAGTTCGACCTCGAACACCAGCAACTGGTTCGGGCCGATTTCCGGGCTGATGGCACGTGCGCCGTAGGCGAGCGCCGGCGGCACGAACAACTTGTACTTCGCGCCGCGATTCATCAACTGCAGGCCCTCGGTCCAGCCGGGAATGACGCGGTCGAGCGGAAAATCAACGGGCTGGCCGGACTCGCGGCTGGAGTCGAAGACGGTGCCGTCCGGCAGCGTGCCGTGGTAGTGCGCGGTGACGATGTCGGTGCGCGCCGGTGACTTGCCCTTGCCCTTGGCGAGCACCTCGTACTGCAGGCCCGACGGGGTGGTCTTGACGCCCTTGCGCTTGCCGTTTTCAGCCAGGAAGGCCTCGGCGCGGGCGAAGTTTTCCTGCGACACCTTGTTGAACGCCTCCTGCGCGCGCGCCTCGCGCTGCGCGTTGAAGTTGTTCACCACCATGGCGGTCTGCTGCTCGTCGAGCAGCGACGGCTTGCCGGCGAAGGCGTCGCTCATCGCCTGCTGGAAGGCCTCGAGGTCGAGTTCCGGCAGGTCGCCGCTGACGCGCTTGCCGAAGTTGTGGCCCATCGCGTAGCTGAACGCGCTGGTGTTGCTCATGCCCGCCGGCAGGCTGGCCACCGGCTCCACCGCCACCGCCTCGACGGCAACACCGGCCGCCGCGGCGTCGGCGGCGGTGACGTCCTGGTTGGCGGTGTCGGCCTGCGCCAGGCCGGAGGCCAGCAGCGCACAGAAAAGCCAGCGTGAATGTTTCATCGCACGTTTCCTCAAGGATGCCGCGGTTGCGGCGAATGTCGGGGTGGCGCGCGCCGGCGCACGCCCGGAAAGGATGTTCATGCCGGCGCGCCGTACCAGGCGGCAACGTAATCGGCGAAGGCCGGCGCGTCCGCCAGTTCCAGCTCGCGCTGTTCCTCCAGCGATTCCATGGCCAGGTGCTCGAAGAATTCGCGGCGCGCGCTGCTCATCGGCTGGTGGCGGAAATGGTTGCGCGCCCGTTGCGCGTGCGCCATCGCGAACTCGAAGTAGCTGCACTCGCGCGCGCGCAGTTCGTCCAGCACGCGCGCACTCGGCGTCAGCGACGGGTCCACCAGCTTGCGCCGCTGCGCCGCCAGCGACCGCGTGTAGCCGTGCGACGAGGGACGCGCGTCGTCGAGCAGCTGCGCCACCGGCAGCATCGCCTCGCACAGCGCATAGCCCCATTCGCGCAGGCCGGCGGTGGCGCCGTGCATCGTGACCTGCGCCTGCGGGCTGCGGCCCTCGTTCACCGCCCCCTGCAGGTTGGCCTTGTTCTGCGCCAGTTCGGCCGGGCCCTGCAGCGGGCTGTCGTGCAGCAGGCAGAAGGCGGCGAACAGCTCCATGAAGTAGGCGGTCTCGTGGTCGATGCCGACCGGCAGGAACGGGTTCAGGTCCAGGCTGCGCATCTCCACGTACTCGACGCCGCGCGAACGCAGCGCGACCGCCATGCGCTCGCCGGGCAGCGGCACGCTCTTCGGGCGGATGGAGCCGTAGAACTCCGCCTCCATCTGCAGGACGTTGGCGTTCAGCTGCTTCCACTCGCTGCCCTGGCGCACGCCGATCTTCTCGAACGCCGGGTGCGGCGTGCGCATCGCCTGCTCGAGCGAGCCGACGTAGGCGTCCAGCGAGTTGTAGCTGACGTCCAGCGCCTTCTGCACGTTGTTCGAGTAGCCGATGTCGCTCAGGCGCAGGCTGGTGGCGTGCTGGCGGTAGAGCGTGTGGTTTTCCGCCTCCTCCAGCGTGTGCGCGCGCCCGCGCAGGAAGCTGGCGCACATCGCCGGCGAGGCGCCGGTCAGGTAGGCCACCAGCCAGACGTACTTCTGGTAGTTGCGGATCAGCGCGAAGTATTCGCGCGAGACGAAGGCCTCGTGCTCGACATCGCAGGCGCCCTCGTTCTTGCGGTAGGCCCACCAGAAACTGTCCGGAAAGGAAAAGTTGTAGTGGATGCCGGCGATCGCCTGCATGTGGCGCCCGTAGCGGTGCCAGAGCCCGTGCCGGTAAACCGTCTTGAAACGGCCGAGGTTGGAAGAGCCGTACTGCGCGATCGGGATGGAAAGCTCGTCGCCGATGATGCAGGGCATCGAGTTCACCCACAGCAGTTCGTCGCCGAGTTTCTCGTAGACGAAGTGGTGGGTGTCGGTGAGGAACAACAGGGCGTCGGTGATGTGCTCGTAGGCCGGGGTGATGAACTCGAGCAGCGCCTCGGAATAGTCGGTGGTGACGTGCGGATGCGTCAGCGCCGAACCGAGCGCGGCCGGGTGCGGCGTCTGCGCGATGTGCCCGGCCGGCGTCACGCGCAGGCTTTCCTTCTCGATGCCGCGCCGCATGCCGCGCAGCGTGTGCACCTTCTGCTGCTCGCGCAGCAGGGCGATACGGCGGACCAGGCGTTCGGTGTTGAAGACGGGCATCGCGGTTTCCTGCACGAGCGAGCGCCCGACTATAGCGCAGAGCGGTTGCGCGGCCGCGGGCACCGGCCGCCTGCGCGGCGGGCCGCTACTTCCGGTCGATGCCGGCCTTGCTCAGGGCGGCGGCGAAGGCGCCCTTGCCGCCGCCCTGGGGCTGCGCACCGAAGGAGCGCTGCTGCTGCGCCGGGTCCGGGCGGCCACGGCCGCCGCCGGGCGCATCGCCGCCGGCCTTGCCGGCACCGGCAGCCGCCGCGCCCGGCTGGTCGTCCATGCGCATGGTCAGGGCGATGCGCTTGCGCGCCAGGTCCACCTCGAGGACCTTCACCTTCACGATGTCGCCGGCTTTCACCACCTCGTGCGGGTCCTTCACGAAGCGGCTGGCCAGTGCCGACACGTGCACCAGGCCGTCCTGGTGCACGCCGATGTCGACGAAGGCACCGAAGGCGGCGACGTTGGTCACCGTGCCTTCCAGCACCATGCCGGGCTTCAGGTCCTTCATGTCCTGCACGTCCTCGCGGAACTCGGCGGCCTTGAACTCGCCGCGCGGGTCGCGGCCGGGCTTGTCCAGTTCCTTCAGGATGTCGGTGATGGTGGGAACGCCGAACTTCTCGCTGACGAATGCCTGCGGCTTCACGCTGCGCAGGAAGGCGCCGTCGCCGATCAGCGACTTCAGTTCGCGGCCGCTCTGCTGCGCGATGGCCTGCACCAGCGGGTACGCCTCCGGGTGCACGGCGGAGGCGTCCAGCGGGTTGTCGCCGCCGGTGATGCGCAGGAAGCCCGCGGCCTGCTCGAAGGTGCGCTCGCCGAGGCGCGGCACGTCCTTGAGTTGCTCGCGCGTCCTGAACGCGCCGTTCTTCGCCCGGAAGGCGACGATGTTGCCGGCGATGGTGCCGTTCAGGCCGGCAATGCGCGCCAGCAGCGGCGCGCTGGCGGTGTTGACGTCGACGCCCACCGCGTTCACGCAGTCCTCGACGACGCCGTCGAGCGAGCGCGCGAGCTTCAGCTGGTTGACGTCATGCTGGTACTGGCCGACGCCGATGGACTTCGGCTCGATCTTCACCAGTTCCGCCAGCGGGTCCTGCAGGCGGCGGGCGATGGAAACGGCGCCGCGGTAGGAGACATCGAGATCCGGGAATTCGTTGGCCGCCAGCTCACTGGCCGAGTAGACGGACGCACCGGCCTCGCTGACGACGATCTTCTGCGCCTTGATCGCCGGGTGCTTCTTCAGCAGTTCCGCGGCGAGCTTGTCGGTTTCACGCGAAGCGGTGCCGTTGCCGATGGCGATCAGCTCCACCTTGTGCTTCTGGCACAGCGCCGCGAGCACGGCGATCGCGCCGTCCCAGTCGTTGCGCGGCTCGTGCGGGAAGATGGCGCAGTGCGCGAGCAGGTCGCCGGTGGCGCCGACCACCACCACCTTCACGCCGGTGCGCAGGCCCGGGTCCAGGCCCATGGTCGGCCGCATGCCGGCCGGCGCCGCCATCAGCAGCGCCTTCAGGTTGCGCGCGAACACCTTGATCGCTTCCTCGTCGGAGCGCTCGCGCACGTCGCCGATGAGCTCGCTCTCGAAATGCATCAGCAGCTTGACGCGCCAGGTCCAGCGCACGACCTCGTTGAGGAAATCGTCGGCGGCGCGCTTCTGGTGGCTCCAGCCGATGTGCGCGGCAATCATCGCCTCGCAGGGATGCACGCGGGTGCGGTCATCCTCGTCGCCGACGGCCAGCCCGACGGTGAGGAAGCCCTCGTTGCGCCCGCGCAGCATCGCCAGCACGCGGTGCGACGGTGCCGTCGCCAGTTTTTCGTGGTGCGCGAAGTAGTCGCGGAACTTCGCGCCCTCCATTTCCTTGCCGGCAACCACCTTCGCGCTGATCTCGCCTTCGGCCCAGAGGAAATCGCGCAGGCGCTGCAGCAGGGCAGCGTCCTCGGCGAAGCGTTCCATCAGGATCTGCTTGGCGCCGTCGAGCGCGGCCTTGATGTCCGCCACGCCCTTGTCGGCATCGAAGTACTTCATCGCCTCGTCGGCCGGCAGCAACGCGGGGTTGCCGAACAGGGCGTCGGCGAGCGGTTCCAGCCCGGCTTCGCGCGCGATCTGCGCCTTGGTGCGCCGCTTCTGCTTGTAGGGAAGGTAGAGGTCCTCGAGGCGCGCCTTGTTGTCGGCGGCACGGATCTCCTTCTCGAGTTCACCGGTGAGCTTGCCCTGCTCGGCGATGCTTTTCAGGATCGCCTCGCGGCGCTCCTCCATTTCGCGCAGGTAGCGCAGGCGCTCGTCGAGATGACGCAGTTGCGTGTCATCGAGGCCGCCGGTGACTTCCTTGCGGTAGCGCGCAATGAACGGCACGGTGGCGCCGTCGTCGATCAACTCGACGGTGGCGACCACCTGCGCAAGCTTCACGGCAAGCTCGTCGGCGATCTTCTGGGCAATGGCAAGCGCGGTCGATGACATGGGGCGTCCTGTTGCGTGTTGCGAAGGCCGGCGATTCTAGCGAGAAAACGCTAACGCGGCCGGCGTGAATTTCGCGCACGCGACGGGCCCCGTCATGCTTGTCGATTCGCACGCATGTGCCACCCGATTTGCGCAGCGGGCGGGGCCCGGAAACGACAACGCCGCCTCGCGGCGGCGTTGGTGGCGGCGGCGCCGGCGTCAGCGCGCGGCGAGCAGCTCGTTGATCTTGGAAAGCAGTTCCTGCTCGTTCGGCGGCTTGGTGATGTAACCGCGGGCGCCCTGGCGCTCGCCCCAGACCTTGTCGGTCTCCTGGTCCTTGGTGGTGACGAGGATGACGGGGATGTGCTCGGTCTTCGGGTTCTTGGTGATCTTGCGCGTCGCCTGGAAGCCGTTGAGTTCCGGCATCACGACGTCCATCAGGATCAGGTCCGGCTGCTCCTTCTCGGCCACCGCGACACCGGCCATGCCGTTGTCGGCGGTGACGGTGGCGTGCCCGTGTGCTTCGAGGAGTCTTACAAGGTTCGCGAGCTGCGTTGGCGAATCGTCAACGACCAGGATACGCGCCATTTACTGCCTCCGGAGCCGGCTTTGTGTTGTGTGGTTATCGGGGCCGCAGGCCCAGACCGGCGCCGGAATCATAGCACGCAGCCTCCGCGCGGCCAGCGCACCTTCCGGCGGCGGCGGCGCGCCATCGGGCGGCGGCGAACGTGAACCTGTGCGCATGTTCACACGTTGGCCGCACGCGGCGCCGCGGCGCGTCCGGGTGTACGGAGCACTTGCCCGTGCCGTCGCCTGCCTGCACGATGGCGGCCTTGACGCCGCCGCCCGGTCCGGGCGGGACTGGCCCACCGCAGGCCCGCGAATGATTCGCCGGCCTGCCTCCTCCAGCCGGGGCACGCGACACACATGAGCAGCAACGCCGAGCCGCGCGAACAGCCGGCCGAAAAGATCCTGGTCGTCGACGACGACGCGCGCCTGCGCAACCTGCTGCAGCGCTTCCTCGAGGAAGAGGGCTACGCCGTGAAGGCGGTGGGCGACGGCGAGCAGATGGACCGCGCGCTGTCGCGCGAGCTCTACCAGCTGATCGTGCTCGACCTGATGCTGCCGGGCGAGGACGGCCTCGCCATCTGCCAGCGCCTGCGCGCCAAGGGCAACGCGGTCCCGATCATCATGCTCACCGCCAAGGGCGACGAGGGCGACCGCATCACCGGCCTCGAGGCCGGCGCCGACGACTACCTGCCCAAGCCGTTCAACCCGCGCGAGCTCATCGCGCGGATCAAGGCGGTGCTGCGGCGGCAGGTCAAGGAGATCCCCGGCGCGCCGAGCCAGAAGCAGGAAGTGGTCACCTTCGGGCCGTTCCGGCTGGACCTTTCCACGCGCAGCCTGTTCCGCAACGACGAGCCGGTACCGCTGACCACCGGCGAGTTCGCCGTGCTCAAGGCGCTGGTCACCCACCCGCGCGAGCCACTGACGCGCGACAAGCTGATGAACCTCGCGCGCGGCCGCGAGTGGAGCGCGATGGAGCGCTCCATCGACGTGCAGGTGTCGCGCCTGCGCCGCATCGTCGAGGACGACCCGGCGAACGCCCGCTACATCCAGACGGTGTGGGGCGTCGGCTACGTGTTCGTGCCGGACGGCGCCTGACCCGCCCGTGCGCATCCGCCTGCTGCCGCGCACCTCTTTCTGGCGCACCACCATCGTCATCCTGCTGGTGATTTCCGCCAGCCAGTTCCTGTCGTTCCTGTTCTTCCTCGACAACCAGTACATGCCGAGCGTGCGCCTCTACGCACAGTTCACCGTGCTGCAGGCGAACCAGTACTTCCACGCCGGCGAACACACCGGCAACGACACGCTGCGCGAGCAACTGCGCGAGGCGACCGGCATCGACGCGCGCGTGCCCAGGCCCGGCAGCGAACCGCCGCCGCACGAGAGCTTTCCCTTCCTCGATTACGTCGTGCACGCCTACGCACAGCAGGTGGCCAATGACCTGCGCGAGCCGGTGGAAGTGCGGCTGGAGTTCCGCAAGTCGCCGGTGGTGTGGGTGCACGCCGCGAGCTTCGGCGAGACCTGGCTGGTGGTGCCGTGGAAATTCCTGCGCCAGTACGACCGCTACGTGATCATCGCCTACGCCATCGTCAACCCGATCCTGTCGGTGCTGGCGGCATTCCTGATATCCAGCCAGCTCAACCGCCACCTGCGCAAGCTGTCGCACGCGGCGCAGATGGTCGGGCGCGGCGAGCGCCTGCCGACGCTGGACGAAAAGCGCGGCCCGCACGAGTTCGTCGCGGTCAACCGCGTGTTCAACCGCATGGCACGCGACCTCGACGGCGCGCGCAAGGATCGCGAACTGCTGCTGGCCGGCGTGTCGCATGACCTGCGCACGCCGCTGACGCGCATCCGGCTGGCCGCCGAGTTCCTCGACGACGACGAGTTGCGCGACGGCATCTGCCGTGACATCGACGACATGAACGCGATCATCGACCAGTTCATCGCCTTCATCCGCGAGGGCCGCGACGAGCCGCTGGAATCCACCGACCTGAACGCGCTGGTGCGCGATGCCGCGCAACCCTTCGACAGCTCGCGCGTGGTGCTCGATCTCGGCGACATCCCGCCGGTGAAGATCCGCCGGCTGGCGATCAAGCGCGTCATCGACAACCTGCTGACCAACGCCTTCCGCTATGCCCCGGAAGGCGAGGTGACCGTGCGCACGCGGCCGATACGCGGCGCCGTCATCCTCGCCGTCGCCGACCGCGGCCCCGGCATCCCGCCGGAGCGCGTGCAGGAATTGCTGCAGCCGTTCACCCGCGGCGAGAAGGCGCGCACCACGCACGGCTCCGGGCTCGGGCTGGCCATCGTGCAGCGCATCGCGCAGATGCATCGCGGCCGGCTGGAGATCCGCAACCGCGAACAGGGCGGGCTGTCCATCCGGCTGTTCCTGCCCACCGGCGAAAAAGGCGCGCCCGCCCGCGAGTTCAACAGCGACTGAGCGGCGCGCGCCTCGTCAGGGCGCTTGCGAGGCCAGCCTGGCGTCAATGAATTCGCGGATCGCTGCCGGCAGCTCCGCCGCACCGGCAAGAAAACGCGCGCGCACCTCGGCGGCATTCCAGTCGCCGTCCGGCACCAGGATCGGTGTCGACTTGTGCGCGAGCGGCCAGGCCTCGCCGTCATCCACCAGCGCGTGCTCGAAGCCGTCCTGGCCGCGCTTCCAGGTCAGCGCGCGCTCGCGGCGGTGCTTGTCGTAGCACAGCTGGAACGCGCTGATCTTCTTGTGCGCATCGAACCAGACCACGAGGTCCATGTCGCCGGACGCGAACCAGCGGCGCTGGCCCTCGCCGGCGACCTGCTTCACGAAGCGGACTTCGCGCAGGCTGTCGGCCGCAGGCCGGTCACTCATGGGAGGCCTGCGCCTACTTCAGGTGGTAGCGGACGTTGACGTAGATGCCGTCGTAATCGGCGTCGGAAGCGATGCCGGCGGCCGCCGAAAGGCGCTTGTCCATGAAGTAGCGCGCGCCCACCTGCAGGCCAAGGCCGTCATCGAAGGGGTCGACCTCGGTGAGCGTGAGCTTGCCCTCGAGCTGGAAGTTGTCCTGCACCGCGTAGCGCAGCCCGCCGGCAGCGGCGAGACCGATGTCGGAGTCAGAGAAGGGGCCGAAGTCGTAGTCGGAGTAGACGAGCTCGAGCGTGGCGAACAGGTCGAGATCCTTTTGCAGCGACTGGCGGTAGAGACCGCCGCCGCGCAACGCCAGGCCGTCGCCGCCGTTGTAGTCGATGATGCCGAGCGAGCCGAGCAGGCCGAACTTGCCGTCGAGGGTTTTCGCGCCGCCGAGCCAGATCACGTCGCCGTCGGCGTTGCCGGCGTCGGAGGCTTCGCCGAAGCCGCCTTCGAGATAGTCATAGGAAAACGTCGCCGCCTGCGCGGACGCCGCGGCGGACAGGATGACGGCAGATGCCAGCGGAAACAGGAATCGCATGGTTTTCTCCGGTTCAGGAAACGGGCAACGGGTTGGATCGCTTTTCAGTCGCGGGGTTCCGCCGGCCAGGCCAGCCGGCCCTCCCGCCGCGCGATGACGGCGGTGACCACGGCGTCGCCGGTCACGTTGACGGTGGTGCGCGCCATGTCGAGGAAACGGTCAATGCCGAGGATCAGTCCGATGGCATCGAACGGCAAGCCGACCTGCGTCAGCACCAGCGTCAGCGTCACCAGCCCCGCGCTCGGTACGGCGGCGGTGCCGATGGACGCCAGCGTCGCGGTGGCGATGATGGCGAGCCAGGCACCGGCGGAAAGGTCCACGCCGTAGGCCTGCGCGATGAAGCAGGTGGCGACGCCCTGCATGATGGCGGTGCCGTCCATGTTCACCGTGGCGCCCAGCGGCAGCGTGAACGAGGCGATGTCGCGCGGCACGCCGAAGCGCTGCTCGACGGTGCGCAGGGTGACCGGCAGGGTGGCGGCGCTGCTCGCCGTCGAGAACGCCACCAGCATCGGTTCGCGGAAGCGGCGGAAGAAATCGCGCAGGGCGACGCGCGCACCGAACACGATCAGCGGCCCGTAGACCAGCGCCACGTGCAGCAGCAGCGCGAGCAGCAGCGCGCCGGCGTACCAGGCCAGCCCGGCGAACAGGTCGAAGCCCTTGTCCGCGAACAGGCGCGTCACCAGCGCAAACACGCCGACCGGCGCCAGGCGCATGACCATCGACACCAGCGACAGCATGACGTTGTCGGCCTCGGCGAAGAACTGGCGCACCGCACGCGCGTTCTCGCCGGTCTTCACCAGCGCCACGCCGACGAACAGCGCGAACACGATCACCTGCAGCATGTTGGCCTGGGCAAAGGCCGCGACCGGGTTCGCCGGCACCAGCCCGGTGATGATGTCCATCACCGACGGCGGTGCAGGCGCGGTGTAGGTGACATTGCCCAGCGCAATGCCCGCGCCGGGCTGCAGCGCGCTGCCGACACACAACGCGATCAGCACGGCGACGGCGGTGGTGCAGACGTACAGCGCGAAGGTGAGCGTGCCCAGGCGCCCGAGGCGCGAGATTTCCGCGTTGCTGCCACTGATGCCGGCCACCAGCGAGATGAACACCAGCGGCACCACCAGCATTTTCAGCAAGGCGACGAACAGGCTGGCGATCACCGCGAGCAGGCCGCCGGTGACGTACTGCTGCCACAGGCTGCCGAAGGCGGATTCCGTGGCGGGAAAGAGGTAGTGGCTGGCGCCGCCGAGCAGCACGCCGAGCAGCAGGGCGACGAGGATCTGGCGCGTCAGGTTGCCGGCGGCGCCCGGCGTGTTCATGCCGCGTGCACCGGCGACATCAATCCTTTTTCTTTTTCTGCGGCGGCAGGTATTTCGCGACCTGCATGAACAGCATCAGCTTGCCGTAGTCGCCCTCGATCTTGACCTTCTGCTCCTGCATGCCCTTCATCATCGCGGTCTGGTCCTTGCCGGCGGCCATCAGCGTGTTCAGCGCGTAGTGGCTGTCCAGGAACGACAGCGTGATCGACGGCTTCTCGATCATGCCGGCGACCGACTCGACCGCGCCGTCGTTGAAGCGGAAGGCACGCGCCGCGGCGTTGTCGAAGGTGCGGAACTGCATGCTGAACTGCTGCCCCTTGAGCTTCTCGCGGAACTTTTCATTGTGGTTGCCGAGCCAGCGCAGGCGCAGGCCGAGGCCCCACAGCACGATGCGGAACAGGAAGTTGTAGAACATGGGTGCAGGTCTCCGCCCGTGAAAGGAAGGCGCCGCCGGAAGGGCGGCGCCGGAACGATATCAGGAAGTCATTGCGCGATCAGAACAGCACGGGCATCTGCTTGGCCAGCGCGTTCTTTTCGTTCACCGCCTCGCCGGTGAGCGCGAAGCCGAGCGGCTTGCCGTCGTCGCCGACGAACAGGGCCTTCACGTTCTGGCCATTCGCTTCCACCTGCCAGGCACCCTGGCTGCCCAGCGGCGCCGGGCAGACCACCACCGGGCAGGCCGGGGTTTTCACCGTCACCGGCATCACGCCGTAGCTCACCGGCGTCGGCGTGCCGGCCAGCGTTTTCGCAAGGGCGCGCGCGGCAGCCATCAGCGGCAGCACGTAGGGCAGCACGTAGCCGCTCACTTC
>Ga0073934_10004653_pt1 | contig 22412 bp, 19 predicted proteins | sample LarsenN4metaG_FD_76834 | JGI IMG/M metagenome (GOLD analysis project Ga0073934, IMG submission 76834) | Hot spring sediment bacterial and archeal communities from British Columbia, Canada, to study Microbial Dark Matter (Phase II) - Larsen... ...
CAGCGCGCCTACGATGCCGCGCGGGCGAGCCAGGACAAGCTCGAGCGGATACTGGGATCCCTGCGCGAAGTGCTGTACTCCTGCGACTACCATACCTTCGCGCCGACCTATCTCAACGCCGCGGCGGAGCGCATCTCGGGTTATCGCATAGCGGACTTCGAGGCCGATCCGCTCCTGTGGTTCGACATGATTCACCCCGCCGACCAGTCTCACGTCAAGGCCGCGCTCGCGCTGCTGAAGGCAGAGGGCTCCCACAGCGCCGAATATCGCATCGTGAGGCGGGACGGGGAGATCCGCCACGTCCAGAACTCCGCCCAGGTCGTTTGCGACGCATCCGGCAACCCGCTCCGCATCGACGGCGTCGTGATGGATATCACCGAACGCAGGCTCGCCGAGGAACGCGCCGATCATCTGGCGCGCTTCGACGCGCTGACGGATCTCCCCAACCGCGTGCTGCTCCACAACCGGCTCGACCTCGCGATGGCGCAGGCGCGGCGCCGAGGCGAGGTATTGGGCGTGATGGTGCTCAACGTCGACCGGTTCAAGAAGGTGAATGACAGCCTCGGCATTCACACGGGTGACGATCTCCTGCGCCGGATCGCGAGGCGGCTGCAGTCGTCGCTGCGCGAAGTGGACACCATCGCCCGCATGGGCGGCAACGAGTTCGCCGTCCTGGTCGAGGGCGTGAAGAGTCCCGATGACGCCATGGCGGTCGGAAGAAAGCTCGTTGATGCCCTGGCGTTGCCGTTCGATGCCGATGGCCGGGAAATTTACATATCCGCGAGCGTGGGCATCGCGGTATATCCCGACGGCGCCAGCGGGCCGCATGCACTCATTCAAAATGCGGAAGCGGCGATGCGGCGCGTCAAGGCGGAAGGCGGAAACGACTGCCAGTTCTATGATGAGCGCCGTGCGCCACAGCGGCTGGGCCAGCTGGAGCTCGAAGGGAGACTGCGCCACGCACTGGAGCGCGGTGAACTTGTGGTGCACTATCAGCCGAAGGTCGGTCTGCTGACCGGCGCGGTGGCTGGAGCGGAGGCTCTCGTTCGCTGGAACAGTCCGGAACTGGGCGCCGTGAGCCCCGGGCAATTCATCCCGCTCGCGGAGGAGACGGGTCTCATCGTGCCCATCGGGGAATGGGTTCTGCGCACGGCCTGCGCCGACTTCGCCAGGTTACGCGCTGCGGGCCACGATCTCGACGTCGCGGTCAACCTGTCGCCGCGCCAGTTTCGCCAGAGAAACCTCGTTGAAGCCGTAGCGGCGGCCTTGCGGGCGAGCGGTCTCGACCCCGATCACCTCATCCTCGAGATCACCGAGGGTACCGCGATGTCACGGGTAGAGCACACCGTGAAAGTGCTCAACGAGTTGCGGGCGTTGGGCGTCAAGCTCGCGGTGGACGACTTCGGGACCGGTTATTCGAGCCTGAGCTATCTCAAGCGCTTTCCGCTGCACAGCCTCAAGATCGACCGCTCGTTCGTGGTGGATATAGGCAAGGATCCGCACAGCGAGGCCATCGTGCCGGCAACCATCGCGCTCGCGCACAGCCTGAAACTGAAGGTGGTCGCGGAGGGCGTGGAGACTGCGCACCAGCGCGACTTCCTCGCGAGCGCGGGCTGCGATCAGGCACAGGGCTTTCTGTACGCCGGCGCCCTCCCGGCCACCGAATTCAGCACGCTCCTCGGGCGAACTGCGGGTGCCGGCCTTCCGTTGAACACCCGGGACACGTGAACCTCTTCGCTGTGATCGCTTTTTTCGGGTGGCCTCGGTCGGCAGTTACAGCGTGAAGCGAAGCGCGTTGAGCAGCGCGCCGGGCAGCCGCGCGCTGCGCGTCGATCGCGCCTCGTAGGTGGAGGGGTCGAGCAGCAGCTCGCGCTCGCGCGTGAGGTCCATGAGATTCTCCCCGAGCACGCGGTAGATCGTATCGTCGAAGCGCATCGGCGTGATCGGCGCGACGATCCGGCCGCTTTCCACCCAGAATGTCGCAAAGCGCGTCATCCCCGTGATGCGCCCGGCAGGCCGGTCCGAGTAGTTGAGATACCAGAGATTGCCGATGTAGAGACCGGTGTCGAGCGCGGTGAGAACCGCGGCCTCGGGCAGTCTGCCGCCCGCCATGTCGAGCGATTCCGGGCTCTCGCCCGCGTGCGCGCCGTTGACCGCGAGCCCGTACTCCTGCGCCGAGCGCGGGGAAACGAGCGCGTCACCGAGACGGCCCGCTTCGATCAGCGTCACGCGCGGCGGCCGGACGAATCCGTCTTCCTGGAACTGCGGCGCAAGGCCGTTCGCGGTATCTTCCGTGATCGTCACGCTCCCGGCGAGCGCTGCCCCGTGCTCCATGCGCAGGAGCGGGCCCTGGCGCGTCGCGCGCGCGCGTGCGGAGAACCCGCCCCAGCACAGCAGCCCGAGCAGCTCCTCGAGCGCGCGCGGCGCAAGGTAGGCGCGGTACTCGCCCGGTTCGAGGGTGCGGCGCGGCACCGTGAAGTGCCCGAGCTGGCTCCGCGCGCTTTCCAGTGCCGCGTGAAACTTCGCGTCCTCCCAGTCGAACCCGGCATAGCTGGCCTTGACCGCCCGGTCCGCTTCGAGATAGAGGCTCCAGTCGAGATTGAAGCTGTCGACTTCGTGCCAGTTGTGTTGCCCGTACGAATTGGCGAAGCCGCGGACTATCGTGCCCCCGGCGTAGAGGCCGACGAGATCGCTGCCGTTCGCGCGTGCGACGACCTGCTCTACGACCGCTTCCGCAGGCGCGAGCGCGCCATGGCGCTCGCTCACGGTGGATTGCGGCGTTTCGGAGACGAGCAGCCACGGATCCTCCGGGAGCTGCGCGAGCGCATCGCGCAGGCGTGCGATGGCGGCGCGCGAACGCTCGAGGTCTTCGTCATGGCCCGCGAGAGCGAGCGTCGCGGACGCCTGTCGCCGCGCGCGCACGAGGCGCAACGTCAGGTAGCGCTGATCGACGCTCCCCGGCTGGCGCACGAGCCCGCGATTGAAGCGCACGAAGTGCGAGCGCTCCGCGGCCAGCGCGCAGAGCAGTGCTTCGCCCGCGTGAAGCTCGCGGTTGAGCGTTTCCGCAAGATCGAAGAAGGCTTCTCTCACGGCGCGTGGCCGCCGAACACGTCCACGCCGGAAAAAAGGCACGCGGGGGAGGCGTGTCCCACATCGATCGCCTGGTTGGGCTCGCCCTTTCCGCAGTAGAGCGTGCCGTGCACTTCGAAGGTGTCGGCGTTGCCGACCTTCGCGAGGCTGCGCCAGAAGGTGGACGAGACCCCGCGGTAGTTCGGGTTCTTCACGACCCGCGTGATCCGGCCGTTCTCGATGAGCTCGCCCCATTCGCACCCGAACTGGAACTTGTTGCGCGAATCGTCGATCGACCACGACACGTTGGTGCGCATGAGCACCCCGCGCTCGATGCCGGCGATCATCTCCGCGAGCGGTGTCGCGCCCGGCTCGACGTTGAGGTTCGCCATGCGGTCGATGGGCGGGCGATTCCAGCCGCTTGCGCGCGCGTTCGCGGTGCCGGGCAACCGCGCACGAAGCTGGGACAGCCGTCCGCCGAGCGGGCGCTCGAGAATGCCCTCGCGGATCAACCACACTTTCTCCGCCGGCGTGCCTTCATCGTCGCAGGCGTAGGAGGCGAGCTCGCACGCGAGCGTCGGATCGAAGGTCACGTTGAGGAGCCGGGAGCCGTAGCGGTAGGCGCCGAACATGTCGGGGGTCACGAAGCTCGTGCCCGCGTAATTGCGTTCGTCTCCCAGGATGCGGTCGAGCTCGAGCGGATGCCCGATCGATTCGTGGATCTGCAGCATCATCTGGTCGGGCATGAGGAGCAGATCGAGCTTTCCGCTCGGGCAATTCGGCGCGAGCAGGAGCTGGACCGCCTCCTCGGCAAGGCGCTCACCGCATCCCCTGAAGCCCGAGGCATCGATCAGCTCGATGCCGCCCTGCTGCGCGTGGGAAAAACTGCGCGTCTGTGTTTCCACGCCTTCGTTGGCCGTGACATGGGCGTGGGAGATCACGTAGCCGAACTGCTGATGGACTTCGCCGCCGGTATTCGTGAGCTGAACCTGCTCGACGGTACGCAGCGTGAGCGCGGCGTAACGCTCGACGATGCGCGGATCGCGCCGGGCGGCGCGGGACTCTGCGGCCAGCAGATCGTAGAGCGCGTTGCGGGCAGCAGGTATGGCCTGACCCGTTGCGATGCGCCTTCCGCGCGGCGTGGGCATGCCGGAGGGCTCATACCGATGAACGCTCGCCGAGCGGGTCGCTTCGGCCCATGCAGTCGCGCGATCCAGTGCCGCCTGCAAGCCCGCTTCGGACACATCGCTCGTCGCGCAATAGCCGTAGCCGCCGTCGCAGACCGCGGTCAGCATGGCCCCGCGATCCATGACGAGCGCGGGCGGCTCCACGGTGTCGTTCCGCACCGCGAGCTGCTCGCGCACTTCGTCGATGTAGCGCAGCGACCAGAACGGCGCGGTGGAGTGCAGCGTCCGGAATCGGTCCCGCAGGGCAGCCAGCATGGAGCGCCATTCTAGGGGCGGCAGGCGGGCCGTTCAACGGCGGGCGACGCTGACGCGGTTATGCCGGTGGTACCGGTTGTGCCGATAGCTGCGATAGCGCGCCGCCGCGTGGCGCGTGGCGACTCGCAGCGTGCTCATCAGGGTGGAGGAGAAAAAGCGCGCCGCATCGAGAGTCGTCAGGAGAATGTCGGCGAACCGCTCGCCGCGGCGCAGATGCTCGATCGCGGCTTCGCGCTCGGCTGCCGTGAGCGGGATTTCGTGCAGCCGTGCGATCTCCCTCGTAAGCGTGGTGTCGTGCTCCCATTCCTGTTGCATTCCAATGTCCTCGCGTGTTGTTGTGAAACGTCTGCTCGCATGGCGCTTGCTTGCGGCGCCATCGACGATCGCAATGTCGGTCGCACGTCTTGGAACGGTGGAAAGGCGGAATGTTGCAGCGCGTGTCGATTAGATTTCGTCATGCGCCGCGCAACAAAAGTAACGCGGCAGCACGGGCATCGGGGCACGCTCCGTGCTAGTGCGCTCTCTCAGAGCACCCGCATGAAGGCCTGCATGCCGTAGTGGAGTGCGCTGAAGGCGCCGAGCTCCATGATCTCGCCTTCGCTCCAGTGACGCTTGCCTTCGGCATAGAACGCGGCATCGATGTTTTCGGGCGCGAGATAGAGGTCGCGGGCGAAACGCAGCGCCCACTGCGACGGCGGATCGAAACGCGCATCGGCTTCGAAGCGGCCGCAGCCCGCTTCGATCGTCGCTTCGTCGAGCCCCGCTTCCTTCGCGCGACGTGAGCGCAGACCCGCGAAATGGCGGTCGCCTGCCGTGCGCGCGAGGCGGATGCGTATCACCTCCTTCAGCCGGTGATCGACGCCGCCGCGAAAGTGAGACTCGATCATCGCATGCAGCACCGCCTTCGCGTGCGCCGGTGAGCGGGCGAGGATGCCGGAGAAGCGCGCCCCCGGCACCCCCAGCGCGCTCGCGCGTTCGACGAGCGTCCTCAGCTCGGCATCGTCGATATGCTCAGGCGGAATCGGCTCGAGCCGTGAAAGGGAATGGCGCGTTGCGTGGGGCGGCGTGGAGGTCGGGTGCTTCGGTGAGTATTCTGGATCCCGGCTTTCGCCGGGAAGACGGGAGGACGGGCCGGGAGGACGTGTCCCCGCCGCGGGGCGCGGGCTCGGCGCTGCGGACGGATCGCCCGCGGATTGCAGCGAGACCGGAACGTCACCGTAAATGCGCGCCGATTCCTCCTGGGTGACGAGGCGGCCGTCGGGCGCGAACATGGGATAGAACTTGAGCGTGCCGAAGAAAGTGTGATAGCCGATGTTGAAGCCGATGAAGGCGCCCAGCTCGACGATCTCCTCATCGCTGCAGTGGCTGCGCAGCGCTTCGTAAAAGGCAGCGTCGATCCGGTCCGGGTTGAGCGCCATCCACTCGCTGTAGCGGAGCGCCGTCTTCTCGGCCGCACTGAAGCGCGGACTCGCTTCGTAGTTGGCGACCGCTTCATCGATGTCGTCTTCCCTGAGGCCCTGCCGCTTCGCCGAAGCGGAACGGACGTTTCCTCAATAGACGCAGGAGGCCATGCGCGAGAGCTGAACGCGGATGATTTCCTTCAGCGTATGGCTGACGTGTCCCGTGTTGAAGATGGTGTCCCAGGCGACGAACATCGCCTCGCACAGCTCGATGTTGTGCCCCATGATCGCGTGGAAGCCGGGATCGGGTGCGCGATTGACGAGGCACTTCTCGATGTACGGCGCGAGCCTGGTCGCGCGCAGGAGATCGAGGTCGATCATCGAGATATTTGGCATGTGCGGGCTCCGTTCGCCGGAATGGTAGGCAGGGCGCGCGGCGCATGCAACCCGGGCGCGCTTGGCGGGGCGAACCGCTTGCGTCATCATGCACGGTGAAAACAGAGGAGGATGGAGGATGGTGATGCGCGTGCCGGTGTGGCTGCTTCTGGTCTGCGTCGCGGCGCTCTTATGCGATGGAGTGCTTGCGCAGGGTGCGGCACGCTATCCCGAGCGGCCGGTGCGGCTGGTCGTGCCGTTCGCGCCGGGCGGCACCAACGACGTGATCGCGCGCATGGCGGGCGAGCGGCTGGCACAGCGACTCGGTCAGCCGTTCGTCGTGGACAATCGCGCCGGCGCCAACAGCGTGGTCGGCTCCGAGATCGTGGCGCGCGCGGCGCCCGACGGCCACACGCTGCTGATCGTCGCGGCGGGGTTCGCCATCAATCCCAGCCTGCGGCGGACGCTTCCTTACGACACGCTGCGCGACTTCGCACCGATCGGTCTCGTCGGCGGCGGGCCGTATCTCATGGTGGTGCACGCTTCCGTGCCGGCAAAGACCGTGAAGGAGTTCGTGGACTGGGCGAAAGCGCGACCGGGCCAGGTCAACTACGCTTCCGTCGGCGTAGGCAGTCCTCCGCATCTCGCGGCCGAATTGCTCAAGATCACCGCCGGCATCGACTTGAATCACATTCCCTACAAGGGTGGCGGCGCGGTGCTGCCCGACCTGATCGCGGGGCGCGTGGCGCTGTTCTTCGGCTCGATCTCGACGCTCAAGCCGCATGTCGATTCCGGTAAGCTGCGGGCGATCGCGGTGACGACGGTCAGGCGCGCGCAGGCGATGCCCGAATTGCCGACGTTCATCGAGTCCGGTCTCAAGGGCTACGAAGTGGACGGCTGGTATGGGCTGCTCGCGCCCGGCAGGACGCCGGTGGCCATCGTGAATCGGTTGAACGCGGAGTTGCGTCACGTGCTGAACGAGCCGGAAACGCGCGAGCGATTTTTTCGGCGCGGGGTCGAGCCGGCACCCGGCAGCGCACAGGACTTCGCGGCGCTCATCAAGAGCGAGATGGCGAAGTGGGCGAAGGTGATCCGCGCGGCAGGCATACAGCCGGAGTAAGGAGTTGACCACCCCGCCGACACCGTCGGCACCCCTCCTCATCGGAGGTTGACCACCCCGGCGCTGTCGCGCCACCCCTCCTCATCGGAGGAGGGGAAAAGGGGTCTACGCGCCGAGCACCGTTACTTCGTCGCCGAGCCGCACCTCACCGCCCGCGCCGCGCGTCAGCATTCCGACGGCGAACGTCGGCTCCGCCTGCGCGAATTCGCGTTTCAGCGTCTGGAGCAGCGGCATATCGCGCTCGCCGGTGCTCGGATTGGCGTGCGTCGCCAGGCAGCGCACCTTGGGCCGCACGACGTCAAAGGTGACGGCTCCGATGCTGATCGTCTTGCCGACCCACGACTGCTCTTCCCATTCGCCGGCGCCTTCGACCACGACGTTCGTGCGAAACCGCAGCTCATCGAGCCGAGGATCATTGACCGCCTGCGCCACCGCCGCGAGGCTTTCCCGACTGTGGAGCGTGATCTGGCCCGCCTCGTTGTCCTGATAGCGCGGCGTCACGCCATCGCCGACGAGCCGCAGCGGCAGGCGCTCGGGGTGGTCGGCGAGCGGATTGTCCTTGAGTGACAGTACGAATTCGGCGACCGCGGAAGCGATGCGCCTCCGTCCCTCGGGATCGAGGCCGGCCTCGACGAGGCGCGTGCCGGAATGCGCGAGTGCGAGCCGCAACCTCTGGTGGTCGTAGGTGAGCTCGAGGCGTGCGAGCCCCGGCGTATTCACGAGCGCGACAAACTCGTATTTGCGGCTCCAGGCTTCGTCGGCAAAAGGCGAGTTGGCGAAGCGGAAGCCGAGCACGCGGTCGCCGGCCACGCGCCCTTCGGGGAGCACGGTGAGGCGCTCGCAGCGTTCGGGCGTGAAACCCTTGACCGGATAGCGATAGAGCGCGACGACGCGGGGCATGGCATTCGTTCAGAGGTCAACGCGCGGATGCTACCACGGCGCGAAAAGCGCAAACGGCGTTGACCGTCCCGGCGGCGCGGGCGTAGCATGGGTTCGCGCCCGGTGTGCCGTCAACGGGCGCGATTCCGCCCCGCCTCGGAGGAGAGCCATGACGCAGAGAACCGTGCGCACGATCATCGAGCAGCAGGAAGTGATCTCTGCTTCGACCGCGACGAGCGTCATCGATGCGGCGCGCCTCATGCGCGAAAAGCGCGTCGGCGCCGTGATGGCGGTGGAAAACGAGCGGCTGGTCGGCGTGTTCACCGAGCGCGATGCGCTCTTTCGGGTGATCGCCGAGGGGCGCGACGCCGAGCGCACTGTGCTCGCGGACGTCATGACGCGGAACCCCCAGGTGATCCATCCCGATCAGCCCTTTGCCCAGGCGCTGCACCTCATGTACGAAGGCGGCTTCCGCCACGTTCCGGTGGTGGAGGACGGCCGGCCGATCGGCATGATCTCGGCGCGCGATGCGCTCGGGCCGGAGCTCGAGGACTTCATCTACGAGCTGCTGCGGCAGAACCAGGCCGACGACATCCTCGCCTGAGGAAGAAGCGACTCCGCGCTTCGCTTCCTTCGACTTCGCTCGCGCTCCGCTCAGGACGAACGGCGGGTGCTCAGGACGAGCGGTGATCAGAAATGCGGCACGGGCCCGATCATGCCGCCCGGCCCGCGTCCCAGCATGGCGCTCTGAAAGAGCCCGATCACGAAGCTTACGATGATCGCCACGACGACGACCACGACCGTGTAACCGATCGCCTTCTGCTCGGGCACTTTCATCATCACCTGCGTGCCGAGAAAGAAGAGATAGAGGGAATACAGCGTTCCGATCAGCATGATGAGCCAGCCCACGCCGGGAATGATGACGAACACGCCGGCGAGCCATGCCGCCGTCATCGAATAGCCGGTGAGCTTCAGCGCACGGATGAAATCCTTGTGCCCGTCGAAGCTCGGTGCGAGGACATCGGCGATGAACGCGACGGCGAGCACCATGACGAGGCTCAGCACGTATTGGGTCAGCGCCGCGGCGAGCGCGGTTCCCACGCCCATGCGCACCCCGAACGGACCGGCGAAGAGCACGAAATTGAGGAAGCTCGCGATCGCGGGAACGGCAGCGACGATCGCGAGGTAATTGAGATAGAGCGCTTTGGGATCGGCGGGCTCGGCTTCGATCACGTGCCACTCGGTCCGGGGTTGGATCAGGATGTTCTTCGCGCGGTCCACCACGTTCACGTTGTTCTCCTTGGAGGCCTCGGGGCGCGCAGAACATAGCACATTTCATGCGAATGAAATTCAATTCCGCGTCCGGCGGCACGGTCGGAAACGAACGCCGGCGCTGCATGATGTGGACTTTGGCTGCGCGCACCCCCGGCGTGGCGGTATAGTGAAAGCTGTTCTCATGAGCGGGCGGGCGCCGCGCCGCAGGTTCACATGATGGAACGCCAATACCGCAATGTGCTGGTCCTTTCGGGCTGCCAGGCGACGCTGCAGACCGTGGGTACCACCATGATCGCGGTGACCGGCCTCGCCGGCTTCGCGCTGGCCGAGGACAAGGCGCTGGCGACCGTGCCGCTCACCTGCTACGTTCTCGGGTCCGCCGTCAGCACCATCCCGGCGTCGCTGCTCATGAACGCGATCGGACGGCGCGGCGGCTTCCAGGTCGGGACGGGGCTCGGCATGATCGGCGCGGCGGCCTCTGCCGCGGCGATGTACCTCGCGAGCTTCTGGCTCCTGTGTGCCGGCATGTTCGTGATGGGCATGTACACCGCCTTCGGCAAGTACTACCGCTTCGCCGCGGCGGACGCCGCCAGGGTCGAGTTCCGCGCGAAGGCGATCTCGCTCACGCTCGCCGGCGGCATCGTGGGCGGCATCTTCGGCCCCGAGATGGCGAAGCGCACGAGCGTCGCGTTCGAGGAATACGCGTATCTCGGCTCGTACCTCTCGCTCATCGTCGTGTGTCTCATCGCGATGCTGTTCCTCACGCGGCTCGACATCCCGCGGCTCACGGAAAAGGAGCGCAGCGATTCCGGACGCCCGCTCGGCGAGATCATGCGCCAGCCGGTGTTCATCGTCGCGGCGCTCGCCGGCATGCTGTCGTACGGCATCATGAACCTCATGATGACCTCGACTCCGCTCGCGATGCGCGCCCACCACCATCACTTCAACGATGCCGCGTTCGTGCTCGAATGGCACATGATCGGGATGTACGGGCCGTCGTTCTTCACCGGCGCACTGATCGAGCGCTTCGGCGTGCTGAACGTGATCCTCGCCGGCATACTGCTGATCTTCGGTTCCATCGTCGCGGCGCTCGCCGGCACCGCGCTCGTGAATTTCTGGGTGATGATGTTCCTCCTCGGCGTCGGCTGGAACTTCATGTACGTCGGCGGCTCGGCGCTGCTCACCGAATGCCACACTGCGGCCGAGCGTGCCAAGACGCAGGCGGCCAACGACTTCATGATCTTCGCGACCATGGCGATCTCCTCGCTTTCGTCGGGGCTCCTGCTCCACGCGAGCGGCTGGCATGCGGTGAACTACGGCTCGCTGCCGTTTCTCGCGCTCGCGACCATCGCGACGGTGTGGCTCATGTGGCAGCGGCGCAGCGGCCGCAGCCGGCCGGTCGACGCATCGGTCGGAACACCCGCGCACTCGACCCGCAATCGATGAGCTTGTTCGACCTCGCGCCGCGCGTCATGCGGACCATGCACCGCGTTGCGGGCGCGCTCGGGCTCGGGATCGCGCTGGCCGGGTGCGCGTGGGCCCAGCAACCCGCGACGCCGCTGCCCGCGCCGGGCGTGCGCTACGAGCCGACGGCGCCCGATGTGGTCGAAGTCATGCTGCGGCTTGCCGATGTGCGGCCCGGCGACGTGGTTTATGACCTGGGCTGCGGCGACGGGCGCATCGTGATCGCCGCGTTACGCGCGGGTGCCGCGCGCGGCGTGTGCGTGGACGTCGATCCCCAGCGCATCGCCGAGAGCCGGGAAAACGCAGCGAAGGCCGGTATGGCGGATCGCATCCGCTTCCTCAACCAGGATCTCTTCGCGACCGACCTCGCCGACGCGACGGTCGTCATGCTTTTCCTGTCGCCGGATTTCAACCTCAAACTGCGCCCCAGGCTCGAGCGCGAGACGAAGCCGGGAACGCGCATCGTCTCGCACTGGCATGACATGGGCGACTGGCGCCCGCGTGAAACCGTCCGCGTGACGAGCGGCGGCCGCGAGCGCCCGGTGTATCTCTGGGTGAGGTAACCCGTTACTGCGGCTCGAAGTTGATCGCCTTGACGAGCTTCGCCATCTCCTGCGATTCCTTCTTGAGCTTGACGACCACGTCCTCCGGCTTCGACCCGACGGGCGTGAGACCCTGGCTCAGCAGGCGCTCCTTGACGTCCGGCGCCGTCACGATCTTGACGAACTCGGCGTTGAGCCGCTGCACGATGGGCTTCGGCGTGCCCGCCGGCACCGCGATGTTGTGCCACGTGACGTTCTCGAATCCTTTCACGCCCTGCTCGTCCACGGTGGGCGTGTCGGGCAGCGCCGGATTGCGGTCGAGCGAGGTGACCGCGATCGCGCGCAGCTTCCCGGCCTTGACGTGCGGCACGGCGACCAGCGGATTCATGAAGAAGAACTGGACTTCCCCGGCGATCAGCGCCCCGACCGCCTGCCCGGTACCCTTGTAGGCGATGGCGACCATGTCGATGCCGGTCATCTTGCAGAACTGCGCGATGCCGAGCAGGTTGTTGGTGCCGGTGGTCGCATAGTTGAGCTTGCCGGGCTGGGATTTCGCGAGCGCGACGAAATCCTTGATATTGGTCGCCTTGACCGAGGGATGGATGACGACCACGTTGCCGACGTTGGTGAGCTGCGTGACGGGCTGCAGCTCGCGGAACGGATCGTAGGGCAGCTTCTTGAACACGTGCGGGTTGATGGTGAACCCGCTGTTGACGGCGAGGAGTATCGTATGCCCGTCGGGCACCGCCTTCGCGCCCATCTCGAAGCCGAGGATGCCGCCCACCGCGCCGCGATTGTCGATGACGACCGTCTGTCCGATGTTCTCCTGCAGCTTCCCGCCTACGAGCCGCGCCAGGATGTCGCTCGGCCCGCCCGGCGCGAACGGCACGATGAAGCGGATCGGCTTGTTGGGATAGTTCTTTTCCGCGGCGCTGAGGGGACCCGCGGCAAAAGACACGAGGCCGGCAAGGGCAATTGCAAGAACGGCGATACGACGCATGACATCCTCCTTCGGTTATCACTTCCACGACTCGGCGGCGAGACGGCCCACCCGTTCAACACCATGTTATGAGCCAATTATAGGACTTGATTCGCCTCCGTGGCTTGGCGTGCGCTTTTTGGATCAGGCGGAGAACCTGTGTCTGCTGCAATGCCGGCGCTTCGGGCCGGCTACTGCAGCACCCACTTTCCGCCCTGCACCCGGAAAATCGAGAGCAGCCCGTGCTTCAGGTCGCCGTTCTGGTCGAATTCGATGTCGGCGGTGATGCCCCGATGCCGGATGCGGCGCAGTTCCGGCAAATACTTGGCCGGCTCGCTCGAGCCGGCGTTCTGCATGGCCGCGGCGATCACCATCACGCTGTCGTAGAAGTAGGGCGCGTAGAGCCCGATTTCGCGCTTGTAGAGCTTGCGGTAGCGCTCGGCGAAGCGCTTGCCCTCCGGCCGCGTCTCCAGCGCGGCGCCGGGCGTCGAAGCGATGTGGCCTTCCGCCGCCGGGCCGGCCAGCTCGAGAAATTTCGCGGTGTTCATGGTCTCGCCGCCGAGGAGGAGCGTCTTCATGCCGAGCTCGCGCATCTGGCGCGCCATCGGGCCGGCTTGCGCGTCGTAGCCGCCGAAAAAGATCGCCTCGGGCTTCGCTCCCCGCAGCAGCGTGAGCAGTGCGCGGAAGTCGAAGTCCTTGTCGGTGGTGTGCTCGCGCCGCACCACGGTCCCGCCCGCCTGCTTCACCGCCGCCGCGAAGGCATCGGCGAGCCCCTGGCCGTAAGCCGTCTGGTCGTCCACCACGGCCAGGCGCTTGAGGCCGAGCTTCGTGACCGCGTAGTGGCCGAGCGCCGTGCCCTGCTTGTCGTCGTCCGCCATCACTCTGAAGGCGGTCGGATAGCCCTGCCGCGTGTATTTCACGTTGGTCGAGACCGAAAGCTGCGGAATGCCGGCGTCGCGATAGATGCGCGAGGCGGGAATCGTGACGCCCGAATTGAAGTGGCCCACCATGCCGCGAATGCCGGCATCGACCAGCCGCTGCGCAACGATCGTTCCGGTCTTGGGATCGGCCTGGTCGTCTTCGGCGACCAGCTCGAAGCGCACTGGCCTGCCGCCGATGCGAAGTCCGCGTGCGTTGAGCTCGTCGATCGCCATGCGCGCGCCACGCAGATTGTCTTCACCGTAGTGCGCCTGCGGGCCGGTGAGGGGTGAGGCGAAACCGATGCGCACGGTTTCGACTTGTGCGGCGGCGGGCGAAATCGAAAGGCCACCGACAAGAAGCCAGCTTCCAATGCGCCCGATCATGTCGTGCTCCGTGTTTACGAGACGAGGATTACCCGGTAGTCGTTGACGTTGGTGCGCGTGGGGCCGGTGACGACGAGTTCGCCGAGCGCGCTGAAGAAGCCGTAGCCGTCGTTGTCGTCGAGCATGCGATCGGCGCGCAAGCCGAGCGCCGCGGCGCGCGCGAGCGCGTCCGGTGCGAGCGTCGCGCCTGCGTTGTCCTCGGAGCCGTCGATGCCGTCGGTGTCGCAGGCGAGCGCGTGGATGTCCGTCGCGCCGCCGAGATTCACGGCGAGAGACAGCAGGAACTCGGTGCAGCGTCCGCCGCGGCCCCTGCCGCGAAGCGTGACCGTGCATTCGCCGCCCGAGATCAGCGCGACCGGCGGCGCCCACGGCACGCCGTGCGCTCGCACCTGACGCGCAAGCGCGCCGTACACTTTCGCGACTTCGCGGGCCTCGCCGGTCACCGAATCGCCGAGGTTCGCTGCGCGCACGCCGTGCGCGGCAAAAAATTGCACCGCGGCTTCGAGCGACTGGTACGCGGTGGCGATGACGTGATTTTGGACGCGCCGGAACACGCTGTCGCCCGGCTTCGGCGTTTCGGCCAGCTCGCCTTTCGCGCCGCGTTCGAGATGGTCGATCACGGCAGGCGGCGCTTTCACTGCGTAGCGCCGGAGAATATCGAGCGCATCGGCGTACGTCGTGGGATCCGGTGCGCAGGGACCCGACGCGATGTGGGTCGGATCGTCGCCGGTCACGTCCGATATGAGCAGCGCGTGCACCGGCGCCTTGCACGCTGCGGCGAGCCGGCCGCCGAGAATCGCGGACAGGTGCTTGCGCACCGTGTTCATGTCCTGGATCGGGGCGCCGCACCGGAGCAACTCCCGCGTCGTGACCTTGAGGTCCTCGATCGTGAGTCCGTCGGCGGGAAGCGAAAGCAGGCTCGAGCCGCCGCCGGACACGAGCACGAGCAGCAGATCCTCCTTGCCGAGCGTTTTCGCGCGGCGGAAGATTTCCTGCGCGGCTTTTTCGCCGCCCTGGTCGGGAACCGGATGACCGGCTTCGATCACCGTCACGCGGTTGGTGAGCAGCCCGTGCCGGTAGCGCGTGATGACCAGCCCGTCGAGCGGGGCGTGGATCGGCCAGTGCTGCTCCACGGCGAGCGCCATGGCGGCGGCGGCTTTGCCCGCGCCCACGACCAACGTGCGCCCGCGCGGCGGCTGGGGAAGATGCAGCGGGACGAGCTTGAGCGGATCGGCCGCGTCGAGCGCCGCGCGAAAACTGCCGAGGAGAAGCTCGCGCGGTTCCATGAGGCTTTCCGCCGGCACCGGGCGCAGCTACCGGCGACGTCTCGTCATTCCGGCGACAGCCGGAATCCGGGGCCGCATGCCTGGATGCCGGTTTTCACCGGCATGGCGGGCGCGGTGGTTCATGGTCCCCATGTCAGTTCAACACCTGTCGGAGATACCGCCCGGTGTGGCTCGCCTCGTTCTTCGCGACATCCTCCGGCGTGCCGACCGCGATCACCTGGCCGCCGCCGTCCCCGCCCTCCGGGCCCATGTCGATGATCCAGTCCGCGGTCTTGATGACATCGAGATTATGCTCGATCACGACCACCGTGTTGCCATGGTCGCGCAGGCGCTGCAGCACGCGGAGCAGCAGGTCGATGTCGTGGAAATGCAGCCCCGTGGTCGGCTCGTCCAATATATATAGTGTACGGCCGGTATCGCGCTTGGAAAGCTCGAGCGCGAGCTTGACGCGCTGCGCTTCCCCGCCCGAGAGCGTCGTGGCGCTCTGGCCGAGCGTGATGTAGCCCAGGCCCACGTCGAGCAGCGTCTGGAGCTTGCGCGCGATCACCGGCACGGCGCTGAAGAATTCGGTCGCCTGCTCGACCGTCATCTCCAGCACTTCGTGAATGCTCTTGCCCTTGTAGCGGATCTCGAGCGTCTCGCGGTTGTAACGCTTGCCGTGGCAGACGTCGCACGGCACGTAGATGTCGGGCAGGAAGTGCATCTCGACCTTGAGCACGCCGTCGCCCTGGCACGCTTCGCAGCGCCCGCCTTTCACGTTGAATGAGAAGCGGCCGGCGCCGTAGCCGCGCGCCCGCGCTTCCGGCACGCCGGCGAAGAGGTCGCGTATCGGGGTGAAAAGAGCCGTGTAGGTCGCGGGATTGGAACGCGGGGTGCGCCCGATCGGGCTCTGGTCGACGTTCACCACCTTGTCGAAGAACTCGATCCCGGAGATCGACTCGTGCGGCGCGGGCTCGGTCGCGCTGCCGTAGAGGCTGCGTGCCACCGCCTGGTAGAGCGTGTCGTTGATGAGCGTGGACTTGCCGGAGCCCGAAACACCCGTCACGCAGACGAAGAGGCCGACCGGAATCTTCACCGCGACGTTCTTGAGATTGTTGCCGGTCGCGCCGGCGATCTCGATCTGGCGCTTGGGATTGAATCGATGGCGCAGCCCCGGGATGTCGATGCGCCGGCGGCGGCTGAGGTACTGTCCCGTGAGCGACTCGGGATGGGCGGCGATGTCCTTCGGCGTGCCCGAGGCGACGACGCGTCCGCCGTGCTCGCCCGCGCCGAGCCCCATGTCGACGACGTAATCGGCGCTCATGATCGCCTCCTCGTCGTGCTCCACGACGATCACCGAGTTGCCGATGTCGCGCAGGCGCTTCAGCGTATCGAGCAGCCGCGCGTTGTCGCGCTGGTGGAGCCCGATCGAAGGCTCGTCGAGCACGTACATGACGCCGGTCAGACCCGACCCGATCTGGCTCGCGAGCCGGATGCGCTGCGCTTCCCCACCCGAGAGCGTATCGGCGGAGCGGTCGAGCGAGAGGTAGTCGAGCCCCACGTCGTTGAGGAACTGCAGGCGGTTGACGATCTCGCGCACGATCTTGTCGGCGACCGCCTGCTTCGCGCCGGTCAACGCGAGCGTCTCGAAGAACGGCACCGCCTGCGCCAGCGGCAACCGGCTCACCTCGTAGATGGTGTGGCCGGCCACGGTGACGTTGCACGCCTCGCGCCGCAATCGCGTCCCGTTGCATTGAGGGCACGCCTGGCCGTTGAGGTACTTCGCGAGCTCCTCGCGCACCACGATCGAATCGGTCTCGCGGTAGCGGCGCTCGAGATTCGGAATCACGCCCTCGAACGCGTGCTCGCGCACGAACTTGTTGCCGCGCTCGCCGACATAGACGAAGCGGATCTTGTCGCGCCCCGAGCCGTGCAGCACCGCGTCCTGCACGTTCTGCGGCAGCGCGTTGAACGGCGCCTCGAGGTCGAATCCGTAGTGCGCGGCGAGGCACTGCAGCATCTGGAAATAGAACTGGTTGCGCCGATCCCAGCCCTTGATCGCGCCGGAAGCGAGCGAAAGGTCGGGAAAGGCGACGACCCGCCGGGGATCGAAAAAGCTCACCGTGCCGAGACCGTCGCAGCGCGGGCACGCGCCCATCGGATTGTTGAAAGAGAAGAGCCGCGGCTCGAGCTCGGGGAGCGAATAGCTGCATACCGGGCAGGCGAATTTCGCGGAGAAGAGGTGCTCGGCGCCGCTGTCCATCTCCACCGCGATGGCGCGCCCGTCGGCGTGGCGCAGCGCCGTTTCGAACGATTCCGCGAGGCGCTGCTTCGCGTCCGCCCGGACGCGCAGCCGATCGACGACGACCTCCACCGTGTGCTTCACGTTCTTCCTGAGCTGCGGGAGCTGGTCGATCTCGTGCACCGCGCCGTCGACGCGCACGCGCACGAAGCCCTGTGCGCGCAGCTCGTCGAAGAGCTCGGCCTGCTCGCCCTTCCTGCCGACGATGAGCGGCGCGAGGATCATGAGCCGCGTGTCTTGCGGCAGCTCGAGCACGTGATCGACCATCTGCGAGACGCTCTGTGCCGTGAGCGTGATGTGATGCTCCGGGCAGTGCGGCTCGCCGACGCGCGCGAAGAGCAGCCGCAGATAATCGTGGATCTCGGTGATGGTGCCGACGGTGGAGCGCGGATTGTGGCTCGCCGCTTTCTGCTCGATCGAGATCGCGGGCGAGAGCCCCTCGATCAGATCGACGTCGGGCTTCTCCATCAGCTGCAGGAACTGACGCGCATAGGCCGAGAGCGACTCGACGTAGCGGCGCTGGCCCTCGGCGTAGAGCGTGTCGAACGCGAGCGAGGACTTGCCGGAGCCCGAGAGTCCCGTGATCACGACCAGCCGGTTGCGCGGGAGGTCGAGATTGATGTTCTTGAGATTGTGCGTGCGCGCACCGCGGATGCGGATAAAGTCTCCGCCGCGGTGAGGTCCCGGCGGGTGGAGCGCGACGACGGAATAATTCGGGTTCGCTTTCAAGCGCGGCCGGCGTGGTAAACCTGCTAATATACCGGACTTCGCTTATAAATCCCAACCGTTTCAGTCCCCGATCCGATGCTTCCCAGCGAGCGAATGAGCGCGACGGAGCTGCGCGCGAGCATCGGGCTCTCCGCGATCTTCGGACTGCGCATGCTCGGCATGTTCGCGATCCTGCCGGTATTCGCGATCTACGCGGAGCGGCTGCCGGGCGGCGACGATCTCACGCTCGTCGGCATCGCGATCGGCGCCTACGGCCTCACGCAGGCGCTCCTGCAGATTCCCTTCGGCTGGTGGTCGGACCGCTACGGGCGGCGCCCGGTGATCTACATCGGGCTTGTCATCTTCGCGGTGGGCAGTTTCGTCGCCGCGCTCGGCCATCACATCTACGTCGTCATTCTCGGACGCATCCTGCAGGGCTCGGGCGCCATCTCTGCGGCCGTGATGGCGCTCGCCGCCGATTTGACGCGCGAGGAGCATCGCACCAAGTCGATGGCGATGATCGGCTCGACCGTCGGCGCCACGTTCGCGCTTTCGCTCATCGCCGGGCCGGCGCTCGACCGCATGATCGGCGTGCCGGGCATTTTCGTGCTGACCGGCGTGCTCGCGCTCGCGGCGGTCGGCGTCGCCTATGCCGTCGTGCCCGCGGATCACGTCGACGCTTCGCGGCGCGTCAGCCCGGACGATCGGACGCGCTTCAGCGCCGTGCTGAGCGATCCCCAGCTTCTGCGCCTCAATTACGGCGTGCTCGCGCTGCACGCGGCGCTCATGGCGCTCTTCATCGCCGTGCCGTTTTCGCTGCGGGACGCGGGGCTCGAGGTCGGGCAGCACTGGATCGTTTATCTCGCCGCCGTGCTCGGCTCGTTTCTTCTCATGCTGCCGGTGCTGCTGCGCGCGCGGCGGGCGAGCCAGGTGCGCGCAGCGTTCATCGCTTCGGTCGCGCTGCTCATCGCCGTGCACCTCGCGATGCCGTGGCTCATGGCGAGCCCCTGGTGGATCGGGGTCTTCCTGCTCCTTTTCTTTACGCCCTTCAACGTGCTCGAAGCGGCGCTGCCGTCGCTCGTGTCGCGCATCGCGCCGCCGCACGCCAGAGGGACCGCGATCGGCGTCTTCAGCAGCGTGCAGTTTCTCGGCGTCTTTCTCGGCGCGGCGCTGGGTGGCGCGCTTTACGGCCGCTTCGGCATCACGGGGATTGTCATCCACAATGCGGTGCTCCTCGTTATCTGGCTCATTCTCGCCGGCGGCATGAAAGTGCCGGCGCTGTTGAGCGCGCGCGTTTACACTCTGGCGGAGTGCCCGCGGGCGCAGGCCGACGCGCTGGCCGCCCGGCTGAGGGCGCTGCCCGGCGTGCACGAGGCGCGCATCGCGGTGGAGGAGGGGCGCGCGTACCTCAAAGTGGACAGCGCCGGATTTGACGAAGAGAATGTAGCGAAACTACTTGCGGGGGAAACCTGATGGCCTCAGTCAACAAGGTGATATTGATCGGCAACCTGGGCGCCGATCCCGAGACGCGTTATCTCCCGAGCGGGGACGCGGTGACCAACATCCGCGTCGCCACCACGGAGAAGTGGAAGGACAAGAACGGCGAGCAGCAGGAGCACACCGAGTGGCATCGCGTGGCGTTCTTCGGCCGGCTCGCCGAGATCGCCGGCGAATACCTGAAGAAGGGCTCGCCGGTGTACGTCGAAGGCCGCCTCCAGACCCGCAAGTGGCAGGACAAGGACGGCCAGGACCGCTACTCGACCGAGATCCGTGCCGAGCGCATGCAGCTTCTCGGCGGTCGCGGCGGCGGGGCCGAGCCGATGTCGCGCGAGCCCGCGCCACCCGCCGAAGGCGGCGCCAAGCCGCAGGGCAAGAAGGGCGGCGCGTTCGACGAGATGGACGACGACATCCCGTTCTGATCGGGATAGCGATGAGAAATGCGCTCTCTTCCGTTCCGGGGGGGGGGCGGCGGGGTGAGGAGGATGTGAGCGACATCGTCGAGGCCTGCATCGACCGCGCGCGCGAGCGTCGCGGGCGCGTCGTTTTTCCCGAGGGTCACGACGAGCGCATCGTCGCCGCGGCGCGAAAGCTGAAGGATGAGGGCATCGCCGAGCCGCTCGTGCTCGGAACCGCGCCAGAGATTCAGGAAGCCGCGGCCCGCGCCGGAGTTTCGCCGGAAGGAATCGCGACCCGCGAATCGGCAGCGAGCGAGCGGTTGCAGGAGTATGCGAGGCTCTACTGCGCCGGCCGGCCGGATGCGAATCCGCGGATCGCCGAGCGGCTGGTGCGCAAGCCGCTCTTCCACGCCGGCATCATGGTGAAGGCGGGCGATGCGGATGCGATGATCGCCGGCGTCGCCCATCCCACCGGCCGCGTGATCGAGGCGGGGTTGATGACGGTGGGCCTCGCGCCCGGCATCCGCACGCCTTCCAGTTTCTTTCTCATGATCGTGCCCGGCAGTGCGGGTGGGCCGCCGCGCAATTTCATCTACGCCGACTGCGCAGTCAACGTCGATCCCGACCCCGGGACGCTGGCCGACATCGCGCTCGCTTCCGCGCAAACATGCCGCGCACTGCTGGGGGAAGAGCCGCGCGTCGCGCTCCTGTCGTTTTCCACCAAGGGCAGCGCGCAGCACGCGTGCGTGGACAAGGTCACGCGCGCGCTCGCCATCGCGCGCGAGCGTGCGCCGGGGCTCGCGATCGACGGCGAGCTGCAGGCGGATGCCGCGCTCGTTCCCCACGTGGCGGCAAAGAAGGTAAGGGGTGACAGTCCCGTGGCGGGGCGGGCCAACGTGCTGGTGTTTCCGGACCTCGATGCCGGCAACATCGCCTACAAGCTCACGCAGTGCCTCGCGGGTGCCCGCGCCGTCGGTCCCGTGCTGCAGGGCTTCGCGCGACCGTTGAGCGATCTGTCGCGCGGCGCGAGCATCGATGACATCGTCGCCACTGCCGCCATCGTGCTCGCCACCGCCGGGCAAGCGTCCTGAGGAGCCGTCCGACGCGATGATCGCGCCCGCGCGGCCGGTGTAGAATCGTGCCGCGCGGAAAAGAAAAGACCCACGCGCGGAGGAGGCTCAACATGCACACCGCTACACGGGTGGTTGTTGCGCTTTGCGCAACCCTCGCAGCCGCGCCTGCATTGCAGGCAGCGCAGCCGCGATTTCCCGACAAGCCGATCCGGCTCATCATCGGCAGCGCGGCCGGCTCGGGACCCGACATCATGGCCCGCCTCATCGGCGAACACCTCGAGAATGTGTGGGGACAGCGGGTGGTGGTCGATGCCCGTCCGGGCCTGGCCGGCGTCCTGAGCGCGGAACAGGCGCTGCGGGCGAATCCCGACGGCTACACCTGGATGATGCTCACCTCGCAGCTCTTCATCGCGACCTCGGTCTATCCCAACCTCAAGTTCAACCTCGACCAGGATTTCGTCTCGGTGTCGCTCGTGGGTCTCGTGCCGTGGGTGCTGACGGTCAATCCGCAGTTGCCGGCGAAATCCGTCGCCGAACTGCTCGATCTCGCGAAGAAGTCGCCGGGCAAGATCCGCTATGGTTCGGGCGGGCCGGCCAGCGGCGAGCATTTCACCACCGTGATGTTCACGCATCTCGCCGGCGTGAAGATGCTGCACGTTCCGTACAAGGGCGTGGCGCAGGCGTTGCTCGACACGATCGCGAACGAAATCCACATGCAGTTCGCGGTGTTCCCGGCCGCCAAGCCGCATATCGATGCCGGGCGGCTGCGCGGACTCGGCGTGAGCACGGCGAAGCGTGCGCCGGGCCTGCCCGATCTGCCGGCGATTGTCGAGACCGTCCCGGGTTACGTGAACTTCGGTTGGTACAGCATCGTCGCGCCCAAGGGCACGCCCGAGGCGGTGCTCGCCAAGGCGGGCGCGGAAATCGTCAAGGCCGCGCGCGAGCCCGCTTTCGGAGAGCGGTTGAAGACGCTGGGCATCGAGATCATCGCCGGCGGACGCAAGGAGCTCGACGAGTTTCGCGCCGCCGAACGCAAACGCCTGACCGAGCTGGTCAAGGCGACCGGCATCTCGATCCAGTAGCGTCCGTAGCCGTACGTCCGGAGCCTGTCGGAGGACGAACGGCCGTTCGACTTCGGTTCGCCCGCTTCCTTCGACTGCGCTGTCGCTCCGCTTCCTTCGACTGCGCTGTCGCTCCGCTCAGGACGAACGGTGATGCTGCGGGCTTAGCGCGCGTCGAGGGGAACGTATTCGCGCGGCGGCGGACCGTTGTAGAGCGTGAGCGGGCGCAGCAGGATGTTGTTCTCGATCTGCTCCAGCA
>Ga0073934_10004655_pt1 | contig 22400 bp, 18 predicted proteins | sample LarsenN4metaG_FD_76834 | JGI IMG/M metagenome (GOLD analysis project Ga0073934, IMG submission 76834) | Hot spring sediment bacterial and archeal communities from British Columbia, Canada, to study Microbial Dark Matter (Phase II) - Larsen... ...
ACCATCATGGATAAGCTGGCGCAGCCTTGGATTGAAGTGATAACTGGCCAGATCAAATTCCTTGTTTTCAGATTCTTTATTCTGTTCTTCATTCCTTTTCAGGATGGCTTTTATTTTCAGCAACAATACTTCGCTGTCAAATGGCTTGGTAATATAATCATCGGCACCCAGTTTATACCCCTGTATCACATCTTCCTTCATCGTTTTGGCGCTGAGGAAGAATAGCGGAATATCCGGGTCTACGTCCCTTATTTCTTCAGCCAGGGTGAATCCGTCCATATTGGGCATCATCACATCCAGCAGGCAGAGATCAAATTTTTCCCGTTGGAAAGCTGCGAGACCAAGACGGCCATCTCTTTCCAGGGTTACATCATAGTCGTTTAGTTCGAGGTAATTCTTCAGCACACTTCCAAGGTTCGGATCGTCTTCGCACAACAGAATTTTAGGTTTTTTCGCTTCCATTTCTAGTGGTTTTATATTGGTCACAAATAAAGTTAAAGCATTTCGGGGGTTCAAGTATCGGGGTTGAATATTTTGTTAAAACACCGTGGTTTAAAACCCTTTGCTTTCTACTTTTGCCATATATAATAAAAAACTGTGCCATGCATATAACACCAGATAACAGGCTGAAGAAATTAATTGTCATCGGAGATCGGTTACTGATAAAACCTACCCGTCCCGACGAGCGGACAGCCAGCGGATTGTACCTGCCACCAGGTGTGCAGGAAAAAGAGAAAGTACAACAGGGTTATGTAATCAAAGCAGGCCCCGGCTATGTGATTCCCATGCCGGTGGAGGAAGAGAGTTGGAAAGGGGAGGAAGAACAGGTGAAATATGTACCGCTGCAGGCGAAAGAAGGAGACCTGGCGATCTTTCTGCTAAGTGGTGCTACAGAGGTGATGTATGAAAGTGAAAAATACTTTATCGTACCACAAAGTGCTATCTTGATGCTGGAGAGAGAAGAGGAACTTTGATTTTTGAACAGTTAATAATTTTAAAATGGCAGACAGTGCTAAATTCCTGGAGATCGTCAAAGCAGGATATACATTCAAAGATGAATCATTTAAGATTGGTTCTGCTATGCTAAACGGCGAAGTGGTTCCGGGTGCTGATGTGTTGCTGCCTTTCAAAACACTGAACAGGCACGGACTAATTGCCGGGGCAACAGGAACGGGTAAAACAAAAACGTTGCAGGTACTGGCCGAAGGATTGAGCGATGCAAGTATTCCCGTTTTGCTGATGGATATTAAAGGTGATTTAAGTGGTATAGCAGCAGCAGGTACAATAAATGATAAAATCACTGACCGCTGCCAAAAATTGAATATTGAATACAAACCCACTGCTTACCCGGTTGACCTGCTGACCTTAAGTGAACAAAAAGGTGCAAGGCTTCGGGCTACAGTAAGTGAATTCGGCCCGGTGTTATTATCAAAAATTTTAGGCCTGAATGATACACAGGGCGGTTTTGTGGCAATGATCTTCAAATATTGTGATGATAATAAACTGCCGCTGCTGGACCTGAAGGATTTCATCAAAGTACTGCAATATGTAAGCGATGAAGGGAAAGCAGAATTAGAGAAAACCTATGGAAAAATATCGACCACTTCCACAGGAACTATTTTGCGAAAAGTAATTGAACTGCAACAACAAGGTGCCGACTTATTTTTTGGTGAAAAGAGTTTTGAAGTAGACGACCTGATGCGCATCAGCGATGACGGCCGGGGTATGATCTCCATTGTGAGAGTAACGGACTTGCAGGACCGCCCCAAACTTTTTTCAACGTTTATGCTGCAACTGCTGGCTGAATTGTATGCCACCTGCCCGGAAGAGGGAGATATAGATAAACCAAAGCTGGTGATGTTCATTGACGAAGCCCATCTCATTTTCCAGGAAGCCAATGATGCATTATTAAAACAGATTGAAACGATTATTAAACTGATCCGTTCAAAAGGGATCGGGATTTATTTCTGTACGCAAAACCCGATGGATGTGCCTGCCCCGGTGCTGGCACAGTTGGGACTGAAAGTACAACATGCTTTAAGGGCTTTTACAGCAGCTGACAGGAAAGTGATCAAACAGACTGCAGAAAATTACCCGGAGACAGATTTTTATAAGACAGAGGACCTGATTACCCAGTTGGGTACGGGAGAGGCATTGGTTACCATCTTAAATGAAAAAGGAATTCCTACACCGCTGGCACATTGTATGATCCGTCCCCCGCAGAGCAGGATGGATATCTTGTCGGATATGGAAATCGATACACTGGTCAGTAAGTCAAAGATTGCAGCAAAATACAACCAGGTCATTGATAATACCAGTGCTCATGAAATACTGACAGAGAAACTGGAAGAAGCTGCAAAGAGGGAAGAAGAACAAAAGCAGAAACAGGCAGACGAAAAACAAGAGAAGAAAACAACCACAAAAAAAGAAAAGTCTGTTTTCGACGATCCTACTATCAGGAGCATGACAAGAACGGCAGGTAACACCATCATCCGTTCTTTGCTGGGGGTGCTGGGTTTGGGAGGAAGAAGCAGGAGAAAAAGTTTATTTTAATCTCACCCGGCCGCCCGCATCCATTTCAATTTTATTCTCAGCCTGGAGAAACTCTATTACTTTCCAGGCTTTTTCTTTCTTGATACCGTTCAGTTTTTGCAGCAAATCTTTAATCTGGAGTGATTCATATTTTACAATGTTAATGATGCGATGCTGCAATGCGTCAAATTCTTCCTGGCTTAACTGTGTGGATTTCTGGCGCAGGCAATTATCGCAAATGCCACAGGCTCTTATTTTTTCATCACCAAAATAACTGCCGATAATGCGGCTGCGGCATTCGGCTTCTTCCTTTACATAGGCAGCCATTTGTTTCATTCGCAGCCTGAATCTTTCTTTCCGCTTATTATAGGCAGCCATATCAATGGATATGTCTTCTGCTTTTATCCTGCTGCGTAGCATAAATAACTGTGGTGTATCTTTTTGCGGCTGGTATTCGATAATGCCAGCCCGGTTTAGCAGCATTAATTGTTCTTTCACTTCGTCTGCAGGTTTCTTCATCAATCCCGCAATTACTTTTTCTGAAACCGGGGTCACCTGGTCGAAGATGCCTTCATATGCTCTAAGCAATGTTTTGATACATAATTCCAGTTGTGGGTTCTCTTTTTCAAAAGCATAAAGACTTTCTTTGGAAACGGTGAACATGATTGTAGCAGGAAGAAACACCTGTTCATTAAAGGCCAGCCAGTCATCCTGCTCCAGTGCTTTTAGCGAATAAAGCGTAGTATGACTGACAAGCTTAAACTTTTTCAGGAAATCAGTAATGTCGAAATCATAATACTGGCCTTCACCGCTTCCAACGGGTACCTGCAGGTAATTGGCTACCGATTGATACACATTCCGGATATCATTCAAAGAAGGGAAACGCAATTCTGCCATCTCTTCCAGTTCATGCAGGTCACGGTTGTCGTATAGCAAAACAGCATAACTGGTTTTCCCATCCCTGCCAGCCCTTCCGGCTTCCTGGTAATAGTTCTCAAGGCAATCGGGCACATCGGCATGAATAACTGTTCGCACATCCGGTTTGTCAATGCCCATACCAAAGGCATTGGTACAAACAATCACTCTTGTTCTGTTGCTGACCCAGGCTTCCTGTTTTTTATTTCTTTCCTCTTGTACAAGACCTGCATGGTAATAGTCTGAAGAAAAGTTTTGCAGCTTTAATAATTCGCTGATCTCTTTGGTGCGTTTACGGCTTTTGCAGTACACAATGGAACTGCCCGGTACTTTTTGCAATATTTCAATGATCTTATTGATCTTGGAATCTGCACTGAAAGTACTGTAGGAAAGATTGGACCGTTCAAATGATTGCCTGAAAATAGTTTCATTTCTGAATTCAAGCTTTTCGCAAATATCCTTTTGTACATCAGGTGTTGCTGAAGCGGTCAGCGCAAGCATCGGTACATCGGGAAGCTCTTTTCGCAAAGCCGCTATGCGCAAATAAGGTGGCCGGAAATCATAACCCCATTGAGATATGCAGTGTGCTTCATCCACTGCCACCAGGTTAATAGCTAATCCCGGTAAATATTCTTTGAATAATGATGTTTCCAGCCTTTCCGGAGAGACATATAAAAATTGGCAGTTACTTTCTGTCGCAACTTTAAAAATATTGATTACCTCTTTCCGGCTCATGCCGCTATAAATAGCATAAGCAGTAATACCTTTTCGCCGCAGGTTCTCTACCTGGTCTTTCATGAGTGCAATAAGTGGTGATATAACGAGGCATAAACCCGGCTTAACCATGGCAGGTACCTGGTAGCACAGTGATTTGCCTCCGCCGGTTGGCATCAAAGCAAGAGTATCCTTTCCATGTAAAACAGCATTGATGATCTCCTCCTGCAAAGGACGGAAGGTATCGTAACCCCAGTATTGCTGGAGTATGTCGTGAATCGTGAATGGTGAGTCGTGAGTTTTTAGCAGACCATTCATTAATTAATCATTTTTGATAATAACTGAAAACTTCTGACCAATAATACCCCGAGATCTGAAAGTTTTTCTTTGAAAGTAAAGTTCAAATCAGCTGCAATTCCCAAAGCAGCATCAATTTCAATTATCGATCCCCTTGCTATTTCATAATAGCGTTTTCTTTCTGTAACAGATTTTCTGCTGCAACCTTCAGCCACATTGAGATGGACAGAAAGGGCTGCTCTCCTGATTTGGGAAATCATTCCAAACTTCTCCTCTTGAGGGAAAAACTGTGTTTCCTTATAACAGGAAAGTACAAATGCCTTTGTCACGGAAAACACATCAAGCTTTGTGTGTGATAAATCAAGGAACATAGTTAAGGTTTTCCCGAAGCTAAGAATATTTTCGAAAGGGAAAACCCTCAGTCTGACAACTCACGACTGACGACTCACGACTCACGACTACACCACTTTCTTTACAAACAACCTTACAGAATTAATCGCCAGCACCACATCACTCATACCCATTACCAGGGCACCGAAAGTAGGAGTAAGAAAACCAAATGCAGCAACCGGAATGGCCACTATATTATAAGCAAAAGCCCAAAAAAGATTTTGCTTGATCGTGATGTAAGTATGTTTTCCTAATCCAAGAGCAGTAGGTAAATTTTTCAGTCCATGATTCATCAGTATCACCTGTGCACTTTGTACAGCAATCTGTGAAGCCTCGTTCATCGAAATACCAATGGTGGCTTTGGCAAGTGCCGGCGCATCATTGATGCCATCTCCCACCATAGCAGTGGGTACAGCAGCACTTAACGCAGCTATCTTATTCAATTTTTCTTCCGGAGTCTGCTCGGCTATCACCGTATCAATACCTAAAGCTACAGCCAGTTGATTACACTTAGCCTGCCTGTCGCCACTGAGCAGGATGGTCTTGATGTTTTTGCTATGCAGGTAATCAATTACTGTCTTTGCTTCAGGCCGTATTTCGTCTTTCACATCAATCCATCCCAGTAATTTGCCGTTGCGCAGCAAGTAAACATTATGATCGTCTTCTTTGGTTAATCCCGCAACTGCCTTATAAGAGCCGGCTACAAACTGGTTGCCCTCTTTATCTTCCGCCTGCATGCCCAGCCCCTTTACCTCCTCAATATTTTTCCAGAGAATCTGTTCTTTAGTCTTCCAGGCTTCAGTAATGCATTTGGCAATCGGGTGATTAGAAAATTTCTCTAATGAGAAAACAATCTTTTTGAATTCACCTTCATTGACTGTCGGGTCAGTAATTTGCCAGTTGCCAATGGTAAATAAGCCGGTGGTCAATGTACCCGTTTTATCAAACACCACCTGCTTTATGTCTTTGAATGTTTCCAGGCTGGTGGCATTTCTGAAGAGAATACCTGTCTTAGCTGCACGGCCCAGGCCTACTGCAATAGCAGCAGGTGTGGCAAGCCCCATCGCACAGGGACAGGCAATCACCAATACGGCAATGCTGCGCATCAGCGCCGGTGTAAATTCTTTCAGTACAAGCCAGCTGATCACTAAGGTGGCGGTAGCAATGACCATGACTATCGGTATAAAGATGGCACTGATCTTATCCGCCAGTAATTGCACCGGTGGTTTTTCACCCTGGGCTTCTTTCACCATTTTCAAAATACCGGAAAGAACCGTTTCATTCCATACAGCCGTAACCTGTGCTTTCACGGTTCCGTCTGTAATAACACTGCCGCCAATGAGAGTATCTTTTGCTTTTTTGTGAACCGGCAGGCTTTCGCCGGTAATGATCGCTTCGTTCACATGCACATCACCCCAAAGAATTTTACAGTCAATAGGAACCTGTTCACCGCTTTTTATTAAAACAAGGTCGCCAACCCGAAGGTCCGTATTCTCCACCGGGAAGATTTGCTCTTTATGTTCATCATCAAAAGCGATCATATTGGCCATCACTTTTTGTGATTTGGCCAGTTTGTTTAATTCTCTTTGTGTGGATGCAATGGAAGTATCTTCTAAATAATTCCCCAGGAACACAAGTGTGATGATGGTGGCGGCTGTTTCATAAAACATATATTGCTCAGCCTGTCCTGTCAATGATCCATAGAGACTGTACACAAATGCTGCCGTAGAGCCAACGGCGATCAGCACATTCATATTCGGCATACGGTTACGGATACTCTTCACGGCACTTTTGCCAAAGAAACTCATGCCCACGATGTAAACCGGAATGGTTAATACCAGTTGCACCCAATGATTCATCAGCCAGTGAATATGCAGACCCGGTATCATGTGCAGCATCAGTACTGCAGTGAAGGGAAAACAGAACCAAAACCGCTGCAGGTGTGTGGAGAGAAAGGATATCTTTTTTTTCTCAGCAACAGGGGCCTGTTCCGCCACTTCGTAGCCAAGTCCATGAATACCCTTTGCTAATTCCTTTTCGTTGGCAGCCCCGTTAATATCAAAACTTACATAACCTGTGGCAAAGTTCACTTTGATATTCTTCATACCCTTTTTCTCCAGGTATTTTTGAATATTCAGCGCACAGGTGTTGCAGTCCATTCCGTCTACTTTCCATTGTACCTGTTCCATAGTGCAAAATTACCAAATAAGAGAAGCTGGCTTTTTGCTGAAACGGGAATATTTGAGCAACAAGGTTGCTAATCCGGCTAAATTTGCAACATGGATTTAGTATTTACACTCAATACCATACAGGAGACAGCCAGCGAATTCTGGAAGGCTGCAGGAGAACACAAGGTCTTCGCTTTTCATGGCCCAATGGGCGCAGGGAAAACCACATTCATTCATGCCCTCTGCGATGCCAAAGGCGTGAAAGATGTGGTGGGAAGCCCCACTTTCTCTATCATTAATGAATATGTGTATGCTTGTGAAGGCACCAAACGACCTTTGTTTCATATGGACCTTTACCGGCTGAACAGTGAAGAAGAAGCCCAAAGGGCCGGTGTGGAAGATGCATTATACAGCGGCCATCTCTGCCTGGTGGAATGGCCGGAAAAAGCACCCGGGATTTTCCCGGAAAACACTGTTCATGTATTCATTGAGCTCATCGATACACAAAGCAGGAGGCTGAAAATCGCTAATATTTAGGTACATTTGAATATGTAGTTACTGTTTGCAGGAAATGCCTTGTAGAAGATGTGACCTTTAAGGAGAATACGTACCAGAAACCAGCAACCAGTAACCAGGAACCAGTAACCAGCCTCATGAGCCAGCAAAAGCCAAAAATAAGTACCTCGTTCAGCTACGAAACCCTCGAAGAAACCCTTGATATAAAGCCGAAATCGGAAGGAATGATGATCGGTATCCCTAAGGAAATCGCCTTCCAGGAAAACCGGATTGCTTTAACACCCGATGCAGTGAGTGTATTGATCAGCAATGGACACCAGGTGATCATTGAACATAATGCCGGCGAAGCTTCTCATTTCCGGGATAAAGACTACAGCGAAGCCGGCGCCAAGATCGTTTACGACCGGGCCGATGTTTTTAAAGCCCCCATACTGGTTAAAAGTGCACCTGTCATTGAGGAAGACCTGCCCCTGCTGCAACTGAACCAGATCATTATTTCACCGATACACCAGTCTATTCTCAAAGCGGAGATCCTGGAGAAGATGATGGAGAAAAGGGTGACCGCTATTTCATTTGAAAACCTGAAAGACGACAGCGAATCCTATCCCATCGTAAGAAGCATGAGTGAGATTGCCGGCAGTGCCGTCATGCTGATTGCTTCCCAATACCTCAGTTCGGCCAATCATGGCAAAGGAGTGCTTATCGGTGGTATTTCCGGTATTGCGCCAACAAAGGTTATCATCATCGGTGCTGGTATCGTAGGAGAATATGCGGCAAGAGCTGCCCTCGCATTAGGCGCTTCGGTAAAAGTGTTTGATAATAATGTGTACCGTTTAAAAAGATTACAGAACAATATCGGTCAGCGGATGTGGACCTCTGTACTGGAGCCCCGAATGCTGGCCAAGCAGCTAAAGACCTGCGAAGTGGCCGTTGGCGCCCTGGGCAGTGAAACAGGCCGTACACCGTTGGTAGTAACAGAAGAAATGGTGAGCAATATGCGGCCGGGTTCTGTCATCATTGATGTAAGTATTGACCGCGGGGGCTGTTTCGAAACTTCGGAGATCACTTCGCATGAACATCCCATCTTTATGAAATACGGGGTCATTCATTACTGCGTTCCCAATATTCCATCCGGTTTTGCCCGTACCGCTTCACAGGCTATCAGTAATGTGCTGATGCCTTTATTGCTGGAAGCAGGCGAGGAGGGAGGATTTGAAAACCTGCTCTGGCATAAGATACACCTGCGCCAGGGTATCTATATCTTCAAAGGGGCACTCACCAATTTCTACCTCAGTCAGCGTTTCGATCTGAAGTACACCGACCTGAACCTGCTGATCGCCAGCAGGAGGTAATTCACTATTTCAAAAGATCAGAAAGAACAGAATCCAGTTCCCTGGCATAAAGTTGATTGGCCACCACTTTGTAATTACTGTCAAGCAGTAGGGTGAAGGGAACAGAAGAAATCTGGTATTTTTTTGCCAGTTGGTTGTCCCATCCTTTGAGATCTGACACATGCAGCCAGGGAAGTTTATCTTTCTCAATCGCTTTTATCCAGTCCTTTTTATTATCATCTAAGGAGATACTGATTACCTGCAGGCCCTTTTCTTTGAATTTGTTATAAAGCTTTACCAGGTGAGGGTTCTCTGCCCTACAGGGTCCGCACCAGCTGGCCCAGAAATCAAGCAGTATATAGCTGCCTTTTATTTTATAAAGGGTAAGTTTTTTACCGTCAGGTTGCTTCATGCTGAAGTCGTCAAGGATTGTACCCTTCGACAGTATAACATTCCGGTCAAGAAATTCTTTGATCTTTTGTCCCTGTTCAGCATTTTGCTGTGCTGCATTCAGGCGGTGATAGAGCAGGCTTGTTTTTTCGGTGCCAAGCATCTGCTGGTAAAAACGTATATAATGCGGAATGATGGGTGATTCCGGTCTGGCAATAAATATGCTGTCAATGATATTATAGTAGAAATTGACAAAGACATTTGAAGCCGAATCTCTTGTTTCTTTTGAGGCATTAGCATAGATCCTGATAACAGGCAGTTGTCTTGGTTCCGTTAACTGGAACAATAACCGGGTATCTTCTGAACCGGCAAGGTCTTTCATCACCAGCTTATTTTTCTCAAACTTTGTTTTTTCTTCTTTCAGGGTCAAAGATGCGGGGATACTATCCACCCATAAATATTGAGAGCATACGGCCGAATCGGTGGCAATATGAAATGTCCCCGGTTTTGATATAGTGCCGGAATAAGTTAACACATTCGATTCGGGAAAAGCCAGCGTATCAATCCGCCAGTCATCATTCATATAAACATAAATGTTCTTTGAAGCAGTGATTGGCTCAAACCGGATGGTAATGGAAAAATTTACGGACTGCGCAGCAGCGCCAATCTGTATCAGCAGCAGTATAAAAAGTATCTCTTTTTTCAAGCTTACGAATGTAAAAAATATTGGCTGCCGCTTACCCGCAGGAATACCGGGGGCCTGCCAAAATTTTGTTATCTTACCCTTTCAATTATTTATCAATCAAAACTAACACATGAAAAAACTGATTCCCCTGCTGCTCATTGTTGCATTGGTGGGCTGCGCCAAAAAAGAATGGTCCAAAGAATACCTCACCAATAAATGCAATAAGGAAATGGCCAAAGAAGAGGAGCTGCAGAAAATGCTGAACAAAGATCAGATCTCGCAAATATGCGATTGTGCTGCTGACAAGATGATGGCCAAATACAAATCAGAAGCCGAGGCCGACAAAGACAAAGCCGGCGCTGAAGAGATCGGCAGAACCTGTGCCCTGGAAGTAATGCAGAGTAAATAAAGTAAAACTGGTTATTCAAAAAAGACACAGCACACGGATTACACGGATTGAGCAGATCAGCACAGATTTCTTAAATGTATCCGTTAAAATCAATTCAATCAGTGTTATCCGTGTTCAAAACGATATAGCTCGAAGTACAATTGCTTTAATACTGATTAAAAGAAAAACCCCGGCACGCCGGGGTTTTTGCATATGTAGACGATTAATTCTTACTTGTTCATCATCTGCTTGGCTTCGATGCTCAGCGTGGCATGCGGTACTGCCCTCAGCCTTGCCTTGTCGATCAGCTTGCCGGTAACACGGCAAATGCCATAGGTTTTATTTTCAATACGCATCATCGCCTTTTCCAGGTGATCGATAAAAGTGATCTGGCGGCTGGCCATCTGGCTCAGTTGCTCTCTTTCCATACTTACACTGCCATCTTCCATGGTCATGTAGCGGGCCTCGTCCATATCACCACCTTCGTCTTTACGGGTGATCAGGCCCTGCAGGTAAGCCAGTTCTTTCTTGGCAGCATCCAGTTTCTTCTGGATGATCTCTCTGAATTCGGCGAGGTCGGCATCTGAGTATCTCATAGTGGGTCCGGAATGTTGTAAGGCTGCATTAGCATCCAATACAGATTTAGTGAATTCGGGTTCATATTTCACCGAGCTTTTGGTTGTGGTCTTGGGGATCACAATCTTGGTCGGTTTCGGCGGTTCCTTTTTGGTAACCGGCGTTACTTTCGGTTTTATAGAAACCAGTGATTTGGGGTCAACCGTACCGGGTTTCTTTACCACAGGTTTGGGGGCCGGTTCGGGTTTGGCCGGGGCGGCTTTCTTCGGAGCTGGTTTTACAACCTTCTTGGCGGCAGGTTTAGGTGCCGGTTTCGCAGCCTTTTTGGCTGGCTTAGGTGCTGATTTCTTCACAGTTTTCTTTGCTGCAGGTTTTTTAGCTGCAGGCTTTTTAGGGGCGGGTTTGGCGGCCTTCTTGGGGGCCTGTTTTTTCTTTGTTGCCATAAATTACCCTTTTTTTGAAACAATCACATTTAGCAAAACATCGTTAATATCTATCTCCACTCCGTCCTTAAACTCCGGGACAAACTCCAGTTTGTCCGCCAGAATTTCGGCGCAAATATAGTCTTTAAACCGGGTCAAAGAATCTTTTAATCCCATGCCATCCGACACCCTTACTTCTACCCTGTCCGTCAGCTCAAAACCACTGTCTTTACGTATTTTCTGGATGCGGTTCACAAACTCCCGGGCATGTCCTTCGGCTTCCAGTTCAGGGGTTACCGTTACGTCCAAAGCCACTGTCAGGCTGCCCTTATTGGCCACCGTCCAGCCCGGAATATCCTCGCTGCTGATCTCCACTTCGGTAATCTGTAATATTACAGGTTCGCCATCAATTGACAAACTATATTGACCTTCTTTTTCTAACCGTGCTATATCTTCCTGGGTAAACTGTGCCAGCGCTGCCGATACGGCCTTCATCTTTGGCCCCAGCTTTTTACCCAGCGCCACGAAATTGGGCTTTATCTTTTTACTGATAAACGTATTGTCCGGGCTCAGGTATTCGATCTCTTTTACATTCACCTCCGCTTTCACCAGGTCTTCTACTTTCTTCAGTTGCTCCTGCATCGAAAGGTTCAGCACCGGTATCAGCACTTTCTGTAATGGCTGACGAACCTTGATATTCACTTTCTTTCTCAGTGACAATATAAGGGAAGAAGCATCCTGTGCCAGCTGCATTCTTTCTTCCAGCGATTCATCAATGGCCGCAACATTCGCCACGGGGAAATCGGTATGATGAACTGATTCTGCTGTAAAGCGTCCGCTTACTGCATTCAGGTTTTGGAAAAGACTGTCACTGAAGAACGGCGATATCGGCGCAATTAATCTTGTCAGTGTTTCCAGGCATTCATACAAAGTCTGGTAAGCACAGATCTTATCCTGTTCGTATTCGCCCTTCCAGAAACGGCGGCGGCAAAGGCGCACATACCAGTTGCTCAGGTGCTCGTCTACAAAATCTTCGATCACCCGGCCTGCCTGTGTGGGTTCGTACTCATCCATGTACTGGTTCACTTTCTTCACCACGGTATTGAGGGAGGAAAGTATCCAGCAGTCTATCTCCGGTCTTTCGTTTAATGGGATGTACGCTTCTTTGAACGCAAAGCCATCCACATTGGCATACAGGGCAAAGAACTGGTATGTATTATACAACGTACCAAAGAACTTGCGCTGCACTTCTTTGATGCCTTCAATATCAAACTTCAGGTTGTCCCACGGCGAGGCATTGGTGATCAGGTACCAGCGGGTGGCATCAGCGCCATATTTTTCAATCGTTTCAAACGGGTCCACCACATTACCGAGACGCTTGCTCATCTTATTGCCGTTCTTATCCAGCACCAGCCCGTTGGACACTACGGTCTTGTATGCCACAGAGTCAAACACTAAACAGGCAATGGCATGCAGGGTATAAAACCAGCCTCTTGTCTGGTCCACCCCTTCTGCAATAAAATCAGCCGGGAAGGATTGTTGGAAGGTTTCTTTATTCTCAAACGGGAAATGCCACTGCGCATAAGGCATAGCGCCACTGTCAAACCATACATCGATCAGGTCGGGCACCCGTTTCATCGGTTTGCCGGATTCGCTGACGAGGATGATCTCATCTACATAAGGCTTGTGTAAGTCTGAACACAGATGCTCGATTCTGGATTCCGGGCTTTCGCCAGTATCCAGTTTCAAGAATCCAGCATCAATTGTTTTGCGAAGTTCTTCTCTTAATTGCTCAACCGAACCAATACATTTCTCTTCTTCGCCGTCTTCTGTTTTCCAGATAGGAAGCGGTGTACCCCAATACCGGCTGCGGCTCAGGTTCCAGTCCACCATATTCTCCAGCCAGTTGCCAAAGCGGCCTTCGCCGGTGGAAGCCGGTTTCCAGTTGATGGTCTTGTTCAGTTCCACCATCCTGTCCTTGATGGCCGTGGTTTTAATGAACCAGGCATCCAGCGGGTAGTACAACACCGGTTTATCCGTTCTCCAGCAATGCGGGTAGCTGTGTTCGTATTTCTCTACTTTAAAAGCCCTGTTTTCTTTCTTCAGTTTCACCGCTATGTCAACATTTACGTCTACATAGTTGGGATCGTCTTTATAATTCTTTACAAAACGGTGGCTGAACTCACCCAGTCCGTCTACAAACTTTCCTTCACGGTCCACCATCGTCAGTATGCCGATGCCGTACTTCTTACCTACTTTATAGTCATCCGCACCAAAGGCCGGGGCTGTGTGTACAATACCGGTACCGTCTTCGGTGGTTACAAAGTCACCCACCAGTACCCTGAAGGGATCACCACCGGCATGTGCAGCGCTGTTGGCATCGTAAGGCAACAGTTGTTCATACCGGCATTCTTCTATATCAGTTCCTTTGAATTCGGTGATGATGCTCCACGGCAGCACTTTCACTTTCTCGTTGTAGCCGTCAAAGTCACCATCCTTTCCTTCTTCTTTAAAATATTTTCCCAGCAGCGCTTTGGCCAGCACCACATTAATAGGCAGGTGGGTGTAGGGGTTAAAGGTTTTCACCAGCACATAATCAATATTGCCGCCCACCGTCAGGCCCAGGTTACTGGGCAGGGTCCATGGGGTGGTCGTCCATGCCAGGAAGAACACTTCGGCGCCATGCACTGCATCGTGTAAGAACTGGCTCTTTGCATCCTGCACGGCCCGAAACATCGCCACGCAGCTGGTATCCTTCACATCCTTGTACGTACCGGGCTGGTTCAGCTCATGGCTGCTTAAGCCGGTGCCCGCAGCGGGGGAGTAGGGCTGTATGCTCACACTTTCGTACAGCAATCCTTTTTTGTACAACTCACTCAGCAGCCACCACAGTGTTTCAATGTATTCGTTCTTGAAAGTAATGTAGGGATCGTTCAGGTCTACCCAGTAGCCCATCTTGCGGGTTATCTCATCCCATTTGTCCTTATAGCGCAGCACCGCCTCACGGCACTTTTGGTTATAATCTTCTACAGAGATCTTTTTGCCGATATCTTCTTTGGTAATGCCCAGTTCCTTCTCCACACCCAGTTCTATCGGCAGGCCATGGGTATCCCAGCCGCCCTTGCGTTTTACCTGGAAGCCCTTCATGGTTTTGTAGCGGCATACCAGGTCTTTCAGCGTACGGGAAATAACGTGGTGAATGCCGGGCATACCGTTGGCGCTGGGCGGACCTTCATAAAACACAAAAGGAGTGGCGCCATCCCGCAGGGAAACGCTTTTTTCAAAAGCCTGACCGGCCGTCCAGCGGGCCAGTATTTCCTGCTCAAAGGCCGGTAAATTCAGTCCGGCAAATTCTCTGTAAGTAGCACTCATAGCCGTTTTAAAAATGGTGGCGAAGGTACGGAATAATGGGGTGGTTTGGGAGGGGATTGTTGGTTAGTTGGTGGAGGAGTTGATAAGTTGAGGGGTTGAGATTTTGATGATACGGAGTCCTGTCATACCGGGCTTGACCCGGTATCTTTTTCTTTTTTATTTGTTCTTTTGGCTTGAACCAAAAGAACCAAAAATTCAAGTCCCGGCGAATGCTCCGCCGCCGGGACGGCCAACGCACCTTTTGCAAGTGTGGCGGTGATTTTTTATTTAGACATTGTGGATGAGTTTGGCGATTGGGCAAGACTCCGCTTTGTGTTATGCGTAGACCCTGGAGGCGCTGTGTTCTGCCTTGAAAGTGTTTAAAACAACCCCCGCATTAAAGAACGGCGGAATCCGCCAGTGGTCGGACAGGCATGGCGCTGGAATTGTTCTTCAATTTCCTGGTGAAAAGCCGGATCAACACAGATTGCCCCAGCGGGGCAGCCTATGGATAGAATGTATGCATGACGGGGTTCGCTCCGCAGGAGCGATATAGGCCAGCCCATGCAGCCCGGCTATCAGGCTTTCAATAACTCATCTATTGAAATTGTTTCCAGGTACGGGGTTAAATGCTTTGTACTGTAAAGCACCCTGTACTCCATAATTTCTTTAGACTGGTGGCAACAAAAAGTTTCTACATAAAAACAAGAGAGCTGGAAAAGAAATACCATGTAATCCGGTAAAACCCGTTTTGCAATGGCTACACCCTTTTGCAAAACAACTTCTCTTTTTTCTTCCTCGGACAACGCAATAAATTCTGATAGTTTCATAAATGCCGGTTTTAAAACTGTTACGTTAAAAATGCAATTACCAAACCTGTGGTTGACAGGGACGAATCCCTGGCACTAACACTAATCAATGAACTTTTAGAGGCTGAGGCAAAAACTTAAAATAAGAACGGACAGTAAAGCTGTCTTTTAAATACTGAGGCGGTGACAAATGTAGGATGATTTTTAAACTATCAAAATTTTTAAAAGGCAGGGCGGGTTTCGGGTTTTGTTGCTGGGCCTGATAGCTTTTTTTATTTGGGATAACCTAAGGCTATTTAATGATGCTACGAGATTGCAAGTTTCGCTGAACCTGCAAGGGATATATAGTGTAATTAAAAAAAGAAAAAGGCGAGACGTTTGGTGAAAGATTTGTTCCGGAACGTAAAGTGGAAAAATTAAAAAAACACCAGTTGTACCGGTGTTTGTTTTAATGTTTTAATACAGTGGTTTGGTCAAGAGTGATTTGGCCGGAAAGAATTAGGCAGTTAAAAACATAGTAGAAAGCTCCGCTTCGGTAGCTTTTGTTTTTTTCTGTTTCTCCAACCGGAATTGTTTCATTTCTTCCTCCATCTTTTGCATGATGGCATTGCTTTCCTCGGAAGATTTCTCTTTTATTTTGCCATCCTGCTTAAGTTGTTTCAGCAAAATTTCATAAGTGCTGAGCAGATTTGGCATATTATATGGGTTTAAGGTTGCTTTCATACATGCTAAACGGCTGCAAAGATAAGGTGGCTTGTGTAATGGCTGTAAAGTTTAAAGTTATGTAATTGCTCTCAACAATACAAGCCAGTACTCCCGTTTTCCGTGGTTCAGTTGCATCCAGCACCACCAGGCCATTACACAAATCATTTGCAAGCATTGCTTTATCGGTAATTTCTGTTACCCAGATAAATTTCGGCATAGCTGTACCAAGTATTAACTCCTTTGCTGTTTTATCCAATAAAGCATTTTGAGAAATACTGTGTTTAAATGAACGACTGGATGCTAAAAATGTTTTTAATACAAGAGGTTCCGTATTGTTAAAATTTATCTGATCAAGTAATAACAAAGTCATTTTTCTTGCCTCATCGGCTTCTAAATAGATCTTTGGGTAAAGTGGAACAATGAATGCTGAAATGCTGCAACCCGCCCATTGTGCATTGTTATAATAGGAGGCTGGGTTGTCTACATAAGCTAGCATATAGGGAGGAAAGTTATCATCAATAAAAACATATTGCATTGGCATGGTGGTAAAATCAAGAATAGGTTTACCATTACTAAGACGGGTTACTTCCTGTAAATTCTCCAAATCACCGGTTGTATAAGGCTCCCGGCCCACAACATTAAGGGCATGGCCAATACCATTGCTATTTTCAATCAATACCACTACTGGTATACCAGATTCCACATACGTTTTCAACAGTGGTTCAAACTCTGCGCCATATTGATTCCGGGAATAACTTCTTACTCCGAATCCTAGTTCTTTTATTGCATAAGAAATTTGATTACCGGATAATCCTTTTGATGGAGTTAATCGTTCAAAAGATATGCTGCTCAGTATTTTGCTGATTTGATCCGGAAGGATAGGTTTATATTCTGCATACCGATGGCCAAAATATTCCATGAGGCTCCATATGGTTGTTTCGGCACAGGTAAGCATTTCAGCATCCTGTGAGGCATGAGGAAAGCCATAAGCTGTTAACTTAACTCCCTTCACAGTTGTGCCAATACCCACAGAACATATTTGAACAGAAGGCGTCCTGGTAATGGAAGAAGAAATCACTGAACGTCCCATAATGGAAGGAAAAGTTGGACGCAATACGACAAACCCACCAAAATTACCCTGTAAATATTCAAGTCTTTCAGGATTATTAAAATCATCATCCGTTTTATCAATAATGCTTTCAGGGACGGCTATGTGCAGACAACAGGTACAGGACTGGCCAAAATACTGCCGCCCGTTTCCAGGTTTACACCCACAGGCGAAAGAACACAAAAAAGAGAATCGGTGATAGAAAAGATAAAAGCATTCTTCAACAGGTTTTGGGATATTTCTGGTGGGGAGTTAGAGTGATTCTGAGTTCGTTTTGGAGAACTAAATTCAATACTAGCTGAAATTGCAGGTGAAATATCCGTTCTGCACCAAGTCGTGAAATTTAGCATATTAAAAAAGCCGCAAATGAATTGCGGCTTTTTTAACTGTCCGGGGAATCATCCCGGAGCCCTTACTTTACTGCTTTTGCAATTAAAGCAATGGCAATAATTGCTGCTGTAAAAACAGCAATTGTGTTTACAACTCTTGCTGTTTCACCGTACACCGTCACACAATTATTCTTTGTGCAAACTGTTGCTCTTTCATTGTATTTGTAAATTTTTTTCATACAAATAATTTAAGAGTAAACGAATCCCCTCACTCTTACCCGGAGGGTTCAGGTTTTTGACAGGATGGATTTTACTTCTCCTTGCGTACACCTTTAAATGGTTTGTCATCCGACTTGCCATCCATAAACTTACCTGTATCAGCATCCCGCTTCACCCAGTTTTCCGTTTTAGGATTGTAAGTCTGGCTCCTGTCCTTTACCGCACCATTTCGGTGACCGTCTCCGGTCTTTCCGTTCTTTGCCATATTACTATGTTTTAGAACCGGCAGGCTATTTTATATGGAGGCGCCTGCTCTGTTGCCCAGGGAACAGCAATTGGTAATCTGGAGCCGTAAGGCTACATTTGCCCACAAAGAAAATAACCACTTTCCCCAAAGCATTATTTCTTTATGCCGTGACGCTGTTCCAGTGCCACGGTTTTTTATTTACCTTTTGTCAGGTATCTGTAACAAATTTAAGCAATGGTTGACATTCTACAAAAAATTTGTACATTTGTCAACCAACCCATTTTACTAAACCAACCTCTTAATGTCATGAAAGCCTTTTCAGAACGCCTTAAATCTGCCCGCAAAATGCGGGGCTGGTCACTGCAGGAACTGGCCGATAGTGTCTCTATGTCTATCACCAAACAGGCCCTGCATAAATATGAATCGGGTAAAATGAACCCGACCGGGGAGGTATTAATTGCCTTATCAAAGGCGCTTGAGGTAAAACCTGATTACTTTCTGAAAGAGCCGGTTAAACTGGGGCCGGTTGAATTTCGTAAAAGGCAAAAGCTTTCTCTAAAACAGGAAGAAAGTATAAAAGAAAAAGTAAAGGATTTCCTGGAGCGGTATCTTGAAGCAGAACAATTGCTGAATATTAAAGTAAAATTCACCAATCCACTTAAAAATATAAGCATTGCAGAAGTGGAGGATGTAGAGCCGGCTGTATTGAAACTGATAAAAAGCTGGAACCTCGGTTATGACCCGATTCCGAATGTAATCGAAATGCTCGAAGACAAAGGAGTAAGGGTGATTGAAATCGATGCACCAGAGGAATTTGATGGCATGAGTACTTATGTGGGTGATATACCGGTGGTGGTCATCAGCAAAAATTATTCAATTGAAAGAAAGCGGTTCACTGCTCTCCATGAACTCGGGCATCTTGTTTTAAGCATTGAAGAAGGTGCAGACAAAGAAAGAATATGCCATGCATTTGCCGGAGCTATGCTGTTGCCGGATGATGTGTTGGAAAATCATCTCGGGGAAAAAAGAAATAATATCGCTATTGGGGAACTGGTGAGTATTAAAGAAGAGTTTGGAGTTTCTATACAGGCTATTATGATGCGGGCACAGTTGAAAGGGATTATTGATAAAAGCAAGGCCGACAGGTTCTGGAGATCAATCGCATCAAACAAAAAAGAAGAAGGCCTGGGCAAATTTATCGGTAATGAAAAAAGTTATCGCTTTGAACATCTTGTTTTCAGGCTGGCCGCTGAAGAAGTAGTAAGTCTAAGTAAGGCTTCAAACCTTGCAGGTATGAAGCTGGCAGATTTCAGGGAAAAGCTGGAAGCAGCAGTATAATGACCTTAACCATTTAACTACCTATGAGAAGAATTGCAATACAGGATGCAAATATTCTGATTGACCTTGTTAACATAGGTTTGTTTTCGCATTGCCTTGCGCTGGAATATGAATTTTCAACTACAGAATTGATTTTTGAAATTGAATTAAATCAGCATCAAAAAACCACCGTCCAGCTTCATATCGATTCAGAAAAATTCTCTATAATCAAAATTCCTGCGGATGAATTACTGGAAATACAATTAGCAAGTTTAGAAGATTCCAGGTTGTCAGAACAGGATTGGTCAGCTCTTTATTATGCAGAAAAGAAAAACGCTTTGCTGCTTTCAGGCGATAAACATTTGCGGAGATTGTCTGAAAGTAAAGGGATTGAAGTAAGAGGAATACTTTGGTTATTTGACCAATTGATTGAAACGAAAATACTCTCTGATAAAGAAGCTTGTAATCTCCTGAAAATTTTGATGAAACAAAACAGGCGGTTACCGTTGGATGAGTGTCAGAAGAGAATAGAGAAATGGTGTGAGGATTAATTCTCCACCTTGGTTCGTGAAGACAAGAATCATTTATCTGTGGCCAAGCTATATTCCGCCTGCGGAATATTCTTTGTGCTCTTTTGTATTCATTCTTGCTTGGCCAACCTTCTTTGCGTTCTTTGTGCCTTTGTGGTAAACCACCATTCCGCTTCAGCGGAATCATCTGCGTTCATTTGTGTTTATCTGCGTACAACCCATTCACCGCAGGTGAATTCAATTCATGCGGAATTTATTAGTGCCATTCGTGTAATTCGTGGACTACCCGCAACCCGTATCCCCAAACTCGTATCCTAAAATTCGGACTCACTTCCGTACTACTACGCTGCCACAAGGGCAGTTAAAAGTTGAATACATGACCCGTCGGAGAGTACCAGGAAGCCTGTTTTTACCAAATATATAAAGCCACCTTACTCCCACTTTACTCCCACCTTAAAGCCACTTTAAAGTATCAGTAGTTCAGCCATGCCATTATCATTGTGCCCCTGCAACCATGTCAGCCCCTGCTCTGCTTGACTTGTAGTCTCGCAGTTCTACTCTATAGCCTACGACTGTCATCAATAGAAAAAGATACCGGGTCAAGCCCGGTATGACATCACTCCGTAACCCCAACATCTCTTAACAGCAATGTTCATGTTCGCTGAATAATTAATCTGTGTTCATTTGCGTTCATCTGTGGCCGACCATAGCATATATCGCTCCTACGGAGCGAAGCCTGTGTATATAAACTATTTTTCTGCGTTGAAGAAAAATGTGTTTACTGCCATATTATTTCATCCCTCCACCCCTCAGTAAACCCCATTTCCTTTTCATCAATAAGGCTACATGAATTCATTAAGTCGTTCAGACGTTTATTGAATGTATTACCGGGGCTTATGATATGTAATACGTATGTCATGCAGCTAAGAATTGCATACATTTTATTTGGATAAATATTTCTGTTGTGAAGAAAATCATTCATGGTATTATTGGGTATTTTGGGAGTAGTAGTGAGCCTTCTATTCCATAATCGCCCATGATGAGCACAAATATTTCTAAGCTGTGCGAATGAGTGCATCCAACTTTCCAATATATGAGGATGACCTAAACCAAATTCCTTTGCTATAGCTTTCTTTTCCGGACACATTTTTAAGTTCTCAAAAAGCTTTGACAACAACCCCATCGAGGCAACTTCCAAACTCATCCAGGAAGGTGGATTGGGCGGCTGGGTATATACTTTCTTATAATGCTTAATGAATGTTTCGTTCGATCGGTCAATTTCTTCGTACAATTTATTAATATCCCTTATAAACCGGTTATTATTAGCGTAAAGCTGAATATTTTCATGCCAATGGCTTCCGTATTTAAGGGCATACCTGTAGATAATTTTTGTGCGAAGTGCTATTTCAATTTTTTCAAGCCCGTCAAATACCAGCATCCTTAATTTTCGGTCGAAAACGTATAATTCCAGAATTTCTTCGAAAGTAACAGGCTTAATAAAGGGATGTTGTGTTATTTTATTATCCTGGAAAGGATATGTATAAGCCCTGAGACGATAATAACTAATATTGGAAAGATAATGCGCTGCCCTTATTTCATCATTAAATATGAGGCCTCGCTGCTTTAGCAGGTTTATTTGCTGTGCTATTGAAATAGGAGGTTTATTAAAATTCATGGGAGAAGGCTCTATTTAAATCGAAAACCCGCCGGGGTGCGCCGTTCTTATGAGAGGCGTGGCAGGTCTTATTGATGTAAAAATAAGGATATTATTTAAAGATGGTGTCATCAAAGTACTAAATCTTCTAAGCTTATCTCTTTTCATTTCATTTACAATGCTTAAGAAAAATTTTCCTTCTTATTCATCTCCTCAAGAATTGAACTGAGCTCGGTTTATCCTCAGGTAACGAAGGGTCGAAGGATTCGTGCCATTCAAGGCTAACCCCATATTCCGCTTGCGGAATAATCTGTGTTCATTTGTGTTCATCTGTGGACAACACAAAAAAACCGTTCATTACTTACACCAAGCATGAACGGTTCAAAACCACAATAAAAAAAACATTAATCTTTCTTCAGCCACACTGCTTCAAAAGCCGGGTAACCTCTTTCACCATTGGTGGTAAGGGCTGTAAAGCGCAGCTTGTAATAATTATTATCACCATCCTTTACAATATAGTAACGGTCGGTTCTTACCGAAGGTGATACACCGGGGCCGCCGCCGGAACGCCAGTCGGCACCAATACTGATCTGTGATGTATTGAATGTAAGGGCAGCAATATCAGCCGCTGCAAAATCAGCAAAGGCTTTGGCACTTGTCAACACCCTTACCACCTGCACATTGCGGTTTTGCAGCATCATGTCCTGGAAAAGATAGGGTACTTCGCCGCTGCCGAAATTGCTGACATTGGAGAAATAAGTCCAGGCAAGATCCCATTTCTTCTTTTGCGGCTCTACGGGTACAATG
>Ga0073934_10004656_pt1 | contig 22389 bp, 27 predicted proteins | sample LarsenN4metaG_FD_76834 | JGI IMG/M metagenome (GOLD analysis project Ga0073934, IMG submission 76834) | Hot spring sediment bacterial and archeal communities from British Columbia, Canada, to study Microbial Dark Matter (Phase II) - Larsen... ...
GCGACCCGAGGCCGTGGTCGCGGACGAGATCGCGTCCCGCGCGGGGGCGTTCGCGCTCGCCAGGGACCTCCGCGGGGCGCCCGAGCCCTATCCGGGCGCGATCGTGATCCTGCTCGATCGGCGCCAGGACGCCTGGCTCGCGCGGTGGGCGGGGGCGGATGCGTGGTTCGTGAAGCCCTTCGATCCGTTCGAGCTCGCCGATCGGCTGCTGGAGCTCGTCGGCGCGTCGGTGGAGAAGGAGAGCGCGTGAAGATCAAGGGGACGTGTCGACGCTGCGGGCGGGAGCTCCTCGTCGAGCAGGTGATCCGGAGCGGTGGGGAGTGCCCCTGGGACGGCAAGCCGTTCCAGCCCGACTACGCCGTGGTGCTCGTGGACGCGCTCCGCGAGGCGGAGCAGGCGGGGAGCACGCTCGAGAACGCGCTGGAGAAGGCGGCGGACCTGGAGCCCGACCTCGTCCTGGACGCCGAATCGGTGCTGGCGACGATCCGTGAGCACCTGGAGCGGCTCGAGCGGACCCACGGGCACGGGAGCCCTCGGGGCTAGGGATGAGCGCCACGGCGAACCGCTACGCCGTGGACGTCCGCCGCGGGCGGGACGGGTGGACGGTCACGATCGTGGATCCCGCGGGCAGGGCCGTGTCCTCGCGGGCCTGCCGCGACGAGCCCGAGGCCTTGACCTACGCGTCGACCGTGCGCCAGCACATCTACTGGCTCTCCGAGGAGAAGCTGCGCGAGTACTACCGGCTGCCCGAGCCGGGGGCCGGGGGCTGACCGTGGGCTTCAACGCGATGCAGCCAGGGAAGATCAAGCGGGGAGACCTGCTCTACCTCGCGGCGGGCATCCTCGTCATCGTCGCGCTCGTCCTGTGGGCGATCCTGTGAGCGACGAGGGGACGCCCGAGGATCTGGACTACTGCTACGTCACCACCACCGGAAGGGTGTCCGGTCGCCCGCACACGATCGAGATCTGGTTCGCGCTGCGCGAGGGGCGCGTCTACCTGCTGTCCGGCGGCGGGGATGCGAGCGACTGGGTGCGGAACATCCGTGCCAACCCGACCGTCGGGTTGCGCATCGGCGATCGCGACTACATCGCCCGGGCTCGCGTGATCGACGACCCCGCCGAGGACGCGCTGGCGCGGACGCTGCTGGTCGAGAAGTACGGTCCGCGGAGCTCGGACGACCTGGAGGAGTGGCGCCGCACCGCCCTGCCGGTGGCGATCGAGCTCCCCGCCTGAGCGGCCTACGCCTCGTCGAAGCCGATCGAGAACATCTGCTCGAGGTCGTGCCGGGAGTACACCTGGAAGGCGATGAGGGTCTCCGTCCGGACGACGCCCTGGACCTTCGCGATGCCCCCCGGGATCACCGCTGCGAGGTCGTCGTGGTTCGCGACGCGCACCACCGCCACCAGGTCGAACTCCCCCGCGACCGAGTAGACCTCGCTCACCCCGTCGATGTCGGCGATCTGCTGGGCGGCCTCGGGGATCTCGTCGATCTCGCACTGGACGAGCACGACCGCGTGGACCATCGCCGACCCCCTCACGCCCGCTCGAGCACGATCGCGGTGCCCTGGCCGCCGGAGACGCACAGCGTCGCGAGCCCGAGCGAGTACCCCATCTCCCGCATCTCGTACGCGAGGGTGAGGGTGACGCGCGTGCCCGAGAGCCCGATCGGGTGACCGATCGAGATCCCTCCACCCTTCGGGTTCAGGCGATCGCGGTCGAACTTGAGCTCGCGCTCGCACGCGATCACCTGGGCGGCGAACGCCTCGTTCAGCTCGACGCACTCCATGTCCGCGAGCGACAGCCCCGTCTGCTCCAGGACCTTGCGGGTGGCGGGGACGGGCCCGATCCCCATGATCTCGGGCGGCACGCCGGCCGAGGACATCCCGATGATCCTCGCGAGGGGCTGGCGACCCTCCGCCTCGGCCCGGGACCCGCTCATCAGCACCATGGCACCGGCGCCGTCGGTGAGGCCGCTCGAGTTCCCCGCCGTGACCGAGCCGCCCTCGCGGAACACGGGTGGGAGCTTCGCGAGCCCCTCGAGGGTGGTCTCGGGGCGAGGGTGCTCGTCCTGCTCGACGACGATCGTCCCCTTGCCCTTGGGGTTCGGTGCCTCGACCGGGAACATCTCCAGGGCCCGGCGCTCCTTGTTGGCCTCGGCCTTCTGCTGCGACTCGAACGCGAACGCGTCCTGCTCCTCGCGGGAGATCCCGTACATGTCCACGAGGTTCTCGGCCGTCTCACCCATGAGGATCCCGGACAAGGGGTCGAGCAGGCCGTCTCTGTACATCGCGTCGTAGACCGTCGCGTCGCCCAAGCGGTAGCCGAAGCGCATCCGGTCCAGCAGGAACGGGACGCGCGTCATGTTCTCCATGCCGCCGACGACCACGATCTCGGCCTCGCCGGTCATGATCTGCTGCGCGCCGAGATGGATCGACTTCATGCCGGAGGCGCAGGCCATGTTCACGTTGTAGGCGGGGACCTCGATCGGGATCCCGCTCTTCACGCTCACCTGGCGTCCGGTGTTGGGGCCGTTCCCCGCCTGGCGCGCGTGCCCGATGATCGTCTGTTCGACCTGCTCGGGCTCGACGTCGGCGCGGCGCAGGGCCTCCTGCACCGCCAGCACGCCGAGCTCGACCGTGGTGATCTCGGAGAAGCCGCCGAGGAACCGACCGATCGGGGTGCGTGCGCCTTCGAGGATGACCGCGGTTTCCATGGTTCCGCTCCTGGTTCGCCGTTGCGGCAAGTCTATCGGGCGCGGTCAGGAGCCCCGCGCCGAGGGTCCCGAGGCATCGCGCCGGTCGGCCCCCCGCAGCCTCGCGAGCAGGTGATGCAGGGGGGCGCCGCCGTCCACCGGCTCGGCGGGCGGCCGGCTCGCCCGCACGAGCGCCACCCGGTTGCGCCCGAGCCAGGAGCGGACGACCGCGAGCTCGTCCGCCCGGTCGCGGGGGCAGGGGGAGGGGAGCGGCTCCGGTTCCGCTTCTCGCGGGCCCGCGAGCGAGCCCCCCCGCAGCACGATCGAACGGCCCGCCGCGTCCCGCAGCACGAGCTCGCCGGCCCCGAGGAGCCAGCCGTCGATCCGGGCGCGCCAGAGCGCTTCGGCCAGCGCCCGGAGCCGGTCGCGGGCGAGGGTGGCCTCCTCGAAGCGCTCCTCGGCGGCGAGGCCGCGCATCCGCGCCTCGAGCGCTGCGAGGAGCCCGCCCGGCGATGCGAGGGAGGAGATGAGGGACCGGACGGACTCCCCGTAGCGCTCGGGGTCCACGCGGCCGTCGCACGGCGCGAGGCAGCGACCCATCTCGGCCAGCGCGCACGGGGAGAAGCGGGTGCTCCGACCCATCGCGCTGGTGCACCGGCGGATGGGGAAGGCTTCCTCCAGGGCCTCCTTGGCCAGGCGGGCGTGATGGGAGGACGGGAACGGTCCCAGGTACGCGGCCGGGGGGCCCGCGCCGCGCCGGCCCGAGGGCTCGCGCACGACCTTGAGACGCGGGTAGGCCTCGCCCGGATCGAGCTTGAGGTACGCGTACCTGCGCCAGGTCTTGCCGCGGCGGTTGTACTTCGGCTCGTGGCGTCTGATGAGACGCGCCTCGAGCACGAGCGCCTCGAGCTCGGAGCCGCACGGGATGCCCTCGACCGCCGCCGTCTGCTCGAGCAGCCCCTCGACCATCTTGCGGGCGTCCCCGTAGAAGTACGACCTCACGCGCCCGCGGAGATCCTTCGACTTGCCGATGTAGAGCACCCGGCCGTCTCGGGCCCTGAAGAGGTAGACGCCGGGGGAGCTCGGAAGGTCGTCGGCCAAGCGGATCTTGCCGAAGTTCGGACGCCCGCGCGCCCGGACGGCCAGGTGCAGGTCCCCGAGCGTGCGGATCCCCAGGCGCCCGGCGAGGTCAAGGATCCCCTGGAGGACCTCGGCGCAGGCCTGCGCGTCGGCGAGCGCCCGGTGGTTCGGCCGCACCGCCGTCCTGAAGTACCGCGCGAGCGTCTGCAGCCGGACGTTCGGCACGTCCGGCCACACGACGCGCCGGGCCAGGCGCGCCGTGCAGACCGGCGGCGGGGGGAGCGGGTCGAAGTCCAGCCGTGCCAGGGCGACGTTCAGGAACGTGAAATCGAACCGTGCGTTGTGGGCGACGAACACGGCGCCGCGGGCGAACTCCACGAAGGTCGGCAGGACCCACTCGATGGGTGGGGCGTCGCGGACCAGCAGGTCGTCGATCCCCGTCAGATGGGTGATCGAGCGCGGGATCGGCACGCCGGGGTTCACCAGCGTCTCGAACACGCCCAGGCGCTCGCCTCCACGCCAGGTGACGGCTCCGATCTCCGTGATCCGCGAGTCGGTGGGGGAGCCGCCGGTCGTCTCGAGGTCGACGACGCAGAACGTCACCTCCTCGAGGGGGATGCCCTCCTCGAGGGTGGTCTGCACGGCCTCGGCGAGCACCGTCACCTCCGCACCGGGCCGCGCGGGAGCAGGACGGTATCGAACACGTGTTCGCTCGTCAAGTCCGCCATCGGGCGAGGGGTCACGGCCCGATGGTGCGGTGGGGGTCTGACATCGAGAGCCCGCGAGGCCCTGGGATGCCGATCGTGCGGTTCGGCGTGCCCCGGCTCAGGCGCTCGGGTAGAGCGTCTCCTCCACCATGAACGCCAGGAGCTGGCCGATCGCGATGTGGCACTCCTGGATGTGCGAGGTCTCGCGGCTCGGCACGCGGATCGCCACGTCGGCCATGGGCGCCAGCGTTCCGCCGCTCTCGCCGGTGAGGGCGATCCGCCGCAGTCCCTGCGCCTGCGCCTGCTCGAACGCACGGATCACGTTCCACGAGGTCCCGCTGGTGGAGATCCCGATCAGGACGTCGCCCGGGCGACCGAGCGCCTCCACCTGGCGCGCGAACACGCCATCGAAGCCGTAGTCGTTGGCGATCGCGGTCAGGATCGAGGTATCAGTGGTCAGCGCGATGGCGGGGATCGCCGGGCGCCGGTTGTCCACGGTCAGCGCGCTGACGAGCTCGGCGGCGAGGTGCTGGCTGTCCGCGGCGCTCCCGCCGTTGCCGCACAGCAGGATCCTGCCCCCGTCCAGCAGGGCGTTCACGAGGAGCTCGGCGGCGCGCGCGACGTCCTCGGCGCACGCGTCGGCGGTCCGCCGTGCGGTGGCGGCCGTCTCCTCCAGGTACGCGCGCACGCTGCCCGCGTTCATCGCTCCGCTCCTGCCAGGACCTCCTCGCGGATGATCGCTGCGGCCGCCGCGAGGTCCTCCACGACGTGATCGGCGAACGATGCGGCATCCGCGAGCTCGTCCTCTCCGTGGCCGGTCCGCACCAGGAACGTCCGGGCGCCGATCCGACGGCCCATCTCCACGTCGCCCGCGTGGTCACCGACCACGAAGCTCGCGGCCGGATCGAATCCATGCTCGGCCGCCGCGCGCAGGGCGAGACCCGTCGCCGGCTTGCGGCAGCCGCATCCCTCGTCCGGCGCGTGGGGACAGACGTAGTACCCGTCGACCGAGGCGCCCTCGCTCGCGAGGAGCGCCGAGAGCCGGTCGTGGATCCCCGCGAGCGCCTCGGAGGTCAGCCATCCCCGGCCCACGGGGGACTGGTTCGTGACGACGACGATCCCGAGTCCGAGCCCACGCAGCTCGCGCAGGGCGGCTGCCGCCCCGGGGATCAAGCGCAGCTGTTCGGGCAAGAGCACGTGGTCGATCTCCTGGTTGATCGTCCCGTCCCGGTCCACGAGGACGAAGCGGCGGCTCATCGTGCCGGCGTCCACAGGCGGTCACCGATGCGCGCCCGCACCCCGCGGATCGAGAACGCGAAGTCCGCGAACCGCCCCCCGTGGGCCTCGAGCGCCTGCCGCACCTCGGGCTGTCGATCCGGGCGGCAGTACAGCAGCAGGTAGCCGCCCCCGCCGGCGCCGCAGATCTTCCCGCCGAGCGCGCCCGCCTCCCGGGCGATCTCGAAGAGGCGCTCGATCGGGGTGCCGTCGGCGATGTGCGGGTTCATGAGCTTCTTGTTCTCGTACGCGGCCTGCAGCAGCGGGCCCAGGTCGTCCAGATCCCCGGACCCGACGACGTCACGCATCTCGTAGGCCATCTCGTGCAGGTGCTTCATGCCGACGATGGTCTCCTCACGCCCTTCCCGGTACAGGCGGATCTGGGTGTCGATCAGCCCGAGGTCGGTCCGGACCGCTCCCGTGTAGCACAGGAGCAGGTTGGAGCGCAGCTGCTCCAGGCGCTCGGGCGGGCACTCGACCGGGTTCACGGCCGCGCCGGGGGTCCCGAACTCGATCAGGTTGAACCCGCCGAACGCCGCCGCGTACTGGTCCTGCCATCCGCCAGCGATCCCCAGGTCCTCGCGCTCGATCGAGTACGCGAGCCGCGCGAGCTCGTCGGCGCTCATCGGGCGATCGTCCAGCGCGGCGAGGGCTCCCACGACGGCGGTGACCAGGGCCGAGGAGCCGCCGAGGCCGCTGCCGGGCGGAGCGTCGGAGCGGAGGTCCACCTCGAGGCCGATGTCGAGGCCCATGCGCTGGATCGCCGCCTTCGCGAGGTCCATGACGCCGTCGTACGTCGGTCCGTCGTCCAGGTGGTACCCGACCAGGTGCCCGAGGTCCAGGGACCGGATCCGCACCTCGCGGTCCTCGCGCGGCACGACCAGGGCGTGTGCCGCTCGATCGATCGTCGCCGAGAGCACCGCGCCGCCGTTGCGCTCGTAGTAATGGGGGAAGTCCGTGCCCCCGCCGACGAAGCTGATCCGCAGGGGGGCGGTCGAACGCACGCGCACAGGACCCATCGGCCCCGACAGTATGGGGCCGGCCCGTCCGCGTGACCAGCGCCGACGTCAGGCCACGAACCGAACGATCCGCCGCCGCTGCTGCTCGGTCAAGCCGCCCCACACCCCGTAGCGCTCCCCGTTCTTGAGCGCCCAGGCCAGGCAGATCTCACGGATCCTGCACGCCGTGCAGTAGGCGAGGGCCGGGCCGGCCTCCTCCTCGGAGGTGGGGAAGAAGATGTCTGGGTCGATGCCGTAGCAGGACGCTCGGTCCTGCCACATGTCTGGAGGGGAAGGGTTCGGGGGAAGGGACTTCAGGTCGATACCGCCGACACGCTCCTTGGTCACTCCAGGTACTCCTGCCTCGGACCGATGCGTTCAGCCCGGCCCGCGGCGTGCTCGCCCGCGGGCGGACCTCGGCATCGTCTCAGGTGCGGCGCGCGAAATGAAGTCTTGAAATGTGCTCGCGGTCGTAGTAACGGAGATCGATCCTAGGGCGCCAGGAGCGCGGCGCCGGCGGCGGTCCGCAGCTCCGCGCCCCGGGCGTCCCATCGGATCCGTGCGATCACGGCCGCGCCCCCCGGACCCGCGTCGGCGCTGGTCACGACGCCAACGTCGCGGTCTCCCGAGCGGACGGCCTCGCCCACGCCGACCGGATCCGACGAGCGGAGCGCGAGGATCGCACGCGGGGGATGCCCGAGGTTGCGCACCTTCGCCACGGACTCTTGCCCGAGGTAACAGCCCTTGGTTCGATCGATCACGACCCCGTCGTCCAGGCCTGCCTCCGCCGGGAGGCTGTCCTCGTCCAGGTCCACGGGGAATCGGGCCACGCCGAGTCGGACGCGGCGGGCTTCCAGCGCCTCCGGGCTCGCCTCGGTCATCCCGGCAGCCCCGAGCCGACGTCGGACCGGCTCGAGCTCGTCGGCCGTCCCCAGGACCGCGAACCCCTCGCCGAGCAGGGACGGGCGCCACACGAGAGGGAGCCCGCCGGGCGGCACCAGGGCCCCGGGCACCGACAGGACCTCGAGCGGGGTCGACACGAGCGTCACGTCGGAGGAGAGCACGTACGGCCCGAGCAGCTCGCGCACGTCCCGGGGCTGATCCGGAGCCTGCGCGAGGGCGACGCCCGTCCCGGTCGCGCCGGGTCCGATGACGTGCAGGTCCGCCCGGATCCGACCCGTGGGGGTGAGCAGGAGGCCTCGGCGCACCTCGAGGGCACCCAGGCCGGACACGTCGCAGGTGATCAGGTCCTGGAGCCAGGCCCGAGCGTCGCGGCCCTCCACCCCGACGATCCTCATGCCGCGGTGGCGCACGAACGCCCGCCCCCGGTCCAGAGCCCGGATCTGCTCCTCGATCTCGTCGCTGCCCATCTCTGCGAGGATAGGCGCCCGTGGAGGTTCCGCGGACCCTGCTCGTCACCAACGACTACCCGCCGCGCGTCGGCGGCATCCAGCGGACCCTCGAGGCGCTGGTCCGGCAGCTGCCTCCGGAACGGGTCTGCGTGCTCTGTCCCGCGTGGGATGGGGCAGAGGCCTACGACGCCGCGGTCCCGTACCGCGTGCTCCGTCAGCCCGAGACGTTCCTGTGGCCCTCGAGGTCGGTCCTCGCGCGCATCGACGGCGCGGTGCGCGGGTTCGGGGCCGAGGTCGTGCTGTTCGGGGCGACCTACCCGCTCGCGCTGCTCGGCCCGAGCCTCGCCGAGCGCGGGATCCCCTACCTGTCCGCCGCGCACGGGTTCGAGTACTGGCTCTCGATCGCGCCGGGCACCCACGCCCTGGTGCGGCGGGCGACGGGAAGAGCGTCGCGGGTGGTGGTGATGTGCAGCCGGTTCATCGGCCGCGTCGTCCGTACCGCCGTGCCGATGCCCGTCCCGGTCTCGGTGATGTACCCCGGGGCCGATGTGGAGACGTTCCGACCCGACCTCGAGGTGGACGACCTGCTCGAGCGACACGGGCTCCTGGAGCGCAGGGTGATCGTCTGCGTGGGTCGGCTCGTGCCGCGCAAGGGCCAGGACGTGCTCATCAGGGCGATGGCGAGCATCGGTCGGCGCGTGCCGGGCGCCGCCCTGCTGATCGTCGGCGACGGACCGCACCGGGGCACGCTCGAGCGGATGGCGGAGGACCTGGCTGTGCCGGGCTCGGTGGTGTTCGCTGGCCAGGTGTCGGAGACGGACCTCCCGCGCTACTACCGCGCGGGGGAGGTCTTCGCGATGCCGTGCCGCAACCGCCTGGGCGGCTTCGAGGTCGAGGGGTGGGGCAACGTGTTCATCGAGGCCGCGGCGTGCGGTCGCCCCGTGGTGGCGGGCGACTCGGGCGGGGCGCGGGAAGCCCTGGTGGACGGGGAGACGGGGATCCTGGTCGACGGCGGCGACGTCTCGCAGGTCGCCGACGCGGTCGCGTCCCTGCTGGCTGATCCGGCGCGGGCCGAGGCGATGGGTCGTGCGGGACGGGAGCGCGTGGAACGGTGGTACACGTGGCCGCGCGCCGCATCCGAGCTGGTGGGGTGGTTGCGGGCGGCGACGGAGTGACCGCGGTTCCGCGGCGCGGGCGTCCGGGCGCAGTACGCTCACACGCTGTGAGCGAGGCCGAGCGGCGGTGCCCGAGCTGCGGTGCGCTCGCCGCCTCCGACGCCGAGTGGTGCGGCCAGTGCCTGCGGCCGCTCCGCGAGGGCGTGGGGACGGGGTCGGCGATGCCGGCGACCGAGGGGCATGCAGGGTCCACGGGAACCGCGGGCGCCGTGTCGATGCCCACCGGGGCCGACGGTCAGCCGCGCTGGACGTGCCCGGTGTGCGAGCACGTCAACCCGCTCGAGCGCGACCGGTGCGAGCGGTGCGACACGCCGTTCACCCGTCTGTTCGAGGAGCCCGAGGCGCCCGTGGAGGTGGACCCCGCTCGAGCGATGGCGTGGTCGATCCTCCTGCCCGGCCTCGGGCACCGGATGGTGGGTCGCACGCTCGACGGTGTCGCCAGGATGGTCCTGTTCGCGTGGGTGGTCGGGACGCTCGTCGTGCTGGTGGCCTCGGGGGTGAGCGGGGCCACCGCGCCGCTCCTGCTCCTGTACCTGGTCGCCCTGGTCTGCCTCGAGGTCACCTCGGCGGTCGACGCCCGCCGGCTGGCCGCGGGGGAGGAGCCGCTCGTCAGCTCGCGCGCGCTGCTCTGGGGTGCGGTCGCGCTCGTGGGTGCATCGGTGCTGCTCGCGACCTTCATCGCGCTGCCCGCGGCGCGCGGCCGGTAGCATCGAGGGAGCGATGGCAGAGCAGACCGAGGGTTCGATCCGGATCGAGGCGAGCGCCGCGGAGATCATGGACGTGCTCACCGACTACGAGGCGTACCCGGAGTGGGCCGACGTGAAGTCGGCCACGGTGGTCGAGCGCGCGGAGGGTGGGCTCGCCACGAAGGTCGCGTTCGAGGTCGAGGTGCCGGTGCTCGGGCGTGCGGAGTACACCCTCGCGTACCGCTACGCGCCCGGCGACGCCGGCATGTCCTGGGTCTCGACCGAGGCCCGAGGCGCGGTCACCAACATCACGGGCGAGTACCTCCTGGACGAGGACGACGGCGCGACGACGGTGACGTACCGGCTCGCCGTGGAGCTCGGGGTGCTGCTCCCGGGGTTCGTCCGGACACAGGGGGCGAAGCGGGTCATCGACAACGCCCTCGAGGGGCTGAAGCGCCGCGTGGAGCTCGGCTGAGGCTGCTCCGCGCGTCCCCTTCCGGGGGGACTCGCTAAGCTAGCCACGGATGCGGGTGCTGCTGTTCACCGGGAAGGGCGGCGTCGGCAAGACGACCGTCGCCGCCGCCACCGCGGTGAGGGCCGCCCAGGCTGGTCACCGCACGCTCGTGATGAGCACGGACCCGGCGCACTCGCTCGCGGACTCCTTCGACGTGCCGGTGGGGGATCACCCGACGCCGATCGGGGACAACCTGTGGGCCGAGCAGATCGACGCGCAGGCCCGGCTCGAGCAGAACTGGCGCGAGATCCAGGAGTACATGATCCAGCTCATGAACTGGGCCGGCGTGGAGACGATCCAGGCCGAGGAGCTGTCGGTGATCCCGGGACTGGACGAGATCTTCTCGCTGATCGACGTCAAGACCCACGTGGACGAGCAGCGCTGGGACCTGCTGGTGGTGGACTGCGCGCCGACGGCCGAGACCCTGCGGCTGCTCTCGCTGCCGGAGGTCATGAGCTGGTACATCGAGCGGATCTTCCCGATCCAGCGCCGCGTCGTGAAGGGCGTCCGGCCGGTGGTGGCGAGGATGACCACCCTTCCGATCGCGGGGGACCGCTTCTTCGGTGCCGTCGAGCGCCTGCATCGCAACCTGGATGCGGTGCGACGCATCCTGACGGACGAGCGGACCTCGTCGGTGCGCCTGGTCGTGAACCCGGAGAAGATGGTGATCTCGGAGGCCCGTCGGACGTACACGTACCTCGGGCTGTTCGGGTACCGCGTGGACGCCGTGGTGGTCAACCGGATCATCCCCGACGACGTCACCGACCCGTACTTCGGCAAGTGGAAGGACATCCAAGCCGAGCACCTGCGCTCGGTGCGCGAGTCCTTCGAGCCGGTGCCGATCCTGACCGCGCGGCTGTTCGACCGGGAGATGGTCGGCCAGGACCTGCTCGAGGACATGGGACGGGAGGTGTACGAGGATCGCCCCGTCACCGACGTGCTGTACCGGGACGATCCGATCCGGGTGCGGCGCAGGGCGGGAGGCTACGTCCTCGCGATGCGCCTCCCGTTCGTGTCGCGTGAGGACATGGACATCCACCGGCGCGGCGACGAGCTCTTCGTCCGCGTCGGCTCCTACAAGCGGAACCTGATCCTGCCGGCGACGCTCCAGCGCCTGGAGGTGCGAGGGGCGAACTTCGTCGGGGATCACCTCGAGATCGCGTTCGCGAGGGAGCCGGAGCCCGGCTCCGAGCGACCGGCGGGGAGGACGTGATGGCCGACACCACGGCGCATGGACGGGACGCGAGCGGGGCAACGGCCGAGGGAGCGGCGGGCGCGCCGGGTCCGGCGACGGAGGCGCCGGGTCACGTCTGCAACGTCGCCTTCTGCCCGATCGGGCTGGCGCTCTCGACGGTCCAGGGCGCGGCGCCCGACGTCCTGGAGCACCTGCTGAAGGCGGCCCAGGAGTTCCTCCTGGCCGCGCGTGCGGTCATCGACAACCGGGCCGAGGACCTCACGGGCGAGCGGGACCAGGGCGGGTTGGAGAGGATCGAGATCACGTGAGCGAGCTCGACCGCGACACGCTCCGGACGCTCGCCGCCTGGGACCCCGAGGTGCCGGTGACCTCGCTGTACCTGACGGTCGACGGGCGCTTGTACCCGCGTCGGTCGGACTACCAGGTCCGGCTCGATGAGCTGGTGCGCGATGTCCGGACGCAGATGAACGGCATGGCGGCGGCGTCAGCGCGCTCGGTCGAGCGCGACCTGGAGCGCATCGGGGCGTTCGTGGGCGACCTCGAACGCGGTGACACCCGCGGGCTCGCCCTGTTCTCCGCCTCGGAGGCCGGGCTGTGGGAGGAGATCCGACTGCCTCGGCCGGTCCGCGACCGAGCCGTGATCGCGCCCCGCGCGGAGGTCCGGATGCTCGAGGCGATGCTCGAGACGTACGGGACCACGTGCGTCGCGCTGGTCGACTTCGAGAAGGCCCGCCTGTTCCTGACGCAGCTCGGGCGCATCGAGGAGCTCGCGGACGTGTGGGACGAGGTCCCGGGTCGCCACGAGCAAGGCGGGCGTGCGCAGATGCGGATGCAGCGTCACGTGGACGACCATCGGCAGCGGCACCTGAAGCACGTCGCCGAGGCGCTCTTCGGGCTGTGGAAGGCTCGCGGGTTCGACCGACTGATCCTGGCGGGGCCGGGCGAGGCCCATCAGGAGCTCGAGCGGGTGATCCACGGGTACCTGCGCCGGTTGGTGACCGACCGCATCGCGCTGCCCATGTCCGTCGGCGTGCAGGAGGTGCGGGCGCGGACGCTCGAGATCGAGGAGGCGCTCGAGCGGCAGCAGGAGCGCGATGCCGTGGAACGGCTCGCGGCGGCGGCCGCCGTCGGCTCGGGGGTGACGGGTCTGGACGGCACCCTGGCGGCGCTCGCCGACCGCCGCGTGGCCGATCTCGTGGTCCGCCTGGACGCGCGCGCACCCGGTGGGCGGTGCGGGCGCTGCGGGCGGCTGGCCCCGGGGGTGGGGACGTGTCCGGGCTGCGGCGCCGAGATGGACGGCGTGGCGGACGTCGTGGAGGTCGCCGTGGCCAACGCGTACGGGCAGGGGTGCCGGGTCGAGACCGTCGTCGAGGACGCGCAGCTCGTCGCCCTCGGCGGCATCGGGGCACTGCTCCGGTACTGAGCGATCGCCGATGACGGACCACGGGCAGGCGGTCGGCGTCGACGTCGGGGGCACGAAGATCCTCGCGGTCCGCATCGCTCGCGACGGTGAGATCCTGGCCCGCAACGACGCCGCCACCCCGGCCGAGGACCAGGAGGCCACGCTGGTCGAGATGGTCGCCGCCCTCCGGGCGATCGTGACGCCCGAGGTCCTGGCCGTCGGGGTCGGCGCGGCCGGCATGGTCGACGTCGCGAACGGGCTGCTGCGGTACGCGCCCAACCTCGCGTGGCGGGACGTCGCGATCGCCGAGCGGATGCGGGCCGAGCTCGGCGTGCCGTGCCAGCTCGACAACGACGCGAACGCCGCGGCGTACGCGGAGTTCCGGTTCGGTGCCGGGCGGGGGTACCGACACGTGCTGCTCGTCACGGTGGGGACGGGCATCGGGGGCGGCATCATCAGCGACGGCCGCCTGTTCCGCGGCGCGAACGGGTTCGCCGCCGAGATCGGCCACGTGGTCGTCGAGCCGGGCGGCCCGGTCTGTGGGTGCGGCAACGCGGGGTGCTGGGAGCAGGTGGCGTCCGGGAGCACCATCGGCCGGCTCGGGCGCGAGGTCGCCCTGGAGGACCCGGGCTCGGCGATCGCTCGCCTCGCCGGCGGCGACCCGGAGGCGGTGACCGGCGCGCTGGTCACGCGCGCGGCCCTCGAGGGCGACCCGCACGCGGTCCGGATCGTGGCCGAGGTAGGTCGGCGGCTGGGCGTCGGGATCGCCGGGCTCGTGAACGTCCTGGACCCACAGGTGGTGGTGGTGGGCGGCGGCGCGATCGCGGCCGGCGAGCTGCTCCTGGAGCCCGCCCGAGCCGCGTACACGGAGGCGGTGGAGGGCCCCCGTCATCGGCCGACGGTCCCGATCGTCGCCGCGCAGCTCGGGCCGGACGCCGGAGCGGTGGGCGCCGCGGCCCTCGCCCTCGAGGAGCTCGGACGGCTGCCGTGAGCGCGACGACCTGGCATCGTCGCCTGGGGGCGTCGTGAGGATCGGCCTGATCCTGCCCCAGTTCTCCGGCGACGCCGATCGCGTGCTCGCGGCCGCCCGCGCTGCGGAGGACCTCGGCTACGACGGCGTGTTCGCCTTCGATCACTTCTTCCCGCCCGGGGCGCCGGCCGACCGAGCCTCGCTCGAGGCCTTCGCCACGCTCGGGGCGGTCGCCGCCGTGACCGAGCGGGTGGCCGTGGGGACCCTCGTCGCGCGCGCGTCGCTCCGGCCCGCGGGGATGCTCGCGAAGCTGGCGGCGTCGCTCGACGACGTGAGCGCCGGCCGCCTGATCCTCGCCGTCGGGACCGGCGACGCGATCAGCGCGCAGGAGCACGAGCGCTTCGGCCTGCCCTCGCTCGGCGTGACCGGGCGGCGCGCCCACCTCACGGAGACCGTCCGGGCGGTCAGGGCCCTGCTCGCCGGCGAGCCGTGGCCCGGTGGCGAGTACGTGGGGCCGGTGGCGGGCCCGATCCTGCCGCCCCCGGTCCGTCCGGGGGGTCCTCCGCTGTGGGTCGGGGGGTACTCGGACGCGGCCGTGCGGATCGCCGCCGCCGAGGCCGACGGCTGGAACGGTTGGGGGGTCCCGGGGCCGGCGTTCGCGACCAAGGCCGCCTTGCTCGCGGAGGCGGCCGGGGCGGCGGGCAGGAGCGTGGAGCCGACCTGGGCCGGGCTGGTGGTCGTGGGACGCGACGCGGGCGAGACCGCCCGGCTGATGCGCGAGCGATCGCGCAGGGACCTCGCGGAGCGGGACGTGTGGGCCGGCACCACGTCGGATCTCCTCGGGTGGCTCGAGGGGCTCCGCGCCGCGGGGGCGACGTGGGCCGTGCTGCTGCTCGGCGGTCCCGCCGACCGGGCGGAGGTCGTCGCGACCTCCGTCCTACCGCAGCTCCGCGCCGGGTCGTGAGCGCCGAGATCCCGTCCCACCGGCTGAAACGCTCCAAGCGCGCGCTCCGCCGCGAGATCCTGGGGCGGCGGGACGCGCTCGCGCCGTCGGAGCGCGCCGAGCGGAGCGCGAGGATCCGCGATCGGCTCCTCGCCCTGCCGGAGCTCGAACGCGCATCGATGGTGATGGCCTTCTGGTCGTTCGGCTCGGAGGTCGACACCGGGCCGATCCTCGCCGGGCTCGAGGAGCGAGCCGTCGGGGTGGCGCTGCCCCGGATCGAGGGCGACGACCTGGTCGCGCTGCGGTACCGGCGGGGTGACCCGCTCGTCGGGACCGCGTTCGGCGCGCGGGAGCCCGCGCGAGGCACCGCGCTCGCGCCGAGCGACCTCGACGTGGTGGTCGTGCCCGGCGTGGCCTTCGACCGCATGGGTCACCGCATCGGCTACGGGCGGGGGTTCTACGACCGGTTCCTGCGGTCGACGCCCGCGTTCCGGGTGGCGGTGGCGTTCGATCTGCAGGTCGTCGACCGCGTGCCGCACGGTCGAGCCGACGTGCCGGTGGACGCCGTCGTGACCGAGCGCGAGGTGATCCGGCGCCCGTCCTGAGCGCACCGAGCAGGGCGCCCGGGAGTTGAACGGCGAGTCAAGCGCGTGCTTCCATACGCGTGGACCGAGCGACACCGGGCGAACGGGGGATGACATGGCCGAGGACGAGGCGATCCGGACGGCGTTCCACGAGGTGACGGCCGCGCAGGGCGGCACACACGTGGCCGACGGAGGATGGCTCTGGCTCGAGGGCTTCGGCGACGTGCAGCGCGAGTACGCGGCGGCGCGCGAGGACGTCGGCGTCTGGGACGTCTCGCCCCTGAACAAGTGGGAGTTCCGCGGTCCGGACGCCCGCGCGGCCGCGCAACACGTGTTCTCGAACGACGCGACCACGATCGAGGTCGGGCAGGCGCGCTACGGAGCGTTCCTGGACCCGGACGGCCTGATGGTCGACGACGGCACCATCTACCACACCGGTCGTCCGGACCACTGCTGGGTGATGACGAACGGCAAGGACCACCAGGCGTACTTCGCCGAGATGCTGCAGGGGTTCGACGTCGAGGTCGAGTGGATCGCGCCGAAGATGCCGCACCTCGGGGTGATCGGCCCGCGCTCGCGAGCGGTCGTGCAGTCGCTCACCGACGTGGACATCAGCCGTGAGGCGCTGCGCTACTTCCGCTTCATCCCCGAGCCGGTCCAGGTCGGGGGCGTGCCCGTCTACCTGTCGCGGACGGCGTACGGAGGGGAGCTCGGCTTCGAGCTGTTCCTCACCGACCCGGCGGACGCGCCGACGCTCTGGAACGCCGTGGTGGGGGCGGGGGCCACGCCGTTCGGCGTCGAGGCGATCGAGATCCTGCGGATCGAGGCAGGGCTGATCGTCACGGACTACGACTACGAGGCGCACCAGCGCACGCCCTACGACTTCAACCTCGACCGGCTCGTGGCGCTGGACGCGCCGATCGACTTCGTGGGCAAGGCCAGGCTCGCCGAGATCGCGCAGGCGCCGCCGAACCGGTTCGTGACGCTGCGGTACGCGGCGGACGAGCTGCCCGAGTACGGCGCCGCCGTGACCAAGGACGGTGAGGAGGTCGGGACGCTCACCAGCCCGACCGACAGCCCGAGGTTCGGCAAGATCGGGATGGCCGTGCTCCGGACCGACCTGGCTCGACCCGGGACCCAGGTCGAGGTGGCCGTGGGCGAGGGCACGGTGGTCGCCACCGTGGACGTGCTGCCGATCTACGACACCGAGAAGCGGCGCCCGCGCAGCTAGTCTCGTCCAGACTACCGGAGGGAGGGGACATGCCCGATGAGCCGATCAGGTCGGTCTGGTACGACCTCCAGGCGGAGCAGGGCGCGGAGTTCGAGGACTTCGATGGGTGGCTGTGGACCGCCTCGCTCGGCGACGTGGCCGGCGAGTACGAGGCCATCCGGACCGGCGTGGGGATGTGGGACGTGTACCCGCTGATCAAGTGGGACTTCGAGGGTCCCGATGCGCTCGAGGCCGCGCAGCGCACCTTCACGAACGACGTGCGCTCGCTCGGGGTGGGCCAGGTGCGCTACGGGGCCTTCGTGAACGAGGACGGAGCGATGGTCGACGACGGCACCGTGTACAAGCTCGCCGACGATCATTGCTGGGTGATGACCAACACCCCGGGCTATGAGGGGTGGTGGGGGGATGCCTTCCACGGACTGGACGTGCGGTTCGAGGACCGCACCCGGCAGATGCCGCTCCTGTCCGTCCAGGGTCCCCGCTCCCGCGAGCTGCTCCAGGGGCTCACCGACGCCGACCTGTCCGAGCTCGGGTACTTCCGCTTCTGGCCGGAGCGCGTCGAGGTGGCGGGCGTGCCCGCATGGGTGCTCCGCACCGGGTTCTCCGGTGAGCTCGGGTTCGAGCTGATCGCCGACCCGGGGCCGGCCGTCGACCTGTGGAGGGCGATCCAGGGGGCGGGCGCCCGCATCTTCGGCACGCACGGCGTCGAGATCGCGCGTATCGAGTCGGGGATGGTCGTGATCGGGGTCGACTACGAGCCGGGAGCCGGCACCCCGTACGACGTGTCCTTCGATCGCTTCGTGAAGCTGGACGTGGGGTTCGTCGGCGCGGAGGCGCTGCGCTCGGTGGCCTCGGACCCGCCGAGGCGGCTCAAGACGCTCCGGATCGAGGGCTCGGAGGTCCCCGAGTACGGGGCAACGGTCACGCGGGGTGGCGAGGAGATCGGCACGCTCACCAGTCCCACCGACAGCCCTCGGTTCGGCGTGATCGGTCTGGCCGTGCTGGACGCCGAGCACGCGGCGGACGGGACCGAGGTCCAGGTCGCGCTCGGGGACGGCACCGTGGCGGCCACCGTGGCCGAGCTCTCGGTGTACGACCCGCAGAAGCTGCGCCCGCGCAGCTGACCGGGCCGAGCGACCGACGGCTGGGGCCGAGCGAGGCTGGTCTCCGTCGGCGCGGGCGCTCCATCGCCACGGACATCCCCACGTGGCCGGGGAGCGCTGCTATGCTGCCCCCCGAATCACACGCATGTGATCCGGGGAGGGGACGATGGAGGTCATCCACACGTGCGCGCCCCCGAGGGACGAGGACACGAGGGCTCAGACCCTGTGGGTCTGCCCGACCTGTGGAGCCACCTGGGAGGCCGCGCCCGACGGGCCGGGGATCTTCGACTTCGACCGGAGCGAGGCCGTGACGCGGGCGGTGTGGATCCTCGTCGAGGGTGGCGACCTGTCGGTCGCCAGCTGAGCCCGAGCGGCCCGCGGACCGTCGTCGTCAGAACAGCCCGACGGTGCGCCCCTGCTCGTCGATGTCCACCTTCGTGAAGGCCGGCACGCGGCCCAGACCGGGCATCCGCTGCATGTCCCCGCAGAGCGGCACGACGAAGCCGGCCCCCGCGCTCGGCACCACGCCCCGGACGGGCAGGCGCCACCCCGTTGGACGGTTCACCCAGGTGGGCTCGTGCGAGAGGGAGAGGTGCGTCTTGGCCATGCACACGGGGTACTCGCCGAAGCCGAGCGCCTCCATCCGCCCGATGTCCTTGTCCGCCTGCGGCAGGTAGTCGACGCCGTCGGCGCCGTACAGGCGGGTGGCGATCGCCTCGATCTGCTGCTTGATCGGGGTACCGGGCGGCGTGAGGAGCTCGAACCCGTTGGGCTTGTCCGTCGCCTTGACCACCGCTTCGGCGAGCTCGATCGCGCCCTCCCCACCCTTCTCGTAGCCCTCGTTCAAGACCGTGGTCTCGGCCCCGACCTGTGCGGCCAGCTCGCCGACGAGCGCGATGTCCTCGTCGGTGTCCGAGGGGAACCGGTTGATCGCGACGACGCAGGGCAGGCCGTAGGTCCTGACGATCCCGATGTGGGCCGCCAGGTTCTCCGAGCCGCGTCGGACGGCCTCCAGGTCCTCGGTGTCGAGCTGCTCGAACGGAACGCCGCCGTGGTACTTCATCGCGCGAACGGTGGTGACCAGGACCGCGGCGCTCGGGACGAAGCCGCCGAACCGGCAGACGATGTCGCAGAACTTCTGGAACCCGAGGTCTGACGCGAACCCGCCCTCGGTCACCACGTAGTCGGCGAGCTTGAGCGCCATCCGAGCCTGGATGATCGAGCTGTTCGCGTGGGCGATGTTGCCGAACGGGCCGGCGTGGATCATCACCGGCTGTCCCTCGAGCGTCTGGACCAGGTTCGGCTTGATCGCGTCCTTCATGATCACGGTCATCGCGCCGGCGACCTTCAGCTGCTCGGCGGTCACCGGCTCGCCGTCGTACGTGCTGGCGACGACGACCGATCCCAGGCGCCGCCGGAGGTCGTGGATGTCCGCGGTGAGGGCGAGGATCGCCATGATCTCGGAGGCGGCCGTGATGACGAACTGGCTCTCGCGCGGGACCCCGTGGGCCTTGCCGCCGAGACCGATCACGCCGTAGCGGAGCTCCCGCGCGTTCACGTCCATGGCGCGGGGCCAGGTGATCGACGTGGGGTCGATGCCGAGCGGGTTGCCGAAGTACAGGGACGCGTCCAGCGCGGAGGCCAGCATGTTGTGGGCCTCCGTGACGGCGTGGAAGTCCCCATTGAAGTGCAGGTTGATGTCCTCCATCGGCACGACCTGGACGTAGCCCCCACCGGTCCCGCCGCCCTTGATGCCGAACACGGGCCCCATGGAGGGCTCCCGCAGCGCCATCATGACGTTCCTGCCGAGCTTGCCGAGTCCCTGGGTGAGCGAGATCGCCGTCGTCGTCTTGCCCTCACCCGCCTTGGTCGGCGTGATGGCGGTGGTGACGATCAGCTTGCCGTCCGGGCGGTCCTTCAGGCGCTCGAACGCCGACAACGCGATCTTGGCGCGGTACCGGCCGTAGGGCTCGACCTCATCGTCGAGGAACCCGGCCTTGGCGGCGATCTCGTCGATCGGGAGGAGCGTTGCTTCCTGGGCGATCTGGAGTCCGCTCTTCACCGTGACCTCCCTTTGACCCGCGGTTCAATGTATGGGGAAGGATAAACCGGCGCTGGTCACGGACCGTGACCGCAGGTCACACGGGTGACGGGCTGGGTGGCCCGTCGCCCGGCGTGGACCCGAACGCCCCCGCCCCCTACCCTGTCCCCATGGCCGCGCACGATCCGCTCCGCCGACACCTCACCAGGCGGCGCGTCGTCTCCGTGCGTGACGGCGTGCGCACGGAGCGTCCGGACGCGCTCGCGACCGAGGAGCCCATGGAGATCCGCGTGGAGGGCCCCGGGCAGGGGCCGGTGTCCGTGGCGGTCACGATGCGCACGCCCGGCGGGGACTTCGAGCTCGCGGTCGGCTTCCTGTTCACGGAGGGGCTCATCGAGGGGCGGGAGGATGTCCGTCGGGTCAGCTACTGCGAGGACCTGACCGCCGACGAGCAGCACTACAACGTCGTCACCGTCCGGCTGGCACGGCCCTTCGACCCCGAGGTCCTGCGGCGCAACTTCTTCGCCAACTCCTCCTGCGGCATCTGCGGCAAGGCAACCCTGGAGCAGGTGGCGGTGCGGTGCGACCGCCTCGGGCCCGGTCCGGTCGTGAAGGCGGAGGTGGTCGCGGCCCTGCCCTCGGGCCTGCGCACCGCCCAGAAGGTCTTCGACCGGACCGGCGGTCTCCACGCGGCCGGCCTGTTCGCCCCGGACGGGACGTTGCTGTCGCTCCGGGAGGACGTGGGGCGCCACAACGCCGTGGACAAGGTCGTCGGCGAGGCCGCGCTCGCGGGCGATCTCCCGCTCGCGGATCGCATCCTGCAGGTCTCGGGTCGCGTGTCGTTCGAGATCGTGCAGAAGGCGGCCCGCGCCGGGATCCCCCTCGTGAGCGCGGTGAGCGCGCCCTCGAGCCTCTCAGTCGAGACGGCGGATCACCTCGGCATGACGGTGGTGGGGTTCGCCCGGGACGGGCGCTTCAACGTCTACACGCACCCAGAGCGGATCGCGACCTGACGTCGGGGGGCCGCACCGCCCTCAGGGGGCCACGCCCACCGTGCCCTCGGGCCCCGGTTCCTTCGGCGGGATACCGACCCGCCAATCGTAGATCACGGAGGTGCGCAGCAGGATGTCGGCCACCGAGCGGTTGCTGCGGCTGATCGCGCACCAGAACAGGCCGATGGGGAACAGGGCGCAGACCAGCGCCCGCCCGAACGCGCCGATGAACCGCATCCGCTGGCCGGCCCGGTTCACGACCCGCAGGCCCATCATCTGGGCGCCGACCGTGCGGCCGGTGCTCGCCCACCCGACGGCGAGGTAGAGCACGAGCAGGCTCCATCCGATCGCCGAGGTGACGCCGGGTTCGACCTCCGGGAAGGAGAAGCGCCGCGGCGAGATGAGGAACCGGACCGCGGCGATCCCCAGGTAGATCGCGAGCAGGGCCAGCACGACCACGCCCAGGTCGATGGATGCCGCGATGAACCGCGACACGAGACCGGCACGGCTGCCCTGGAGCTGCCGGGCCCTCGGCGGGAGGGCCTCGATCATGCCCGGCGCTCCTCCTGCGCGTCCGGCGGCGCCCCGGAGCCGCGGTCGACCTGCGTCTCGCGGCCCTGGCGGCGCCGCAGGATGCGGTCGACCACGCCGGCCACGACGCGGTCGGCCTCCATGCCCTGGACACGGATGCCCTCGGCCGTCTCGGCCGCCATCGTCTCGCTGGATGCACGGATGATCTGCGGGAGGTCGATCTCCTCGATCACGCGGGTCGCGATCCCGGCGAGGTCCAGGCGCCCGACGATCGCGTCCAGGTCGACCCCGGCCGCAACGGCGTCCACGTCGATCCGATCGACCACGCGCTGCAGGTCGACCCGCGCCACGGCCGCGTCCAGGTCGACGCGTTCGACGATCGCGTCCAGGTCGATCCGAGCCAGGATGTCGTCGATCGGGACGCGGGCGATCACCGCCTCCATGTCGACCTGCTCGATCACCCGTCCGAGGTCCACACGCTCCACGACGAGATCCGTCAGGTCGAGCTGGTCGAGCACGGCGTTCACGACCCGGGGCACGAGGGCCTCCAGGAAGGCCGAGGCCGCTCGCTCGCTCGGCGGTCGCTCCTCGCGCCACCGGGCGTCCAGGGCCGCGAGCCGCGCCTCGGCCTCGTCCAGACGGCGTCGCACGAAGGACGGGCTGGTCGCGAACGAGAGGAGGGGAGCGGCGGTCCGCGCCGCGGCTGAGGTCGCCCTGACCCCCCAGCGCCCCGTCTCCCACGCGAGTCCGAACGCGGCTCCCGCGAGGAGCGGCAGACCCCGCGGTGGCTCGGGTGCCTCGTCGGAGGGCTCCTCCTCGCTCCCGGGCGCGAAGCCAAGGGTGCGGGAGGCGATCTCGACCCCCGCCGCGACGGCCAGGGCCGCCGCGCCCACGGCGATCCGCACGGCCTGCTCCAGC
>Ga0073934_10004658_pt1 | contig 22383 bp, 19 predicted proteins | sample LarsenN4metaG_FD_76834 | JGI IMG/M metagenome (GOLD analysis project Ga0073934, IMG submission 76834) | Hot spring sediment bacterial and archeal communities from British Columbia, Canada, to study Microbial Dark Matter (Phase II) - Larsen... ...
GCAGTGTCCTTTCAAATGGTTTGCACGAAACGCCCTGAAGCTAAAACCTGTCGATGAAGCAGTCTTGGAGATTGACGCTCTATCACGCGGTTCCTTTTATCACAGAGTATTGGAAATTGCAGGCAGAAAATCCATCAATGCACAGAATTTCCGCCAAGCGATGCTCGACAATTTGTCAGAAGCATTTGCCGAAGCCGAAAATAGCGAGGATTTATCAATTACAAAATTGCCAGAGTGGGAATTGCTCAGGAATGAAATTTTCAAGACACTCGAAAATGCAATCATCTCCGATGATTTTATCGCACAGAATACAAAAGTCATTGACGTAGAAAAAGAATTCGAATACAGGATAGCCGACCTTAAAATACACGGCCGTGTGGACCGAATAGACAAAGGCCCGGAAGGCATCTCGGTTATTGACTACAAGGCGGGCAGCAGGATCTCAAAAATCTGTTTTGAAGGAGAATTGCTGGACATACAGATACCACTCTACGTTGACGCCATCAAAAATATGTTTCCCAATGATTCAATTTGTGGCGGCAGTTACTACAGCATAAAAGAAGGCAAAAAAAAATCTCCTGCGAAAACGGCCGATTTGAAGAAATTTATCAATGGAATAAAAGAACAATTTCAGAAAGGACGTTTTCCTGTCCGGCCATGTAAAAAATCGGATGTCTGCAAATATTGCGATTTTGATTTAGTCTGCCGGCAAGGCGACCGTCTTGAGCTTAAACCAAAGAATGATTAAAGCGAATGAAAAGCAAAGAGAAGCAATAGAAGCAAAGGGCAGCATTGTTGTCCGGGCAGGCGCCGGAACCGGAAAAACACAAATGCTCGCGGGCCGCTTCGTGCACGAAGTAATTGCCAATAAACTCTCGCCGCTGGAAATCGTCGCGGTAACCTACACGGAAAAAGCAGCGGCGGAACTTCGTGCACGTGTGCGAATGTTGATGCTTCAACACGGTTCGCCTCAACTCGCCGCGGAAGCAGACGCCGCGATGATCGGCACAATTCATTCATTGGCAGCGCATATTTGCCGCGAATTTGGAGAACTGATAGATCTGCCGACCGATTTTGCAATCCTGGATAAAAGCGAATCGGATATTTTGCTTGCGGGCATAATTGATGAAGCGATGTTTCGCATAGATCCGCAGATTATAGAGCGGATCGGGTACATGCGGCTGCGCGGTTTTTTGAAACATCTTGCGGAGGATCCGCTCGCCTCATCCAAAGCGTTAAGTTATGACGAGGATCATTATAATAATCTTTTGAAGCAGGAAAAAGAAAAAGAGTTTGCAAATTTGATAGCAAGCAAAGCGTGGAATGAAGCCAGGGATCTATTGCCAATTTACCGCGGAGCTGAAGGTGATAAGCTTGAGGAACAACGCCGTGTTGCTCTCGACATAATAAAAGATGCCGAATCACTAGGACGCTTAGATATCGAACTTGTAAATTCCTTTACAAAAGGTTTCAGGAGCAATCTGGGTTCAAAAAACAACTGGCAGCCTGAGGAACTAGAGAATGTACGTAAAATACTTTCTGCTCTTAAAGAGGAATTAAAAACCGCAATCGAAATTATTGATCTTGAAATAGGTCCGGCTGAAGAACAGATGTTTGAAGAGTCCAAGCTGGTAAAACAGGCATTCGAAGAATTCACGAAATATTACAGGCAAAGGAAACTTCAGCTTGGCGTTATGGATTTTGCGGATCTTGAGATCAGGTCACTCGAACTGCTTGAAATAATACCTGTCCGTGATCATTATGCCCTGCGATGGAAGGCGATTCTCGTTGACGAATATCAGGATACCAACCCGACACAGGAAAAAATTCTGAATCATCTCGCTATGTCCGGAGCCCGCCTTACAATTGTCGGCGATGAGAAGCAGTCAATTTATGCCTTCAGAGGCGCAGATCCGCGCGTATTTGAAAGAGCCTTGGAAAAAATCGGCAACTCGGTTTCACTCAATGAATCATTTCGCAGCCATGCCAGATTGGTGGAAAATACAAATTCAATCTTCAGGCCGATTCTTGGCCGCAGCAGTCAGGATTTAACATCGAAGCGCGACTCCAATAATCTGAAGGCACCATTTATCAGGGCGATAATTCCGAACAACGAAGATGAAGCAGATGTCTGTTCACCGGCGGCAGAAGCATCTTTAATTTCGGAAGAAATAGCTCAGATCCTCAACAATAATGTTGAAATATTTGATTCAGCAGCCGGAAAGATGCGCCCAGCCGAGCCGCGCGACATAGTTGTCTTATCACGTAACTGGAAACCGCTGAATTTGATTGCACGCAAAATACGTGAGACAGGGATTCCCGCAGTAACTCCGGGCGGCGAAGGTCTGCTCGAAACACGCGAAGCGAAAGATGCACTCTCTGTGCTCGAGTTTGCCATTGACCCGACCAACGACATCGCGCTTGCCGCATTGCTTCGTTCGCCAATGTTTTGTATTGACGACAGGAAACTTTATGCATTTGCCGCCAATCTCCCGAAAGAATCGTCATGGTGGGAAAATCTGCGGGAAGGCGAGGATGTTTTCAAAGCGGCGCATTGTGTTTTATCGCAAATTACGCCCGGCCGCGCGGCGACGTTTTCTGCCGTCGATATTTTACGCCTGATTGATAAACTGACAGGCTATTCCGCCATCATCGCCAATCTCGAAGACGGCGATCGGCGTCTGGCAGATTGGCGCGCAATGCAATCGCTACTTTTTCGCATTGCCGGATTTGGATATGTTGACGCCATCGGAGCTGTCAGATATCTGCGCGAACTGTTTCTGGCAGAAGTGAAAATCAACAGGCCGTTGATCGAAGCAGGCAATGCGGTTCAACTGATGACTATCCACGCAGCAAAGGGTCTCGAGTGGCCGGTTGTATTTGTCAGCGGGCTTGGATTGAGGAAAAACTCCGATGACAAGTCAATCTGGTATGATGCCGATTGCGGCGTTGCATTCAAAGTTTCGATGGCGGATCAAAACGGAAGCACCGAAGATAATGAACCATCAATCCTAAAGATTCTGAAACTCAGAAACACAAGGTTGCAAAGCGAAGAAAATCGTCGTCTTCTCTACGTTGCGGCAACACGTGCACGTGATTACCTGTATTTCACAACTGATAATACCAAAGGGGAACTTTTTAAGTTACTTTTATCCGGATTAGTAAATGCGGAAATGACGCCGGAAAACAGATTTCCAAACCCGGTACTTCTAAACCGGACAGGGAAAAAAGAAGAAAGCAAGCCGATTTACCAAATCCGAACAGAATCTATCCCGCGGACGCTGCCTGTCCTGCCCGTTACGGGTCTGACGGATTTTGCCATTTGTCCGCGACGTTTTGAATATCGTGCATTGCTCGGAAATCCGGGCTTGCCTGAGGGTCCGGGCGGCAAGATGGCGTTCGGAAAACTTGTGCATCTGGCACTGGAAACAGAATGCAAAACGGAAGAAGAATTGAGTAAATTCGCTCTGCATGCATTGCCGGACGAATTGTCGGAGGCAATACGCCTTGCGAATATTTTTAGAACAGCTGCCTGCTATGCAGAGTTTAATCGCCGGTCGCATCTGCGTGAAGTTGAAATGTCAATGTCATTCGATGGCGTTCTGCTGAAAGGAAGGGCAGATCTGGTCGGAGATGATTTTGTCCTGGATTTCAAAACAGGTGAGAGTCGCGACGCAAGCATTTATCGCTTTCAGATTTGGGCTTATGCCAGGTATTTTCAAAAACCGAAAGCAGCGATAGCATTTCTTTCCCATCAAACGGTAGAAACATTCGACAGCGACAACCTATCCGAAATCGAAAATGAAGCGAGGGAGCTGATAAGTGCAGTAAAAAGCGGCCGCTACATTGCAACACCTGATGCGGTAAAATGCCAAAGCTGCTTTTACGTGCGAGCATGTCCGGATGCTGCGGAAAAATAAATACCGCTGGTTATAATTTATCTACATGAAGAAACAGGCCGCACTCTCTGCTGAAGAAAAACGCCTCTGCGATGCGGATGAAGGCTCCGTTCAATGGCGGCAATGGGGGCCGTATCTGAGCGAGCGTGCCTGGGGAACTGTTCGCGAAGATTACAGCCCCGACAGCTCGGCCTGGACATATTTTCCTCACGATCATGCGCGCTCGCGTGCCTATCGCTGGAACGAAGATGGATTGCTCGGTTTTTGTGACGCACATCAGCGATTGTGTTTTTCCTTAGCCCTCTGGAACGGCAAAGACCCGATCTGAAAGAGCGCCTCTTCGGATTGGACGGCAATGAGGGAAATCACGGCGAAGATGTAAAAGAAGTCTATTATTATCTCGATGCAACCCCGACCTATTCCTATGTCCGAATGCTCTACAAATATCCGCAAGCGGAATATCCATATCTGCGACTTATAGAGGAAAACCGGCTTCGCAAAAGAAGCGATCCGGAATTTGAATTGATTGACACAGGAATTTTCGATGGTGATCGCTATTTCGATGTGTATGTCGAATATGCAAAGGCGGCTCCGGACGATATTTATATCCGCATAACGATTGAAAACCACGGACCTGAAAATGCCCCAATCCGGATAATCCCGACTATCTGGTTTCGTAACCGCTGGACCTGGTTTGGCACGGAGCCGGACTGTGATTTGCGTCAGATTGACGGGCAGACAATCGCAATCGAATCGGGTGATGTTTGCATAAAACGGCTATATGTGTCTGCGGGTGCAGAGCTGATTTTTACTAACAACGAGACAAATAATCAAAGGCTTTTCAATGCACCAAATCTTTCCGATTACGTAAAAGATGCTTTTCACCGGTACATAATCAGTGGAGAAGCAAATGCCGTAAATCCACAAAAACGCGGAACCAAAGCGGCCGCTGTCTATCAAAACGATGTCGCTGCCGGACAGAAGATATCGCTTTGCCTGCGGCTAACCGCAGGAGATTTCCGCAGCGATCGCGTTTTTGCGGATTTTGACAAAGTCTTTTCTGACAGAATCGCAGAGGCCGAAGAATTCTATGCCCGCCGATTCCGTTCTGATTTATCATCGGACGCCCGCTTGATTCAACGGCAGGCTTTCGCCGGTCTGCTTTGTAGCAAACAGTTTTACCATTATGTCGTTCGTCAGTGGCTGGAGGGCGATCCCGCAATGCCCAAACCGCCCGAGGAAAGAAAACGGGGACGCAATCATGACTGGCTTCATATTTTCAATGCTGACGTAATTTCGATGCCGGATAAATGGGAGTACCCGTGGTATGCGGCCTGGGATCTTGCATTTCACTGTGTTGCGATGGCACCGCTGGATCCGAAATGTGCGAAGGAGCAGCTCGTCCTGATGCTACGCGAATGGTACATGCACTCCAATGGTCAGATTCCGGCTTATGAATGGGCATTTTCTGACGTGAATCCGCCGGTTCACGCCTGGGCAGCGATGCGGGTTTTTCAGATTGAACGCAAGCGAACCGGAAGAGCCGATCGCAAATTTCTCGAAAAGGTTTTTCATAAGCTTTTGCTGAATTTCACCTGGTGGGTAAACCGCAAAGACACGGAAGGTATGAATATATTCGAAGGCGGTTTCCTCGGTCTGGACAATATAGGCGTTTTCGACCGTTCGCGGCCATTGCCGACCGGAGGCCGCCTTGCCCAGGCAGATGCAACAGGATGGATGGCGATGTATTGCCTGAATATGCTGGCGATTGCTCTGGAGCTTGCAAAAGAAGATGACGTTTATGAAGACCTTGCAACTAAATTTCTCGAGCATTTCATTTTGATTGCCGATGCAATGAATCATCTCGGGTCAGACGGTATTTCGCTATGGGACGAAGAAGATGGATTTTACTATGACGTGGTTCACCTTCACGGCGAAAAAAGCTGGCCGTTGAAGATCCGCTCTTTGGTTGGACTGACGCCGATTTTTGCAGTTGCTACCATCGAGCCCGATTTGCTGGCACGTCTGGAAGGATTTCAAGAAAGAATGAACTGGTTCTTTGAAAATCGGCTTGACCTGAGAAGGACAATCTCCTGTTTTGAAACTCCGGGCGAAAAGCAGCGGCGGTTGCTTGCAATCGCAGACAGGCCAAAACTCGAACGTGTGCTCGCGATCATGCTGGATGAAGACGAATTTCTGTCGCCTTTCGGCATACGTTCTCTTTCAAAAATTCATTTATCAAAGCCTTAAGAAATGCGTGTCAATGGCGAAATTCATCGCGTTGATTACGAACCGGCAGAATCCACATCGGGCTTTTTCGGCGGCAATTCCAATTGGCGTGGGCCGGTTTGGTTTCCGGTAAATTTTCTTCTGATCGAATCTTTGCAAAAGTTTCATCATTACTACGGCGACGATTTCCGTGTTGAATGTCCGACAGGTTCCGGGAATTTGATGAATCTCTGGGAAGTTTCCATCGAACTGGAACGCCGTCTAAGCCGTTTATTTCTAAGCGGAGATAATGGCCGAAGGCCGTGTTTCGGCGATTGCGAAAAAATGCAGAAAGACCCGTATTTTCGCGACAACATTCTGTTTTACGAATACTTTGACTCAGACAACGGCCGCGGCTGCGGAGCCGCGCATCAGACGGGCTGGACGGCGCTCATCGCAAAAATCCTCGAGCAATGCGGAGTTTAGCCTTTCAGTTTCCAGTCCGCATTCTCACCTGAAAACTTTCAATATTCCCTGCGGGCAAACTAAAGAAATAAAAATCTGCCAAATCTTTTTGGAGGACACTCGTCGTCACCCCTCCTGTGTTAATGTTCAAATATCCGGCGATGGCTTTGCCGCCGCCCGCAGGAGATCGAAAGCCAATGAACGCAAACGTAACCCAAATCGCTATCTTCAATCTTTACAAGCCTTTATATACATTGGCGAACCGTACGCCGGTTTTGCCGGAAAATTTACGGTTCCTGCTTTACATTTTTGGTTTGGTAAAGCAAATAGGGCTTTCGGTCTTCGGCAAAGCGTTTCAGACCGATTTCCCATTCCGCCGTTATTTCCGAAAGCGGGACACCTGCTTCGATCTGTTTCCGGATCCGGTCGCTGCCGCAGACAACGTCGAAAGGATTTTTGTCAAAGACGTATTCGTAGGCACCCTGCTTCCACCGGAAATGTTCGCCGTAGAGGTCGAATGCAGATTTGACCATTGCGATGCCGACCTCGACCGGACTGAAAGAATTGCGATCGGTAATATGGAGCTGGACGCCGCCGCAGGTCCGGCCGGCATATTTTTGAAACGTCGGCCTGAAGTAAGTCGGACGGAAAACGACGCCCCGGAATCCAAATGCATCGAGCGCATCTTTCCACTCGTAAGGATCAATAAACGGCGCTCCGTTGATCTCGAAAGGCTTGGTCGTACCGCGTCCTTCGCTGAGCTCTGTTCCCTCGAAATGGACAGTAGCAGGAAAAACAACGGCAGTTTCGACCGTCGGCATATTCGGCGAAGGCAAAACCCACGGCAATCCCGTTTCCTCAAACCACATTTCGCGGCGCCATCCGTCCATTGCAATAACTTCGAGATCGCAGCCGATGCCGAAGAAATCATTGAACATCAGAGCGAGTTCGCCCGTCGTCATACCGTGACGTGTCGGGATCTCGAACTGGCCGACGAAAGATTTGAAGGCGTCTTCGGTTATGTTTCCTTCGATGGCGATACCGCCGATCGGGTTCGGACGGTCGCAGACTATCATTTTTTTGCCGAATACCCTGGCAGCCCGCATGCAATTTGCCATTGTGTAAATAAATGTGTAGATGCGGCAGCCGACATCCTGAAGATCAAAAACGATCGCATCCACATTGGCCAGCATAGCGGCGGTTGGTTCGCGCGTTTCGCTGTAAAGAGAAAAAACAGGCAAACCTGTCCGTGCATCAATCGTATGTTCGGTCTCAATCATGTTGTCCTGCACGTCGCCACGGATTCCGTGTTGGGGACCGAAGATTGCCGTAAGGTTTATGTCATCGTGTTCAAAAAAACGGTCGGCCGCATGGCTGAGGTCAGAAAGGACGCTCGCCTGATTGCAGACGAGTGCCGTACGAAGCCCGCGGAGAATTTCGGTGCGGCTATCGAGCAGAACCTCGATGCCTGTGCGGACACGGGATTTAGTTTGCTGTGACATACTGTTTCTTTATGTACAAAATGTACAAATTAAGGATTTTAACTATGCGGAGAAACAAAAACAAAGCCCCGACAGGAACATCAGGGCTTGCAGGCATTAAAAGGCAGATGGTTTCTATCCGGACTATTTCGCATCCGCAACTACGGCGTCCGGCGCGTGTTTCTTTACGGATGCGATCCCGTTTTCCATTGAACGAACCGATTTATACATCTCGCTTTTCCCGATGGGTTCGCCATTTGCCGCTTTCAAGACAAAATAAGCAGAGCCATCCTTTGCGGTTTTTCGTTCAAAGCGAGCATCTACCTGTGAATTTTTGCGTACGGACTCGATTCCGTTTTCCGCAGATTTGCGCGAGTCATAGGTCTCGCTCGAAAGTATGACCTGTCCGTTTGATGCTTTCAGATTGAAATGTACCTTTCCGTTTTTTGCAGTTTTGATTTCGAATTTTCCAGGCATTCCTTTGTTTCCTCGACTCCAAAAGTAAAATATACCGATGCGGATACTATCGGTCTGCAAAAGATTAGCATAAAAATCAATATTCTGCTCCGGGAAAAGAGAAAAAATTGACTTTCGGCTGAATAGCTTTTTACCTGTCCCTCGGTTCAATAGCCAAAGCGTTTCAGCAGCCGGATGCGGGCTGCGAAGATCCCGGCCGCAGATTCATCATCGCCGCTGAAATCGATTTGTGAAATTTCCTGAACGGCAGTTTTCGGCCAGATTGCACAGAGCGCAAATGCGTCAGCTTCCTTTTCCTTTTTGTCATGCCGGCCGACAGCGTGCCAGCTTACTGCCGTAACGTTTCGCGGTGTATGGAGCAGAAAATGGCCAAGTTCATGAAACATGACGAACAGCTTGCGGGGATGTGCGAGGCCGCTGTTGATGGCAATAACGTGCCGACCGCATGCTTCGAAATAGAATCCGTCCGTGCGCAGTGGCGATTCATCAACCTTAATACCAAAATGTCCGCAGAGATCGTAAAAATCCTTTTCAGTCAATGCCCGTCGGTTCCAATCAGGAATCATGCGGGAGATTTTGTCCAGGGCGAGTTTCATAAACGGTGTATTGTAACACAGATGACACAGATGGGTAATAAATGATTTTGTAATCGTTTTCGGAGAATAAATCCGGGTCATTTACCGCCATGCAAAAGATTGCGGTCAAGAACTTTTTTGGCATCACGAATGGCGTCAAGTTTTTCCCGTTCGGTGTAACTTTCCCATCCGGCAAAGAAAACTACTCCAAAATCTTTGGGATATTTGCGGCCTTCGAACCTGAACCATTCGCTCATTATCCGATTGGGGTCACGGAAGTTTTCCAAAGCGGCTTCAACATCAAATTGATCCGGGCTTTGCGCATTGACCGCATTTGAGGCGGGTGGTTTTACTTCGCCGACTGCAGAGAGCCGCCGGCCAATCGCTTCTTCTATCTTGCGGTCAATCAAAGAATCGATGTCAATTTCTTTCGCCTCGGATAAGTAAACCGGACCTTTGCCGGTCAAAAGCCAATTGATTGAAACGCCGGTAGTTTCGGCTATTCGTATCAAAACCTCGGACGATGGCAGCCGTCCGCCGAAATAATTCCTGATGGTCGCATGCGGCAGCTCAAGCCGACGGGCAATCTCCGCCATAGACGCACCGTCAAAAATTTCGCGTAAACGGCGGACAAAAGCGGAATCTTGTTTCATAGAATATATATTACAGCAAATAAAACAAAAGTTGTAAAGATATTTTCATTCAAAAGTCCTGAAATGTTCCTGACATACGTTTCACAAAACCATTACTTGACATCGGCCAACCGCAGACTTATATTTTGAAATTCGGCCATCAAACGACACGAAGGCCGCCCTAGCTCAGTTGGTAGAGCATTCGATTCGTAATCGAAAGGTCGTCGGTTCAAGTCCGACGGGCGGCTCCAGATAACAACAAAAACTACCTTCGAAAATTACCTGCCGGATACGGCCGTCAGAATTCAATTGTAAGCAACGGGATAACTGCCACTTTATTTGCCAGCATTTTATTTGTCGGGGTCGGGTTTTTCTCAAAATCAGGAATATAAATTCGACGGCCGCGTTAATAAAAGCAGCGGATCATCAATATTCAGTACTTCGCGGACAAAGAACGGTTCACCTGCGGCGACTCCGATCAGGGAGCCGAAATAGCGCGAGCGATTTTCGATTTGTTCAAGAAAGCCCTTTTCGGTCAGACGGGTTTGCGGCTCATCGGGTCCGGAACGAAAGAACTGGGAAGAGTGTGCCCTTATGGCCTGCATTTTGGCTTCAAGTTCCTCAGAAATATCAACAACGAACGAAGGATAAACGCGGGCTGAAAAGATGTTATGAGCAATGCGCGGCACGTTTATGCGGGCATAGCCGGATTCGACATCATAATTTGCCATTGAGGCAAGGCGTGCGGATTCGCGAACAAGCGTTGAAATGTGGTCATGGTCGGGATGCGGATCTGCGGGTTGATGTGTAAGGATGAGTTTCGGTTTAAGTTGTCTCAATTTTCGGACCAGCATTTTACGGGAGTGGTCGTCCGGAAATATTCTTCCGTCGGGCAATTCCAGATTGTCCCGCAGGTCCAGACGTAGAATTTCGGCGGCGCGTGCGGCCTCTGCAGATCGTATTTCAGGCGTGCCGCGTGTGCCCATTTCGCCGCGTGTAATGTCGAGTGCGGCTGTCCGGTAACCCAATCGCTTCAGCTTTAAAATAGTTCCGCCGACGGAAAGTTCCATATCGTCCGGGTGTGCGAAAATCGCAAGTACATCAACGCTATCCATACAATAACCGAATCTAGCATATCAGGGCACACGCATGCATTTTTATCCCAGGCAAATAATGTCCGAAGATTAAGTAAAAAAGAGTAATTTGGCCTCGGGATTATGCTTTTTGATATGCTGGGAGAGTAATGCGACTTTCTGTAATAGGTTCAGGCTCCAGCGTTCCGCATCCGTTTCGTACCAGTTCAGCATATCTGGTAGAGTGCGGAGCCGGTTTGCTTTTGCTGGATTGCGCGCCATCGGCAATTTATCGTCTCGCGGCGGACGGACTCAATTGGGCTGAGCTTGACGCAATTTGGATTTCTCATTTTCACCTCGATCATATCGGCGGCCTGGCACCGCTGCTCTTTTCGACAAAGTACGCACCGGAAACTCAATCGCGTAGAAAACCGCAAAGAATCTTCGGCCCGCCGGGATTAAGGGAAATTCTCGGGCATTTTGATGCGGCCTATGATTACGGGCTGCTAAAGCAGCCATATCCGGTCGAAATAATTGAAGTAAAAGATGAATTTGAAATATTGCCGGGCTTGAAGGCCAATACTATTTCTACACCGCATACGGCAGAGAGCCTTGCAATCAGGCTCGAATCATCCGAAGGTGCGAGTCTGGTTTTTACCTCCGATACGGGATTTTCCCCGGCGGTTGCGCGGTTTGCCGGCGGCTGCGATCTTTTCATAACGGAATGTTCATTTATCCTTGAAAAGCCGGTTATTCAGCATCTCGAACTATCGGAAGCAATGGAGATGTTTCGAATAGCAGAGCCGAAGCGTGCGATGTTGACGCATTTTTATCCCGAATGGGACAATGCGGATTTTACGGCGCTGACCAAAGGGCAGGCACCTTGCGAAATCCTGGAAGCCGTTGACGGTCTCGGGATAATGATAGGAAATGAATCCTGAGGAAAGGAAAAGAAACTATCGCGAACCTGTATTACGTCGTGCGAGTTTCATGAGGTCATCGGGCATCCATTTTTCAATTACTTTTGCCTCAGCCTCTTCGATGCCGCGGTCGCGATTATGCCACTGTTTCCGCGGATCGTCTTCACGAAGTGATTCCTTAGGATAATTTTCGATTTGCTCGAGGCTGATGATTATGCCGTCAACGACATCGTTCCAGTCATTATTTTGTATGCCACGCAGGACTATCGGAAGCCCTGCAGTCCAATCTTCTTCCGGGACGACGTTGTCATACTCCGGAATAGTCAAATAAGCAGTTTCTGGAAGCGGGCGGGAGCCGAATTCGTCAAGAAGACGACGGCGAATTTCATCATAACCGGCTGCGGGTGCGGCAGCACGGATTTCAAGAGCTCGATTGAAGATTTCGGTTACTGTCGGTCTGTTGCTCATAAAATTTAAGATACGATAAAAATCGAGATTAACATAATCCGACCGCTCTTGTAATCGGGCGAACAAGGCCAGAGGCCGGACGGTAACAATTTATGCATAAATTTATTCATCGTTTACATCTTTATTTAGGTGCGGCAGCCGCAATACCGGTTTTCCTATGGGCTGTCAGCGGATTTATGTATGCGCTCCCAAACACGATCGAAGGCGGGAGCGTAGAAACCATCGCTTTTGATCGGGTGAAGATTACGCCTGATGCCGCCGCAGAAAAGGCTAATCAACTGGCAGGAAAACGACTGCCGACGACGGCTCTGACGTTGCTCATGCGCGACGGCAGAGCGGTTTATCAGGCAATCGGAGGTCTGGGAGCCGATTCGATTTTCATAGATGCTGAAACGGGTGAAGCACGATTCTCTCCGCCGCCTTCGTTGAAAACCAGATTTTTTCGGGAGGCACACTTTTACTTTTTTGCCGGGAAGTGGCAAATAACACTTTTGCTTTTATTTTCCGCGCTGGCGGCTCTTTCAGCGGTTTCAGGTGTATATCTGAATATCTCCTATTGGCTGCGGCAATTAAGGAATAAGACAGGCCGTTAAACCAAAGTTTCTGACTAAACGCTTTTTTAGTGAAGAAAAATGTGCCGCCCGAACTGTCCCTTGGGGCAACACGACATTTTTTGTTAACATCAATAGGCACAGATAGTTACGCCAATCCAAACAGATTGGTCTGTAACTACAATCAATCTGTGAAATCCAAATAAATTCAGGAATTGAAAGGCCTATGTTGAAGAAAAAATTGATTGATTTTCTTTCACTTTTCCTTTTGGTTCTGGCCGGTTCGGCCGGTGTCTTTGCCCAAGGCGAAACCGCCCGAGGTATCGAAAAAAAAGATATTCGCGTACTAATTGTTTATCCCGGAAATTATAATCAGGCGGACGCCGAGGCTTTCAAAAATGAAATCAAACCGCTGGTGGATGCCATTGCCAACGGCGCAAAGCTAACAAAAGCAGACGCTGCACGTAAAGCTAATCCGGAAAATAATCAAAATAACAGCCCGATGGAAAGCCTCTTCGGCAGAAAGTTGATGGAATGGGCACGCACGAGTCAGCCCGGTGAGACCGCTTCTATTCTGGTGGTTACGACAAAAGGAAATACCGGGATAAACGCCAGGCCAAATTGTAATGATTACAAGTGCTCGGTGGATTGTTCGGTAAATAATTGTGCCGACAGACCAGCCGGCTGGGAACCGCTCGGTTGCTGTAATTTCTGCAACGACAAAGCGTTTTGCTGCGGTTTTTCCTGCATCAAGCACATCGGGCACACGGCCGCTGACCACAGGACAATGACACCAAAGCCGGGATCAACCGAGCCGATAAAGTTGGTGATTCTGCTTGCCAAAAAAGGAATAACGAATGAACAACTGGCAGAACTTGAAAAATTCGGGCTCAATTCTCTGTCAACTGAACCGTTTCCTGCCGGTCTGACGATAAAAACGAAAAGCTCACCACCCGTTATTCAGACTATAGATCAGAAAATCAACTAAACTAAATGAAAGTTCAGTTAGTTAAGGGCGGAACTTTCCGCCCTTTTTTATTTGAACTGATTGACATGTCGTGCCCATTTGGTCAGAGCCTCAAGTTGTCTGGTTATCAGCTGCCGGGTGATATCATCCTTTAAATTTCCCTTATCATCGAATTTCTCATGAGCATTGCCAATCATTATTTCCGGTTTGTTTAGCGGATGCATATCCAGGAAAACCATGATTTTACGAAGATCATACTGTGCCCGGGCCGTCGCTATATTCCCCATAGACGCTCCCATGATTGCGGCCGGTTTGCCTTCCCAGGCACTTGCGCCGTATGGCCGCGACGCCCAGTCAATGGCATTTTTCAAAACTCCCGGAATCGAATAGTTAAATTCCGGTGTTACAAAAAGGATTGCGTCTGCGGAAAGAATCTTATTCTTGAAATCCTTTACAACCTCCGGCGGATCGGCTTCGAGGTCCTGATTAAAAGGCGGTATTTCGGAAATATCGTAAATTTCTATTTCAGCGTCCGCCGGTGCAAGTTCCCTGGCGGCATTTAATACAAGCCGATTGTAGGAACCTTTGCGAAGACTTCCGGCAATTCCAAGTATCTTAATTTTTTCCATTGCTATTCTCCTTAGTCAGATCCGATTATTGAATTTCTCACTTTTTCCAAAAGAGCTATCAATGTCCGCAACTCGGGGTCGTCGAGTCCGGCGAGTTTTGCGGTCTGCCACCCGGTAAGCGGCTCTTCGATTTCCGCAAGCAGTTCCAGTCCTTTTGCAGTTATGAATGCCCGAACGATTCGCCTGTCAGCATCACGGCGTTCGCGTCTGATAAGTTGGCGGGATTCCAGCCGGTCAAGCATTCGTGTTATGTCAGAATCCCGCGTAATCATCCGCTCGCTGATTTCGCCGCAGGTCAATCCCATGTCGCCGGCGCCGCGCAGAATTCTCAGTGCGTTGTATTGTGTGTGTGTCAAATCGCTGCTTTTAAAAACTACTGCCGAAGCAGTTTTTAACCTCTCTGCAGTTACCAGAATCGAAAGAAATGCCTCCTCATGTAAATCCCTGAAAGGCTTATTCTGTTTTAACTCCTCTAAAAGCGACGGCATAATACGTATTTGTTTTGACAATAATCGTTATCACGATAAATGTCAAGACAAATGTTCTTTTAATCCCCATTTTGTTTCCGTTGACTTGCCTGCAATGACAGGTTTCGCTTAAATTTATTTCGCCTCAAAGCTTGTTTTGTAAACCTGTAGATATGCTAAGAAACAAATTCGTTCTGGATATGAACGGATATCAATGGCTGGTGATTTTTGCGGCATGGCTCGGCTGGGGGTTTGATGTATTCGACGGGCTGCTGTTTAACTATGTTGCGCCAAATTGTGTACCCACGCTGCTTGGCCTGCCTCTGGGTTCTGCAGAAGCAAAAGCGGCAACTCTGGAATGGACGGGCATTCTGACCTCGGTTCTGCTTATCGGATGGGCTATAGGCGGGATTTTATTCGGTAAGATAGCGGACGCAATTGGCCGGACACGCACATTGATGCTTACGATGTTGCTTTATTCGCTGGGGACTGCCGCCTGCGCATTTGCTCCGAATATTTGGGTGCTTCTTTTGTGTAGGATAATCGCAAGCCTCGGGATCGGAGGTGAATGGGCGGCCGGTGCTGCGATGGTGGCGGAGGTTGTACCGGAAAACAGACGCGTTGAGGCCGGGGCACTTCTTTACACCTCAGCGCCAATGGGACTTTTTCTGGCGACTTTTGTTACGTTTCAGGTTACCACCGTATATTTCCCGGACCCGACAGTTTCGTGGCGTTATGTATTTTTATTCGGTTTGATACCGGCTGCGGTTGCATTTCTTGTCCGTTTATTTGTCAAAGAGCCCGAACGTTGGAAACACATCGCCAATGGAAGTCGGGCCAGGATACGCGAACTATTTACACCACAATACCGGAGGGTTACGCTTGGCGGATTGGCTATGGCTGTAACGGCACTGATTATGTGGTGGAGCTGCAACGCTTTTATTCCGGTAGTATCGAAAGGGCTTGCGGAACGCGAAGCCGCACTGCTAGGACTGGATGCGGCGGCGACAGAATCAATGGGCCAATCGTGGATTAAAACTGCTACTAACAGTTTCAATCTGGGCGGTCTGATAGGGACGCTTCTGACTATACCTGCGGCCAAAACACTTGGACGGAAAAAGATGTTTCTGATTTATTTTCTTGCTTCGGCCGCATCCATAATGGCGGCATTCGGGCTTGAGATGGAGCCGCATACACGCCTTTATTTTTATTTTCCAATTGGCCTAACGGTTTTCGGAGTCTTTGGCAGTTTTACCTATTATTTACCGGAATTGTTTCCGACCAGATTGCGTGGAACCGGAGCGGGTTTTACTTACAATGTTGGGCGCATAATTGCTGCGGGCGGGCCTTTTCTTGTTGGAAGTATAGCTGCGGCCGGTGTTAATGCACTTGATAGTGCAATGAACGTATTGTTTTGGGTAGGTGCGGTACCGCTAATCGGCGTTTTGCTCCTTCCGATAGTTACCGAAACAAAAGGGCGCAATCTTCTGGATTGATCAGACCGGACAAAGCGATGGCTCTCAGGTGTCTAGGATTTGATTGGTCCTATTTTTTCCTCGAACCAGTTTGTAAGGTCTTCGACCGTTTCTATGTGGACAGGTTTGCCGCTCCAGGCTTTCACGGCAAAAATTATCAGCATTATCGTTGTAACAGCGACGAAAATTGAACGTCCGACAGAGGCGAAGTCCGCGATGCGTCCGGCTCCACCAAGTATTGCGGTTATGACAAGAATCGCGATGTGTGCGGCAAGACCCTGTGCGGCATGAAACCGAACTTTGGTCTCTTCTTTAGGAATAACCAGTAGTTGGATAAGTCCGGCGACCAGGCCTATGGAAAAGGGAAGATAGGGAAGTCCTATCAGCCATTTTTCAGGAACGCCAGTTTTGGCAACTTTTCTGTCGGAGGCTCTGCCGAGATCTGAGAAATTTGTGGGTGCGGTAACAGTTTCAGGCAATGCCGATGTCTGATACCCGCCATATGCAGGAACGTCAAAATCGGCGAAACGGCGGGTTTCATCTTCGGTAACACTAGGCGGAGCAGTGTTTATTGGATACTCGGCCGTCCGAAAAGGAGATTCCGATGCAGGGACGAAAGCATTTTCAGCCGCTTTTTCCGGGAATTCAGGATCCAGCGGATTTGTATCGTATTTTTTCGCCATATCAAAATTTGTGTTACGAAGCTGCCGGTCTAAATGTTCCCTATTCAGGCGATTAACGAGCCACATGCAACGCAATGTTAATTACATTTTCGGCTTGCTGCCGGAGACGGCAATCGTCAACAAGCCAAGAAATTCATCAATTTTACCGTTTTCAATCCACCGTACGACAGCGACCAGGTCATTGTCCGGGTCAACATATATAAGATTCGTTCCGTTTCCGATATGTGCAAATGCCTTTGCCGGAGCTGACGGAAAAAGTTTGCGGTCGGTATTCAAAAACCAGTTCATAAAACCATAAGTTGGCTGCGAAATGGTCGGCGTTTTTGCCTGGGCAATAAAATCGGCAGGCAGAATCTGTTTACTATTCCAAGTTCCATTGCGGAGAGTAAGCAAACCAAACCGCCCCATATCATAAGAGTTTATAAAAATACCGCCGCCCCAATGTCCGCCTCCGCTTACGGATTGGACTATATTACCGTCAATTACCACATAGGAATTTTCATAACCAAACCAACGCCATGTATCAGAAGCCCCTATTTCATCCATTACAAATTTTTTCAGCACTTCCGGAAGCGGCCGCCGCCATACATTGAGCAAACAAAGAGCAAGCAGATTTACGCGAACGTCGTTATATTCATAGGCTGTGCCCGGTTCGTTGCGTTGCCTTGAAAGCCATGCAGATACATCTCTGTCGGGCCGATCTGCCCAATCCGGTTTTCCCCAAAGCGTTCCTTCCCAATCGCTTGTCTGTCTTAGGAGGTGTTCCCAGGTAATCTTCTTGTTATTTTCAGATTCAAACGGTTCAAGAAATGTAGGGCGTCCGAAATTCTCTCCGCGATCGAATCTTCTTCCGGGCTCGTAAACCAATGTCGGTGTCCAATAATCCGTTATGCGGTCTCCAAAACTTCTGATCAATTTTTTGTCCAATGCTACTGCTGCCGTTGCGGAGAGGAAACTCTTCGTTACGCTGAATGCCATATCAATGCGGGCAGGTTCGCCCCATTCGGCAACAATGTAGCCGGATTTTATTATCAGGCCGCTTGCAGGTCCACGCTCACGAAATGGACCGACCGGTTCGCCAAACGGTTCGCGGCCAAAGGTTTGAAAATGCGCCAATTCCAGATTGCGCGGCGTTTTGGATTCATTTGCGATGGCGAAAGCAATTGCCCGTTTGAGAGAATTGTCATCTATATTCAGTTGTTGCGGCTCTCTGCGTTCCCAATTTCCGGCCGGCGGAAAATATTTTGTTTGCGCGTAAAGCGTCAATACGCTGAGTAAAACAATTGCTATGCCGCAGCTCTTTCTTAAACATCGCTCAAACATATTAACCCTTTCTCCTTAATCAAAACTAAGTTGATGTCAGCAATGCAGACCTTGAAGCAATCCGATGTAACTTCAACAAAATCTTTTATTTATATGAGAGGAAATGAATCATTATTTACCTTGATATAATGCCAGCAATCTTGAAAGAAGGCGAATATCGAAATCTCTGATATCTAAAAATGCAATTGACTGCAAACAAATATTTTCCGCGCAGGTTGTTTAATGCAAAAGAGCAATTTTTATTATTTGCTTTACAGAAAATGGTAAAATAATTTTATGTTGACTAGCGAGCTACAGGATTCCATAAATCGTGCAATCGAAATCGCATATGAATCGCGTCATGAATATGTAACGCTGGCACATCTTCTTTATTCGCTTTTGCAAGATCCGGAATGCTCGGACATTTTGCGTAAAATAGGAGCTTCGACGGATTCACTCAAGAGCGTGCTTCAAAACAGGTTGAGCATTACATTTGACGACGGGTTGCCGGCCGGCCAGCTTCCAGAATTGAGCGATTCCGTGCAGGAGGCTCTTAATCGGGCAATCAGCCAGGCAAGTTCCAGCGGAAAGAGTCAGGCGCACGTAACTAATCTTCTGATTGCGTTGTTCGAATCAGACGATCCGGACATTCGTTACCTTGCCCGAAGATTTCATATCTCACGTCTTGATCTGAAGAACGTAATTGCACACGGAATCACAACCGGTGAAAACAAAATCAATTGGCCGGACGATACACGGCGGCGCAGGCTGACGTCAGCCTCAGGTACACAGCAAAACTTTCTCTATGAAGAAGAAGCCGGCCGCCAAACCGTGCCCGAGACCATCCTCGAACAATTTACCGTGGAACTTGTAGAAAAAGCCCGCAAAGGACAGATTGATCCAATCGTCGGGCGGGAGGCCGAGATCGAAAGGACAATGCACGTCCTCTGCCGCAGGAAAAAAAATAATCCAATGTACGTAGGCGAATCGGGAGTAGGAAAAACTGCGATTGCGGAAGGGCTTGCGCTGAGAATAAGTGAAGGCAACGTGCCGGAGCCGCTGAAAAATGCCAAGATTTATGCTCTTAACATGGGAATGATAATCGCCGGCACACGTTATCGTGGCGATTTTGAAGAACGATTGACCGAACTCATAAAAGAAATCAAGAGTCAGGAAAACGCGATTTTATTCATTGACGAAATTCACACCGTCGTCGGGACCGGAGCAGCAAGAGGCGTAACGCTTGATGCCGCTAATATTCTGAAGCCGGTTTTGGCAAATGGCGAAATCCGCTGTATCGGAGCGACTACTTTTACAGAATACAAAGCAGCATTCGAAACTGATAAGGCACTGGCACGCCGTTTTCAGAAAATCGAAGTGCGCGAGCCAACGATTGATGAAACCGTCAAAATACTTCAAGGCTTAAAACGCTTTTACGAAACACATCATTCGGTTACATACAAAGACGAAGCCCTGCGTGCAGCCGCTGAACTGGCCGGCAAATATATCAATGACAGATTTTTACCCGACAAGGCAATAGATGTTATTGACGAAGTAGGGGCAGCAGCGAAACTTGCACCGAAATCTAACAGGCCGAAAAGAATATCGGCAAAAATGATTGAAGCCACAGTCGCACGTATGGCAAAGATTCCACCGAAAAGTGTGGTTTCTGATGAGAAAGAAAAACTGAAAACTCTGGACGATGACCTGCGTCGTGTAATTTACGGCCAGGATGAAGCTATTTCCCGAGTTGTCGAAGCTATTCGTGTCTCGCGCGCAGGACTTGGCCAACCTCTACGTCCGATCGGCGTGTTTCTTTTTTCGGGCCCGACAGGCGTCGGAAAAACGGAACTGGCAAGGCAAATCGCCGAAACTCTGGGCATCGAATTTATTCGTTTCGATATGAGCGAATATTCGGAGCCGCACACGGTATCGAGGCTGATCGGATCGCCACCCGGTTATGTAGGTTTTGATCAGGGCGGGTTGCTGACGGAAGCCATTCTAAGGACTCCGCATGCCGTTCTGGTGCTCGATGAAATAGAAAAAGCACATCCGAACCTATTTAATCTATTGCTGCAGGTAATGGACACGGCAACGCTGACCGATAACAATGGCAAGAAAGCAGATTTCAGAAATATCATTTTGATAATGACAACCAATGCCGGTGCAAGAGAACTTTCTTCCGGCGGCGTCGGATTTCGCAATAGCTCTGAAACCAAGGGGAATGCACGCGGAGCCATCGAACGTACTTTTAATCCGGAATTTCTCAATCGTCTGGATGCCTGGATTGCTTTTCGGCCGCTGGATATGCCGGTTATTGAACTGATCGTTGACAAATTCATTGGCGAACTAAATTCTCAACTAAAGGAAAGGAATGTAAAAGTGAATCTTACGGAAGAAGCCCGCCGTTGGCTGGCAGAAAAAGGATTCGATCCGCGTTACGGCGCACGCCCGATGTCACGGCTGATCAATGAAAAGATCAAGCGTCAGCTGGCGGAAGCGATTCTTTTCGGAAGTCTCGCTAAGGGTGGCGAAGTACAAGTGATTGCAGAAGATGGAGATTTGAAATTGCAGTTTTAAAAAACGCAGTCAAATCCTTAAAACCGTAAAGGCCCGACGTTTTCGCCGGGCCTTTACGATTGAAAGGAGAAAGCAAAGAGATGAGTTAATTCTTTGCTGCCGGTTTCTTTGCAGCCGTAGCTTTCTTTGCCGGTGCTGCCTTCTTAGCAGGTGCGGCTTTCTTCGCCGGTGCTGCCTTCTTAGCTGTCGCGGCTTTCTTTGCCGGAGCTGCCTTCTTAGCAGGTGCGGCTTTCTTCGCCGGTGCTGCCTTCTTCGTTGTTGTTTTCTTTGCAGTTGTTTTAGTTGCTGCCATTAGGATCCTCCATATATGTTGTGGTGTTAAAAAACTACCGCACTAAATTTAGCATAAAACGTCAAGAGATTGTTAACAAAAAAGCTATGCGCAGGCAATTTTTTTTAAATTTTTTTTCAAGTGGATTTTACACTTTCAAAGAAAATATTTTTCAACCGGAATTATTTTACTCTAATTGAGTTGTAATTTGCGCAAAAAAATTCCTATGCGACGGTTATTTTTTTGTTGATTGCTTTTGCGAACCTCGCAGCGTTACGATTATTGCATCGCCGACGCGTCGCTCGCCTTTGGCATCTGAAGGATTATTAACAACTCGTCCGTCAAGGTACATTGTAGTTGATCCGCCGCCGTCAAGATTCATTGCATCAGACACTCCGATTGAAAGAAGATATTCGGCAAGTTCCTGCAAAGTCATTCCCACACTTTGTCCGGGTCTTCGTCCATCAACCGCTGCAAGAAGAATTCTACCATCGGGAAATTTTGCTATCGCTGTGCGCGGGTGGCGGTTTTCAGCAAAAGACTGAGCCGCTTTTTCCTCCTTCCAGGTAAGGTGTATTCTGCCATTACGCAGCAACTCCGACACTCCGCCTGTTATATCCTCGGCTCTGGAAAAAGCTTTACCCGTTCTTACGCTATCAGACGACAAAAAGTCATTGCCGACCTGATGTATTATGTAAACACATCGTTCTATTTTCCGGCCGATTCGCGCAAGACGCTTCAGCCGCCCGGCGTATTCACCTGTTGCGGAAATGACGATCCCATCCTGTGGAATGATGTTAGAACCTGATTCTTCGGAAATCGCCACTATCTTGTTTCTTTTTACTATTACCTCAAGACCTCGACCAAGGGTCAAAGTGCTTCTTCCAAATTCCGGTGTGTATTCTATCAGGTCGTTATCGTTACGCTCGCGGTTTATACCTGTAAAATTCAGCTCAAGACCTGCGATTTTGAAACAACTTCCGATTGTGATGGGGGCGAATTCAATGTTTGTAATATTACCGGGATTATCTATGAAAAGAGCAGTTCGGTTGTTGTTACTTTCGCTTAGCAATCTGTTGTTAATAATCAATACGCCTGATGCCTCACCTGCCCAGATGCTTTCATCATTCCGGAAAAAACCGCCGTTTATCGCTGCTATTGCTCCATGACGGCGCGCCAACGATGATGTTTTCTCCAATCCAATTGCCGAATCCATGGCATGCACAACGTCAAGTCGAACCTTAGCCGGGTCCAAACGCA
>Ga0073934_10004659_pt1 | contig 22382 bp, 18 predicted proteins | sample LarsenN4metaG_FD_76834 | JGI IMG/M metagenome (GOLD analysis project Ga0073934, IMG submission 76834) | Hot spring sediment bacterial and archeal communities from British Columbia, Canada, to study Microbial Dark Matter (Phase II) - Larsen... ...
GACGGGGCTCTCCGACCCCGCCAAGTTCGCCTGCTGCGTCGACCTCGGTTACTCGGCGCTCGATACCGTCGGCAATGCCGAGGAAGCGATGCGCTGGTCGACCGCGCGCGGCTATCGCAGCCTGATCGTCGTCACCGCCAGCTATCACATGCCGCGCAGCCTCGCGGAACTCTCGCGCTTTCTGCCCGGGGTGAAACTCGTCGCTTATCCCGTGCTGCCGCGGACGTGGCAGCGCGAGCCCTGGTACTTGAGCCCGCATGCGACGCGTGTCCTGGTGTTCGAGTACCTGAAGTACATGCCGGCGGTGGTGCGGGTCGCCGCGGTGCGCCTCCTCCACCCCATCGCGCCGACGATGACGGCGGCCGGACACGATGCGCGGCCGACCGATCGTTGAGCGTCCAAGGGGCTGGCCTTTACGCGCGGCCCGGTGCATGTGACGACGCCGATCCGATGCCGAGCCCAGGACTTGCCCCATGCTGCGATCGCTCGTTTATGCGGCCGCCTTTTACGTCACGACCGCGCTCTTCCTGCTGCTCGGCAGCTGGCTGCTGCTGGCGCCGCGCTCGTGGGCGATGGCAGGCCTCGCGCTGCACGGGCGGACGTGCGTCTGGCTGCTCAGGGTCATCTGCGGCACGTCTCTCGAGGTGCGCGGCCGGGAAAACCTGCCGGCGGGGCCGTGCCTCGTCGCCGCCAAGCATCAGTCGGCGTGGGACACTTTCGGGCTGGTGCCGCTGCTGCACGACCCGGCCATCGTGCTGAAGGACGAACTCAAGTGGATCCCGTTCTACGGCTGGTTCTGCGTCAAGTTCGAGCACATCCTCGTCAAGCGGGACAAAGGCGCGAGCGCGCTCAAGTCGCTGGTGCGCGACGCCCGCCAGCGCGCGGGCGACGGCCGCCAGGTGCTGATCTTCCCGGAAGGCACGCGACGGACACCCGGTGCGCCGCCCGACTATAAGCCGGGGGTGCTGGCGCTCTACGAAGGCCTGAAACTGCCCTGCGTGCCGATGGCGCTGAACTCTGGCCTTTACTGGCCGCGCCGCAGCCTCCGCCGCTATCCCGGCCGGATCATCGTCGAGTTTCTGCCGCCGTTGCCGCCCGGTCTGCCCCGCGCCGAATTCCGCGACACGCTGCAAGCGGCGATCGAGACGGCGTCCGACCGGCTGCGCGAGGAGGGCATCCGGGTCGACGGCGTACCGCGACCGACGGTGCCGAAGGCGCAAGAAACTTAATGTGAACTAAATAAGAACATTTCTTGACATCACGGCGGAAAACGCTATGTTCAAAGAGGACATAGCGTGAGTGCCTCGACCGTGACACAGCCGCTGCCACTGCCCGCCATTTCGCTCGCCATCTGGGACGAGAAGTACCGGCTCAAGGGGCCGGACGGCCCACCGCAGGACGCGACGCTGGCCGACACATGGCGGCGGGTGGCCGAGGCGGCGGCGAGCCGGGAGACGGGTGCCGACCGGGCGACGTGGCAGGCGACCTTCTTCGACGCGATGTCGGCCATGGAGGTGTTGCCGGCCGGGCGGATCATCGCAGGCGCCGGCACCGGCCGGCAGGTGACGCTGTTCAACTGCTTCGTCATGGGGCCGATCGCCGACGACCTCGGCGCCATTTTCGACAGCGTGAAGGAAGCGGCGCTGACGCTGCAGCAGGGCGGCGGCATCGGCCACGACTTCTCGACGCTACGGCCGAAGGGCGCACTGGTGCACTCGGTCGGGGCGGACGCCTCGGGCCCCGTGAGCTTCATGGACGTCTGGGACGCCATGTGCCGGACGATCATGTCGGCCGGCGCGCGACGCGGCGCGATGATGGGCACGCTCCGGTGCGATCACCCGGACATCGAGCTTTTCATCGATGCCAAAAGCGATCCGGCGCGGCTGCGCAATTTCAACCTGTCGGTGCTGGTGACCGATGCGCTGGTCGAGGCGGTCAAGGCGGACAAGCCGTTCGACCTCGTGTTCGACTGCAAGGTCTACAAGACCGTTCGGGCGCGCGACCTGTGGGACCGCATCATGCGGGCGACCTACGAATACGCGGAACCGGGCGTCATCTTCATCGACCGCATCAACGCCGAGAATAATCTCGCTTACTGCGAGACGATCCACGCCACCAATCCCTGCGGGGAGCAGCCATTGCCGCCCTATGGCGCGTGTCTGCTCGGCTCGGTGAACCTCGCCCGCCTGGTGGTCGATCCGTTCACGCCGACGGCGCGGCTCGACGAGGCGCGGCTCTCGCGTGCGGCCGCGGTGCTGACGCGTCTGCTCGACAACGTCATCGACGTGTCCGGCTATCCGCTCGAAGCGCAGCGGCGCGAAGCATTCGCCAAGCGGCGGATCGGCATCGGCGTCACCGGCCTCGCCGACGCGCTCATCATGCTCGGTGTCCGCTACGGCAGCACGACGGCGGCCGGCCTCGCGGGCCGATGGATGGCGGCGATCCAGCGCGCCACCTACCTCGCGAGCGCGAAGCTCGCGGCCGAGCGCGGGCCGTTCCCGCTGTTCGATCGCGACGCGTTCCTCGCGCGGCCGAACGTCGCCAGACTCGACGACGAGGTGCGCGGCGCCATCGCCGAGCACGGCATCCGCAACGGCTGCCTCACGTCGATAGCGCCGACGGGGACGATCTCGCTTCTCGCCGGCAACGTGTCGAGCGGCATCGAGCCGGTGTTCGATTTCCTCTATCAGCGCCGCGTGCTCGACCGCGACGGCCATGCGCGGCAAATGCCGGTCGAGGACTATGCGCATGCGCTCTTCCGCGCGACGCACGGGCCGGATACGCCGTTGCCGGAGGCGTTCGTCAGCGCCGAGCAACTGACGCCGGACGAACATCTCGTCATGCAGGCGGCCGTGCAGGCGCACGTCGACAGCTCGATCTCGAAGACGATCAACTGTCCGGTCGACATCTCGTTCGACGCCTTCCGCGACGTCTACCTCTCGGCGCACGCGCGCGGCCTCAAGGGCTGCACCACGTTCCGGCCGAACGCGATCACCGGCTCGGTGCTGTCGCATGCCGAGCCGGCGACGCCGGCACCGACGCCGTCTGCTGCGCCGGCGGCACCGGAGGTCGACGCGGCGGAGGTGCTCTTGGGCGATCATCGTGCGCCGGTCGTCTACATGGCGCGTCCGCTGGAGCGCGAGCCGGCGCTCGCGGGCTATACCTACAAACTGAAGTGGCCGGCGAGCGACCACGCGATCTACGTCACCATCAACGACATCGAGCGTGACGGGCGGCGGCGTCCGTTCGAGATCTTCATCAACACCAAGAACCTCGAGCACTACGCCTGGACCGTCGCGCTGACGCGGATGATCAGCGCGGTGTTCCGGCGCGGCGGCGACGTCGCCTTCGTCGTCGAGGAGTTGAAGGCGGTGTTCGATCCGGGCGGCGGCCACTGGGTCGGCGGGCGCTACGTGCCGAGCCTGATCGCGGCGATCGGCGACATCATCGAGGCGCACATGCAGCGGACGGGCTTCTTGAAGCGGGACGGCGGGGCGCCGGCGGTCGAACTCAAGAGCCAAGCCTTGTCGGCGCCCGAGGCCGCAGGCAGAAGCGGAACGGGACCCGGATCTGGATCAGGTTCGGCGACCGGGGCCATCGGGTCGGCCGGCAGCGAGGGCCGACGGGGTGAACCTTTGCGGCAGGCCGGACGGCCCTGCCCGCGCTGCGGTTCGGCTGGGTTCTCGCGGGTCGAGGGATGCTGGGTGTGCCGGACCTGCGGGTATGCGCGCTGCGGATAAGGACGACCGGTAACGTTCCGGTTACGATGTTTTGATCCCGCGCAACGACGTGCCGTCATGTTGCCCTGAAAAGTTACGATCCGAGCCGTACTTCTGCTTGAAACCTAATCGAGCTTTCGAGCGTTGAACGAGCGGTATGCTCGGGTGTCGGAGAGTTTTCATGGCCGCGCAGATCGTCGAGTTGGCGTCGTGCCCCGGTCGCACATCGCGGTGGCCGACCCCGCGTCTCGGGGTCGACCAGCCCCGTGCGGCCGCCGTAACTTCCGAGCCCACCGCGCCCGAGGCCGATGCTCCGGTTCCGACCTTCCACTTCTGGCGGGGCGCCTCGCAGCTCGGCTACGTGCATTCCGGTTACCGCCTGATCGAGTGCCCGGACGTCGCGAACGGCATCTACCTGCTGGTCAAGGTCGCGCCGTCGGGTCGTCGCACCGTGCTCGAAGTCGGTACGGTCGAGCACGACGCGCCGTCGCTCAATCTCGCGCACATCCGCCAGCGCGGCGCGACGGTCGGGGCCGACGAAGTTCACCTGCACCTCGTGCAGCCGACGCGGTCGGCGCGCCGCCTCGTCGAGCTCGACCTGCAGGCCGGGTTGATGCGCTCGCTGAGCCGACCCGCTCCGGTCCGCTCCCTCATCTGATCAATCGGCTGGATCGAGCGCCCGCTCGGCCAGCACGGCGAGCTGCTTGCGGTGCGTGAAGCGGCGGCGCTCACACGGCCGCATGCGCGGCGCCAGCACCGGCTCGCCGACGCAGCAGGCGTTGAGGGCGCGCGCCCCCGCCGTCTCGAAGCCCGCGACGCCGACGCGGCCGAAGTGCGGGCCGATGGCGGCCAGCACGCGCTCGAGTTCGCGCTCGCGGATGCCGAGTTCCGACAAATGGTTGAGCGTTGCGACGAGGTAGTCGAGGTTCGGTCCCGATATGCCGGACGTCGCGCGGATGATGCGCGCCTGGCGGTCGATGCCGAGGGTGCCCGCGTAGCTCGGGTGGCTACGCTCGACGACATAGGCGCGCGCGTGGATCTCGCGGTGGTCGCCTTCGAGGACCTGGGCCGGCAACAGGCGCTCGCGATAGACGCCATTCAATTGCTCACGCGCCCGCAGGTAGGCGAGCGTCTCGGCGGCGGCATGGCGCGGCACGAGGAATGCCACGCCTTCGCACGCGCCGCCGCGGTCGAGGCCGAGGACGAGGCCGGGCCGGCGCGCGTTGCCGCGATGATGCGTCGAGTAGATGCAGAAGCAGCGGCGCCAGCCGGTGAGGCGGGCGCGCACTGCGCGTTCGTAGGCAAATCCCGGCCGCCACATCAGCGACCCGTATCCGAAGATCCAGAGGTCGCCGCCTGTCGGAATGCCGGCCCAGCCACTCACGATCGCTGCTGCTCTTTCTGCCGGACGACGTGGCGGCCGAAGTCCGGCGCGCTCGTATCCTGGCCGGCCTGGATGATGCCGCGCCGAACCTCACGCGCCTGGCTGAACAGACGGAACAGCGTGTCGCCGTCGCCGTAGCGGATCGCCCGCTGCAGGTTCGACAGATCCTCGCTGAAGCGGCCGAGCATTTCGAGCACGGCGTCCTTGTTGGTCAGGAAGACGTCGCGCCACATGGTCGGGTCGGAGGCGGCGATGCGGGTGAAGTCACGGAAGCCGCCGGCGGAAAACTTGATCACCTCGCTGTCGGTCACGCGTTCGAGGTGCGCAGCCGTGTTGACGATGTTGTAGGCGATGAGGTGCGGCACGTGGCTCGTGATGGCGAGCACCATGTCGTGGTGCTCTGGCGCCATGATCTCGACGTTCGAGCCGAGGCCGCGCCAGAGCGCTTCGAGACGGGCGACGGCGGCGTGGTCCGCGCCGGCGGGCGGCGTCAGGATGCACCAGCGGTTGTCGAAGAGTTCGGCGAAGCCGGCCTCGGGGCCCGAGTGCTCGGTGCCGGCGATCGGGTGGCCGGGGATCAGATGGACCCCGGCCGGGACGTGCGGGGCCACATCCCGCACGACGCAGGCCTTCACCGAGCCGACGTCGGTGACGATCGCGCCCGGTGCGAGATGCGGGCCGATCTCGGCGGCGATCGCCGCGTTGGCGCCGACGGGGGCGCAGAGAATGACGAGGTCGGCGCCACGGACCGCTTCGCCTGCGCTTTCATAGGCTTCCGACACGAGGCCGAGTTCGAGGGCTTTCGCGCGGGTGGCGGCCGTGCGGGCGGAGCCGACGATCGTTCCGGCGAGACCGGCGCGGCGGGCGGCATGGCTGATCGACGAGCCGATGAGGCCGATGCCGATCAGCGCGATGCGGTCGAAGAGAGGTTTGCTCATGCCGCCTTCCGCTGCACGAACTCCGAGAGCGCCGCCACCACCGCCCGGTTGTCGCTTTCGGTGCCGACCGTCATGCGCAGTGCATCGGGCAGACCGTAGCCGGCGACGCGGCGTACGATGATGCCCCGCGACTTGAGGAACGCGTCGGCCGCCTCGGCGGTGCGGCCGTCGGCCTTGGGGAAGTGGACGAGCAGGAAGTTGGCGACGCTCGGCGTGACCTTGAGACCGAGCTTCTCGATCTCGGCGGTCAGCCAGGGCAGCCAGCGGTCGTTGTGCACGACCGCCTTTTCCTCGTGCGCGCGGTCTTCGATCGCCGCCACGCCGGCGGCGATGGCCGGCGCCGACACGTTGAACGGGCCACGGATGCGGTTCAGCACGTCCGCGACTGCGGCTGGGCAGTAGGCCCAGCCGAGGCGGAGGGCGGCGAGCCCGTGGATCTTGGAGAACGTCCGCGTCATGACGGTATTGCCGCCGGTCGCGACGAGCTCGAGGCCCGCCTCGTAGTCGTTGCGGCGCACATATTCGCAATAGGCGGCGTCGAGCACGAGCAGCACGTTCGACGGCAAGCCAGCGCGCAAGCGGCGGACCTCGCCGATCGGCAGATAGGTGCCCGTCGGATTGTTCGGGTTGGCGAGGAAGACGACCTTGGTGCGCGCCGTCACGCGGTCGAGGATGGCGTCCACGTCGGCATAGAGGCTGCGCTCGGGGGCGACGACGGGCGTCGCACCGGCGGCCAGGATGGCGATGCGGTACACGAGGAAGCCGTGCTCGGTGTAGATCGCCTCGTCGCCGGCGCCGAGGTAGGCGTGCGCGATGAGGTTCAGGAGCTCGTCCGAGCCGGCGCCGCAGACGATGCGGTCGGGCGCAAGTCCGTAGGTGCGGCCGATGGCGTTGCGCAGCGCGGTCGAGGCGCCGTCCGGGTAACGCTCCAGGCTGTCGGCTGCGTCGCGATAGGCGGCGATCGCCTTGGGGCTCGGGCCGAGCGGGGTCTCGTTCGACGACAGCTTGATCGGCTTCACGCCGCCCGGCACGTGGCTCTCGCCCGGCACGTAGGCCATGATCTCGAGAATGCCGGGACGGGGCGCGGGCAGGGCGTTGCTCATCGAAAGCCTCGATATTCGCAGGTCGGACCGGGGGCGCCCCTGAATAGGCGGGACGCACGTTGAAATCAAAGAAAACGTTGACACCGGGCCGTTACGCCCTAGCTAGCAACAGTCTGCTCAGGAACCCGGCACTCTCGCCAAATTTTTTCGATGACCGCGCCCGCCAGACCGACGCTCGCCCCCGTCTCGACCCGCGTGAACGAGGCCCAGACGCCATCGAGCCCGCACGTCACGTTTGCCGCCGACACGCCGCTGAAGCTGGATTGCGGGCAGGTGCTGGCGCCGTTCACGGTTGCCTATCAGACTTACGGCACCCTCAACGCCGACAAGAGCAACGCCATCCTGGTCTGCCACGCGCTGACCGGCGACCAGCACGTCGCCAACGTGCACCCCGTCACGGGCAAGCCCGGCTGGTGGGAGACGATGGTCGGGCCCGGCAAGCCGATCGACATCGACAAGTATTTCGTGATCTGCCCGAACATCATCGGCGGCTGCATGGGGTCGACGGGACCGGCTTCGGTCAACCCCGCGACGGGCAAGCCCTATGGCCTCGATTTTCCGGTCATCACCATCGGCGACATGGTGGCGGCGCAGGTGCGCCTGATCGACCACCTCGGCATCGACACGCTGTTCTCCGTGGTCGGCGGATCGATGGGCGGCATGCAGGTGCTCGAGTGGGTGGCGCGGCAGTCTCAGCGCGTCTACTCGGCGGTGCCGATCGCCACGGCGGCGCGACATTCGGCGCAGAACATCGCTTTCCACGAAGTCGGCCGGCAGGCGGTGATGGCCGATCCCGACTGGTGCCAGGGCGACTATCTCAATCTCGACAAGGTGCCGCGGCGCGGCCTCTCCGTGGCTCGCATGGCGGCGCACATCACCTACCTCTCGGAAGACGCGCTGCAGGACAAGTTCGGCCGTAACCTGCAGGATCGCGACCGGCGCACGTTCTCGTTCGATGCGGATTTCCAGGTCGAGAGCTACCTGCGCTACCAGGGCTCGACGTTCGTCGACCGGTTCGACGCCAACAGCTACCTCTACATCACCCGCGCCATGGACTACTTCGACCTCGCGGCCGAGCACGGCGACGTGCTCGCGAACGCCTTCCGCGGAACGAAGACGCGCTTCTGCGTCGTCTCGTTCACGTCGGACTGGCTCTATCCGACGCGCGAATCGAAGGCGATCGTCCGGGCGCTGAACGCCGTGGCGGCCAACGTCTCGTTCGTCGAGATCGAGAGCGACAAGGGCCACGACGCGTTCCTGCTCAACGAGCCGGAACTGTTCGCCACCGTCGGCGGGTTCCTCGGCGCGGCGGCAGAGCGGCGCGGCCTCAAGGTGCGCGGGAGCTGACGATGCTGGCACCGAACGGCGGGACGCAGCGCCAGCATCGCGCGGACCACCTCCTGATCGCGGAAATGGTCGAACCCGGCGCGCGGGTGCTCGACGTTGGCTGCGGCGACGGCGCGCTGCTGCAGCTGCTCGCCGAGACCAAGGCCGTCGACGGGCGCGGCATCGAAATCAGCCGCGACCGCGTCAACGCCTGCGTGGCGCAGGGACTTTCGGTGATCCAGGGCGACGCCGACCGCGACCTGTTCGACTACCCGGACGGCGCCTTCGACTATGCGGTGCTGAGCCTCACCATCCAGGCGACGCGGCAGCCGAAGACGGTGCTCGAAAACCTGTTGCGCATCGGCCGGCGCGCGATCGTCTCGTTCCCGAACTTCGGGCACTGGGAGATCCGCTGGCAGCTGCTGCTCGGCGGGCGGATGCCGATGACGCGGAACCTGCCGGAGCCCTGGTACATCAGCCCGGACGCACACCTCTGCACGATCACGGACTTCGTCGACCTGGTGAAGCTGGTCAACGCCGAGGTGGAAGAAGCGGTCGCCTTCAACAGCACCGGCCGGCGCCTGCCGATCAAGCATTCGATCCGCCTGCAGAACCTTTTCGGCGAGAAGGCGGTGTTTCTGTTGCGGGGGCGGTAGGGGGCCGGTCCGGGCATGCGCATCGCCGTCATCGCGGACGTCCACGGCAACCTGCTCGCCCTCGACGCCGTGCTGCGAGACCTCCAAAAGCGAGGCGGCGCGGACCTTCTCGTCAATCTCGGCGACTGCGTTTCGGGTCCACTCTGGCCGGCCGAGACTATGACGCGTATCTCCTCGCTCGCCGCCATCACCGTCCGCGGCAATCACGACCGGATCGTCGCTTTCGGAGAGCCCGATGCGCTCGGGGCGTCCGATCGCTTCGCCTACGATGCTCTGAGTGCCGATCAAAGGGCGTGGCTGGGGACGCTTCCGCAAACGGCATCGGCGTGCCCCGGCGTGCTCGCCTTTCATGCCACGCCGACGCACGACGAAACCTACCTGATCGAGGAGATCCGCGACTCGCGGCTGATGCGGAGTGGCGCTGCCAGCATCGCGGCCCGGCTCGGCGACGTCGGCGGCACGCGCGTCGCGCTTTGCGGTCACAGCCACCAATCGCATGTCGTCAGGTTGGCGAGCGGGATCGTTGTGCTCAACCCCGGGAGCGTCGGCTGCCCGGCCTATCACGACCCCTCGGCACCCGAGCACGTTTCGGAAGCGGGATCGCCGCACGCCCGGTACGCGCTGCTCGACTTCGACGACACCGATTCCCTGCCGACGGCCACGCTCGTCGTCGTCCCGTACGACAGCGAAACCGCAGCACGACGGGCAGAAGCGAGCGGGCGCGCCGATTGGGCGGAAGCCTTGCGGACTGGTTTCATGGGTGCCCCGGCACGGTCCGCCGGGTGAGGCGGGGTGAAAATCAAAGGGCCACGCACCGGAACGATGCGTGGCCCTATGAGCTGCTGGCTGGGTGAAATGGACGGGTCAGGCCGCCTTGCGCTGACGCGGCTGGCGGGCCGTGCGGCGCGCGGCGACCGATGTCGCCGGCTCCGCGGTGCCCTGACCGCGCTTCAGCTCTTTCACCACGACATCGGCGGCCGCGAACTCGTCGCGGAGCACGTCGATGATCGCGTGCGGGTTCGCGTCCCCGCACATGAAAACGTCGAGCGCGGCATAGCGCTCGCCCGGCCAGCTATGGATCGAGATGTGACTCTCGGACAGAACCGCAACCCCGGCGACGCCGCCTGTCGGCGTCAAACGGTGCAGGTGAGTGTGCAGCAGAGTAGCGCCTGCTACTTCGACACAACGCTTCAGCGTCTTCTCGATGTGCCGGATGTCATCCAACCGACTGGCGCCGTGAAGGTCGACCAGGAGATGGGTGCCGGCATACCGAGCGCCGTCGCGCTCGATGAAGAAGTCTTTCCTCGTCTGGTGCGCTACGACGTGCGCAGTTTCACCATTGTCTTCCTTTTGGGCGGTGCTTGAACGAGTCAAGTCCATCCCCAATTGGAAGAGGGCGTCATGATAGGCCATATGACCCTCCCCAACCAGCAGATAGCTATGACCCGTCCGCTCCTTACCTTTGGGGTTTAGGTTGTCCTTACCTTCAGGGCAGGTGGTCGAACGGAGGCGAACGCATATGGGGCCATTGCCCCCCCGACGCAAGAAAATTTTGACCCCCGGGCCCAAGATTTTTCTCTGGCCGATCAACGACTCATCAACGGTTGGTGGGGGGCGGCGCGGAGCGAAGCCCGCCGTGCGCGGCCAAGCGGCTCAACGGTCTCGAATTTTTGTCTTCCGGACGCGGAGCGAGTCACGACTCGGCGAGGGTCCGGCTCAGCGCTTCAGGAAGCGGTCGAGAAGCTGCTGGGCCTTCGACGGCGCGCCGCCTTCTCCCGGCTTGGTGAGGTCGCGGACGACGTCGCCGAGGTTCTGACCGTTGAACTGGCGGCCAATCTCCTTGATCGCCTCCATGGCCTTCTCGCGATTGAGTTCGGCCGCGTAGCGGACGTCGTCCCAGGGCCCGCGGGCGCGGACGGGCACCTCGATCGCCATCTGCTCGGCGCGCGGCTTGAAGAGGTAGTCGATCTGGCGCTGGCCGATGTCGATGTCGCCGGCGCCGGTGATGCGGATGCCGGTGCCCTGGATCTTGAGGTCGGTGTTGCGGGCGACGCCGGCCGTGATGGCGACCGAGCCGGAGGCCTCCGAGAAATCGGTGCGCCCGCTGCCGGAGTTCTGCCGGCCCTGCAGGATGCCGAGCACCTGCTGCATGGCGTCGAGGCCGGCGACCGAGCCATTGGTGATGACGATTTCGCCCTTGCCCTCCAGCGACTGCATCAGCTTGCGCTCGGTCGGGCCGATGCCGGCGATGGCGAGGACCAGCCGGCCGCGCCCCGAGACGCGCTCGTTATCGGCGAGATCGCGCAGGAACGGCTGGACCGCGATGTTGTCTGCGTTGAGGTTGAGGCTGAAGCTCGGCGCGGCGCCCGTCGAATCGAGCACGAAAATGCCGCGAGCACGGCCCTCGTAGAGTTGTACCTCGTCGAAGTTGGCCCGCAGTACGCCGTTGCGCATGGTGACGGTGCCCTGGGTCGGGCCGAGCACGGCGTTGGTGAGCTGGATGCGGCTAGACGCAAGGCGAGCCTCGCCATCGACCAGGGTGAGCGCGGAGAAATCCAGCGGCGCATCGCTCCAGTCGGCGCGCTTCAGGAAGCCGCGCACCTGGGGGCCGGCCGGGGTGGGCCCAGTGCGGGCCGGCGGCTCGACGGTGCGCTCGATGAGGTCGCCAATGCCCTTGGGCGCCGGCGCAGGGGCGGGAGCCGAGGCGGGGACCTGCACCCGCGGGCGCGGGGGAAGCGCGGGCTGGCTCGCCGCCGTCGCCAGCAGGGCCTGGAGGCGCGGGACGTCGATCTCGTTGACGCGGAGATTGGCCCGCACGAACGGCCGGGCGCCGGCGAACTCGACGGCGAGCGAGCCGTTGGCCTGGGTCTCGGCGAGGTCGACGCGGACGGTGTTGAAGGCAACGCTCGACTCGTTTGCCTTCATCAGGCCCGAGAGCTTCAGGCCGGAGAGGGCGGCGAGGCCGGGGCGGCCGGAGAGGCGGGCGAGCCCTTCGCCGCTCGGCGCATCGATGTCCAGGGTGCCGTCGGCCTGCAGCGGTGCCGGCATCCAGGTGCCGTCGAAGCGGGCCTTCAGCGTGCGGCCGGTGGCGGTGGCGTCGACCTTGCTGTTCTGGCCGTCGGCGAGGCGATCGGGGCTCGCGATCTTGATGTCGAGATCGACCGGTTCGTCGCGGACCACCGCCTGCCCGGTGATCGCGAGCGGGTTGGCGAGGCCGCGGAAAGAGACGCGGGCGTCGATGCCGGTGATGCGTTCGGCGGCGGCGGAGCGGGCGTCGGCGTAGTTGACGGTGCCGCCTTCGATGCGCAGTTCGACCGCTTTCAGGTTGGCGAGCAGGCCGCCCGGCGACCGGGTCGACCCGCGCAGGAACTCCTGCGCCTCCTTCGGCAGATCGTTGCGGGTTGATTGCGGGGCCTGGGCGACGCGGACCGGCGTCGGGTCTTCGACGCTCGCGAAGTCCCACGAGCGGCGGCCGCGGGCGTCGGTGCGGAGATCGATGACCGGCTGGCGGAGGACGAGACGCTGCACTTCGATCTGGCGCGACAGCAGCGGCCAGATCGACACCGTGACGTCGAGACCAGCCATCTGGATGGTCGGGGGGGCCGACATGCCGGGCGGCGCCGACAGCGTGACGTCGCGGAAGGACATGCCGACGGAGGGATAGAAGCTCAGCGAGCTACGGCCGGCGATGACGAGGTCGCGGCCGGTGCGCGCCTTGACCTGCTGGGCCACCTGATCACGCAGAATGTCGACGGGTGCCGCCACGACGAGGAAGGTGCCGACCGCGACGACGATCATCACCAGGGCGAGGGCGCAGTAGAATAGCGCCGAGACGAAGCCCGACGATCGGGTCGGCGCCGGTCGCGTCCCACGTCGCGGTGCTCCCCGGCCCTGCTCGCGCATGTCCTTCGTCTCCGATTCGCCGTCCAGTAAACGCCCGTGTCTCGCGTAGGCGTACGGTTTGATTATGTCACGCGCCCTTTGTGCGGCGACACGCCCGGAGGTTGTCGGGACCGGTCCCAGGCGCCGGGGTGAGGGCCGCTCGTGCGTTTGCCGCAGGTGACTTTGCCGCCAGCCGATGGTTAGGGTCCCGGTTCCAGCGGGGCGAGGGGACGACGGGGGACGATGCTGTTGGCGGCACAGAGCCTTTTGGGCGTTCTGGCCATTCCGCTGCTGGCCTGGGCGCTGGCGGGGCGCGGCGGCCGGATGCCGGCCGGCGTCGCCCTCAAGTGGGTCGCCATCGGGCTTGCCCTGCAGTTCGGACTGGCCGTCGCGCTGACGCAGCTGCCGTGGACGCGCGCGGCGTTCGATGCCCTCGGCCGTGGGGTGATGGCGCTGCAGGCGGCCGTGGATGCGGGCGCGCAGCTCGTGTTCGGCTATCTCGCCGGCGGACCGGCTCCCTTCGCCGCGACGGCGCCCGAGAACGGCTTCGTGCTCGCCTTTCGCATGCTGCCGATGATCCTGGTGGTCAGCGCGATCGTGCGGCTGCTCTACCATTGGGGCGTGCTGCAATGGGTGGTCGCCCAGTTCGCGCGGCTGCTGCAGCGCTCGCTCGGCATCGGCGGTCCGCTGGCGACGGTGTCTGCGGCGAGCGTCTTTCTCGGTCTCGTCGAGGCGCCGCTGATCGTCAGGCCGTACCTCAAGAGCATGGGCCGCGGCGCGCTGTTCGCTACGATCACGGTGACGATGGCGACGGTGGCCGGCACGGTGCTGGCGCTCTACGCAACAATCCTCTCCACCAGCCTACCGGGCGCGGCCGGCCATCTCTTGTCGGCGTCCGTCATCAACGTGCCGGCGGCGCTCGTCATCGCGCGGCTGATGGTGTGTGACGGTTTCGCGGGTGGGCCCGATACGGCGACGATCACGTTCGGCGAGCCGGCCGCGTCCTCCATCGACGCGATCGTCCAGGGAACGATGGACGGCGTGCAACTCATCGTCGGCGTCGCGGCATTGCTGATCGTGACCATCGCGCTGCTGACGCTCGTCAACGGCATGCTCGGCAGCCTCGGCGATGTCGTCGGCGCACGCTTCTCGGCCGAAGGGCTGATGGGCCTCGCCTTCGCGCCGGCCGCGTGGCTGCTCGGTATTCCGTGGGCGGAGGCTGGCACGGCGGGCGCACTGCTCGGCAAGAAGCTCGTGTTCAACGAATTCCTCGCCTACCTCGACCTCGCGCGCACCCCGAGCGGGGTACTCAGCGAGCGCTCGCGGCTGATCCTCACCTACGCGATGTGCGGGTTCGCCAATCTCGGTTCGCTCGGCATTTCGATCGGGGCGCTCGCGGCGATGGCGCCGGAGCGGCGCGCGGAGATCGTCGAGTTGGTGCCGCGGGCCGTGGTTGCCGGCATGCTCGCGACGTGGCTCTCGGGCGCGGTGATCGGCACGCTGATCTGGGGTCCCGCCCCGTGATGACCCCCGAGCACGACGACGACGGCAAACCCTGGACGCTCGCCACGCTGCTCGGCTGGGACGCGGCCGTCGCGCGCCGGATCGGCCTCGCTTTCCTGATCGGCTTCTCGGGTTCGGCCCTGTTCGTCTTCCTGCAGCTGCCGCTGCCGATCTTTCTAGGGGCGCTCACGGCGACCATGGTGGCGGCGATCTTCAACGCGCCGATCGCGCGACCGAGTAAGATGGGGCCGCCGATGCGCGCGGTGCTCGGGGTCGCGGTCGGGTCGGCGTTCACGCCGGCGCTGGTCGGACAATTCGGCGGCATGGCCGGCAGCCTCGCGATCCTCGTGCCGTTCACGCTGCTGATCACCATCCTCGGCACGACGTTCTTCCGGCGGGTCGCAGGATATGACCGCGCGACGGCTTTTTTCGCGGCGGTGCCGGGCGGCCTCACCGACATGGTCACGATGTCAGCCGACGCGGGGGCCGACCAGCGCCGCGTCACGCTCATCCACGCGACGCGCATCACGCTGATCGTGTTCGCGATCCCGTTCTTCATCGAACTGACGAACGGCCAATCGCTCGGCGGCCGGCTGCCGAGCATCGTTCACGTCTGGGAGATGTCCCTCGTCGACGCCGGCGCGCTGCTCGCGCTCGCGGTCGGCGGCTGGTGGATCGCGAAGCGGCTCGGCCTCGCGGGGGCGCCGCTGGTCGGGCCGATGATCGCCTCGGGAATCCTGCACGCCGCCGGCGTGACCGGCGCCAAGGTTCCGTTCGAACTGCTGGTGCTGGCACAGGTGTCGCTCGCCATCCTGCTCGGTGCGCAATTCCGCGGCCTGACGCTCGCCGAGTTCGGATCGACAATGATGTGGGCGATCCTTTTCACCGTCGTCATGCTGGCGATGACCGCCGTCGCCACGCTCGGCGTGTCGTGGCTCACGGGTTTCGACAAAGTCTCGGTGCTGCTGGCCTACGCGCCCGGCGGGCAGGCAGAACTCAATCTGCTCGCGCTCGTGCTCGGCATCGACGTCGCCTTCATTGCGCTGCACCATCTCGTCCGGCTCGCGATCATCATCATCGGAGCGCAGGCGGTCTTCCTGAAAGACAAGGAATGGCAGGCCAACGCGGAGCGCCGGAAGCGGCGCTGACCTCTCGCCACGGACTCGCCGCTGCCACAGAGCCGTCTATACTGACGGTCGACACCACGGGTCGACGGCGTCATCGCCGGAGCCACGCGAGAGTGTCGGCCGCCGCGGCGGCACATCCGATGGGAGGACTGCATGTCGGACTTCGATCTTTCGCGCCGGCACCTCATGATGGGCGGGGCGGCACTGACGGCGGCTGGCGCCACGGGTCTCGTCGGACCCGCCGCTTCACCCGCCGAGGCGAAGGCGCCTTTCGCGAAAAGTCAGCCGGCCTACTACTACCGCTTCAACCACGGGAAGATGCAGATCACCATGGTGTCCGACGGCCCGCTGCCGCTTGGCGCGCCTGGAGATGCGTTCCTCGGGCTCTCGAAGGGCGAGATCGAAAGCCTGCTGAAGAATAACTTCCTCGCCCCCGACAACATCGTGCTCGAGCAGAACTGCCCGGTGGTGAACACGGGCGGCAAGCTCGTTCTCTTTGAGACGGGCATGGGCGCATCGAAGATGTTCGGGCCAACGACCGGGCGGCTGATCCAGAGCCTCGGCGAAGCCGGCATCCGTCCCCGCGACATCGACGCGGTCGTCTGCTCGCACGCCCATATCGACCACATCGGCGGGCTCGTCGATGCGCGCGGGCGGCGGCTCTTCCCCAATGCGCAGGTCTATATCAGCCAGTCCGACTTCGACTTCTGGACCGATGACAAGGACCCGAAGAAGAACAAGGCGTTCGTCGAGCATGCCCGGAAGAACCTGCTGCCGTATCGCAACCGCATCGTATTCGTGAAGGACGGACAGGAGTTCCTGCCCGGCATCACGGCGATGGCGGCGCCCGGGCACACGGTCGGGCATACCGTCTTCATGGTGACGTCGGAGGGCAAGTCGATCGCGCTGATCGGCGACCTGACCCACCACCAGATCCTGCTGACGGAAAAGCCGCGTACGGAGTTCGCGTACGACACCGATCCGAAGCAGTCGGCGGCGACGCGCGTGCGCATCCTCGACATGCTGGCGGCACAGCGCATTCCGATGCTCGCCTACCACTTCCCGTGGCCGGGTCTCGGGCACGTCGCGAAGAATGGCGACGGCTTCCGCTACTTCGCGACGCCGATGGAACTCGTCCGCATTCCGCCGAAGAAGGCGTAAGGCCGACGGCTCAGGCCGCCGTCACGGCACGACGCCGACGAGGCGCCACCAGAGCGCGTTGAGCGGCACGATGACGAGGCAGGTGGCGGCGGCGAGCACCAGCATAAAGCGCGTGGCGACCGCCATCGGCACGCGCCCCATCGTCAGCCCTACGGCGATGGGCGCCGCCACGAAAGGCAGCGCGAGGACTGACATTCCCGACGTCACCGAGAGTACGGCCGATTTCATCGGCAGGCCGGTTGCCTCGGCGATGTCGCCGGCGGCGGCCACCATCACCGGCACGGCGCCGCCGATGGTGGCGATCGCCGTCAGCGCCGCCGCGAGGTAGGCGATCGCGAGGTGACCGTAGAAGGGACTCTGGCCGGCCACACCGGCGAGTTCCGAGAGCGCGTGCGAGACTAGGCTCGATGCGCCCGACTCGGTGAGCACGGCACCGAGGCTCAGCACCGTGCCGATCCAGGTCAGCAGCAGGATCTTCTTGCCGTCGATGGCGTCGCCTGGCTTCAGGACGCCGAGACGCGGCGTCAGGCAGGCGAGGCCCGAGAGCACCGCGACGACGCCCGGCCGGATGCCATGGATGACGTCGGTCGACCAGAGCGCGATCGTGATCGCGAGGATGATGGCGACGCGGCGCGCATCCGGGCCGAGGGTCAGCTTCTTTTCGGGCTCCGCCTTCGGCTGCGGGGCCGGGAACCAGCGCGTCACCACCCACCAGACGAGGGCCGCCTTCGCGAGGCCGAGGACCGGCGCGCAGAGGTAGAGGTATTCCAGATAGGAGAAACGAATACCGTAGAGCGACTCGCCGGTGCCGACGACCATGATGTTGAGGAGGTTCGCTGGCAGGATGGCGAGCGCGACGGTGAAGTTGCCAACCACAGTCACCATGACGAGACCGTAGTGGCCGGCGGAGCCGCGCGGATAACCGGCGTCATCGGCGAGCGCCAGCACGATCGGGATCGTGATGGCGAGACGGCCCATGTTGGCCGGCACGAAGAAGCTCAGAAGGGTTGTGCCCACGAGGACGCCGAGCACGAGTTGCCCATAGCTCGTCCGGAAGCGGCCGAAAAACTTCTGGGCGATGAAGGCTCCGAAGCCGGAGCGTTCCGCCGCGAGCCCGATCAGAAGTCCGCCGAACACGAGCAGCAGGGTCGACGAGAAGAAGCCCGACGTGGTGGCCGCGAGACTCGCGGTGCCGCTGAGCCAGGTCGCCGTCAGGAACAGGATCGCCGTATAGGGCTGCTGGATCGCGACGGTCGCCCAGAGCAGCACGGTCGCGGCGGCTAGGCCGAGCGCCGTCATGGCGGTTGCCGGCGTGCCGGCGGGCGGCGGCACCATGGAAATGGTGATGGCGAGCAGGACCGCCGCCACCAGCGTCGCCTGACGCCAGGGCCCGAGCTTGCGAATGTTCTCGACCCAGTGTTTTCCGGCCTGGATCGCCAGTTTCGGGAGATCGATCGGCATGTGGTTCCCCTGACTCGCCGCGTAGCAGGATGCGGGCCGGGTTGGCAGGGGGCCGCCGGCAGGGCTGGGGTGCGCGAAGGCGGGTCAGCGCCCTGGGGGGCCCTTGCGGACGGCGGCGACGACCTCTCCGAGGACGGCAACGGCGATCTCGGCCGGAGACTGCGCGCCGATGTCGAGGCCGATGGGGCTCTTGATGCGGGCGATCTCGTCGGGCGTGATGCCGGCGGCCGTGAGCCGTTCGACGCGCCGGGCATGATTGCGCTTGGAGCCGAGCGCGCCGACGTAGCGAAGCGGCGCCCTGACGCCGAGGCGAAGCGCTTCGTCGTCGATGTGCTCGACGTGGGCGAGCACGACGAGCGCCGTGAACGGATCGAGGCCGATACGGGGTAGCGCTGCCTCCGGCCATTCGGCGAGCACGGTGACGCCGGGGAAGCGCTCCGGTGCGGCGAACGCGGAGCGCGGATCGACGACGATCATCTCATAACCGACGAGCTTCGCCATCTCGGCGAGGATCTGGGCGATGTGGGTCGCTCCAATGGCGACGATGCGGGCAGGCGGCACGAGGGCGTGCAGGAAGACGTCGCCGTCCGGGCTTGCGACGAGGCCGCTCTTGGCGGTGCGGAAGCGCTCCGCGACCTCCGCCGGCAGATCCGTCGTCTCGCGGCCATAAAGCTCGGTCGCGCCATCGGCGAGGCGCTTTTTCAGGACGAGCGCGTCACGCCGCGTCGTGGCCGCGACCGCCCGATCGAGCTGGTGGCGGGCCTCCTCGCCCATCAGCCGCTCGACGAACACCTTGACCTGCCCGCCGCACGGCAGGCCGACGCTCCAGGCCGTCTCGTCGGTGACGCCGTAGCCGAGGACGGCCGGGCGACCGTGCTCCATGATATCGGCGGCTTCGGTGATGACAGCGCCCTCGATGCAGCCGCCGGAGACGGAGCCCTGGAAGCTGCCGTCGCGGGCGATGGCGAGCTGGCCGCCGATCGGCACGGGCGACGAGCCCCAGGTGTCGACGACGGTCGCCAGCGCGACGCGGCCGTCACGGGCGAGCCAGGCGGCGGCGGCGGCGAGCGGGTTCGCTTCCGACGAAGCGGTCGCGGAGCCGGCGGATGTCTCGGACATCGGTCCTCCGAGTGATGGGCGGCGAGGTGTCGAACGAGCGTCTCCCTGATATGCGCCGCCGGGGCGTGGCGGTCCAGTGGCCGGACTTGTCAGTCTCGCACGAGCAGGCGACGTTTGCCGAAAAGCGGAGGATGCGACCCATGAAAATCCTATGCCTCGGGGCCGGTGCGATCGGCGGTTATTTCTGCGGACGGCTCGTGGAAGCGCACGCCGCCGAGGTGACGTTCCTGGTGCGGCCGGCCCGCAAGGCGAAACTCCAAGCCGAGGGTCTCCGGATCGAGAGCCCGGCCGGCAATGCGCGCCTCGACGTGGTCGCCAAGACGCGGGAAGAAATCACCGCCCCGGCCGACGTGGTGGTGCTCACCTGCAAGGCCTACGACCTCGACGAGGCCATTGCAGCGATCCGGCCGGCCGTCGGACCACGGACGGCGGTGCTGCCGCTGCTCAACGGCATCAGTCACATCGATCGGCTGAAACAGGAATTCGGCGCCGATTGCGTGGTCGGCGGCGTCGCACGCATCGCCATCACGCTGACAGGCGACGGCGTCATCAAGCATCTCAACGACTGGACGTTCATCACCTTCGGCGAACTCGACGGGCGGACGTCGGAACGCATGACCGCGCTCGCGGCCGCGTTTGCCAAGGCGCCGGCCGTCAAGGCGACCGCCGTGAACGACATCATGGCCCAGCTCTGGGACAAGCTCGTCTTCCTCAGCACGATGGCCGGGATCACCTCGCTGATGCGGGCGAGCGTCGGCGAGATCGCGCGGGCGGAGGGCGGGTCAGCGACGGCGCACGAGTTGCTGGCGACGGCTGCGGAGGTGGCGGCGCGGGCGGGCTATCCGGTGCCTGCGGAAAAGCTCGCCGGATACCGCGCCTACTTCCAGGATACCAAGAACCCGACCGGCGCCTCCATGCTGCGCGACATCGAAAACGGTCAGCGAACGGAAGGCGACCACATCATCGGCTTCCTGCGGCGCGAAGCGGAACGGCATGGCCTCGATACGCGCCTGCTATCGGTCATCGACACGCATCTGAAAGTGTACGAGGAGCGGCGGAAGGCGGGGCGGGCTTAAAGCGCGCTGCTGGTCTGCAAGGCGAGGACGGAGCCGGCGAGGTAGAGCGAGCCGCAGATAAGCACGCGCTTCGGACCTGGATCGAGCGCCCGGATGCGCGCGAGGGCGGCGGGCACGTCGGCGGCGGCCTCCGCGTCGAGGCCGGATGACCGCGCGATGCCGACGAGGTCTTCGGCCGAGCGGGCGACTTCGTGGGGTCCCGGAACGGGCACTGTCACCACGCGGCGGGCGATGCCGGCGAACGGCTTCAGGAAGCCGTCGGCGTCCTTCTGGCCGAGCATGCCGACGACGAGATACACGGGCTTCGCGGCGCGCTCGTCGAGGTCGGCGAGGGTCTGCGCGAGCGCTTCGCCGCCGGCCGGGTTATGGCCGCCGTCGAGCCAGAGTTCGGCCTCGGCGCCGGCGGCGTCATTCAACGGGCCGGCAGTCAGGCGCTGCATGCGGGCCGGCCAGACGACGTCGACGAGGCCGCGCTCGATGGCGCGCTGATCGATACCGAGGGCGCCGAGTTCGAGGGCGGCGGCGACAGCGGTGCCGGCGTTGATGACCTGATGGCGGCCGACGAGACCAGGCCGCGGCAGGTCGAGCAAGCGATCCTCGCGCTGGAAGACGAGGCGGCCGTTCTGCTCGTAAGCGTCGAAGTCGCGACCCCAGACCTCGAGCGGGGCGCCGACGCGGCGCGCGATCCGCTCGATCGAGGCGAAACCTTCGTCGGTCTGCTGAGAGATGATGCCCTTGACGCCGGGCTTCAGGATGCCGGCCTTTTCCGCGGCGATGAGCCCGATCGTGTTGCCGAGCTTGTCGGCGTGATCCATCGACACCGGCGTGATGACCGTGAGGGCCGGTCGCTCGACGACGTTGGTCGTGTCGAGACGGCCGCCGAGACCGACTTCGAGGAGCAGGGCATCGGCGGGATGCTCCGCAAACGCGACGAAGGCCGCGGCGGTGGTGATTTCGAAGAATGTGATCGGCTCGCCGGCATTCACGCGGGCGACGCGCTCCAGCACCTCGACGAGCGTATCCTCCGCGATCGGACGAGCCTTGCCGTCGGGTCCCGCAAGCTGGATGCGCTCGTGGAAGTGGACGAGATGGGGCGAGGTGTAGACGTGGACGCGGCGGCCGGCGGCCTCGAACATCGCCTTCAGGAAGGCCGTCGTCGAGCCCTTGCCGTTCGTTCCCGCGATGTGCACGACGGGTGGCGTCGCGAGATGCGGATTGCCGAGCTTCACGAGCAGCCGGGCGATCCGGTCGAGCGATAGATCGATCATCAGCGGATGGAGCGTTTTCAGCTCCTCCAGGAGATCGTCACTCTTGCGCATGGCGGGTTCCGCGCGGGAGGCGGTCAGTTCCGGGCGTCCTTGGTCGGCTCGGCCTTGGTCTTGGCCGTCTTGCGCGTCGCGTCGTCAGCCGCCTTGTCGGCAGGCGCATCGGCCGGGCGCGACTCGAGCAGCTTGGCGTCGACGCTCGATCCGTTGACGTAGCCCTTGCCGTTCATCTGCTTGCGCCGCTCGGCGAGCGTACGGGCGGGCGAGGGACCCATCATGATCTTGCAGAGCCGCGCCAGCGTCTCACGCAGCTGGTGGCGGTGGACGACCATGTCGATCATGCCGTGCTCGAGCAAATACTCGGCGCGCTGGAAGCCGTCCGGCAGCTGTTCGCGGATGGTCTGCTGGATGACGCGCGGGCCGGCGAAGCAGATGAGCGCACCGGGCTCGGCGATGTGGACGTCACCGAGCATCGCGTAGGACGCAGTGACGCCGCCGGTCGTCGGGTCGGTCAGCACGACGAGGTAGGGCAGCCGCGCGTCGCGCAGGCGCTGGATCGCGATCGTCGTGCGCGGCATCTGCATCAGCGACAGGATGCCTTCCTGCATGCGCGCACCGCCGGAGGCCGCGAACAGGATGAACGGCGTGTGCTTCTCGACGGC